>Ga0302325_10008050_pt1 | contig 23262 bp, 15 predicted proteins | sample Palsa_T0_2_FD_201948 | JGI IMG/M metagenome (GOLD analysis project Ga0302325, IMG submission 201948) | Peat permafrost microbial communities from Stordalen Mire near Abisko, Sweden - Palsa_T0_2 | ecosystem: Environmental > Terrestrial > Soil > Palsa > Peat permafrost | place: Sweden: Abisko... | reverse complement strand
AAGGCTTGATCTCTTTGATCCGCGACATATTGACCAGCACCTCGCGGCGCGCGCGGAAGAACTCCTCCGGCGGCAAGGCGGCTTCAAGTTCGGCCAGCTGGTAGTTCACCCAGAACGAGTCTTTCGCGGTCGTCGCATGCACGATGCCATCCTGCACCTGGAACCAGAGGATTTGTTCCGCAGGCACAAGCAGGGCGCGTCCGTCTTTCCGGCAGACGATTTTGCGCAGCGTCTTCGGCGCCTCGCCCGTCGCGCGCAGAATGCTCTCGCGCTGCTTTTCTTTTTCCGCGGAAAGAGAGCAAAGCTTGCTTGAGCGTTCTATCGCAACCGACAACCGCTCCGCTTCGATGGGCTTGAGCAGATAGGCAAGCGCGTTGGCCTCGAAGGCCGCGAGGGCGTGCTGGTCGTACCCCGTGGTGAAGATGACGAGCGGGATCTCGATGGCGGAGGGAATCGACCGCAGTACCTCGAAGCCCTTGAGCCCGGGCATTTCTATGTCGAGAAACAAAAGGTCAGGCCGGAGCTCTTCGATCTTCTCAATCGCCTCCAGGCCATCCTGAGCCTCGCCGATCACAGCGACTTGGGGATGAGCGCCGAGCAAGCGGATCAGCCGCGCGCGAGCATCCGCCTCATCGTCAATGACCAGGCTCCGCATCACGCCGCGGCTCCGCTCTCGCGTGGCAACAGAATGGTGACGCGCGTTCCACCCGCCTGCCGCACTTCTATGGTCATCCGGCCCTGGTCCTGATAGAGCGCCTGGAGGCGCTGGGCAACATTCTCGAGCCCGACTCCGTTCGATCGTCCCTGGCTGCCGTTGAGTTTCAAGACACCGATTGCGCATCCGACGCCGTCATCTTCCACTCGCAAACGTACTTGATTTCCGTCCGCCTCGGCAGTGATCCACAAGTGGCCTGGTCCGGGCTTCGGTCCCAGGCCGTGCTTCAGCGCATTCTCCACAATGGGCTGAAGCATCAGCGAGGGAATCTGCTCCATGGCGACCGCCGGGTCGACGGCGATCTTGACTTGAAGCCGGCTGCCGAACCGAGCTTCTTCAATGTGCAGATACGTCTCCAGGAACTCCATCTCTTCGCGCAGCGAAATGAGGGGCCGCGCGGAGTTGGCCAGCACATGGCGGAAGACTCTGGCCAGCCGCAGCGTCATGGTCTCGGCTTGCTCGGGATTGGTCACCACCAGGTTTGCGATGCTGTTGAGCGAGTTGAAGAGAAAATGCGGGTTGACCTGAGCGCGCAAGGCGCGCAGCTCCGCCTCGGTCACCTGCTGCTGCAGCACCGCTTCACGGCTCTGCACCACGATCAGCCGCCCTTCCATGTGCAGTGTGTCGAGCCGCTGACCGAACTGCGCTGCCACGCTGCGCAAATAATTCACTTCGTGCGTCACCAGGCCGCGCCGCGCAGGACCGGGCGCGATGGCGAGCATGTGGGTGACCCGGCCCTCCGATCGAACCGGAATCAGCAATTCGACTTCGTCCTCGGTGTGTCCCGCGTGGTACGGGTGCTGGCAATCGAGTTCTACGAGTTCGCCGTCGTTGACCGCGTTCAACCAATCCGGCTCGGGCACATGCGAGTGCGGCCAATCCGATGTGGGCAGGCTCGTCTTGGACAAGTTCTCGAGCGTAACCAGCTGGGCAGCTCTCAGCTCCAGCGATTGACGGGCCGTTGTCTCCACGGCGTCGGCGATCTCTGTCTCGGACCGAAGGCGCGCCAGCTTTTCCGACAACTCCCGCAGCAGAGTGCGGTAGTCCGGCGCACGGAAGATCCAACGGTTCACGCCTTCGCCGATACGACGGTCAACGAACGTGAACAGGACCAGCATGAGAACCGCCGTCAGGGTCTCGACGCATGCCCGGGCAGCCCCCGGATATGCCACGCGGCCCTCGAATCGGAAGAACGAGAGGGTGTAGTAAGACAGCGTGAAGGCCACGGCGGTGAGCGCCGCCAATACGACCTGGAGGCTATGACGGATAAACAAATCGGAAAACCGGAAACGGGCGAACAAGAAGAACGCGCCTAGAACGACGAGGAGGGTGATCTGTTCGCTGGCGACGCGGAGCAGGTCGACAACAACTCGGTCCAACGGAAACAATTGCGTGATGAGAACTCCCGTCATGGCGCCGAAGGTGCCCACCAGCATCGCCAGAACAGGAAGCCTCATCGCCCGCGATGCGAGCCGTTCCCGGAAAAGGGCGATTCCCAGCGCGAGCAGAATGGCTCCGTTGTATGGGGTCGATAACTTGAGGAAGAGCAGTGACGAGTTCACACCGGTTAAGACGCCCTGCCAGAGCGGTAGGACGATCAGTGTACAGGTGATCACCGCCAGCGCCTGCAGCGACCGGCAGCCGATTCTTTGCCAATGCAGGGTAGCCAGCGGGCTCCACAGGCTTAACACGGTGATGGGCCATGCCGCGGCTGCAGTGTATTGACAGGCCAGGATGATGAGCGCCGCTCGTCCCTGTTCGGGCGCGCCGCATGTGAGGGCGACGGAATGCGCGAGACCGGCCAGATTCCATATTAGGCAGCAAGTCACGAACAGGATATTGGCTGCGCTGGCGCCCGGCAGTTTGGCCGCGCGCACGGTGAGAACCAGAAGAAGAATGCTGATCGCCGTCCCAGTCGCGAAGCCGATGAGGCTGGCGGCGAGATAAAGGTTAATCGCGATCGCGCTGGGAAACATGGAGACAGAGAACATGGATCGCGCGGCCCCCTGAACTCGAGAAAAGCGGCGCCCGTGAAAACGGGACCGTGGCGAGACGCGGCGCTCGCGTGCATCAAGAATACCGCCAACTGTCGCTTTTCACCGGAAAACCAGGCAGACGCGGAGAATCGCCGCTGGGCGCGGATTCCTGCGCTGCGCTGCGGCTTAAGACACAAAGGGCCAGCCGAACTGGTCCGCGAAGGTCCGTCGAAGGCGAGGAACGAGTTTCGTCACCACGACACTCGCACAATCCCCGCGGTTCGCGTTCAATGCCCCTACTGCGCACCGGCGCGATTCTGGTGGCTCTTCTTCCGTGATAAGCAGGACACTCAGTCTCGGAATCGCTCAGCATATAGACCTACCGTAACCCGGAGCCCGACCATGACCACCCTGCTGCAGGACCTACGATTCGCCCTACGCCACCTGTGCAAGTCTCCCGGCTTCACTATCACTGCCGTTTTGACACTGACGCTGGCCGTCGGCGCCAACGCAGTCGTCTTCGGCGTATTGAACGCGCTCATCCTGCGTCCGCTGAAAGTGCCTCAGGCAGAGAGCCTCTTCGTCATCCAACACGGGAGCGACGGCGGGTCCCACTCCTATCCCGATTATCTGGATCTTCGCCAGCGCAATCGCAGCTTCGACGATGTGGCTGTTTTTGCTATCCGTCAGTCAGGGCTGGATACGGGCAAAGATCCATCCAATGTCTGGCAGTACGAAACCAGCGGAAACTACTTCGACGTCTTGCGCATTCAGCCTTATCTTGGCCGTTTCTTCCACGCTTCCGATGAGCACGGCCCAAACAGCGCACCCTACGTCGTGCTCTCCTACGCATATTGGCATAGCCATTTTCAGGAAGATCGCACCGTGGTGGGCCGTGTTGTTCGGCTCAACAGGCATCCATTCACCATCCTTGGCGTGGCGCCTCCAGGGTTCCAGGGGACCATCTTGTTTTTCGCTCCGGATATCTTCTTGCCCATCGTGAACCATGAGCAGTTAACCGGCGAAAAGCTCTTGAACGGGCGCGGGATCCATTGGATGTTTGAGATGGTGGGACATCTGAAGCCGGGAGTCACTCCGGCGCAGGCCACTGCCGATCTGAACTCCGTGGATTGGTATCTGAAAAAAAGCTATCCCAAAGAAGAAGATAATGCGTCTTATACGCTGGCGCGGCCAGGTCTTCATGGCGACTATTTGGGGGGGGCCACGCGGGCTTTTCTCACCGGATTGATGCTTCTTTCGGGTTTGATTCTGTTGGCGGCCTGTGCCAACCTGGGCAGCCTGTTTGCCGCGCGGGCCGCCGACCGTTCTCGCGAAGTGGCCTTGCGCCTGGCTCTTGGTTCGAGCCGCAATCGCATTTTGCGCCAGCTGTTCACCGAATCCGTGCTCCTTTCCCTCGCCGGAGGCGTAGCGGGACTCGTGGCCAGCATTCTGCTTTTGCGCAGGTTGAGCGTGTGGCGGCCAGTTCCGCAATTCCCCCTCCATGTGCCGGTAAGTCCGGACGCTAACGTTTATTTGCTAGCTTTGGTCTTGGCGTTGGTCAGCGGGGTTCTCTTCGGAATTGTTCCCGTGCGCCAGATTCTGCGCGCCAATCCGTATGAGATCGTCAAAGCGGGATCGACGGGGGCGTTCGGGCGCCGAATTACCGTGCGAGACGTATTGCTTGTCGTCCAAATTGCGATCTGTGCCGTGTTGGTCACTTCATCGATGGTTGCTGTGCGTGGACTCATGCGCTCCATGCGCAGCAACTTCGGTTTTGAACCGCGGAACGCGATGTTGGTAGATATCGATCTGACGACAGCAGGCTACAGCGGCGAAAGAGTACCCCCAATGCAACGGCGCATGATCGATGCCATACAAGCGATTCCTGAGGTAGATTCCGTAGGATCGGTGAATTGGCCGCCGTTAGAACTTCCCGGTGGTTGGCAAGGGATGGTCTATACCGACACAACCACGGATCTGAGCCCATCGAATGCCGCGGCCGACCCCTATTTGTACAACGTATCTCCAGACTACTTCCGCGCATCCGGTACATCTTTATTGGCGGGCAGAGCCTTCTCGTGGCGTGACGACACCAACGCCCCGCGCGTAGCAGTGGTGAACCGGGAGTTCGCAAGTAAGATACTGGGCTCCATACCGGACGCTATCGGCCGGTATTTCAAAATGAGGGATGGTACGCGCGTGCGAGTGGTGGGTCTGGCCGAAGACGGAAAATATAAGAACCTTACCGAAGACCAACAGCCGGCGATGTTCCTCCCCCTCCTGCAGTCGCCGGCTAGTTGGACATGGCTGGTGGTGCGTTCGAGCCGCGACCCGCAGGAACTTGCCGTGGCCATGAGAAGTGTGCTCCGCGACATCGACCCCGGGATGGTTCTGACGATTCGCCCGTGGAGCACAGAGCTGGGTGGAATTTTGTTCCCCTCGCGCATGGCGACAGTATCGCTGGGTGTGCTGGGCGTGATGGGAGGCATGCTGTCGGTTACCGGCATCTTCGGAATGGCGGCATACTCGGTGAGCAAGCGGCTGCGGGAGCTGGGAATTCGCATCGCCCTCGGCGCCAAGCGTAAGGAAGTCCTGCAGGCGGCGTTGGGACGTGCGTTCAAATTGTTGGCGATTGGCTCGGGGGTTGGATTGGCTCTGGGTCTGCTTGCGACGAAGGTGCTGGCCTTCATTGTGTATCAGGCAACTCCCCGCGATCCGCTCGTCTTGGCCGGCGTCGTTCTGGCCATGCTGCTGCTGGGACTGGTGGCCACGTGGATTCCAGCCCAACGCGCTCTGTCGGTCAATCCTTTGATGCTGCTGCGCGAGGAGTGAGTCGGGGCTCGCGTCACCACCACACTCGCTCAATCCCCGCGCTTCGCGTTCAATCCCGCTACTGCGCACCGACGCGATTCCGGTTGCTCTTCTTCGGTGATCAGCAGGACACTCAGTCATGCCACCGCTTGCTCGCCGCAACCTGTTTCACGACAAGATTCGCCTGGCGGTAACACTTACCGGCATCACCTTCGCGGTGTTGCTGGTGGTGGTCGAACTGGGCCTGTTTCTCGGATTCTCGACAACGACCTCCAGCCTCATTGACCGATCAGGGGCGGACTTGTGGATCGCCTCGAAGAATGTGTCCTACATCGAACAGGGCGCACCATTTTCCGAACGCAAACTCTACCAGGTTCGCGCAACTCCCGGCGTCGCCTCGGCGCAGAAGTACATCGCGCGATTTGCGAGCTGGAAGCGTCACGAGGGAGGCCACGAGAGCGTACAGGTAGTCGGCTTCAATATCGGCGAATTGCCCCAGCAGGCCAGCGGCGGGCATACGGGGGAATCCGGGCAGGTGATGGGCGGCCCGTGGAACATCACCGCAGGCACGGTGGCTGACTTGAATGCGCCGGAAGCAGTTCTGGTGGACGACCTCTACTGGAAGAAGCTCGGCATCACCCACGTCGGCGAAGTCTTCGAACTCAACGGCTACCGTGCGCGTGTAGTGGGCACGACGCACGGCATCCGGTCTTTCACTACTGCGCCGTACGTGTTCACCACGTTCAAGAATGCTCAGAACTTCACGTTATTACGCCAGGACCAGACGATTTTCATTCTGGTGCGTGCCCCGCCGGGGGCGCACCTGAAAGAGCTTCAGCGAGATCTCGAGAGCCGTGTCAGCGGCGTCGATGTTTTGACCACCAGTCAGTTCAGCAACATGACGCGATCTTATTGGATGTTTACGACGGGAGCCGGCGTGGCTGTGCTGCTGGCGGCGCTGCTGGGGCTGGTGGTGGGCATCGTTGTGGTGACGCAAACGATTTACGCCACCACCATGGATCATCTTCGCGAGTACGGCACATTAAAGGCGATCGGTGCGCCCAACAGTTATTTATATCGCGTGATTTTCGAGCAGGCTGCAATGAGCGCCGTGATGGGGTATGCGCTGGGCATCAGCCTGGGCCTCTTCTTAGTGCGTAGCTCCGAGCAGGGCGGCGTGGCGATCTTGCTGCCTTGGCCGATGGCCGCGCTGATCTTTGCGCTCACGCTGCTGATGTGCGGCATTGCGGCCGCGGTGTCCATCAACAAGGTGACCCAGCTCGATCCGGCGATGGTTTTCCGCAATTAGCCTCGTTCGCCTGCAGAGAAGGAACGGACATGGAAACCGCAATTCGAGTTCGCGGTGTCGCCAAAACCTACGCGGAAGGCGGGGTGCGAGTCTCTGCCCTCGACGGAGTGGATCTCGATGTCTACAGGGGCGAAGTGCTGCTCCTGATGGGTCCGTCGGGAAGCGGCAAGACAACGCTGCTCTCCATCATGGGATGCATTCTGCGCAGTAGTTCGGGCAGTGTCCAGATCGCGGGCTCCGAGATTACGCACCTGAAAGAGCGCGATCTGCCAGGGGTGCGGCTGCGCCACGTCGGTTTCGTCTTCCAGGCCTTCAATCTCTTCCCCACCCTTACCGCGCAGGAGAACGTGGAAGTGACTCTGGAATTGAAAGGCGTTCGCGGTGCGCAGGCGCACAAGCAAGCGCGCGAACTGCTGGCGCAGGTCCATCTAGCGGACAAGTGTTCCGCATTTCCGGCCGATTTAAGTGGAGGCCAGAAGCAGCGCGTGGCTCTGGCTCGCGCGCTCGCCGGTAGTCCTGAGATTTTGTTGGCCGACGAGCCGACTGCCGCCCTTGATTCGCACACCGGCCGCGCCGTACTGGAGCTGCTGTGCGAACTGGCCCATGGGCAGAATCGTGCAGTCGTTATTGTCACTCATGACAGCCGTGTCGCCGATCTGGGCGACCGCCTTGTCCATCTTGAAGACGGCAGAATCTCCTCAGTAGAGCGCTTGAGCAACCGTCTTGCCACCATGCCTCAGCCAGGAGCAAACTCCCAATCCACCTTTACGAGGTTGTGATGAACAAAACACATTGGTTCGCAATTCTCATCATCGTCGTAGCCGCGGCCGGGTTCACCCTGGCTGCCGTCAGGCCGCATCCACATGCAATGGCTCCTACCGCCGTGCTCACAGCTCTGGAGAAAGGCGGATACGTAGCCGGGCCAGGCCTTGTCGAACCTGTTTCAGAAGACATCAAGGTGGGATCCGAATTGAGCGGCAAACTCCGCGAGGTATTGGTGGAGGAGGGCGACCGCGTCCATGCAGGGCAACTGGTCGCGGTATTAGAGAACGCGGACTGGAGGGCGCAGATCCAAACCGCGGCCGCGCAAGTGAAGCAGAACGAGGCGGAAGTGCGCAAGACAGTCAACGGCGCGCGGCCGCAGGAACGGCGCGAGGCATTCTCGACCGTCGAGGAAAATGAGGCGGTCCTCGAGAACGCGCGCGCGGGGATGGAGCGCCACAACCAGCTTTTTCGAGCCGGCATATTCTCAGGTGAAGACAACGAGCGGTATGCGCGTGAGTTTCAGGTAGCTAAGGCGAAGTTCGAGGAGGCCCAGCAGCATCACGCGCTGATCGACGACAGACCCCGCGAAGAGGACATCGCGGCAGCGCAAGCCGCCCTGGAGGTGGCTAAGGCGCAACTTGCTGAAGCTGAGGCCCGCTACGACAAGACGTTGATCCGCTCGCCCATTGAAGGCATCGTTCTCAGAAAGCACCATCGCTCTGGAGAGAGCGTAAGTAACTCGTCCACGGTGCCTGATCCCATCGTGACCATCGGCGACAATTCAGTGCTGAGAGTTCGCGTGGATGTGGACGAAACAGAAGTAGCACAGGTGAGAGTCGGACAGCCGGCATATGTCACGGCGGACGCTTATCGCACTCAGAAATTCACCGGGCGCGTCATACGCGTCGGCAACGAATTGGGACACAAGAATATTCGCACCGACGAGCCCACAGAGAGGGTAGACACCAAGATCCTCGAGACACTGATACAACTCGATCCATGGACTCAACTGCCGGATGGGCTGCGCGTGGATGCATACATTAAGACGGCTCCAGATGTGGCATTCAAGGAGCGTTAGAAGCCTCGAGCAGATAAATCGTGACCGACGGTCATAATACCAAATTCGCTTTGAGGTCCAACCATGAAGAGGAAATCCAAGATCCTAATCGGCTCGGCAATTGTCTTTGTCGCCTTACTCGTCGCACTGTTCCTGGCAAGAAAACAGTTTGTCGGTGGTCCCGGCAGCCCCACCGTAGAGGGCTCCCGTGCGGTAACAGATGGTGGTATCAAGCTTCCCGGTTGGAACGGAAGAGTCGATCCTGCTGAAGAGAGGGCGGGCATGACCCTCGATGCGGCTCGGCTTGTTGGAGAGGGACAGGCCCTTCATGTCACAACCGGCCCCGCCACCAGTTACTGGAAGACCGATGCGATAGCGTCAGGGGACTTCACAGTCAAAGCGACATTCAACGAGCCAAAATACATGAATCTCAACTCTCACCCGCATCCCTACGGAGTGTTTATCGGAGGGAACGACATGGGTACTCCTAGCCAGACCGAGCTCTACTGCGCTGCATCTGGAAACGGAAAGTTTATCGTGCGCGGATTTGGACCAAAGCCGTTCCGCATGACCGGACTGCTGAGTGAGAGCAACGCCGCGATTCATAAAGCAGCCGGGCGCGGCCAACCGGTGACTCAGGACATCTCGCTCTCGGTAAGAGGGGATAAGGTGGTGTGCTCCATCAACGGCTCGAGTGTTGCAAGCTACGACAAAGCCACCCTCGTGGGCTCCGGCAAGCTGACATCGACAAATGGCTATTATGGCCTCCGCTTCGCGCATAACACGGACGTGTTCGTCAGTCATTTCGCCACGTCAACGAAGTGAATGCGGCAGGGAATTAAGGGAAGGTGCAGTGCGACGGCTAGGCCACAAAATAAGGAGAGCATCATGGCCGCAAGAATTCTCATGGTTTTTAGTGCGAGCATTGTCCTTACGCTTGGAGTCCTCCACCTTGTCTCTACGTTCTGGGGCCCAAGCCTCACGCCCCGTGACCCCGCACTCGAAATCAGCATGAGCCAGAATTCACCTATGATGACGAACGAAACAACCATGTGGCGGTGTTGGGTAGGCTTCAATGCCAGCCACAGCCTGGGACTTATTTTGTTTGGCTTGGTTTTCGGTTATCTCGCATTAGCTCACGGCCAACTCCTCTTTCGGTCACCGTTCCTGCTCGTTGTCGGGCTGGCAATGCTTGGTGGTGTTGTTGTGCTCTGCAAGGTTTATTTTTTCAGTTGGCCTCTCACAGGCGTCAGCATTTCTTTGGCCTGCTATGTGGCCAGCATTGCGCTATCGCGGGCCTAACGTGACAGCAGGTGCGTGAGAAAAGCAGGACAGGAAGCGGCAGGTTTCTTTGCTTTGGTCGTATCGGTATATGCTTAAAAATAAAGCTGCAACTTCCAGACTTAAGTGGGTGGCCCAGGTCTCGCTTTGAGACCTGGGTGTTCCGGCGGAATCTGGGCGTCGTTCCCGCAATTGGATGTTCGGGGCAAGCAGCATTGATGAATATTCGAGGGCCTGGCGGTAATTCGAAACAGAGCAGACTGTATGCTTCCATTTCATCATGGGCGGCGAGTACGGTTCGATTGCCTGAAACGTCAATCGATGACAGAGCCGCAATCCAGGACTGAGTTGCTGCGGAGACGACGTAATCCCCGTTGTACTAAGCTGGAGGATCGGATCGAATTTGCGTGGCTAAGGCCGCGTTAAGAGAACTCACCTTAGTCGATCGTTTCTCCTCGATCGCGTTGAAGACTTGCTGCCATGGTATATTTCCACGTCACGGGCCCGTCTCGCCTGATCTGACGTGTCCCCTTGAGAAATAGATGGACACTTCCCATCTTCCGAGCACCTCCCGTCGCTGCATGGCAGCGCCTGGAGTTTCGTGGGAAAGCGTTTCGGGGAAGCGCGAGCGAGGGAAATATTCGTGTCGACCGATCGCCAACGAGCTGTAGGTAACTTGAAGAAAAGAACGGAACCAATGAGCGATGCCGCAGCTGACCTCCGCTACGCGCGGGACATCCTGGCGAAGGACAGCAACCATCAGCGCACCTGCATCCCGGTGTTCGGGACCGGACTTAACATCCAAGCAGCGACCATGGCCGGGTATCCAAACAAGGACGATTGGCACGGCCTGCTCGCCAAGATCGCCCTCGAAGTGCTGCCCCCAGGACAGTCCATCGAGACGCTGCCCCGGACCCACTTGGCACTCTGGGAAGCGCTCCTCTGTCGATCGGCAAAAAAGACGGCTCGCTACCCCTTCCAAGCCGAGAATGCGCTACAGCGTTCCATCTGCGAGAAGTTGCGGATGCAAGAGGCGGAGTGCCGTTCGTTCGATCTGTACCGCCTCGTCGCAGCGGGCGGGTTTCCAGACATTCTGTCACTCAACTTCGACCGTCGCATCGCCCTGAGCTGTCGGGACCAGCGGTTCGTGGCCGGACCTTCTCCGTGTCCGTTAGGCAGCCACGGCGAGACCCTGTTCCGCCATAGCGTGATTCAGCACCAGAACGGAACGACCACCCGCGTGTGGTATCCACATGGCGACGTGAAGAAGGCCGCCACCATCAAGTTCGGTGTGAGGAAGTATGGGTACTACGTCGCGGTTCTTCGGGAGTACGTCGGAGCCGGTGATGGCTCCTGGCGTTACCGGGCGAGCTCGCTCTCTCACCTGGCGGATCCGAAAGCGAAGTCGGCGCTTCTGCGAAAGACGCCCGCATGGGTCCCACTCTTCCTCAGCCGGCCGCTCATGTTCATCGGATGCGGACTAACCCTGCAGGAGTGGCCGTTGTGGTGGCTCCTCAGGCGCCGTGCAGAGATCGGCGCCCCACCAGCCCTATGCCTGGCGATTGGTACGGAAGGAGTCCCGACTCATCTCCGCGGACTTCCTGAGGTGCGGACGATTATGTTCGGTTCACCAGGCGAGCTATGGTCTGCCCTCCTCAGCTGGCTCTCGACCGATGCCAAGGAGGTCTCATGAGTGGACCTGCGGGTCGTACTCGTAGCGTGAGCCCGAAAGAACGGTTGCGGCGAGCACTGCGCGACGAGGTTGACGGCAAGCGCACCTCCGTCTTCGTGCTCGGCGATGGCGTGAACCGGCAGGCGGCTCGGACACCCCTCAAGCGCCCCACCGAGTGGCAGCGCATATTAGGGGCGATTTGGCGCGAAGCGGGCGGTGCGCCAGAAGACATCAACCTGGTAGAGCAGTCGCCAGTCGCTCTGTGGGCCAGGCTGGTGCGTCAGTGGTCTGCACATCACCGCTTAAGCCGGGCGCGGTCCCAGCAGGCCGTACGCGCGCGACTCTGCGCACTTTTCGAGCCCATCGAAGCGGAAGAGAGGACGCGGCGGTTGTACGCGAGGATGCTCGATGGCCGCCTCGCCAATGTCGTGTCGTTCAGTATCGACCGGCGGCTCGTGCTTCATTCCGGAGCGAGTAGTGTGGTGGCGCATCGTGCTCGGGGGTCTTTCCTGCAGCGCTACCTCGAAGTAACCGGGCCTCGAGGACGAACGAAAGTTTGGTTTCCCTACGGAGAAACGAGCCGCGCGGCCTCTATCGATGTTGGTTATGCTGCGTACGACGAACGGCTGATGATGTTGGAGGAGTGTCGGGCCAAACTTATGGACCAGAACAACCGATGGGACTATGGGTTTGGTCCAGGCCTTCTCCCACCGATCTCCGTTTACCCCGGTTTGTGGGACGCGCCACCGTCCTGGTCTCACCTGTTCTTGTGTGCCCCGCTGGTTTTCGTCGGCGTTTCGCTGCCGGCCGAGGACTGGCCACTCTGGTGGCTGTTGCACCAGCGCGCGCGCTACTTTGTGCCGTTCGAGGAATGGCAGATCGCGGAAACTTTCTACCTGACATTGCGCGATACCGACGTACGGCACCTACAGAATGGCGCCGCCGGTATCGAGGTGGTGACGTTCGAGGACTATGACCAGATGTGGACGTTGATCCTGGCCGCGCTCGACGCTCCTGGGGTCGACTTTCACAAAGGCTGGAACCGGCAGTTCGGTCTTCGTCGGACCAACCGCACATAATGGCGCCTGCGATGGGGGTTAGTCGATCTGCCGTCCTCTGACTTCCCCCGCCGGTACTCACTTTAAGCTAGAATCTCTGCCGAGGTGAATTCATGCGCGCATTGGTGTTGATAGCGGTGTTGGCCGGGTATTCCAGCATCGTGTTTGCCCAGACCGCGCCGGTAAAAATGGGGTTATGGGAAAAGAAGATGACGATGGATGTGGGGACGGGCGCACCCAGGCAGTTAGTGTCCAAGAGCTGTGTGACTTCTGAGAGCTGGCAGGAGATGGTGGGGAATATATCGAAGCCGCGGGAAGGTTGCACCGTTGACGACGTGAAGAATGCTCACGGCTACACCTTTACCGCCACCTGCAAAACCCCCAACGGAGGGACGATGGTGACGAGCGGGAGCGCGACGATCGAGGACTCTCAGCACATCGTCTCTGAATCCCATACCATCATGACGACGAACGGTCAGAAGCGGGAGATGGAGTCGAAATCCACGAGCAGTTTCCTGAGCGCCGATTGCGGCAAGATAAAGCCCGGTGAGCCCGAATCTGCCTACCACTGATCACAGACAAAAACCCGGCGATGGGAAGCCGTGAAAGATTCGATATCCCGGAACCAAGGCTCGGTTAGCTCCGCTTTATCTCTGGACAAACCCTGGTGACAGGCGGAACAACAACCACAGTTTTCAGCTACGCAGGGGCTAAAGAGCGTGTGTGAGAACTCGGTTCTGGAAGGGCACGGCTTCAGCCGTGCCGTAAATAATTTGGCCCTACCCGGCTTTAGCCGCTGAGGTACGTTTTTTCTATCCTCTAAATTCTCTTGTGCGCTGATAAAAAGATGCCCTCAGGGGCTAAAGCCCGGGAACTCCTAATGAATTACGGCACGGCTAAAGTCGTGCCCTGATACAAAACAGAGCTGTTCCTCAGCCGGTGAAGTTGTTCCCTGATACAAAATCGAACTCTCACGCAGGCTCTGTATGCCGGGGTTTTCCGCATGCCCCGTCGATGAAACCTTCTATTCACACTTTCTGGAGCGTTGGGCCCGTAGAATCTGAACGGCAAACGAGGATAATTATGGCTACTGCTGTCCTGGCGTCCATCGGCGACCATGGTGCTTTGAATGCGTCCCTACCCATAGGCCTGCAGGCGGTGTGGCTCGACCGGGATCTAGGTTGGCTGGACTTTAACGAGCGGGTGCTCGCAGAGGCGCTCGATGAGCGTACACCGCTGCTGGAAAGAGCAAAATTCCTGGCCATCTTTACTTCCAACCTGGACGAATTCTTCATGAAGCGCGAAGCCGTTCTTCGCCTTGGGACGACAGATGCCCAACACGCTCTTTTGCAGCAGGTCCGCGATAAGTTGCTCGGCTCGCTGCGACGCCAGGCGGAATGCTATCGGCAAACCATCATCCCCGGGCTCGCCGAGCATGGGGTATTTCTGCGCTCGTGGAACGAGCTCACCGCCGGCCAACAAGCAGAGGCAAGCGGCTATTTCAAACGAGAGTTGTCGCCTGCGCTCACACCGTTAGTCATCGACCCAGTCCATCCTTTTCCATTTCTCTCCAACCTGTCTACCTCGCTCGTCTTCCGGCTGCACGATGTGACCCGGCATGAATCGATGTTTGCCCGGGTAAAGGTGCCAGGGGTTATTAAACAGTGGATTGCGCTGGAGACCGATCTCGAGCCAGGACAAAAGCTGCTGGTCCCGCTGCACGAGGTCATTCGCGGAAATCTGCATAGCCTCTATAGCGGCATGGAAATCAGCAATGTGACCATCGTGCGGCTGACGCGGGATGCCGAGGTGGAAGGCGAGGATGATCCCGCGGCCGACTTTCGTACCGTGGTCAAAGAACAGATTCGCCTGCGGCGGTACGAACCGGTGGTGCGATTGGAGTTTGGCCCGGGAGCCGACCCGGCCATCACGGAAATGCTTCGCGCACGCTTTGCGCTCTCCCCGCTGGACCTCTACGAGATGCCGGAAGAAGTGGACTACACAACGCTGTTCGAGCTGCTTGGTCTTCCTTTTCCCACCTTGCGAGACCCCGAATGGAAGCCCCTTTGGCCGGTTTCGCTGCCGGAAGGCACGGGGGCGATTTTCACCGCGATTCAAGCCGGCGACGTGCTGGTGCATCATCCGTATGAAAGCTTCGACGCTTCTGTCGAACACTTCATCAGCGCGGCAGCCGATGATCTGCAGACCGTCTCCATCAAGATGACCGCGTACCGCATCGGCGACGACACACCCTTCGTCAAATCGTTGATCCGTGCGGCAGAGCGGGGCAAGCAGGTAGCCTGCGTGATGGAGATCAAGGCGCGCTTCGACGAGGAACGGAATCTCCACTGGGCGGCCGAGCTGGAACGCGCCGGCGCCCACGTCACCTTCGGTGTCAGCGGGCTCAAGACCCACGGCAAGACCGCGCTGGTGGTACGCAAGGAAGCAGGCGGCCTGCGCTGCTACGTGCATATCGGCACCGGCAATTATCACGTCAAGACCGCCCGGCTCTATGCCGACGTGGGGCTGTTCACCTGCGACCCGCGGATTACCGAAGATGTGGTGAACCTGTTCCACTACCTCACCGGCCACGCCGAGCAGCCCGGCTTTAACTCCCTGCTCGTGGCTCCAGTCACCATGCGGCCGCGGCTGCTCGATTTGATACACCGAGAGATACAAAATAAGCGCGCCGGGCAGCATGCCCGCATCGTCGCCAAGATGAACCAGCTGGAAGACCCGGACATGATTGAAGCCCTGTGCGAAGCGTCCAATGCCGGCGTACCGGTCGATCTGATTATTCGCGGGTTCTGCTGTCTTCGACCTGGCGTGCCCGGCCACTCAGAGAACATTCGCATCCGTTCGATCATCGGGAGATTCCTGGAGCATTCCCGCATTTTCTACTTTGCCAATGGAAAGCAGGACCCCGGCGAGGGGGATTTCTTCATCGGATCGGCGGACTGGATGTTCCGCAATCTTTCCAAGCGCATTGAGGTGGTCACACCCGTGCGGGCGGACGGTTTGAAGCAGCGTTTGTGGGAGATTCTGGATATTTGCCTGCGCGATCAACGGCAAGCCTGGGTGCTCGAGCCGGATGGGAAGTACCTCCAACTCCGCGCCACACCGGACGCGATTGGTCCGGAAGCGAATGGAACGCATAAGACTCTGATGGATCTGGCTCTCGCCCGAGCCAGCGTCTGATCACAAGCAAGGGGTTCTTTTTCCCAGGTGGGCCGCTAGAGCCAGCGCGAGAACTTGGTCATGGAAGGCACGGCTGAAGCCGTGCCCTTCCAGAACCGAGTTCTCACGCAGTCTCTCAAGGCCTATCCACGCGGGGCTGCAGGACCATCCATGTCAGTGTTGCCATAGGATCTGGTTTGCTTCCAAGGGAACGGCGACGGCTGGATGGTAAGGGATGATGCGCGGGGTGTAGTCGGTCGCCGGACGCGTGGCAGCTACTTGGGCGCTGTAAGTTACGATTCCGCTCGAATCCGCAGACGTTCCTGCCGGGGTCATCGGTTGAATGTCAGAAGCCATTGCGAAGAGCTCTACCTTGATGTCGCTGACGAGGAGACCACCGGGTGAGACCTGTACCTGGAAGCAATGGTGGCCGTCGTGGGTTTCCACCTGCACCGCAGCCAAGCGCACCGTGCTCCACTGTTGCGCCACTTTTTGCAGCCATTGCAGGATCTCAGCGGCCAGAGCACCGTCCCCCGCGGCGCGTTGGTTAAAGCCGGACGCTGCGGGTAAGTAGTGGTCGTCGGTGTAGTCCTGGATGGCCCGGCTGGCAGAGAACTCCGGAGTGAGCTGAGCCATACTCTCGCGCATGCGCCCGAGCCATTTGGCCGGTAAGCCGTTGCTGGGCCGGTCGTAGAATTCAGGGATAACTTCCTGCTCCAGCAAGGTGTACATTGCTTCCGCCTCGGCGGCATCCACGGAGGGATCGTCGCCGTGGTCCTGACCGTCACCGATCGCCCAGCCGACCTGGGGAGAATAGGCCTCCGCCCACCAGCCATCGAGTTCAGAGAAATTCAGCCCGCCATTGACCAGGACTTTCATCCCGCTGGTTCCGCATGCCTCCCAGGGACGGCGTGGGGTGTTAATCCAAAGGTCGGCGCCTTGCACCAGCTCCTGGGCCATCAGCATGTCGTAGTCACTCAGGAAGACAACATGTTCATGGACTTCCGGACGATTGATGAAGTCATTCCATTTCTTGACCAGCGCCTGTCCGGGGAAGTCCTGAGGATGGGCTTTGCCGGCTAGGACTAATTGCATCGGGCGCTGCGTATTGTTAAGCAGGCGAATGAATCGATCCGGATCACGCAACAGGAAATCAGGCCGCTTGTAGGTCGCAAAGCGGCGCGCGAATCCGACCGTGAGCACTTGGTCGTCCAGAACGCCGGGGCGGCGGGAGCGTTTGCGTACCCGGTCGATCAGCTTCTTGCGCCCAAGACTGCGCATCTGCCATAACTGCTCGTCGGTCAGGCAACGGATGTCCTCGGCATGGGGACCATCTCCCATCCAGCGTTTCTTTCCGCAAGCCGTGGTCCAGAGTGCGTCTGCTTCTTCTGAGTCCCAGGTGGGTACGTGAATGCCGTTGGTGACAGCACCGATGGGCACCTCTTCCTCAGGCCATCTAGGAAAGAGCGGTTGGAAGATGTGGCGGCTTACCTGGCCGTGAAGTTTACTTACGCCATTGATCCGGCCGCTGCCGCGGACAGCGAGATAGGCCATGTTGAAGGGATCGCCGGAGCTTTCAGTCCCTATCGCCAGCAAGCGTTCGAACGGGATGGCGAGTTCCTCTTCCGCATACTGATGCAGATACTCACGCATGAGTTGGGAATCGAAGCGGTCGAAGCCCGCGGCGACGGCAGTGTGGGTGGTGAACAGATTTCCCGGGCGGGTCACGGTGAGCGCCAGCTCGAAGGGCACCTTGTGATCTTCCATGTAGCTGCGTGCACGTTCGAGAATGGCGAACGCGGCGTGGCCCTCGTTAAGGTGGCACACCTCGGGGTGCAAGCCGATAGCCCGCAGCAATCGCCAGCCGCCGATACCCAGGACGATCTCCTGCTTCAGCCGCATTTCTGCACTGCCGCCGTAGAGCTCGCTGGTAATGCAGCGCTGGGCAGCGTCGTTGGAGAAATCGTTGGCGTCCAGAAGATAGAGTTTGTGCCGTCCCACGCTGACTTCCCAGCAGCGAAGCCAGATCTTCGAATCGGCGAGTTGAATCGTTATTCTCAGCCATTCGCCGTTTGCCTCACGCAGCGGCCGGATAGGCAATTGACTTGGGTCGTTCACCGGATACAACGCTTGTTGATTGCCCCAGGCATCGAAATCCTGACGGAAGTAGCCCTGACCATAGAGCAACCCGACAGCGGCAATGGGCACACCCAGGTTACTGGCTGCTTTCAATTGGTCGCCGGCCACATTGCCCAGGCCGCCCGAATAGATGGGCAAAGCTTCGGTCAACATGAATTCCATGCTGAAGTAGGCGACCAGGGAGAGGCCGGCGTTAGCGTGCTTTTGCTGGAACCAGCCTTGTTCCGTAAATGATTTCTCGTTGTGGGCCCGGCAATCGTGCAGAACTTTTCGAAAGCCGGGATTCGCCAGCTGGGATGCGATTTTGTCCTTGGAAACAGTGAGCAGAATGATCCAGGGATTTTGGGTGCCCTCCCAAAGTTCCGCATCGAGGCTTTCCCAGATCCAATCAGACTTATGATTCCAGCACCAGTGAAGGTTAAGGGCGAGCTCAACCAGCTGATCCATACCTTCCACGTCTGGCCAGTTGGGGAATGCGTTTGTGTCGCTCACTCGGGTCACCTTAACTTACGCTACCCCAGTTTTCCTTTCGAGCCCGGTGGTGTTCGCTAAACTTCATGCAATTTTCTCGACCTGAGGCTTTTCGCTTATGGTTGCCTGGTTAGTTGTTGCCGGATTTCCAGCAGTTCCGCGCGCCGTTTAGCGTCGACTCTTGCTGATTTCAATTTCAGATCCTCAAGCGAGTCGAGCACGATGCGGGAAACGATCAGGCGCGCATTCAGCTTATCGTCGGCTGGTACTGATGGTTTCAAGCAACGTTAGATGAATTGTCTCTCAAGTCACTTGCGGTCCATGGTCAGCGGGCGGCGGCACGGATCCCTTTGGCGGATTTCACCCGCGTATTTTGGACGATGGCCGGGCCGATTGCGTTGTGGTCCGATAATTGATCGTGCAGGATGATGTTGAGTAACGACTTATGCACTTTGATGCGGCCGTTGTATTCGATGAAACCCAATTTACGAAAGCGATTCATGAAGAAACTGACGCGCGAGCGGGTGGTCCCGATCATTTCCGCCAGCGTTTCCTGGGTGATTTTTGGGATCAGGCTTTCTGGTTCGCCGACTTTGCCAAATTCGGCCATCAGGAGAAGGATTCTGGCCAGGCGCTTTTCACTGGAGTTGAAAAGCTGGTCAACCAGGTCGGCCTGCGTACGCATGCTGCGGGCCAGGAGGAATTTGAGGAACAGGTCGGAGAAACCATGCTCCTCGTGCATCACGCGGATCAATTCCGCTCGCTCTATTTTGAGCGCAGTGCAAGCACTGATTGCCGTCGCGGTCGCCAGCCGCAGGCCCATGACGCCGGTGAGGCATTCTTCTCCCACAAAGTCGCCGGTGGTGAGAAGGGTGATGGTCGCTTCTTTGCCGGCTGCCGAGACCACGGTCAACTTGGCGCGCCCTTTTTGCAGATAGTAGATGGAGTCAGCGGCGCTTCCCTGTAAGAAAAAGGTCTCACGCGCCTTCAGCTGGACAATTCTTCGACCCAGCCCGGCATGGGCGAGAAAAGCTTCAGCATCGAATACCAGTTGGTTTGCGTCGGTCACGATAGTGGCCTCTTTTCGGTGGCTGCGACGGCACGGGAGCTTTCTCCTAGGATACGCCGGCGGGGGAGACCGGACGGGCCTAGAACCCATCTTGCCATCGAGCGAAGGCAAAATCTGTTCGCTTTTGATCACATTTGCGGGAAACGCCCAGTTTTGGTCCTGGGAACGCTCCGAAAGAGCCCCCTGCAGACGACACCAATTGGGCTTTTGGGTTTTCCAGGCGAGAGCTATGTTGTTAATAGAGACAGACCGGGGCCGCGCGAATAACGCAACAAAAGGAGGCCGACCATGTTGGGGAACGCATATATCCAGCTGAACGGTATGGAGCAAATGGGCCTGCCGCCAGAGTGGCAACAACTAGCGCAGGAGAACGGCTCTCTGCGGGCGATTATCGTCGAGCTGCTGATCAAGAACCAGAAACTTCGTTGGGAGCTGTTGGGACACGAGTGCAGGCCGGTTCAGGATCCCAGGATCCTCATTGCTTTAGCGGGTACACCGTAACGTAAGAAGTCTCGCACCGCGGGCATACCGTAGCGGGCACAGAGAAGGGCGGTCATGTGGGCTGCCGCCTGATGCGCGTGCCGCGAAGCGCCGGCGTCCGACGGGTGGGCCAAGCCTCGATCCACTTCACCCACCGCCAGCTCAGTCAAGTGCAAATCTTCCTTCTGCGGGCTGGCCAGGATTTCTACCAGGCCTTCACGTAACCATAACGGTGCGTTTGCTCCTGCTTGCTGTTCTACCAATACGTGCAGAAACTCATGCAACAGGACGGGCCCGGTTCCGCCATTATTTTGGCGCACCCTGGGCGGCTGCAAAAACACGGTATTGCCACGGGTTGAGGCCAGCGTCCAACCTGGTTCTCCGGTGGTCTGCCGGTACAGTTCCACGGTGGGAAGCTCCTGCACCGTTGGGCCGTTGCCGCCTGGCAGGCCTGCGAACAGAGACTGTGCTTTCGCCCAAGCGGCATTGCCCTCAGCCAGGAGGGTTCCAGCCGGCTCGGTAGTCAGCAAGGTCCAGCCTGAACCGGGGATTTTCTGCCATCCGCTATCTGCCGGCGTGATGCCGGCAACGGTCCCGGGAAAGTAGAAATTGAGAACCTCCGCCTCGGTCTTGCCTTCCATCGCCATTTCATGCGCGCCTGCCTGGCAGAGGCCGACTCCGTGGCCGTAACCTTGGCCTCGAATTTCCGCCACCACGCCCGAAACGGTGGTCGTATACCAATCGCTGCGCAGCTGGTTCCAACCTAACTGGCGGTCTACCGCGAAGCGAAAGCTGCTGGCTGAAAGTTGTGCCGGTCGACCGCGGCCGGTAACTGCAAGCAGCTCGGCCCGGCCCTCGGCGCTGCGCCGGGTCACGCGGATGTCCGTGATCGGGGAAGGGGTGTGCCATCCCTGGGCACGAAAAATGTCGCTCAGTTGCGCCAGGGGAATGGCGGCGTGCCATTCAGCAGGAGAGCGGCGGAGGCAGTAGGGATCGGCGCGATTCCCAGCCAGGTAACTGGCCCGCTCGGCCGGCCAAACGGCAGCCGCGGATTCACTCCTGCCGCCGCAGTGCTGGGTGTAGTAGATGTGAGCGCGTTGGTTGCCAGACCACAGGGTTTCGCCGGCTGTTTCCCGCACCGCGAGTTCTACCCCGGGCCGTGGTTTGCCCAGGCGAAGGGCCTGGCAATGGGTGCTGTCGCACAGGTCAAAACCGTGCGCACGGTGGCGGTTTGCGTTTTCCAGGGCAAAGCTGCGCATGCTGATGGCCATCGCCTTGAGCGAGGCCAGAGGTTCGTCTGGCGCCGCTTCACCGCTGAGCGCGGCTAACACGTAGGCTTCGCTGGGCAGCGTCAGCAGCACTCGCAGGCCGTCGTGCTGAGCCGTGATGGTCCACTTGCCGGTGGCGATAACCGGTTCCTCATCTATAACTTGCAAGCGAAAACTTCCGCTCAGGGTTAGCCGTTTGCGGGTCTGTCCGGTGGATGTTCGGAGTCCCTCTTTCGTCCACTCGACCTTGATGGGTGTCTTCGGGTCGCTGGCCGGTGTTGCGCTGACGTGGGTTACCGGTCGGGTGGAGAAGAGCTCGACCGTGAGGTCGCGGGCGCTTTCCGGGGCCGGACCTTTGACGGTGAGGAAGAAGTGCTGCGCCAGGCGGGCAGCATCGGCTCCGTTGCCGCGCGGAAGATAGATCACGAGGATGACGTGTTCCTGGGCGCGGGGAGCGATTCCGGCAAACCATCCACCGCCGGTGGTGGTTCCGGTTTTGCCCGCGATGGCTACGCCTGGTACGGCAGCGTTGTGGGCCATACCGAAGCGCACTGAATCTTTGAGGCCCTGACCTACGGCGTCTCCCTGAATCTGGTCGAGTTCAAGGAACAATTTGCGGTAAGCAGCGGCCATTTGGGTGGGAGAGACGGCAATCCCCGCGACGCCTAACACAAGGAGCTGTTTTTGCGCCCGGGTCAGCGTGGTGGGCACTCGGGGTAAACCGTAATGTTGCAGAATCGCGGCCAACTGCGGGGTGGGGATACGGTCCGCCAATGCGGCGAAATATTGGTTGCAGGAATAGGCGAGCGCCTCCTGGGCGTCGAAGGCGACGTCGCTCTGGGGATGGGTGCAGGCCAGGTTCCAGTCGTGTACGCCATCCGCGATGCGCAGGTTGCGCCGGCAAAAGACTGTGGTTTGTGGCAGTACTTCGTGTTGTTCTAAGGCGGCAGCCATGAAGAAGGGCTTGAGGATGGAGCCCGGAGCGGTGGGTTGATTGGCTGCTTTCACTGTGGCCAGCAGATGTCCGGTCTTTGCATCCATAACCACGCCTATGGCAGCAGTGGCGCGGAGCGCGGAAGACAGGGCTGCCTGTGCGGTCGTTTCCGCCTGTACGGTAACGGGCAATCGAAGCATTGCCAGGAGCAGGACGAATTTTGTCGTAAGCCTTCTATTCATGCAGGGGACCAGGAAAGTCTGCGTGGCAACTTGGTTTTGATCAGGGCACGATTTTAGTCTTTCCGCAACCACTCCAACCTGAGCCGCCTCTCTCCCCTTGTCGTCCCGACCGAAGCGAAGCGGAGGGATTTGCAGTCTTCGCAGAGCAGCGGTTCGTAAGTCTGTCCATCCAAGTCGCTAACCATCCAAAGAGTAACCAACCCTCCCCTTGTCATCCCGACCGAAGCTCCGGAGGAGCGTAGTGGAGGGACCTGCGGTTGTCGCAGAGTAGCCGTTCGTAACTCCGTCCATCCGAGTCGCGATTCTTCCGGAACGTAACCGCCCTCCCCTTGTCATCCCGACCGGAGCTCCGGAGGAGCGTAGTGGAGGGATCTGCAGTCTTCGCGGAGTAGCCGCTTCTAACTCCGTCCATCCGAGTCGCGATTCTTCCGGAACGTAACCGCCCTACCCTTGTCATCCCGACCGGAGCTCCGGAGGAGCGCAGTGGAGGGATCTGCAGTCTTCGCGGAGTAGCCGCTTGTAACTCCGTCCATCCGAGTCGCGATTCTTCCGGAACGTAAACCGCCCTACCCTTGTCATCCCGACCGGAGCTCCGGAGGAGCGCAGTGGAGCGCCTGCAGTCTTCGCGGAGTAGCCGCTTGTAACTCCGTCCATCCGAGTCGCGATTCTTCCGGAACGTAACCGCCCTACCCTTGTCATCCCGACCGGAGCTCCGGAGGAGCGTAGTGGAGCGACTGTCTGTTTTGTCAAGCGTGAGAGGGTTGGTTTGGTTGTGGAAAAGACGTGGACGGAGGTCCACTTGGGAAACGCGGCTGCGTTTCCCACTTTCCCCCAACGC
>Ga0302325_10008049_pt1 | contig 23264 bp, 15 predicted proteins | sample Palsa_T0_2_FD_201948 | JGI IMG/M metagenome (GOLD analysis project Ga0302325, IMG submission 201948) | Peat permafrost microbial communities from Stordalen Mire near Abisko, Sweden - Palsa_T0_2 | ecosystem: Environmental > Terrestrial > Soil > Palsa > Peat permafrost | place: Sweden: Abisko... | reverse complement strand
TCGTCGTCAACTTCTTCGAGTACATCGCCGAGGAGGTTCGGGAGCTGCTGGCTTCGCTGGGCTTCCGTTCCCTCACCGAGGTGATCGGCCACCCGGAGCTGATCGACATCACCGGCGCGGTCGGGCACTGGAAGGCGCACGGGCTCGACCTGTCCCCCATCCTGGTCGCGCCGGACGTGGCGTCCTCCGAACCTCGTCTTTGCGTGCGACCGCAGGATCATGGTCTGGATAAGGCGCTCGACCGCATCTTGATCGAGGCGTGCCGGCCGGCGCTGGACGACGCCGTCCCGGTGCAGCTCTCCATGCCGGTCCGCAACGTCAACCGCACCGTGGGAACCCTGCTGGGAGCGGAGGTGACCCGTCGTTACGGCGGAGCCGGCCTGCCTGACGGCACCATCGACATCTCCTTCACCGGGTCGGCCGGGCAGAGTTTCGGAGCCTTCCTGCCCCGGGGGATCACCTTGCGACTGGAAGGCGACGCCAACGACTATCTCGGCAAGGGCCTGTCCGGGGGCCGGCTGGTGGTCCGGCCATCGCTGGCTGGGCCGGTGTCGTTCGTCGCCGAGGAGCAGATCATCGCCGGCAACGTGATCCTCTACGGCGCCACCGCCGGCGAGGCCCTCATCCGCGGCGTGGTCGGCGAGCGGTTCGCGGTGCGTAACTCCGGTGCGGTGGCGGTCGTGGAGGGCGTGGGCGACCACGGCTGCGAGTACATGACGGGCGGTCGGGTGGTCGTCCTCGGTCCGACCGGCCGCAACTTCGGGGCCGGCATGTCCGGAGGGGTGGCGTACGTCTGGGACACGACCGGGAGCTTTCCGGCGCTGGTCAACCCGGAGATGGTCGACCTCGAGGAGTGCGACGAAGCGGATGTGTCGTGGTTGGCCGAGATACTGCGTAGGCATGAGGCCGAGACCGGGTCCGCGGTCGCGGCCCGGGTGTTAGCCGGATGGCCGCGGTCCGCGTTGCGCTTCGCCAAGGTGATGCCCCGGGACTACAAGCGGGTCCTAGAAGCGATGCGCGCCGCGGAGGAGGCGGGGGTGGCAGCAGAGGACGCCATCATGGAGGCCGCCCATGGGTAAGATAACCGGCTTCCTGGAGTTCGGCCGGGAGTTGCCCGGCCGGCGGCCGGTGCCCGTGAGGCTGCGGGACTGGCAGGAGGTCTACCAACCCTTTCCGTCCGCCCGGTTGCAGGTGCAGGCGGCCCGGTGCATGGACTGCGGTATCCCGTTCTGCAACGACGGTTGCCCGCTCGGCAACCTCATCCCCGACTGGAATGACCTGGTCTACCGGGACCACTGGCACGCGGCCATCGAACGGCTCCACGCCACCAACAACTTCCCCGAATTTACCGGGCGCCTCTGTCCGGCGCCCTGCGAGGCCGCCTGCGTGCTCGGCATCAACGCCGACCCAGTCACCATCAAGCAGGTGGAGGTCTCCATCATCGACCGGGCGTGGGAGGAGGGGTGGGTAGAGCCGGTCATGCCGTCGGTCCGGAGCGGCAAGCGGGTAGCCGTCATCGGGTCCGGTCCCGCCGGCCTCGCCGCGGCCCAGCAACTCACCCGGGCCGGCCACGACGTGACCGTCTACGAGCGCGACGACCAGCCTGGCGGCCTGCTCCGCTACGGGATCCCCGAGTTCAAGATGGAGAAGCGCCACCTTGACCGGCGCCTCGATCAGATGCGGGCCGAGGGGACCTCGTTCGTCTGCGGCGTGACGGTAGGCGCCGGCGGCTCGGCTGGGGCGGCGGGCGCTGGCGGTTCGGTGGGCGCCGGCGGCTCGGCCGCCGACATCCGGGCTTCGTACGACGCAGTCGTCATCGCAGTCGGCGCCACCGTGGCTCGCGACCTCCCGATCACCGGCCGGGAGCTGGGTGGTATCCACCAGGCCATGGAATACCTGCCTCTCGCCAACCGGGCGACTTACGACACGGACCCGGCCTCGTCCACGCCGATCAGCGCAGCGGGCAAGCGGGTCGTGATCATTGGCGGCGGAGACACCGGCGCCGACTGCCTCGGAACGGTGCACCGCCAGGGTGCGGTCTCGGTGCACCAGTTCGAGATACTGCCCCGACCGCCGGACGCTCGCGACTCGTCGACTCCGTGGCCGACCTGGCCCCTGATGTATAGGACGTCTTCTGCGCACGAAGAGGGCGGCGAACGGGTTTTCGCCGTCAACACCATGGAGTTCGTCGGTGACGAGGCTGGCGCGGTCCGCGCCCTGCGCGCCTGCGAGGTCGAGATGACTATGGCCGACGGCCGGCCCCAATTTGACCCGCTCGACGGCACCGAATTCTCACTGCCCTGCGACCTGGTGTTGCTGGCGCTCGGCTTCTCCGGCCCCGAGCCGCTACTCGCCGAGGCGTTCGGGGTGTCACTCACGCCGCGTGGGACGATCGCCCGATCCGCCTCCTACGAAACGGATGTACCGGGTGTCTTCGTCTGCGGCGACGCGGGTCGCGGTCAGAGCCTGATCGTGTGGGCAATCGCGGAAGGTCGTAGCGCGGCCGCGGCCGTCGACAGTCTGCTGGCCGGCGACACCCTGCTGCCGTCACCGCTTCCTTTCGCGTAACTGTCGGGGCCGCCCGCCGCAGCCCCATCGAGTCACATCAATGTAGTTCCGCGCTGGACCACTTAGGTGATCGAGAAATCGTCCCCATGGGTGATTTTGCCGGGCTTGTATCCGCCGGAAGTTGTCTTCACCGGATCGAACGACTTGAGGCCCCGTCCGTTGAACAGCACGTTCGTGAAACTGACGGACGTGATCTTCGGGTAACCGCCCGGTGCCTCGATGACCGCCTCCGCTGACAGCTTCTCCGCCGACGACAGGCTCTTCTTCGTAGTCTCGGTCCATCCCTTGGTGACATCGGAGATCTTAAAAGTGAACTTGGTGCCCGACGAGGTCACCGAAGCAGCGATGGTATCCCCCGTCGAGATCGGGTTGCTGTAGTACGTCGGCTCGGCCGGGTACATCTCGTACCAGGCCGACTCCACTGGTGACCCGGTACTGCAGGAGGTCGCCACCCCGGTTTGCTCGACGGTGTCGCTGTAGCCACCGATGCCGACCCAGGGGGCATACAGGTCATGCTTGGCGAGGCACGTCACGGCTGGCACGGTCCAATCTGCTGCCGCGGAGACGAACTCATCTACTGACCCTGCAGCGACGTAGCCGGCCCAATTGCCTCCGAACCGCACGGTGTGGGTGGGCGCAAACGACGCGCCCGCGGCCGCGGTGCCGCCCAGGGCCGTTAGGGAGAGGACCGGCGGGGGTGGTGCCCTCTGCTGCGACCACCAAGGTCTGTCCGCTACGGCGCCAGTTTCGGCACTCACACGGACAGACCTCCAATCGAGGTGCCATCGCGGGAGGTCTGTCCGGTTGGACGCTTCTGACCACGACGCCGGCACCCGCACCGCCGGCGCTACCGTGGAAGGGTGGTGTCCGACGAGCGCGATCCCAATCCTTCTGCCGACCGCGAGTCGGAGACCTTCGGCGCGCTCCCTGGGAATAACGCGGCAGGCTGGTCACCTGACGATGCTGTCGTCACTACAGGCCCTGCCAGTGAAGGCGACCTCGACGTCGAGTCCGACGACGGTACGCGCCACGAGGGGGCCGGCGACGACTGGGCGGCCGACGACGATGCGGGCGACGACTGGGCGGCCGATGGCGGTGCGGGCGACGGCGTCGCGCCGGACGATGGTGCGGAGGACGGCGACCAACCAACAGATCCCGACGAGCCCGCCGACGACAGACTGCACACCGCCCTCCCTCCGAAACTCGAGTCTTGGCGCCGGCGTAGTGCCACGGGCGCCATCCTCACCGGGTTTGCGCTGGGGTTGCAGCAGGCGTTCGAGAAGGAGCACGAGCAGCCGTCCATCATTATGCAAACGTCCGGGGATCCGCCCCGGGACCTGCCGGTGGAAGCGGAGTTCGAGCATGCTCGACCACGCCAGAGTGTGGTCAGCATCCGCCCGTGGCTGCTAGCCAACGCGGCGCCAACCGAGGACCCGGAGAGCGGCGCCTCCGACACCGACACCGACGGGGACGGGGAGCCGGCGCCCGGGCGCGACTCGGATTCCGAGGACAGCTGAGGTGGCCGGCCGGACGGGGGCCGGCGGCAGGCCGACCGGCGACGATACAGACCGGACGACCAGCGCCACGGATGATGGCGCGGCCGGCGGCGACGTAGATACCAGCGACTACGGTGAAGTGGCCCCGGCGCGGTGGCGGATCTGGTCCCGTTGGGGCCGAAGCGCGGCCCTGTCCGACGACGGGGACGATGACGATGCGGAGGACGCCGGCCACGATGATGACGCCGGCGACGCCGCCGGCGCCGGCGAAACCCGTATCGGGGACCGCAACGCTCCCTCCTCCTCCAAGTCCGACGACGCCGCTGCGGACGACCTGACGCTGAAACCCAGCGCCATGAGGGGATCCGAACCCATGTACGGGTATCTGGTGGCCCTCGAACTGATCGTCGTTTCTGTCCTCAACATGACGGTCACTCACGGCAAGGGGGCGCCCACCGGTCCCCAGCACGTGCTCGGAGCGAGTTTTACGGCCACAGAATTGCGGGCCGTTGGACTGGTGGCCGCGCTCGCCCTGCTCGGCGTGATCCAGACCCGCAACCGCCTCATCGTGCCTTTTGCCGCCATCGTGGCGGCCTTTTTCGCCACGCTGCCCAAGGTCCCCAACTCACTGGCACCCACCCACCTGGTGGCGCTGATCATTCCGGTCGTCTACGCCTTCGTCCTGACGCAACGCCAACGCAAGTCCACCCTCGCCCAGGCCCGGGCCGGCGGACCAGCGAGATCGAGAACGACGCCCGAGCAGCGCAGGCGAGAGGCCGGCAACCGCCGGGCCCGGCGCCAAGGTGCCGTCCAGACCGGTCCGCAGGCGAACCGCCGCTACACCCCGCCCAAAGCCAAGCGGCCCCGCCGCTGATCGAGGCCGGCACCCCGGGCCGGCCGCGCGACGCGGCCGGGCTGCCCGCGCCAACGCCGGCACCCCGGGCCGGCCTACCGGGGCAGCAGGGCCGACCGCAGGAACGCCAGCAACTCGGCTCGCCGGCGCACCAGCGAACGAGAGGTGGGCTCGACCCCCAGGGCGCGCAACACCTCCACCTCGGTGGCCACACCGATGACCGTCGAATAGGCGGCCAGCAGCAGCAAGCGGGCGTCCTGCCGGCGAAACTCGCCGGCGTCCATGCCCTCCTCTAGGAACCCGGTGGCCCGCTCGATAAAAGGACCGAGCATCTCCCGGAACCGCGTCGCCGACGGCGGCCCCAGCCGGCTGACTTCCCGCAACAGACCGAGGAGTTCGGGCCGCCGGCCGGCCAGGCGGAATACCGAACGCACCACCGCATCGACCCGGGCCCAACCTTCCCCGGTCCCGGAAACGGCGGCCGAGAGTACGGCGATCAACTCCGTTCCGGCTTCGTCGATCACCGCATCGAGCAACGACTCCTTGGAGGTGAAGTGGTACAGGATCGTCTGCTTGCTGATGCCCAGATCCGCCGCTAAGGCATCCAGCGATGTCGTTTCGTATCCTCGTGTACCGAAGGCGGTGAGAGCCGCGTCCAAGGTCCGATCCCTGGTGCTCGTGGCCCTCATTGCCCTGTTCACTTACCAGATGGTAGACAATCACAATGCTCCGTGAAGCCCTCGGGGGGCGGCGCATCGCCATTACCGGCGCGACCGGGTTCCTCGGCACCGCGCTCGCCGAGCGGCTGCTGCGCGCCGTTCCGGAGTCCGAGGTGGCATTGCTGGTCCGACCCGGGCGCCGGGGGGCGGCAGATCGGGTCCGCCGCGAGGTCATCAAGAACAATTGCTTCGACCGTCTCCGGCGCGAACTCGGCGCCGAGTTCGATGGCGAGATGGACCGCCGGGTGCTGGCCATGGCGGGTGATGTCGGCGTCGACGGCCTCGGCCTGGACGTCGCCGGCGAGGAGTTGCTGGCGTCCTGCCAGACGGTGATCCACTCCGCGGCGACAGTGAGCTTCGACTCACCCCTGGACGCGGCGGTGGAAACCAACCTGCTGGGCCCGACGCGAGTAGCCGCCACCCTCAACCGCCTGCACGAGGGCGGCGCCGGCGCCGGCCACGCCCTCCCCCACCTCATCGCCGTGTCCACCGCCTACGTCGCCGGCAGCCGGCGGGGCCGGGCGCCGGAGGCCACCCTGCCGGACACCCCCTGGTCGACCGAGGTGGCCTGGCGCGGCGAGGTGGAGGCGGCCAGGCGGGCCCGGGCCGACGCCGATGCCGGCAGCCGCGACCCCAAGATGCTGGCCCGCTTCCACCGTCAGGCTCGCCTCGAACTCGGTGCCGCGGGCACCCCCCTTCTGGCCGCCAAGTCCGAACGGCTCCGCGAGGACTGGGTCAAGGACCGCCTGGTCGCCCTGGGCAAGTCGCGCGCCCAGGGCCTCGGCTGGCCCGACGCCTACGCCTACACCAAGTCGCTCGGCGAGCGGGCCCTGCTCGAGACCCGCGGCGACCTTCCCTTGACGATCGTGCGCCCTTCCATCATCGAGGCCGCGCTGGCCGAGCCGGTCCCAGGATGGATCCGGGGCTTCCGGATGGCCGACCCGGTGATCATCTCTTACGGCAAGGGCCTCCTCAAAGACTTCCCCGGCGTCCCCGAAGGCGTCATCGACGTCATCCCGGTCGACCTGGTGGTGGCCTCCATCCTGGCGGTGGCGGCGCGCGGCCCCCTTCCCGAACCGGACGTCTTCCACTCGGCGTCCGGTGCGCACAACCCTCTCCGGTACCGCCAACTGGTCGACCTGGTGCAGGAGTGGTACATCGAGCACCCTCTCGCCGACAGCCAGGATCAACCCATCACCGTTCCGCAGTGGTCGTTCCCCGGCCGCAACAGCGTCCAGCGGCAGTTGCGTCAGGCGACCAGAGCCCTCGGCACGGCGGAGAAGGCCCTCCAGTCCCTGCCCCTTCGCGGCCGCCAGGCCGAGTTGAGCGCCCGCCTCGAAGAACGGCGTGACGAAGCTGAGCGCGCCCTGTCGTACGTCGAGTTGTACGGCGCGTACACCGAGACCGAAGCGGTGTTCTCGGTCGACAGGTTGCTCGACCTTTTTTCCACGTTGCCACCCGAAGACCAGAGGGACTTCTGTTTCGACCCGGCCGTCATCGACTGGCCCCACTTCTGCCACGACGTGTATCTCCCTTCGCTGGTGGCGCACGCCCGTGTCCGCCTGGCCCCGCGGCCCGGCGGGGGCGCCCGGACCATCGGCGCCAAGGGGTCGACCGGCCTGACACGTGAGGAGCGGGGGCGCCGGGCCGTGCTGGCGCCCGAGCGGCACCTGGCGGTCTTCGACCTCGAGAACACGCTGATCGCCTCCAACGTGGTCGACACTTACTCCTGGCTGGCCACCCGCCATTCCGACGACGCCGAGCGGGCCCGTTTCGTGTTGCGCACCTTGCGGGAGGCGCCCCGCCTTTTGGCCCTGGACCGCACCGACCGCGGTGACTTCCTGCGGTACTTCTACCGCCGCTACGAGGGGGCGCCGGTGGAGCAGTTGAGCCGGGACGGGTGGGAGCTTTTCAGCGGTCTCATCCTCACCAAATCGTTCCCCGCCGGGATCCGCCGGGTGCGCGAGCACCGGGAGCGGGGCCACAAGACGCTGCTGATCACCGGCGCCCTGGACGTGGTGATCGAACCGCTGCGGCCCTTGTTCGACGAGGTGGTCTGCGCTCGACTCGGAAAAAAGAACGGCCGTTTCACCGGTGAGCTCCTCGAGGCCCCACCGACGGGCGAGGCTCGGGCCCTGATCATGGCGGACTATGCCCAAACCAACGAACTCGACCTCGAGCAGAGCGTGGCGTACGCCGACTCGGCTAGCGACCTGCCCATGCTGGAGGCGGCCGGGCACCCGGTTGCGGTCAACCCCGAGACCAAGCTGGCCGCCATCGCCCGCAAGCGCGGCTGGCACGTGGAGCACTGGCCGAAGGCACCGGAAGGGCCTCGTCCGCTCTTGCCGCTCGGGCCCCGCCCGGTGGGGACGCGGTCGTGAAGGCCCTCCAAATGGACCGGTCGGTCGCGCGCTTCGCCGCGGCCCGGTTGGCGTCGGGCTGGAAAGCGGGCAGCGGCGGGCGCGCCGGTCCGTTGCGGCTGGCCGACATCGAACCGCCTTCGCCGCCAGGACCCGGTTGGCAGGTGGTGCGCCCCCGCTTGGCCGGGATCTGCGGCAGCGACCTAGCCACCGTGGACGGGCGGTCGTCGCGGTGGTTCGAGCCGCTGGTGAGCTTTCCCTTCGTGCCGGGCCATGAGGTGGTCGGTGACGCCGCCGATGGCAGGCGGGTGGTCATCGAACCGGTCCTGCACTGTCGGGTGCGGGGCATCGATCCGCCGTGCCCACCGTGCGAGGCGGGTCAAACCAACCACTGCGAACGCCTGGTCGGCGGCCATCTGCAGCCCGGCCTCCAGACGGGGTACTGCGCCGACACGGGAGGAGGCTGGTCGCTGGCGCTCGTCGCCCACTCCCTGCAACTCCACGAGGTGCCTGACGGGTGGAGCGACGAGGCGGCCGTCATGATCGAGCCGACCGCGTGCGCCGTGCACGGAGCCCTGGCTGCGCCGCCCGGTGGGTCGGGCGAGGAGCTGCTGGCGGTGGTCATCGGCGCGGGCACCCTCGGTCTGGCCACCATCGCCGCCATCCACCGTCTCCGTCCTGACGTCACCGCCCTCCTCTCCGTCGCCAAGCACCCTGAGCAACGGCGGCTGGCCACGACCCTGGGGGCGACAGCGGTCGTCGAACCCGACGAGCTGCGTCGGGCCGTGCGGCGGGTCAGCGGGTCGTGGATCCTCGACAACGGACAGCTCACCGGGGGCGCCGCGGTCGTGTTCGACTGCGTCGGCAGCGGGGAGTCGATCGCCGGCGCCCTGGCCGTCACCGCTCCGGGCGGCACGGTGGTGCTGCTCGGGATGCCCGGCCACGTCGGGATCGACCTGACCGGGCTGTGGCAACGGGAGATTCGCCTGAGCGGGACGTACGCCTACGGGCCCGAGCCGGCCGCTGGGGGCCGGCACAGCTTCGACCTGGCGGCGGAGGTCGTCGAGGCGGCCGGTCTCGAGCGGCTCGTCAGCGCCACCTACTCCCTGGACCGCTACGGCGACGCCATCGAGCACGCCGCCGCCGCCGGCCGCCGCGGCGCCGTCAAGGTGGCGTTCGACCTGCGCCAAGAGAAGCGAAGATAGGAACTTCCACGCCCATGCCTCGCCCCGGTTTCGTCCTCGAAGTCGACCGCTCGACCCCGTCGATCCTGACCTGGCACGGCGAAGGCTTCCGCCTGGAGCGGCTCCCCCCGGGCCGCTCCCGCGTCATCTACGCACCGGAGCCGCTCGAGCCGCTCGACGATCCAGACGACGCCGTCCGCGACGCGCTGCTGCACCCGCTCGGCGACTGCCCACCCCTACCGGAGCTGCTGTTCGCGGGTATGCGGCTGACGATCGCCTTCGACGACATCTCTCTGCCCCTGCCGCCGATGCAGCGACCGGACAACCGTCAGCGGGTCATCGAAGGGGTGCTGGACCTGGCCGCGGCGGCCGGCGTTGACGACGTGGTGCTCATCTGCGCCCTGGCCCTGCACCGGCGCATGACCGAGGCCGAGCTGCGCCACGCCATCGGCGATCGGGTCTACGACGCCTTCGCCCCTCACGGGACGCTGTTGCAGCACGACGCCGAAGACCCTTCTGGTCTTGTGTACTTGGGCCAGACCGATCAGGGCGAGGACGTCGAGATCAACAAGCGGGCCGCCGAGTCAGACCTGCTCGTCTACGTCAACATCAACCTGGTGGCCATGGACGGCGGCCACAAGAGCGTCGCCACCGGGCTGGCCAGCTACCGCAGCCTGCGGCACCACCACAACGTCAAGACCATGCGCCACTCCCGCTCCTTCATGGACCAGGAGCACTCCGAGCTGCACTCCTCCAACTGGCGCATGGGTCGACTCATCGCGGCCAGCGGCGTCAAGGTGTTCCAGATCGAGACCACCCTCAACAACGACACCTTTCCCGAGCAGATGTCGTTCCTGCAGCGGCGGGAGTGGGAATGGACGGCCCGGGACCGAGCCACCTACCTGGCTACCACCCGCGGTTTGGCCATGACGACACCCCGCCTGGCCCGCTCGATCTTCCAGTCGATCAAGTCGCCGCATTCGATGACGGGCGTGCACGCCGGCGAGGTGGAGGCCGTGCACGCCGCCACCACGGCCAGGGTCTACCGCCAGCAGTTGGTCGACGTGGACGGCCAGACCGACATCGCCGTGTTCGGCCTCCCGCACCTCTGCCCGTACAACGTCAACTCCATCATGAACCCGATCCTGGTCATGTGCATGGGGCTCGGCTACCTCTTCAACATGTACCGGGGCCGGCCGCTGGTACGGCAAGGGGGCGTGGCCATCCTCTCCCATCCGACGCCGTGGGCCTTTCACCCCGTGCATCACCCGTCCTATATCGACTTCTTCGAGGAGGTCCTGCCGGCCACCACCGATCCCATCGAGATCGAGAAGACCTATGAAGAGCGCTTCGCCACCGACGAGTGGTACCGCCATCTGTATCGCACCAGCCACGCCTACCACGGGGTCCACCCCTTCTACATGTGGTACTGGGGCGCCCATGCCCTCGAGCACCTAGGCCGGGTGATCATCGTGGGCGGCGACCCGAAGGCCGTGCGGCGACTCGGTTTCTCCCCCGCGTCGACGTTGACGGACGCGCTGGAGATGGCGACGGACACCGTCGGGCGGGACCCCAGCATCACCCATCTCCACTGCCCGCCGATCATGATCGCGGACGTGCACTGATGCCAGCCGCCGAGCTGCCCGGGTCGATCGAGCCGAAGCCCCGGCTGCCCGGATCGGTGGAGCCGAAGGGCCAGCTTCCAGGATCGGTCGAGCCGAAGGGCCAGCTGCCAGGATCGGTGGAGCCGAAGCGCCGGCTGCCCGTCAACACCGAATCGCTCACGCCGGCCGCGCTGGGCTCGCGGCTGCGTGGGGTGCTCGGGGTGCACCCGCCCTCGACGTTCCCGCTGGCGTCGCCGACCTGGCCCGGAGGTGTGCCTCGCCCGCCGTTGGAGCCCACCCTGGGGATGGACTTCGACACGGAATGGGCTCGTCGTTACCCGGTTCGACTCGCCCGGGTCCTGGTGTCCGAACTGGTCGCCCGGCCGGCGGTTCAGGCGTTGGCGGCGCCGCGGGTGTCCGGCCTCGACCGCATCACCCACCTCGATGAGCCGGTCATCTTCGCGGCGAACCACAACAGCCACCTGGACGCCCCGCTCCTGCTGTCGGTGATCCCCGAGCGGTGGCGGCACCGGATGTTCGTCGCCGGCGCCGCCGACTATTTCTTCGACACCCGTGTCAAGGCGGTGACGTTCGCGTTTCTGCTCAACGCGGTGCCGATTGAGCGCCAGCGGGTGAGCCGGGATTCCGCCAACCGGGTGGCTGCCCTCCTGACCGAGGGGTGGAGCCTGCTCATCTTCCCCGAAGGCGGGCGCAGCCAGGACGGTTGGGGCCAGCCGCACCGCGCCGGCGCGGCGTGGCTCGGAGTCCGCACCGGCCGGCCCGTCATTCCGGTGCACATCGAGGGGACCCGTCAGATCCTGAGCAAGGGATCCTCGCGGCTCAAGCCCGGCACGACCCACGTGACGTTCGGCCGGCCGCTGCGCCCCATGGCCGGTGACGACCCTCGCGCCCTGGCCGCGGAGGTGGAACTTGCGGTGGCCGCCCTCGCCGACGAGCAGACCACGGACTGGTGGACGGCCCGGAGGCGGGCTGCGGCGCGTACGACGCCGTCGTTGACGGGCCCCGAAGCCGGGGCGTGGAGACGGACCTGGGCGCTCGCCGAGCGGTCCTCCCGGGCCCGCCGCCGTCCGTCCAGACGGGGGTCAGGCGCCGGTCGGTGGCCCCGAGACTAGGGGCGCGACCGACGCACGATCCGCCGCGAAGGGGCGCCGGTGGCCCGGCGCCCCTTTCGGCTGGCGTGCTATCGGCTCCCTAGAACTTCGAGAGCGCCGAGATGAAGTCGGGTCCGACGGAACCGAGGCCGGTCATGCCGTCGAATCCGGGGGCAGTCGTGAGGGTGACGTCCCGCGTGGCGCAGTTACCCGTCCCGTCGCAGTAGGTCTCGGGGCCCTCGTAGTCGAGGACACGGAGGAAGACGTCGTAGCCCTCAGCGGAGTTGACGGAGTCCGCAAAGTTGACCCGGACCAACGCGGCCGCGTCGGGGTTGGCCGGCGGAACGATGTCATTGAACGCCGCAGGATTTTCCGCGTAGGCCTTGTAGAGCGCCGGGTTGAGGAACCCCAAGGACCCGCCCGCTACTTCGTCCGCGTCGGCGACGACGCCTGCCAGCAGCGGAGAGGCCAGGCTGGTGCCGCCCTCCTTGAACTGGTCGTAGTACGTCCCATTGGGGAAGCTCTGCGTCAACCCGATCAACATCCCGTTCTGCGGGTCGGCGTCCATGGAGATGTCCGGCTCGACGCGCAGCGGCACCGGTCCGAACAGCGCTTCGTTGCGAAGCGCCAGGGCGCTTGGGACCACCGGCGCTTGGTAGTACGGCTGCGTGTAGTAGTAGCTCGTCCCACCACCGCCGCCGTACGCGTAGGCGAGTGACCCCGCGGGCGACGTGGCGCTACCACAGTTGGTCACCGTCGACGTGCACAGCAGTTGGTCGCCGGTGGACCAGCCGTATTCGGCGATGCGGGTGCCGTCCAGGCCCGCTTCCAGTGCCGTACCGCCTACGGCGGTCACGAACGGGCTGCTCGGCGGGTAGTCGGGGGCGGCGATCCCGAAGGCGGCGAAGTTGTCGCCAGAATCGCCACTGGAGAACAGGACACTCACGCCGGTCGTGTCGGCGAGCATGAACGTGTCGTCGAACGCCGTCTTGGTGGCGGCGTCGTCCAGCAGGTCACCCAGGTCATCGCCCCACGAGTCGGTCACCACGGAGGCGCCGCTGGTGACGGCGGTGTTCAGGGCGTCGAGCAGGCCGGTGTCCAGGCAGTTCTGGGCACCGACGAACAGGATGTCCGCGCCCGGCGCCATCGAGTGGGACGCTTCCACATCCAGCGCCTGCTCGGGGTACCAGCCGCTTGCCCCGCACTCCGCCTGGTCGTCGACCTTGGCCGGCTCGTCGTTGAAGAACTGCGAGCTGCTCAGCGGGTCGTTGGGGTCATTGATCGCGAAGTACTTCTGGGTGTCGGAGAGCAGCGTCGGAGAGTCGTAGGCGTCGACGATGGCAAGGCCTACGCCAGTGCCGTTGTCCCCTTTCCCCATGGACTTCAGCCCGTAAGCCGCGCGCAGCTGCGCGGGCTTGTACCCGCAGATGTCGTATGGCAACGGGCTGGTGTAGGGCGAATACAGCGAAGCTGAGTCGGCGGTATCGGTCAGCTGACCCCAGTAAGCCGAACAGGGCTTCGGGTTGCGGTAGCCGGCAGGCGCCGGAGGCTCTTGAGCCGGCTGGGAGGCCGCCGTCGCAGGAGCCTGGGACTCCACGGCGAGCGTCGGCGTCTCGATGTACTCGTTTACGCCAACCACTCCAGAGACGGTCGACGCGATGGACGACGGTACGGACAGGGCGCTATTGGCGAGACGAACCTTCTCACCGTTGACGAGGTAGTAGCTGAGGGTGGTCGAGAACGCCTTCTCTACCTGCGCGGCCGTGCCTTGGGCCTCCACGAACAGCCGATCGTTGGGGACCGCTCCGACGGTGAAGCCGTGCCGGCTCAGCCAGGTTTCAGCCGCGTTGACCTCGGCCTGGCTCGGCCCGTAGGTCGCTTCCCACTGGGCGTCTGTCAAGTAGCGGTGGAAATCGGCGGAGCCAGGATCGGAAACTGCCTTTACCGCGGCCTCGGCACCGCTCGCGTTGCGCAGGGCCAGCGCCAGCTGAAAACTGACAGAAGTTCCCGCCGACACCTTGCCTTCCGGCTTGGAGCGCTCGACCGCAGGGGTCGTCGATCCAGCCACATACGAGCTTCCCGCGGTTGCGGTGGAAGCGCCGGCCGCAGGAATGCTGCCTGCCGCCGAGATTCCAGATACCACCAGTCCCATCGACGCCAGTGCGGCCCACGATCGAACTCTTCTCATGGTTCCCTTCCCCTCTGACGCATCGATGCGTCGTTCGCCAACCCGCCTCTCACCCACGGGATTACTTCGGACGCTAACCGGTCACACCTGACTATGGCTAGGTGGCGCTTCGCTTGCCCGTCTCCTGCAACGCCCACCAGGCGGTTGCCGCGGCGATCGGCAGCACCGCGGCGTAACCAATCAGGGCCGAGAAGGCGGCGTCGATGCCGCCACCAAAACTGGTGAGTTCGATAAGAAGGTCGATGCTTGCTGACAGTCCGACCGCACACGCGGCCAAGAACAGACCGATGGGTAGGCGCTCACCCAGGTCGGCGCGGCGTGCGGCCGGGGGGTCGTTTCGATGGCCGAGGGCCAGAAGCGCCACCGCCAGGACAACCAACGCCGCCCATGTCAGCGAGCCGGGGGCGAAGAACTGGAGGGCCCGGGCGCGCCCGGTGAAGCCGTGCGCATGGCGAAAAGCGGCCACGATACTGGCGAACCAATCAAGTACGAAGGCGACCAGGATCGCCCCTGAGGCCATCACCAAAGGGGAATGGTGCTCGGCATCACGGACCGCGGCCGCGGCGAAACTGTTGAGGCCGGCGAGTGGTGACCGGTGTGGGTGAGCCGGCGCGGAGGTCGCCGCCGGGTCTGCGCCTCCAGGCGGGGCACCGGCACCGGCTGCGCCGACGCCTCCAGGCGGGGCACCGGCACCGGCTGCGCCGACGGCTCCAGGCGGGGCACCGGAATCGGGTGCGGCCGTGGTTGCTGCGGTGGCCTGCTGATCGCCGGCGTCCGACGGCGACCCGGCCGCGGCCATCTCCACCGTTGCCGAATCGGGTGGCGTGGCGGCCGGCAGTTCCACCGCGGCCGGCGGCTCCACCGCCGCTAGCGACGTGGCCCCCGCGGGCTGAGGCGCTGGTGCCGGCGCCGCCGGAGGCGCCATCGCTGCCGGAGGTTCCACCGCAGCCGGCGCCGCGGGAGGTTCCACCGCTACTGGGGCCTCCGGCGCACCGAGCGGCGGCGCTGGAGCCGGCGCCCGCGTGACATCCGGGTTCGGCTGGGCTGTGGCGGGCGATGCCGTCTGCGACCCCGGGGGCGGTGGAGGAGGCGGCGGCGCCGTCAGCCACGGAGTATTGGCGGCCGCCCGCTCATCGCCCTCGGCTACTTCGTCATCGCTCACTTGGACCTCGCCTCCGACGGAGCCGAACCGCGGCGCCCGCTTTCCCCGGATTTTGATCAGAAGTAGACCGTATACGACCTACTTCTGATCACTATTGCTAGTTGTCAGCTCGCTCACGGCTCCGCGGTTCGCCCCGGCGGCTTGGTCCGAGCTAGCTCTTCAGCGGTGGGGATCCGCCGCAATTGGGCTTCGGGCGGGAGCTGGGCGGTGATGGCAGCCATGATCCTCTCGGTGTCAACCGCGAAGTCTGTGCCGGTGAGCCCCCGAATCGGCGGCCCGACCCGCACTCGGATGGTCGGCGGGTGCAGCACGTTGGTCACCTTCGGTACCCGCGAGGAGCGCGGCCAGACGTGCTCCGTCCCCCACAACCCGACCGGGATCAACGGGGCACCCGTAGCCGCCGCCAGGCGGGCCGCCCCCGTCTTGCCTTGCAGTCGGGGATCGAAGAACGCCTCACCGCGAGGGATCGTCCCCTGCGGGGCGATGATCAACACCTCTCCGCTGCGCAACGCCTCCGCGGCCTCCACGTACGCGCCGCGCCCGGAGTGCTTTCGGTCGACGCAAATGGCACCCGACGCCCGGATCAGCGTTCCTATGACGGGCGCATCGAACAACTCCTTCTTGGCCATCCCGCGGGGGTTGCGCCCGGCCTCGAACACCGCCAGGCCATAGGCGATCGGGTCGAAGTAGCTGCGATGGTTGGCGACGACGATGGCCGGTCCCTTGCGCGGGATGTTCTCGGTGCCGGCGACGTCGAAGCGGGCGAATGGGAGGGCCGCCTCCTGGAAGAGCAGGCGCACCACATCCATGGGCTCGGCGCCCAGCAGTTTGGGCACGCCCGTCGGGCTGTCCAGGTGGACGACCGGCCAACGGCGCAACAGGGCGGCGCCGTGCAGTCGATAGTCGGGATTCACCGCGGTCGGGTGCCCCACGGCCAGCAGGAGAGGAAGGTCGTAGACGCTGTCGGAGTACGCCCAGCTCTGACGTAGGTCGACCCCCGCAGTCCTGGCAAAGCGGCGTACCGCTTGGAGCTTGCCGATCGACCAGACGAATCCGCCGACAATCTCGCCGTTGTAGCGTTCGATTCCCGCGTCATCGACAGCCGTTCCATAGCGGGTGGCGACCACCTCGTCGATGCCCAGCCGGGCCGCCAGGGGCGCCACCATGTCGTAGGGGGTGGTGGTGGCCAGGACCAGGGTGCGCCCGGCGGAGCGGTGGGACTCCAGCAGCGCCGGCACATACGGAAGTACCTGTCGCTCCAGCTGGTCGGCGGCGAGTTCGGCCGCCTTCTGCACCTCGGATACGGCCCAGCCCCGGGCGACGAACGCCGCCGCCCGGGCCATGGCCATCGACGGCAGGGTCTCGCCGAAGACGTCGTAGTACCGCATCATCAAGCCCTGACCGGGCAGCGACGACCGCTGGTGGACACCCTGCTCGAAGAGGGCTTCGTTGAGTGCCGGTGTGCTCGAGCTTCGCAGCAGCGTGCGGTCGAGGTCGAAGATTGCCGCAGCTCCGGCCATGGCAGAACGCTACCGCTTTTCGCGGACCCCGAACTCAGAGTGCGAGCACGACCTCGACCCAGGAATCTGCGTCACAGCTCCCGCCGATGTGTGATATCTGTAGGGTCGATGGACTTTCGCCAGCTGCAGGCGCTGATCGCGATAGCGGATCACGGCAGCTTCTCGGCCGCAGCCACCGCTCTGCACACGGTGCAATCCAATGTCTCCAGCCATGTGGCCCGCTTGGAACGGGAACTCGGAGTCCAGCTCGTCGACCGCCAGAGCGGACAGCTGACCGAGGAAGGCCAGGCCGTGGTCGAACGAGGCCGGCGGATCGCAGCCGAGCTGGAAGCCGCGGTCGCCGACGTCGCGGCCCTACGCCACGAGGTCGTCGGCACCAGCCGCATCGGGATGATCGGGACGACCGCCCGTTGGTTGGCTCCGCTCCTGTTGGACGGAATGGCCCGGGCGCATCCCAAGGTACGCCTCGTCATCGGTGACGGCACTTCGGCCACCCTCCAGCCCCACTTGGCATCGGGTTCTCTCGACGCGGCCGTCGTGAACCTGCCACAGAGCGACCCTGACCTAATGGACCGGCCATTGTTTGATGAGGACCTCGTCTTGGTCGTGCCCAGCAACCACGCCCTGGCGGACAGAGGCCATATCTCCCTGTCGGAACTCGACGGGTTCGAGTTGCTCCTACCGGCTCCTGGCACCGTGTTCCGGCTCGAGATCGACGCTGCCTGCCAGGCCGCCGGGGTCGCTCTGCAACCACGCGCCGAACTCGACGGTGTCCGGCTCATCGCCTCGCTCACCCTCCAGGGCTACGGGCCTGCCATCCTGCCGGCCACCGGTCTCGGCGACGGACTGAGCGGATTCACCCGGGTGAACGTGTCCGGTCTCCCCCGCCGGAGGGTGGGAGTGGTCCTGCGCCGGCGAGGTCGTCCCAGCGCCCCGGCCCGGGCCATGCTGGAAACTCTCGACGCCATGGTGGCGGCCAACCTGGATCCCAACCGGGGGGTGCATCCTCCGTCGGTGTAGATCCTCCGGCCATGACGTGGTGGGCCCGGCACGCCACGACGCTGCCCCGCATTTCATGAACGGGGCAGCGTCCTGCCATGCCAGCCCCTCCTCCTCGCTTCCGCCTGCTGCTCGCCGGCCATAGCGGCATATTCGTGTAGATGGCTGCGAGCGTGGACGGCTACGACGACCTTCTCGCCACTCTTCTCTTCCTTCGCGCCCCTCTTCCACGGCGGGAGACCTTGTCGCGACACCTGACCTCAGCGGGAACCGTGCTGGCGGGCTCGCGTGAGTGGGTAGCGGGGCCGGCGCCGCAGAAAGGCTGTTCCGTTCACGAAGTGCGGAACAGCCTTCTGCGGGTGCCGGTCCCGCGACACAGTCGCAACAGTTACGCCCCCCGCAGCTGGCGCAGGACATACAAGAGGATCCCGCCGTGGCGGTAGTACTCCTCCTCCTTGGGGGTGTCGATGCGCAGCACGACGGAAAATGACCGTCCAGCCGCCGTCACCGTCAGCTCCCGGGGCAACGATGCCCCGTCGGCCACGCCCTCGAGGCCGGTGATGTCGAACACCTCTTCGCCGGTCAGGCCCAGCGAGGCCGGCGTGTCCCCCGGCTGGAACTGCAACGGCAGGACCCCCATGCCGACCAGGTTGGACCGGTGGATGCGTTCGAAGCTCTCGGCCAGCACCGCCTGCACGCCCAGCAACGCTGTCCCCTTGGCCGCCCAGTCCCGAGAGGAGCCCGACCCGTACTCCTTGCCGGCGATGATCACCAGCGGCACACCGTCCGCCCGGTAGCGCTGGGCCGCGTCGTAGATGGGCATCACCTCGCCGCCGGGAAGATGACGGGTCACGCCTCCCTCCGTCCCGGGCGCCAGCTGGTTGCGTAGACGGATGTTGGCGAAGGTGCCCCGGATCATGATCTCGTGGTTGCCCCGCCGGGCCCCGAAAGAGTTGAAATCACCGGGATCCACACCGCCGTCGTCCAGCCACCGCCCCGCGGGCCCATCGCTGCGGATGTTGCCCGCCGGCGAGATGTGGTCGGTCGTGACGCTGTCACCCAGCACCGCCAGCACCCGGGCGCCCCGAACGTCACGCAACGGCGCCGGCGTCATCTCCATCCCCTCGAAGTAAGGAGGCTTGCGCACGTAGGTCGAGGTGGCGTCCCACTGGTAGGCGTCACCGGTCGGCACCGACAGGCTCTGCCAGCGTTCGTCGCCGACGTACACCGACTCGTAGGACGACGTAAACATCTTCGACTCCACCGACGACTCGATGACGGCGGCCACCTCGGCCGGGGACGGCCAGATGTCCCGCAGATACACGGGCTGCCCGTCAGCCCCAGAGCCGAGGGGCGAGTTGATCAGATCGACGTCCATCGAACCGGCCAGGGCGTACGCGACCACGAGGGGCGGCGAGGCCAGGTAATTCATACGGCAATCGGGGCTGATGCGGCCCTCGAAGTTGCGGTTGCCGGACAGCACGGACACCACCGCCAGATCCCCGGCCGTCACCGCGTCGGAGATCGGCCCGAGGAGTGGACCGCTGTTGCCGATGCACGTGGTGCAGCCAAATCCGACCAGGTCGAATCCCAGCTTCTCCAGGTACGGCGTGAGCCCGGCCCGCTCGTAGTAGTCCATGACCACCTTGGAGCCGGGGGCGAGCGTGGTCTTCACCCACGGCTTTGTGGTCAAACCGCGCTCCACCGCCTTGCGGGCCAACAACCCGGCGGCCAGCATCACCGACGGGTTCGACGTGTTGGTGCACGAGGTGATGGCGGCAATGACGACGTCGCCATGGTCGAGGTCAAAGCTGGTCCCATCGTCCAGCGTGACCGGTACCGGATGAGAAGGCGGCGCGCCGGAATCCTCTTTTTCCGAACCCAGAACCTTGCGCACCGACCGCCGGTAACCCGCCTGCGCCTCATCCAGGCGCACCCGGTCCTGGGGCCGGGTCGGGCCGGCCAGAGAAGGAACGACCGTCGACAGGTCGAGGGCGAGCCGTTCCGAGTAGTCCGGCTCGCTGGCGGGGTCGTGCCAGAGCCCCTGCGCTTTGGCGTAGGCCTCAACCAGGGCGATGCGTTCCGGGGAGCGACCGGTGAGCGCCAGGTAGCGGAGGGTCTCGTCGTCGATCGGGAAGATGGCGCACGTCGAGCCGTACTCGGGGGACATGTTGCCGATGGTGGCCCGGTTGGCGAGCGGCACCCGCGACACGCCCTCCCCGTAGAACTCGACGAACTTGCCGACCACGCCGTGCTGGCGCAGCATCTCCGTCACCGTCAGCACCAGGTCGGTAGCCGTGGAGCCCTCGGGCAGGGACCCCGTCAGCTGGAAACCGACCACCCGGGGAATCAGCATCGACACCGGCTGGCCGAGCATGGCCGCCTCGGCTTCGATGCCGCCGACCCCCCAGCCGAGGACGCCCAGCCCGTTGATCATGGTGGTGTGCGAGTCGGTGCCGAGGAGCGTGTCGGGGTAGGCCTCGCCGTCGTCGGTCGTGAACACGACCCGGGCCAGGTACTCCAGGTTGACCTGGTGGCAGATCCCGGTGTCGGGCGGCACCACCAGCAGGGTCTCGAACGCCCCTTGGCCCCAGCGCAGGAACCGGTAACGCTCCTCGTTGCGCTGGAATTCCAACTCGGCGTTGCGGGCGAAGGCGTCGCGGCTGCCGTACACATCGGCGATGACCGAGTGGTCGATGACCAACTCGGCCGGGATCAGGGGGTTGACCTGGGCCGGATCTCCGCCCAGGGCGACCATGGCGTCGCGCATGGCAGCCAGGTCGACGACCGCCGGCACGCCCGTGAAATCCTGCAACAGGATGCGGGCGGGGGCGAAGGCGATCTCCTTGCTCGGCTGAGCGCCGGGATCCCAGCCGGCGAGGGCCTCGATGTCCGCGGCGTGGACACTGACGCCGTCCTCGTGGCGCAGCATGTTCTCGAGCAGCACCTTGAGGGAGAACGGAAGGCGGGCCGCTCCGGGCAGGGCATCGAGCCGGAACACCTGGTAGGAACGCCCGCCGACGGCCAGGTCCGCCCGGGCCCCAAAACTGTTGCGGCTGCTGCTCGCCATGGCTCACTCCTCGTCGAGGTCTCCTACCACTGTCCAGTCTGGCGCACCAGGGCGTACGGAGGAAAAAGAGGTCGCGCCGCGCCGGCCGCTCCGCTGCCCCTCAGCCGGCGTTCCGAAATGAGGGGGTATGCCCATTTGTGGGGCATTTCGTCAGCAAACCGATCGCTTTAATCTGAGAGGGTTCGCTTGTCCGATACGAGTAATCGCCTATTGTCCTCTGCCGACAGGGCATGTGGCCTCAGGCCAGGCGAGGGAGGAACGCATGAAGGTACAGCACGGGCGCCAGGTAGCCGGAGTGTGCGCAATCGCGCTGATGGTGGCTGCCCTCGTGGCCAGCGCTCCCGCCTCGGCCACTCCTGCTGGCGCGGTGCCGTTCGGCGAGGCCAGCTTCCACGGCTACGCCACGGGCACCGAGGTCCACGTCGGCGCCCTAACGGTGGGGACGACCCAGCTCGCCGCCCTCGACCAGGCCTTCTCGGGAGCCAGCACCAGCACCGCCGGCCTGACCACGGCGATCAAGTCCGAGACCGGCTCGGTCGTTCAGCCGCCGGAGCCATCCTCGGTCAACGCTTACGGCACCGGTTCCGGCCTCGAGGTTGGCTTGGCCACATCCACCACCGCGCAGACCGACGCCAACCAGATCCTCCTCGCCGGCAAGGCGCAACAAGTGGCCCCGCCCAACACGACGGCTACCACCAAGCAGGTGGGTCCTGTCAGCCTGCCTCCGGTTGCCAGTGCGTCGGCGCTCATTGGTCGGGCCGCGGCCGTCTATTCCGCCACCCAGTGCCCTATCGGGCAGCCGATTTCCTACGGGCTAGGTAACGCGGCCAACGTCAACGCCCTGACCCTGGTCGGCACCTCGCCCACCCTCAACACCGCCGGGACGGGCACCTCGACCGCCCAGTCCACCGCGGACACCTACCTGGCTCCCAATGGCGACGGCACCTTCGGTCTGTCCACCTCGGCTGCGGACATCATCGCCCCGCTCACGGTCAACGTCCTCGGAGCGCTCCAAGTCGTGATCACAGTGCGAAGCGCCGGCGGGGTCAGCGATCCGGTAACCCTCACCGCGAAGACCACCGGCGAGAGCACGGGCGCCAGCGTGAAACTGTCGACCAACGACCTGCTCACCGTGGCCCTGGTGGCGGGCGGGACCACCACCCCCGTCGTCACCATTCCGCTCTCCGCCGTTGGGGCCGGCGGGCTGCATATCCCGTTGTCGACCGGTGGTTTGACCGCCGCCCTCGACGGCATCGGCGGCGCAGCCAGCGGCGTTGTCAATCAGATCCCCGACGCCGGCTCGGCGCTGAGTAGCGCCCTGACGTCCGTGATCAAGGCCCTCAACCCGGTCACCAGCGTGGCATCCGGCCTGCTCGCCAACCTGGCCAACATCAGCCTGGGGTCGATCGACGTCGACACCGTCCCCCACGCCATCGGCGGTGCGGTCACCAGCCCCGCGACCGTAGTGGGCGGCACCGAGGCCGCCGGCGCCCTCGACCTCCTGCATGTGGACCTGGCGGTGACGGGCAGCCTCCTGGGGGTTGGCCTACCGAACCTCGACCTGGCGGACCTCTATGTTGGCCACCTCGAGGCGTCGGCCAACCTGGCCGCTCCGATCACCTGCACCATCCCGGTCATCAAGACGGCCAATCCCCCCGCCGTGACCGCCGGTCAGAACTTCGTCTACACCATCGAGATCCCCAACCCGGCCGAGATCGCGCTCTTGTCCTGCAACCTCGACAACATCACGGCCACGGACACCATCACGGACAAGCCCGACAGCGGCGATCCCACCTTTGAGGTCGCCGCGGTCAGCAACGGGGGCACGGTCAACCAGATCTCGGACACGGCCGCCAAGGTGACCTGGACCGGGCTCAACTACACGGTGGCCGCGGTCGGTGACCCACCAAATCCGCCGATCACCTTGACGATCACCGTCGTCGTTCCCGCCAGTTCGCCAGCGGGGACGATCCAGGACGTCATCGTCGCCACCGGGACCGCGGAAGACTGCAACGGGGGCGCCAGCGGCACCGAAAACCTCGGCGACACCAATGGCACCTCGCTCACCGGTATGTACACCCTGCCTGAGCCGCCGGTCACCGCCCTTCCGCCTGGTTCGGCGACGACGACGACCGTTCCCGGAGCGCCCGGGCCAAACAGCAAGCTGCCGTTTACCGGGGCGATTGGCGGCCTGTGGCAACCGTTCGCTGGTCTCGGCGTTCTCGGCCTCGGTGGTGGCGCGCTCGCCCTGGTGCGCCGCAGCCGGCGCCGGATGACTCCATAGCGGTCTGGGCCGGCCGGACGTCTGGGCTGGCCGGCGCAGGCGGGTAGTCTGCTCCGTCGTCATGGAGCAGACTCGACCGCTGGCCGTCAACCAATACCGGGACACCCGGGCCGGGTCGTTGCGGACCGATGACGTCGGGCGAACT
>Ga0302325_10008046_pt1 | contig 23267 bp, 12 predicted proteins | sample Palsa_T0_2_FD_201948 | JGI IMG/M metagenome (GOLD analysis project Ga0302325, IMG submission 201948) | Peat permafrost microbial communities from Stordalen Mire near Abisko, Sweden - Palsa_T0_2 | ecosystem: Environmental > Terrestrial > Soil > Palsa > Peat permafrost | place: Sweden: Abisko... | reverse complement strand
CTCTTGATGGCGATGTTATCGGCAACCAGGCTACGGCCGGGATAGTTGATCACTTCATTCCAGCCCAGGTCAACGCCCGGCACAGCTTGCACTTTATCCAGTTCGATAAAGCTGGAGACGCTGGAGTTAGAGCCTACTCCAGGCAGGTAACCTCCGTTGCCATCGCTAAGCAGGCCATCCAGGTTGCGCGCGCGGTTGGCCCGGATCACGATGGTCTGTTGTCCATCGCGATTGCCGGAATAGCCGTGCACCAGTACTCCACCGCCGGCATTCTCAACGTAGTTGTTTTCTACATCGAGCCGGGCCGGGGAGGAGGCGTCGAGGAAGACGCCGTTTGCCTGGCCCTTTACTGCCGGGTTCAGCGCCAAAGCGACACTGTTGCGGACAGTCAAGTCAGCTCCTGCAACGCCGGTCTTGATCAAACCCGCGACACTGCGGATGTGGGCGTTCTCGATGACCACGGGAGCGGTGGTGGCCACCGTGACCGCGGGCGTTTTGCTATCGGTGCTCTGCCAGTTTCCAGAGTAGGTGCCGGCCTCTGTGATGACGATCGGACCGCTCCAGTTCACCTCGCCGATGCTGCTCACTGCCGGCACCGAGGCTTGGCGTCCCTGGTAGCTACCAGTGATGGTTGCCTTCCCGGAGGCCAGTCCTGAAAGCAACCCGGAAGAACTTGCGGTGATGGTCCGTGTGTCCGACGAAGCCCACGCAAAGTCTGTGGTGACGTCTTTGGTCGAACCATCGCTGAAGGTCGCGATGGCCTTCAACTGGGTGTTGCTGCCAATGGCGACGGTGGCTTGCGCAGGAACAACGGCTATGGAAGCCAACTCTGCTCCGGCGGCGGCGGCTCTGCCCGCTGCTTCTGTAGCTGCGACAGTATCCGTCCCGCTCACGGCAGAGCGGGCGTTCCCGCTTGGCTGCTTGACCGCCGGGGAGCCGGCGGCGGTAAAGCTGGCAGTGACGACCGCGCTGGGTACATAGCCATAACCGGAAGGATAGGAGTACGGCTGGTTGAGTGAACCCCACATGCCAACGCATTTTACCGTGGTCGTGGAAGAGACCGTGAGCGAGCCGCCATTGTAATAACCAACCGCCGTCCCGCTGCCCGGGGTTGGTGTTGATCCATCGGTGGTACACCAGTCTGTCGTGTTCAGGTCGCGATTCGCTCCCGTGTTGGCGATGGTGACGACCTGCGAGCCTGAGAGGGTCCCGCTGGCCGGAGAAATGGTGGGCGCAGCGCTGGCGTAGGTGCCCGTAATGTTGTTCGAGAATGTATTTCCCGTGCATGTCGGGGTATATAAGGGAACATCGCTGCCACCGTTGGTGTTCCAATTCCAGAACCCGCCACTATGGTCTAGGCAGTTGGTGTCGGTGCCATTGTTCACAATGTTAAAGGTGTTGTTGTTTAGTATTAAGTTGCCGGCAGCTGACCACGTAATGCCGTCGTACAGGTAGCCTTGATAGAGGTTGTAATTGGTCGTCGTGCTTGTTGCGTAATTCGTCGCTGCGGGGTTAGTAGCGCTTCCGCCCCATATCTCATTACCACTGTTGCAGCATGAGGTTGTTTCAAGAATAACGTTGTAGTCGTTGTGCGTGATGCAGGTTGCGGTTATTGCGTTGGAACATCCGTTAGCAATGCTCCAATTATCCTGTTGAAGATTGGTACTGTATTTACTTACCGTGTCGTTATATTGAACGTTCATCGACACTGAGTTCCCGGTATAGCACTGCGTTTCAAGAGCGATACGATAACCTTGATTGAAATGATTCTGGTTAATATTGATATTCGTGCAAGAAGACGAATTTGACGAGTAAACTTTCATCTGTTCTTCAAGATACGTAAGGTTGTTATTCGTAATATTTATTTTGCTAACCACACTATTTATCCCAATACCATGACAATAGCTACCGCCGCTAATTTCAGTACCCCCGCTATCTGAAAAAGCTCCTGAACAATCTCCGAAACTAGTTCCTCCTAATTGATTCCACGTGATGTTAACGTTACTAATAGCAGTAGACCCGCTACCGTTAAACCATATCTGGGAACTTTGAGGGCCTACAGACCCATTGTCAGCCCCAATGGTGTCCGCGCCGTGCAGGTAGTTGTTTGTGATCGTAAGGTTGCTGGTTCCTGCGACGATATCTATAAACCCACCACCAGTTGTACTAGTGTTAGCGTGTTCTCCGTTCCACTGTAGGTACTCGATGGTTTGCGAAGCCGAGCACCCTGGCGTGGTTTGAAACGCCCAGCTGGTAAAGCTGGGAGAGCCGTTGATGATCGCTGTCTGGTTCGGCGTTTGCGAATAAGGAACAGTTGGACCGGTCAACGACACGCCGCAGGGAATCGTGATCGTTGACGTGATCGGGCCGTAAGTGCCGGCGGCAAAGACGATCACTGCGCAGCTTGGAGCACTCGCAATTGTGCTGCTCAGCGTGCTCGGGCTCATGCCGCTGTTCACGTTAATGGTCGGGCCTCCACACCCGGTCAGGGGTGGATTGGTCGGGGGAGTTGGAGTCGGACTACCGGTCGAACCTACGACGAGGGTGTTGTGCACCGGGGAAACCGCGTAGTCGGTGCCGTCGGTTGGAGTAAAAGTGGCTGCCAGTTGCAGAGTGCCGGCGGGAGGAACGTAGCCCGCGGCAGGGTTGTAGGAGAACGTACCGGGCACGTTGGCGGTGGCGTCCAGCTGGGTTGCGCTGAGGGCTGTCCCCGTCGCGATAGCAGCAAGCGGAGCCCAGGTGATCACCGGGGAGGCCTGATTTACGGTGAGCTGCACCGTGGCTGTTGCCGAAGAATAAGTGTTTGAGTCGGTCGGGGTAAAGACTACGGAAAGTGTCTGAGTTCCTGCTTTGAGGACCGTGCCGGCAGCCGGCGTGTAGGTGAAGGTTCCGGGCACGTTGGCCGTCGCGTTCAACTGTGTGCTGCTCAATGCTGTGCCATAGAAGACCGCCGCGGGCGCACTCCAGCTGATGGCAGGAGTGTTGGTCGAGGGCGTCGTGCTGATGGTGATCTGCGTCGACGCGCTCAGGTTCTCCGGTGACGCGCTCGTCGCCGACGGCGATGTGCCAGCCGGTGTTGCCTCTACATAAGCCGCCTGCACTGTCACGGTGCCCGGCGCTTTGGCGGTGACGGCTGAGCTCGTCATTGTCGCCAGAGCAGGGTTCGATAGCGTCCACTGCGTACCTGACGTTACATCCTGCGTCGTACCATCGCTCAGATGGGCCACTGCCTTCAACACAGCCGAGCCACCTACGCTTAGGGTGGAGGGCGTTGCGGTCACGGTCAGGGAGGCCAGGGTCTGGGACGAGGGGTTACTGCATCCAGTAATCAAAATTAACAAAACGCACAGGAGGCCGAAACACACCTGTGGCACGGGGGGAATACGCATTTGGAGCCTCGTCTTGTAGAAATTTCGAAGCACCGCGGCCTGGGGATAAAGGTCATTTCAAAGGCACGAACGGCCGAGCGCGTCCTTGTGACACGTTGTGCCGACGGCGAATTTTGCTGTCCTATGGTTGTTACTTTCGCGTATGACCGGATTTGGGACAATCACACCGATTGGCCATTACATTAGTTTTATAAAACGCTGATTGCAAAGGCTTTGAAGTGAATTTTTTGCTCGCCAGGTGGGTATTTTGGGGGCTGATGTGTGGAATTTTGGTTACTTTCGGATGAGAGGACCCTCAGACTTGGATTGCATGCTGATGGCGGAGTTTGGTTGTGGCAACGGGAACCCAGGCGACTACCTTCGCTAACCGCTTTTATCGAGAGCGTGCCTCGGTCATGGACTTGCTGCGGTCAGAGACTCTATTGGCGGGGATTTCTGAACGCTCCCTACAGTGTGCGGCGGGGCGGGTGAAGATTTCGGGAGAGCTTGGTTCGGGCCCATACGCTTCGCTCCCAGGGCGCGTGCCACGGCAAGCAAGGCGGGAGCGGCAGGCGTGGCAGGCGGGAGAACAAAGCGGCGGAAGACAGACGGCCATGCCGGCCGTTTGCCGCTCGAGAACACGAATGGGTGAGTGGAGAGATCAGGGCGCGGGAGCTGTTGCGGGGAACAATGCTCGCTGTGAACATCCTTCCTGGTATTGAATCCGGTATCTGGCGCAACCTGTTTGCTGCAACTAGCCTGGCAGGCATCGTGTTATGCGGCACCGGGACGAGTTCTAAACTAAGCGCACGGACATTCCTCTTATCTGGGCCGATCTCGTGAAGCTGGCCTCCAATGGAAAGGTCGAAAAAGATGGAAACACGCTCAGTGTGAGCAGCGCTATACTACCCGATCTCCAAATCTCTGCCGATTGGGCTACGGGGCTTCGTGCGCTTCACGGTGGATGAGTCTAATCCCCTCTCGACGCCTCAAAAGTTTGCACGCATGCAGGGGTTCCCTGAACTAAACCTCACCAGAGAATGCACCGCAGGTCTTACGCGAACTCCAGGCCAAACGCCAGTCTCTTTCGGACAACGATCCCGGCCTTCCAAAAATCATCGTTCAAATTGCCTGGGTAAAGAAATACCTAGAAGCCAGTCTCCTGACTGCGGGCTTGTCGGGCTAGGGTCGCCTGAGCCTCGCATACTGCTCAGGTGACAGTCGCAGATACACACCGCCTTCTCCCTTCGCTATTGCATAGTCCAGCAGTTGCCGAATCGATGTGCTCATATTCCCCATGCCTGGCGTTTCTAATTTCACTTGACTGCTTCAGTTAGTTCCCGGTATGCTCCAGCCTACAACTTATCTCGAAGATCAAGTTGCGTGTCTATCCGTCGAGCAGTTTTCCTTCGGGCACTAGCGATCCGTTTTCCTGCCGACGTAATTTGATAGAGGCCCCGCCCCCCCGGGCCGGTACTAATCCCGGTAATCTGAAAGAGGATGAGGCCCCATGATACTCCACGTCGGTTCTGTCATCGGCCGTCTTTCTGCAATGCCTAACAGCAGCCCCATCAAGCGCCTGCTGCGCACGCCACTCCACTTAATCCCTCCCGGTCTTAGCGTTCCAGTGGTGGGCGGCCCGCTGCAGGGCAAACGCTGGATCGTAGGGTCGAGCGTTCATCGCTGCTGGATTGGTACTTATGATCCCGCGGAATCGCTGCTGATGAAGCGCCATCTTCACGCGGGAAGTATTTGCTTTGATATCGGTGCACAGGCCGGCTACCACACCTTGTGCGCTTCCTCGATGGTAGGTTCGACAGGGCGCGTCTTCGCTATTGAACCCGCACCCAACAACGTCGCCAACATCAAGAAACATTTAGCCATGAATCATCTGACAAATGTCACGGTGGTAGAGGCTGCCGTCTCCAACTTCGACGGAATTTCTAGTTTCGATTGCTCGATCAGGGCGGTTTCCGGGCGTCTCTGCCCTGGGGGCCCCTTAGCTGTGCGTACCATCACCCTGGATCATGAAGTCGACTGTGGTAATTTGCCTGAACCCGACTACATCAAGATTGATGCCGAGGGCGCTGAGTTGCTTATTTTAGAGGGTGCGCGCAAGTTGCTGATGCGCTGCCATCCGACACTCTCTATTGAAACCCACCAGTGGCTGCCCGAATTCGCCACCGTGCGCCAGGACTGCCTTCGTTTTCTGTCACAGATTGGCTACACCGTGGCTGAGCCGGATTCGAGTGATCCCGATGGAGAGAACCATCTCTGCGCCCTATCTCCGTCTCTCGTTTGCTAGGGCAAGGCAATTTGTGAAGCGGGTTTCATGGGGATGTGATACCCCTTTCTAAATGCCTTACGATCCCCCTCATCGCTGCAACGACGGACTGCGGTGAAATCCTGTGAATTAAACTTAACCGCATCTTCCATTTGAGGTGCTGTTCATTCGGGGCGGTCCCGGGCCGAGCTGACTTTCGCCGCAGGCACCGAGCCGGCGGTATAGCTTGCGCTGACGACCGCGCTGGGCACGTAGCCGTAGCCTGACGGATAGCTCTTGGGGTTTGCACCCCGGCCCCACATGCCGATGGCCTTCACCGTGATTCCCGCGTTTACTGCGAATGGAACGGTATATAGCGTCGAAGAAGTAGTGGGTATGCTGCCGTCTGTCGTGTAATAGATGGAATGATTCGACCCGGTGTCGGCGAGGGTTACCGTGGTCGCGGCGGAGATCGCGCCTCCCGCGGGCGAGATGGTGGGAGCGATACTGGTTACTGGTGTGATGGTTGTGCTGGTGACGTTTCCGCTCTGGGTTGGGATGTTGGTTGCACCCTGTTTTTCGTCGCAAATGTAGCAGCCGTACGGACCGGCCATGTACCGGCCTTGAATGACTGAGTTGCGTACTTCCCACGGACCACCGCCCATACCCCAAACGATGCCGTTGGCCCAATATCCTTGAATCAGATTATTATTCGCCTGCGCACCGTTGCCCCACCACTCGATGGCATAGGCGATGTACTTGCCCGCCTCTTTTACGTTCGCCAGCAGGACATTGTGGTTGACGAAGGGCACAGTGGCGCCGCTGATGCCGGCGCAGCACGCCGCGGAGATTCCCATGGTGAAGGTCGATGGGGCGAAGGCGTTCTCATAGGAGTTGAAAGCGACGATGACGTTGGAAGCATTCTGGGGCTGCATCTCCATCGCAATGCGGTGAATGTTATTGAAGTCATTCCATCGCACAACGAAGTTGTTCCAGGTCGGTGAGCCGCTCCCGGTGCATTTGTCTCCCGCAAAGCAAATAACGTGAAAGCCTTCCTCCAGGTGGGTGAAGATGTTGTTCTCTATCGCGATGCCATCCAGGTCGCCCTGGAAAAAGATCCCATTGCAGACACCGCCTTCATCGCGATCAACCGACATCACCGCAGAACAGGACGACGGATCACCGAAGGTGTTGTTGGTGATGGCGGCGTTGCTGATCGTCCCTCCCCTGGTTCCATCGAAATAGATCCCCATGTCCGTCCACTGGTGGAAGTTGGCGGGAAGGTTGGTGAATTGATTGTGGGTGATGGTGATACCCGACATCGGCGCAATCACATAAATGCCGCCTGTGTTCTCGAAATGCAGATAACCGATGGTGACGGGACGCGAGCATTGGCTTACGGCGAATATCACGTTGCCGGTGTAGGCGGCAGCCAGGATCGCAGTTGCCGGTGATGCCACCGGGCCGGTGATCGTGACCCCGCAAGGTATGGTGATGGGCGCGAGAATGTTATAGGTGCCGGCGGCAAAGACGATCAACGCACAGTTGGGAGCACTCGAAATTCTGCCTTTCAGGGTGCTCTGGCTCATCGCGGCGTTCAGGTTGATGGTCGGACCTCCGCAACCGGTCAGGGGTGGCCCCGTGGCTCCGTCGGCCGGACCACCTGCAGGGTAATTCGCAGGCGCTGGGGCGGACCCGTCGTCGGAGGTATCGGTGGAATTCAACGTGGCTGTGAGTTGCAGAGTGCCGGCTGCAGAAACGTTGCCCGCGCCAGGATGGTGAGAGAACACCGCGTTCAGCTGGGTGTTGCGCAATGCTATGCAATAGGAGATCGCCGCGAGCGTACCACCGAACAAGAAGACCACAACCCACTTTGTCCAGTTGTCTAAGCCGAGAAACTTTCTAAACATTGGGCCGTCTCGGGAAGGGCATTCAGGGTCTAAGGAAGTGTACCTTACCGTCCGGGGTCTCATCTGCGAGCTCAGCAGGTGTGTCTGTCGAAGAAAGCCAAAAAAGAGCCCAGGACCTGAGTTCTGGGCTCTTTTCGCTCATTGGAGAAAGCAAAGGCGTGCGCCGCCTCGGTCTATGTGATCACGGGTATCGTGATTTGCTGGCCGACCTGGATCTTATTGGGATCAGGAATATTGCTTGCGGTGGCAATATTGGAATAGTGGTTGGGCGAACCGTAGAAGCGGTTGCTTATCTTGGAGAGGTTGTCGCCGCTCTTCACGCTGTAGCTTTGATTCGGACCGCCGGTGGTGGCGATTTCGTGGTGCAGGTCGGAGTATGTCGCGTCCACCTGCTTAATGACATCCCACACGCGATTCGCCACCACTTCTGAGGGCACCGAACCTTTCAGGTATAGCTTTTCTCCGTCCAGGCTTACCGAGTCCACCTTCGCGCCTAAGTCGCTAAACCCCTCAATCGTCTGGATCACGGGCGAATATTTTTGCTTCAATTGATCGAGATCGGCCATAACGTTTTCTCCTTTTTAGTAGCGGTTGATTTTATTCACACACAGTCTATTGAAAATGTTTACGCGGCATGCTGGTCGGCGATTTTCTTCATGGCAATGGTCAAGGCAGCTGCGCCGAGGCTTTTGATAAGCACTGGATGCTGGGCATAGATTGCGCTTACCTGGTCGATGATCGACGGGTCTTGATTCTGGGCGTGAGCGGTAAGAGCCTGAACCTCAGCGGGGTTGACGCTCGCCGCCTGCGCCGGCGTAACGGAACCGGACTGCAATATCGCCGCCAGAGGCGAGTTGGGAGCGCTGCCGGCGAATTTGGCAATCACTGCCGGCCCAAGAGTGGCCATCAGACCGTTCAGCACGCTCGCCTGTTGTTGGCCATTCCCATTGGCGAATAGCTGGGCGGCCATCTGTGGAAACGAAGCGGTTTGACCGGAGCGAAATGCTTCGGCCAAGCCGCCGGCAAGCGTAGAACTGGGTACTGCCTGGGCAACCTGGTCGAAATGCTGTTCTACCACTGGAGTGGTACCTGGAGTGGCGCTGTTAGCCGAATACTGTTTGAGCAGATCGCCTATTCCTGAGAGAAAGCTCATAGAGTCTCCTTGATGCGAACATGACGGTGGTGCTATTCAGGAACCGGGCCCGGAAGATGAGAAAACCTTCACCCTGGATGGTCCGCTGCAGGTTTGAAAAGTAAAGCGTCCCCAAAATGGGCAGAACGCCCGCCTACCCCGCAGCCGGACGGTTTGATGAATCTCTCACGGAGGCGTTGCCGATGTCTATGGTAGGGAGAATAAAAGGTTTCTGCGGGGCAGTGAATTTTTGAGGACGTACACAACGTCCCCCAAACCGGGGACGTCTCGAGGAAAACGGAGGTACCCAGAGACGGTAACCATTTCTGTCGCACCTTGGCGTACTCCAACCAGCCGAATTTGTTGACACCAGGGGTCGCTCCCGCTAGATTACGGGAAGTAGGCACTGCGCGAGACATGTGATGGATGCGGCGTCGTCCGCCCAGACCATCGAAGAGCCCTGTACCCCCCACAGCGGCTTTCGCTACATGAGATTCAGCTTCTGGTATTTTGCAGTCCATGTGACTGAGATGGCGAAGCTGGGTCCAGAGTGCCCTTCGGCGAATCACCAGTAGACCCAACCAGTCAGGCCTTCTTCAAGCGCAGAAGACGAATCGCTGCGCCCCTGCTGTGTCCTGTGTCATGGTGGCGATCCGGTTCTTGGTTGGCAAAATTGCCTTAACGATTCCTATGCGAAGCACATCGAAGAATGAATACCGCGTAAACCGCGCCGTGGTGATTGGAGATTAGGGAAATGCACTATACCGAAGTGGAACCTGAAAGCCTGCCAATGCGAAAGTGGGATCTCTGGTCGAAGTGGGTTCTATTCTTGCTGGTCGGCTATTCCCTGACTGGGCGGAGCTTCTCCTACCTCGGGATCCCACCCGCCAAGTTGTTCATTGGTGACCTGACGCTGGCGGCGTTTATCTTCCTGCGCCCGCGCCAGATCTTCGATCCCTGGATCAAAGCGCTTACCAAGGGCGGCCCATTGGGCCCGTTAGCGTGGACTCTGCTGATATCGATCTCGTACGGCATTTTCCAAGTCATCCGCGGCGTGTTGTTGGGCTTCCCGCCCCTCACTGCTATGGAGAACCTGGTCTTCAACATTTACCCTCTCTATGTGTTCCTGGGTATATGGTTGGGCAAGCGCCGGCCTGACCTTCTGCTGCGGTTTGTCCAGGTCTTTGCCGTCCTCTTTTGCATTTACTCTCCAGCGTATCTCGTGTTCCTGAATAAGGTTTACGTGGCGATGCCCGGATCGGGCGTCCCGATTTTCGGCCAGGCAGGCGGTGGCGGCTTTATTATCCTGTCGCTGCTTTGCCTTGACCCCAAGCCGGCCCGCTGGTGGCCTGCGATGGCGATAGCTGCATTTGGTTTTCTGGCTGCCCAAGTCCGCGGCGAATGGCTTGGCATGGTGGTGGGGACCATGATCTGGGGTGTGTTGTCGAAGAAGATGACGCGCGTGGCTATGATCGGTGCAGGCATTTTTGCGTTGCTGGCGGTTGGCGCCATTTTGGACGTCAACCTGCCTTCGCCCGGAGAACGTGGGGGCGCCATCGCTTCCAGGGAAATCGTAGCTCGCGGTCTGGCTGCGATTAACCCCGATCTTGCCCGGGACCTTACCGGCTCAAGCAACGTCAACTTCTACAACGGCACCATTACGTGGCGAAAAACCTGGTGGCGCGCTATCTGGGCTAACTCCCAGAACAACTACACCAATCTGCTGATCGGTCCTGGATATGGATTTGCGCTCAGGAACCTAGTGAGGGCCCTCGTCGCCGAAGCGGATCTGCGCACACCGCACGATGTCTTTTACTACGCTCTCGGCTACAGCGGCTGGATTGGTGTATTGATCTTCTTCTCGCTGCAGACTGGGTGCGCTGTCTTGCTGTGGCGAGTCTATAGGGTGACGGGCCAGGCCTGGGGTCTCGCCGTGTGGGCAGCGGGCCTGACGACCGCATTCTTTGGCAACTTCATGGAGACGCCCGCGGGAGCAATTCCGTTCTACCTGACGATGGGTTTGTTTGTTGGGCCCGCCCTGGCTGCGCTTGGTTCCCCGGCGCGCCAAAGGCTGTCTCTTGCTACGCCCTCCGCCGTCGCTTATCCACAACAAGGGGGATATGCGCCGGAAGGCGCCTATCCATCCGAAGCCATTTGATTGGTTTGGCCACGGTAGGCTCCAGCTCTTGGCGGAACTTTGAGCTTCTCTCGCCGGTTTCTCTCCGCAATAAAGGCCGATGCCAGTGAGAGCTTCCTTTGCCACAGCGACCGCATCTCACCGGGGGTAACAGCGGGAGCGTTTTCCACAGGCGCAACAGGGATCCACCTGCCGGGTTTTCTCTGAGGAGAAAGTGGAATGGCGGCGCGAACCACGTGCCTGTTTTCAGCGCAAATTAATTTTTTGCAGCAGGAGCGGAATTTCACCAGTGGTAACACCCGGAGGCGTTATCCACAGGCACAAGAATTGTTGACACCGATGCTGGCTGCCGCTAGATTACGGGGTGTAGGTGTTGCAAGATCAGCGACGGTCGAGGCATGATCCGCCAACCCCGTTGAACAGCCGCTAATCCCCCTGGTGGCGGTCTTTAAGTCTCGACAATGACAATTGGCTTACTGCACTGGTTTGGTTACTGTAACTGAGACGGCGAAGCTTCTAATGGTTACTTAGGTGACCTTAGTGCCAAATGGAAGTTACTGAAATTCAGTTTTGGTACTCATTCTTGCATGTCGCAAGTTGACGCGGCCATGGCCTGCGGATTGTATTGACACTGGCTCGGGTCTATAGGACCATTTGGTTGACGGGCTGGAAGTTTAGAAGGCGAGAAGTATGTCGCCACTAAACTTGAACTGCAAAAGTCTTTCCAGGCGAAAGCCTCGAATGAATTTCTGTAACCCAGATGGCGGAAGCTCGTCCGGCCGATTACATGGTTGGTTGTAACTTTAAAAAAATCAAAGTTTCGCATCGTCCCCCCTCGAAGCGAAGTGAGATCCCTTAGGGAACAGCAGCACGCAAGCTCACTCTTGTAACGGAGATACTCATGTATCGCGATCCAGGGACAAACGAGTCGAATGAATGGTATGCCTTTCGCGTCCGGCCGAGACACGAGAAGCAGGTTTCGCTTGCTCTGCGGGAGAAGGGGTTTAGCGAATTTTTGCCCCTTTACAAGTCCAAGCGGCAGTGGGCAGATCGCACCAAAGTGGTGGAGATGCCGCTCTTTCCCGGTTACATTTTTTGCTCTACGAGCCGATCGTCGATTGTGCCTGTCCTGATGACCAGCGGTGTGATCGACGTAGTGCGAGCCGGCAACACCCCGCTGCCTGCGGACAAAGCAGAGATTGAGGCACTGCAGCAGACGGTCAGCGTGGATGTGCCCCTCGAAGCTTGGCCGTACACTGAAGTGGGCGAGTCGGGTTCGTTCTCTATCTTGCGCGGCCCGCTGGCAGGCTTGACCGGTATCCTGGTTGAAGTCCGACGTTCCCAACGGTTGATTCTTTCGGTCAATCTATTGCGCCGGTCCGTTCTGGTCGAAGTACATCCTGACTGGGTCTCACCTTATGCTCCCGTGGTTGAGGAGCGGATGATGGCCTAGCAGTCAGTTCGCGTAACATTGATTAACTTCTGTCTATCCCGTTTTTTGGTTCTCCCGTGGTAACGTACGCCAGTGCGCAGGTACGTCCCCCTTGCCGGCTTTGAGTGGTCGGCAGCCTAGGTCTTTTTCACGCCCCCCCGTCTAGAAAAGCGCTCGTGCGGAGCGCGTTCCCCGCCGGAGGTATTTCTCGGCGGCATTCCAGCTACATGGTGAGTGAATTTATGCACAAGTCTCCAATCAAAATGATTCTGTTTTCTCTTTGCTTGCCAGGCATCATGCTGGCTCCGACATTAGCACAGAGCGTAGCAGCAGATGGTCGTATCGATGCAACGACGACCTCGGCTGCAGTTGCCCCAGCGGCGAACCTACCCACTCCGCCGCCACCGCCGGCCGCAGCCGATACGACTAGCTACGTCCTGGGGGCCGAAGACATGATCACGGTGCGCGTCTTTGCCGCCGACGATATTCCGGACAAGCCGGTGCAGATCGACAACAACGGAACGGTGACCCTGCCCATGGTCGGGTCGGTGCATGCCGCTGGCTTGACGATTGAGCAATTCCAGGCCAGCCTGGTTACTGCCTACAAGAAGTATTTCAAAGATCCGCAGGTCACCGTGCAGGTGAACGAATTCCACAGCCAGCCGGTGTCAGTAGCCGGCAACGTCAACACTCCCGGTGTGGTGCAGTTGCGGGGCAATCGCAATCTGATGGAAGTAATCAGCCAGGCCGGCGGCCTGCGCGCTGATGCCGGCGATTCGGTGTTGATTACGCGCAATCTGAGCGAGGGTCCGATCCCGGTCGCTGGCGCCTTTACCGATCCCACGGGCAAATACAGCGTCGCCCATGTCGATATACGCGCAGTCATGAGCGGCAAGGATCCGGAAGGTAACATCATGATCAAGCCACACGATGTGGTCACCGTTCCTCGGGCGCGGCTGATTTATGTTCTGGGCAACGTCACCAAGCCCGGCGGTTTTGTCCTGACCGATAACGAGAGTATGTCAATCACCAAGGCGATTGCCCTGGCTGGTGGTTGGGACAAGACGGCGTCGCTATCGAGCGCCCGGGTTCTGCGTGCCTCTGGTGGAGCAGAGCGGGAAGAGATCCCCGCGAATGTGAAGAAGATCATGCAGAATAAAGCGCCTGACCTCGAATTACGTCCCGACGACATTCTCTACATCCCCAACAGCACAGCAAAGACGGCGGGTGCGCTTGGGTTGGCTTCGGCCATCGGCATCGGGACAGGCATAGCGATCTGGCACTAAGAATTTTCGTCACACATATCCGAGAATGGCCCCATGTGAGAGACCCCCGGCTTGACGGGGGGCCGTACTTTGTCCAAAGCGTATTGCAGCGTGCATGAGATCGGTTCCAGCGGGACACGATCAAATCCGAAAGGACTACATAAAGATGACTCCGACCCAGCAGATCATTCCTGGACCTCGCTTACCCGAAGGCCGGAACTCCGGACGCGGCACCGCCATAGAGCTGTCCCATCCGATAGCGGCAAATAGACCCCGGCCAGAAGCCTCGGTCAACTATTCTGCCTTGCTTCGCCGCCATCGTAACGCGGTAGCTGCCATTGTTGGCGGCGCGCTTCTGCTCAGCGTGCTGTACACGCTGGTAGCGCCCAAGGTTTACAAGTCGGAAGTCATTCTGGAAGTCATGGCGATCAACCAGGATTTCATGAATAGCAGGGATGTCGATCCGACCTCCAACCAGGTGACAGGGGACCAATACATCGAGACCCAAACCAAGCTCTTGAAGAGCCCGCCGGTCGTCGCACGGACAGCGCAGGTATTGGGTCCCAAGGTTCCTGGCGCTATCGCCGCCGGGGAGGGCCTGATTGGCACTGTGCGTGAATGGGTCGGTGCACCGGCCGCGGCCACCCCGGCCGAGGGCGAAGCCGTCATCCTGAAGATGGTCAACGATGCCAAGGTGAAGGTCGATGGAACTTCAGACCTGATCTCCTTGACGATTCTGGGTCCCGAGCCGCAGCTGACCGCGGATACGGCGAACACATTGACGCAGCAGTTTATTGAGCAGGCGCAGGACGCCCGTGGCAGTTCCGCGGGAGACACCAACAAGTTTCTCGCCGCCCAACTCACCGACGCACGTAAGAAATTGCAGGATTCGGAAAACGATCTGCAGAACTACGCACGCCAGACCGGAATTGTGATCCCCAGCGAATCGCAGGAGAGCGTTGCGGCCGATAAGCTGCGGCAGATTCAAAGCGACTTGGCCAAGGCAGAGTCGGATCAGGCGGATACCCAGGCGCAGGTGGAGGTTTCGCACAACAATCCGTCCGAAGCCATGCCTCAGGTTTTGGACGATCCCACGCTGCGAGATAACCGCTCCAGATTGGCAGACCTTCGCCGGCAGCTTTCCGATTTGAGTGTGACGCTTACGCCGCAAAACTATAAGATCCAGCAGTTGAACGCCCAGATCGCCGACCTGGAACAACAATCTGCGCATCAGCGCGCCGACATTATCAAGCGGCTTGGGGTGCAGAACTCGGCCACTGCGCGGCGGAAGCAATTGTTGGCTCAGGCGTACAACCAACAGCTGGGTGTGGTTTCTGAACAGTCAGTCAAAGAGGTTCGCTACAACATCCTGAAGAAGGAAGTGGATGCGAACCGCGACATTTACCAATCCATGTTGCAAAGGGTGAAAGAGGCCAGCATCGTCGCTGCCCTGCGATCGAGCGATGTGCGCGTCGTCAGTCCCGGGACTGCGTCTACCTCGCCGTACCGGCCGAGTTTGGCGCTGAACCTGTCGTTGGGATTGCTCTTAGGCATTGCTTTCTCGACCTGCTACATTTTGCTGCGCGAGCGCAACGATGCCAGCCTGCGGTCGCCGGGACAGAGTGTCAAGCACCTCAACGTTCCCGAGCTGGCGGTGATTCCGTCAGCCCGCATTGGCAACAGCGAGCGCATCCCGCTTACGTTGCGCAGTTTGAACGGGGTCACTGCTCTTGCCGAGTCGAACGGTGGCTTATCGATTGGCAAGTCGGCTCTGGTCGACAAGGATATGGTGCAGTGGTGCCAGGACGAGACCATGATGGCGGACGCCTATCGTTCCGCGATCACCTCGATTCTTCTCAGCCGGGTGAACGGAGTCAGTCCGCGGGTGATCCTGGTGACCAGCCCGCGCCCCAAGGCAGGCAAAACAACCACGGTGGCGAATCTTGGCATCAGCCTGGCGGAAATCGGACGGCGCGTACTGCTGATCGATGGCGACCTGCGCCGGCCGCGACTGGGTAAGCTCTTCGGGTTGCAGTTCGCAACCGGCTTGAGCGATGCGCTCATCGATGGCGGAAGCGGGCCGATCACGCTGGACTCGGTGATCCGCTCCAGCCCGGTGCCCGGACTGTCGGTGCTGCCCGGCGGATCGGAGCCTGGCAATATCTCCAAGCTCCTTCACTCCACTTATCTGGATAGCCTGATCGAGACGGCGCGGTCGGAGTATGACTTCATTCTGATTGATTCTCCGCCGATGATGGGTATGGCCGACGCTCGCTTGTTGAGCCGCAATGCGGACGGTGTGATTCTGATCAGCCGCGCCGGCGAAACCAGCCCGGAGCAGTTGGGAGAAGCCAGAGAGCGTCTGGCGGATGATGGCACGCCGGTCATTGGCACCATTCTCAATGGCTGCGATCTGCGCGTCGAGGATCCGTCCTACGTCAACGGTTACAACAGCTACGCTGGTGCAGCCCGCGGTTAAACGTAGTTTCATCACGTCTCATAGATGCCTATGAGACCATAAAATAGCTAGTTGAGTTGGCACACGAAGTTGATAGTTTCGTTAGCAGCTCTGGGCGCGGACTTTCCCCCCAACCGCGAAGCACTGGCTGCATAGACCGACAACGAGACAACAAGGGAACAAAGACGCCGGCGAAAGTTCAATTGCGACCGATTTCGAGTCGCGCGGAAGCACAGGGCGCATCCAATCAGATTGCTGGGTTGGGTCGGTCTTGCTTCACTATGGAACGTTCGTGAATTAGGTGAGCGTCTTGATGCACCAACGTTCCCTCTCCTAGTGCATTTCTTCTGCGACGGTGGCTATCCAGGCCCCGGTTGATCTTCCTACACCGCCAGGAGAAAGGCTATGACTGCTTTGGTAAATGGAACGCTTTCCTGGCATCGCCAGGTAGCGTATGGGGAGAACCGCTCTCATGCACGTTCGGAATTTGCGTTTTTATCAGACCATGCAATTCGTGCTGGATCTTCTCGCAGTATCGGTTGCCTGGACCTGTACGATTCAGATGCGGGTGTTGCTCAACCCCTTAGCCAGCCAGCGCGTGTCCTGGACCTATGCTTCGATCTGGGCGCCGTCGCTGATGATGGTGCTGGTGTTGTGGATCATCATGGCCTGGCGGCTCAGGTTCTATCGGGTGGAAGGGCGTATCCGGCTTTGGAGCAGCTTCATCAACGCCCTGGAAGGCGCGCTGCTGGCCAGTTGCAACATTGTGATCGTCACTTTCTTCTCCCGCCAACTGGGAACCAATGTATCGCGCTCGTTCTTCATGATTTTCGCGCCCCTGGTTTTTGTCAGCTTAGGGTTGGCCAGGTGCGTAAGCGTACTCGCGGCCATAGTGGCTGAGCGGCACTGGCCTTCACCCATCCGGGCAGCGCTCCTGGGGGACGGTACGCACGCGGGTCGCCTGGTCGACCTGATGAACTCGGCCAACGTGGCCAACGTAATCAAAGGCCTCATTATCCCTGAGGGCCACAGCACCGAGGGCGTTTCACTGCCCATGCCGATCCTGGGAACCACGGCGCAGCTGGCCGAGGTGATCAATCGCGAACAGCTCAATCGCATCATTCTTTTGAATGGCTCGATTTCGCGTGGCGAACTGGACGAATGCAACAAGGTCTTCAAGCGCATGGGCGTCATTGTCAATTGCACCGTGGACTTTGCCCCTGAACCGGGCCGGGTGAATGTGGTCAACCAATATGGATTGCCCCTGGTTGAGCTGCGGCCGCTGGCATTCAGCAGGGGGCAGGAGATCGTGAAGCGCGGCTTTGATATCGTCGCGTCTACCTTGGCGCTCATTTTTCTGGGGCCCACCATGCTGGTCATCGCGGCTTTGGTGAAGTTCACCTCCGAGGGACCGATCCTGTACAAGGCGCCGCGCGTGGGCAGAGGTGGACGCCACTTCATGTTTCTCAAATTCCGGTCGATGTATACGGCAATGGATCGCACCCACGTGGCCCATGCCAACGAAAAGCATGGTCATATTTTCAAGATCAAACGGGATCCGCGGGTGACTTCGATCGGCCGCTTCATTCGCCGCTATAGCCTGGATGAGCTGCCGCAATTGATTAATGTGCTCCGTGGGGAGATGAGCCTGGTAGGTCCCAGGCCATTGCCGGCCGGGGATCTGGGACCGGATGGGATGAGCCGCGAATACGCGGACTGGTCTGAGGGCCGGTCTGCAGTGTATCCCGGCATTACCGGCTTGTGGCAGGTGAATGGCCGCAGTGAACTTCCCTTCGAAGAGATGGTGCGGCTCGATCTGCAATACATTCGTGAGTGGTCGCTGCTGCTGGATATCAAAATTATTTTGGCCACGCCTGGTTTGGTGGTCAAGGGGGTCGGAGCGTACTGAGTGGTGTGGCGCATGCGCCGGGATGAACGGATTGACATTGAACGGATAACAAAGAGAGCCCGGTTGACTCGGCCGACGATTGAAAGTAGTGCGGGATCTCAGTCCCGGCCTACCAGTCGAGGCCTGCCAGTGATGGAGTTACGTCCAAGTCCGGCTTGCGCGCGATCCTGAAATTCGCGAATACTACGACCGCTTCATGGTGTGCCTTGAAGCACCGGATGCCCGGTTCGTATGGTTTTGGAAGATCTCCATTTATCTGCCTCTTTGGGTCTTCGATTTCGCCCTTAATCTCATGACCCGGCAAAGTTGCCTCAAACAATTAGCTTCCCGCATAAAAGAGTTGTCCTAGTCCTAACCGTTTGGAGAAGTACACACCCGGGTCTCAAAAGCGAGACCGGGCCCCCGGTGGGACATGAGAGTCAGATATGATTACGCGGTCAAGATGCAAGAAATGACCCTCACGAGTCATGGTGGCGTTGCCCTGCGCCGCCTCAGGCATGCCAGATTGGAGCAATGAATCGATGACTACGCCTCTGCTGAGCATCGGGCTATTTCTCCACAATGGCGAACGTTTTCTTGAAGCTGCTATCGAATCCATTCTGAATCAGACGTTCACCGATTTTGAACTCGTCATCTCTGACAATTGTTCTACCGATCGCAGCGAGGGGATCTGCCGCCGGTTTGCAGCCCAGGATTCCCGCATTCGGTATTACCGCGCGGAATACAATATGGGGGCCGGTTGGAACTTGAGGAATGTCTACTTCAAGGCTACCGGGAAGTACTTCAAATGGGCGGCGGCTGATGACATGATTCAGCCCGACTTTCTGCGCCTGTGTATCGACGCATTGGAAGCGGATGATTCGCTGGTCGTGGCCCATACCCTGACCCGGTGCATCGACGAGGAAGGACTCTTCCTCGAGAACAAGGACGATCGGTTACGCACCAGCTCGCTCGATCCGGTGGTGCGCGCACGAGACCTGCTGCTCAAAGGCCACGAAGGATATCCCTTTTCCGGTCTAATCCGCCGCGCTGCGCTGCGCAAGCTTCCGCCGCGGGGCAGCTATGCGCACAGCGATCGTGTCCTTCTGCTGCAATTAGGACTCTTGGGACGCTTCTATGAAGTGCCGGAGTATTTGTCTATTTGCACCCGGCATACAGGCCAAGCCGCCTGGACGATGCCGGAACGAAACCGGGTTGGGGGGTTCCGGCTGACATGGCGCTGGGGTACGATGCCGGCGCCGGAGTGGTGGGATCCGGCAAAAGCTCGCAAACTCGCTTTCCCGGAATGGAATGCAGGCAAAGAGTTCATTCGTTCTGTCGCGCGTTCCCCGCTGAGCAGAGGGCAACGGTTTAGATGCTACGGCGCCATCGCGCGCTGGGCATTGAACTATCGCCGCCGCTTCGCCAGGGACCTTGTCGTCGCCGCCGACCAGCTACTGTTCAATTGGCAAAACCGGCATGCAATCTCGGCCGAGCCCACGCTTCTCGTCTCGCTTGATCTTAACCCGCGTGGAGGCGGAGAATCCGTATGAAAGTCACCATTCTTGCTGGGGCTCTCGGATTCTGCCTTGCGGAGGACGCCGAGCTCAAACCAAATCGCAACTGCGCGGTAGGAGTTGGAAGCGGGACATGAAGCCAGCTGGGTCCCCGGGCCACACCTTTTCACTGAACCCAAGGAAGCTGCTGCGCAGCGGCGTCGTACACAATGTAATCGCGCTCTATGGCGTGCAGGCATGTACCTACGCGCTGCCTCTGCTTACGTTTCCCTATCTGGCGCGTGTACTCGGCCCCTCGGGGTGGGGGGTGGTGGTTTTTGCGCAGGCGATTGGAGAAGTAATCACCAGCGTAGTCGAGTATGGCTTCGACATCTCGGCGTCGCGGGATACTTCGCGCCACCGGCACGACCCGAAACATCTCTCCGCGCTGATCTCCGGGGTGTTAGGCGCCAAATTTCTGCTGGCTACTCTATGTATCGCGGGAGCGATCGCCTCCCGGCCCTTTACCCTCCACGTTGCTCCGTCGCTAACGTTGTTTTGGGCCAGCACTGCCTTTGGCGTTTGCCAGGGTATCAATATGCTCTGGTATTTCCAGGGCCTGGAGCGTATGCGCCTGGCCAGCATGCTGGAAATCTCAGGCAAGGTGATTGCCACACTGAGCATCTTCGTTTTGGTCCATAAGCCCTCCGACGGATGGAAGGTCATGGCGGCCCAGTCTGTCGGATGCGTGGTGGCTCATGGAGTCACCGTCGTCCTGGCTTATTCCGAAGTAGGCTTTCAGTGGCCTACTCCGGCGTCGGTGTGGGAGGCACTCCGGCTGGGCACCTCGATGTTCTTATTTCGCGCGGTGCAGAGTATCTGCGGTTCGGCCAACCGGCTGATCCTGGGTTCGGCCGCGCCGGTAGCTGCGCTGGGTGAGTATGCCGGCGCGGAACGAATCACCCGGGTCTTTCAACAGGGGATGTGGCCAGTGAATCAGGCCCTTTACCCGAGATTGACTAAGCAGATGCAGGATAGCCCCGGGGAAGCCTTGAAGACCGTGAAGTACAGCCTGCTTCTTCTCGGTGGGCTGGGCATGATCTTCGGCGTGGCTATCTATGTGGGAGCTCCTTTGCTGGTGAGCTTTGTGCTCGGACCTGCATTCAAGGATTCGGTGGCGGTGTTGCGCGTCTTTTCCCTATGGATTCCGATGATTGCTCTGACCACCGTAATGATCTTTCAGTTGCTGCTGCCTAATCAGCTGGACAAGCAGTTCAATTTTGTCAATTACAGCGCCGGCGCGGTGAGCATCGGGGTTGCTTTATGGCTTGTTCCCAGGATGGCGGCGGTTGGCATCGCATGGGCGGCGGTCGCTTCGCAGGCGTATACCCTGGTTGCCTTCAGCATCGTGTTATGGCGAGCCGGGTTGAATCCCTTTTCGATTAAAGCCACGGCGCGGGTTCGGGCGCCTAGCGTAAGGGATCTGGCTGCGGTCACGGGGATGGACTATGACGAAGCACCGGTTGAATTCCCGGTGGCTGAGCCGGAGTAGAAGCCTTTTTTACTGTACCGAGGTTGTGGCCGCCGGCTGACATTTTTGCTTCTGGTGCTCGCGAAGAACCAATTCTGTCTGGCTTTTCCCTCAAGAAAAGCCAGACTTGGCAAAGCTCGCTGTGCAAAGAAGCAAAAAATGTTCTCAAAGCGGTCTGAGAGCGAGGCGGCAAAGGATCGCCGCCTTGCTCTTCAGCACCATCGCGAAGGGCTGCCTGCACGAGGGCCGAAGCGACTAGCAATCGTTTGTGCAATTGCGTTAGAGACTGTGCCGCCGCCTAATTTTCGTCCGTACCTCGACTAAACCTCTTTGCCACAGCCACTCATGGAGTGGGGTCGTCGAGATATGCCTTCTGACAAGTGGAGGGACCCGCGGTTTCAAAGAATGGGCCTGTCTACGTTTGATTTCAATCCAGCCTGCCGACAAGCAGAGGCTTCTAAAGGCAACGTATGTATGATTTCGCAATAATCGGTGGAGGAATTGTTGGTCTCGCGACCGGCGCCGCTCTTGGCCGCCGTTATCCTTTCGCGCGTATCCTTCTGGTGGAAAAAGAGGTGGGCTTTGCCCAGCACCAGACCGGACGAAATAGCGGCGTCATTCATTCCGGCATTTATTACAAGCCAGGAAGCCTTAAAGCGGAAATGGCGAAGGCGGGGAATCAATCCCTGCGCGACTTTTGCTATGAGTATGGCGTTCCGTTCGAGGTGTGCGGCAAGTTGATCGTGGCCACCAGGCCGGAAGAGATTGCTGCGCTCGAAGTCCTCCTCGATCGCGCGCTCAAGAACGGCGTACCGGCGACGCGGCTCCAGCCGGAAGAAGTCAAAGAAGTGGAACCACATGTTTCCTGTATTGCCGCCATTCGCGTGCCCACAACCGGCATTGTCGATTATCGGCAGGTATGCCACGCGTTGGTGCACGAGATACAGCAACAGGGAGGAGAACTGAAGGTGGGCACGGAAGTGCTCCAGGTTGTGCCTACGCCGCTGGGTCACCTGCTGGAGACTTCGTGGGGCTCGCTCGAGACGCGCTTTCTGATCAACTGCGCCGGCCTGCACAGCGATCGTGTGGCGCGGCTGGGTGGCATGGAACCAAAAGCCATGATCGTTCCCTTCCGGGGCGAGTACTTCGAGCTTAAACCTGAGCGCCGCCATCTGGTGCGTCATCTTATCTACCCGGTGCCGAATCCAGCCTTTCCCTTCCTCGGCGTACACTTCACGCGGTCGATGGATGGAAGCATTCACGCCGGACCCAACGCCGTGTTGAGCATGAAACGTGAAGGGTATCGCAAGTCAGACTTTAGCTGGCGCGATCTCTCTGAGGTCATGACCTATCCTGGTTTCTGGAAACTCTCTTCGCGCTATTACCGCGAAGGAATGCAGGAGATGTATCGCTCCTGGAGCAAGGCCGCGTTTACGCGAAGCCTGCAGCGGCTGGTGCCCGAGGTGGAAGCCGATGACCTGATCCCGACCACGAACGGTGTGCGGGCGCAGGCTCTGCTACGCGATGGAACCATGGTTGACGACTTCCTGCTGCTGGAAGGCAAGAACTCCCTCCACGTCTGCAATGCTCCCTCACCCGCAGCCACGGCTTCGCTCGAGATCGCCAAGAAGATCGTCAGCAAGGTGCCTCGTCCGGGCCGGCTTTCGCTGGTCAAAATGGCTTGATGGTGCCTCTATCTGGCACTTTAGGTGTGTCAGATACCTTCAGGAGCCAACCAGATTCCGCAAGTAACTCCGATGGGCCGCTTCATTAGCCGCTCAGCCTTGACGAGTTGGTACACTTGATCAACGTGCTGCGTGGTGAGATGAGCCTGGGAGGGCCCAGGCCTTTGCCGGCTGGAGATCGGCCACCGGACGCGGCATATGAGTGTCAGGTAGCTAGGTCTCAGGCCGCGTTCAGCACACCAGAGTCGTCCCACAATGGGGGACTTCCGTTAGTCTTGTCAATTTTCTATGATCTTTTTTTGAGGTCTTCTTATGCCCATTGTGGAGCAAGACAACATGCTGTGCCCGATTGAGTTGCGGCCCATTCCGGCGGAGCCGTTGGTCTCGATTCTGGTCTCGAATTACAACTACGCCCGCTACATTGGGGACTCGATTCAGAGTGCTCTGGACCAGACTTATACGAACCTCGAACTCATCGTCTGCGATGACGGATCGACCGACGACTCCATCTCCGTGATCGAGGAGTATGAGCGCAAGGATCCGCGCCTGCGGTTCATCCGCAAGAGGAATGAGGGACAGGCCTCGGGCTTCAATGCGGCTTTTGCCGCCAGCCGGGGCGAGATTATTGCCCTGCTTGATTCAGACGATCTTTTTTTGCCGCACAAGGTGGAGCGGATTGTGGCTAATTTTCAGGCCAACCCT
>Ga0302325_10008044_pt1 | contig 23269 bp, 18 predicted proteins | sample Palsa_T0_2_FD_201948 | JGI IMG/M metagenome (GOLD analysis project Ga0302325, IMG submission 201948) | Peat permafrost microbial communities from Stordalen Mire near Abisko, Sweden - Palsa_T0_2 | ecosystem: Environmental > Terrestrial > Soil > Palsa > Peat permafrost | place: Sweden: Abisko... | reverse complement strand
CCGGCTCGATCTCCCACGTGACGCGGCTCGTGCCCTCGGCGGCGACGTCGTCATCCCACACCGCTCGGAAGGACTGCACCAGCCGGCGCGGCGGGTCGATCTTAAGGTTCTCGCCTTCGATGAGCGGACCGGGTGCCCCAGCGTGCTCGACCGTGTAATCAGACCCCGGCGCCCAGTCAGACTCGATACGTGCGCCGAACTGGTAGCGCGCCCGGACCTCGGGGTCGGTGATCGCCTCCCACAGCCGTTGCGGTGAGGTCTGAATGTAGATCTCGAATACCTTCTCCACGTTGTCCTCCAGGTCGCGTTTGAGATCGCTGAGGCCGGCCGCCCAAGCCCCGGTGTACTTGTTGACCCACCGCTCGTAGACGAGCCGGATCGGCACCGGATTGAGGTAGTGCAGCTTCTCGCGCCCGCGGCGCTGAGACACCACTAGCCCGGCTTCTTCGAGCAGACGCAGGTGCTTTGCCACCGCGACCCGCGTCATCGCGAACCGGCTCGCGAGCAGGCCCAGGGTCTGCCCGTCGTGCCGGAAGAGCTCGTCGAGCAGTTCACGCCGGGTGGGGTCGGCGAGCGCCCTAAAGATCGGATCCACACATTCATACTAGGAAACCAAATGGTTTCATGTCAAGCCCGAGATCGGGTGTCTCGTCGCCATGACTCGCAGCCGTGGCTCGAATCGGCTGGGCACCCGGCTGTGGAGCAAGGTCGTGATGGATCCGGACATTGTCCAGTAGATAAATCGAGTCAGTTGACTTAGTCTGGGCAAATCGTCCTAGCTCCGGAGGAATTCCCATGGCTCTCGCCACGATGCAGCACGGCAACCTCGATGACGCGACAACCGATACCCACGGTCGCATCTCCAAGCAGTCGGTCGAGCTCGACGGGGTCGCGGTCACCCGTGTGACGTTCGGCCCGGGCGCGAGGTGGTCCGAGGACCTCAAGTCATACGCGGGGACCGACAGCTGTGAGCTGCCGCACGTCGCGCTCGTCCAACAAGGTCGGCTTCACGTCGTGATGGATGATGGCTCCGAGGACGAGTTCGGGCCCGACGATGTGATGCTGCTGCCGCCCGGACACGATGCTTGGTCGGTCGGCGACGAGGCGTGCGTGTTCGTCGAGTTCTCGCGGGGCAACGACTACTACGGCTGACCGCCGACGGCGGTCGGCCTGGTGCGGCCCGCAACTCGGCGCCTGTGATCGGCCACAACCTGCTCGGGCTCGAGGTCGCTCAGCCCATCGGCTCCACGTGTCGTGAGCCGATCCTGCGAGTCCGACGTTCGCAGGCGATCGCACCGACGCGCGGACCGCCGTCCAGCCCTCGATGAGTGCGGGCTGCGACTGGAATGAGTGCTGGAACGTCGCCGAGCGCGCGCGGCTTGGGATCCGAAGCGCTAGTGCATGCCGTGCATGGCGTTATGGGCGCCGCTTGGGACGACCAGTCCGGGAACGTCGTGCGGCGCCGCGACGACCGCGATCGCGAGCACGAGCAGGATGGCTGCCGTGCCCCACGTCACCGCACGGCCCCACGGAACGGTCTTCTCCAGTGCGATCAGTGCGGCGATGAACGCCATCCATGTGAGACTCATGACGCCGAGAGCGAACAGCGCGGCCATCAACGCCCAGCAGCAGCCCAAGCACCAGCCGGCATGCCTCGAGCCCATCCCCAGCGCGCCACGCCGCCCATCGCGCCAGCTGCCGAGCAGGAATCCGATCGGGCTGCGGCACTTCGCAAGGCAAGCGTCCTTCAGCGGCGTGAGCTCATACAGCGCAGCGGCGACCAGGACGCCCGCCGCGAACCACCGCCCGCCAGCGTGCCAGGCCAGATCGCCGCCGAACAGGCTGCTCCCGAGACGGAACACACCGTAGGCGCCCAGACCGGCCGCTCCCCAGATGAGCAGATAGCCGCCCGAGAACAACAACGGGCGATCCAGCCCGCGCTGGCGCGTCATCGTCGCGTACAGGGCGACCGTCGGCGCGAGTGATGGGAACATCATCGCCGCCATCATCACCACCCAGACGCCCAGGAACCAGCCGAGCGCACCGAGATCGGTCCCCGGCCCCGCGTTCATGCCGGACATCCGGTCGGCAGTCGACCACCACGCAAGCGTGGCCAACGCCACCAACAGCGCGACCAAGCCCAGCCGGACGCGTACGGCAGCGAACGCCTCGGCGAGCTCGCCTCGGTCCGAGCGGGCGCCGGCGATCCTGGCCGATGCCGCCGCGCTCACGCCGCCCACGAGAACCGAGACGTCGAGAACGCGGCGTTACCCTCGTACTGGATCCCGAACGCATCAATCTTCGAGCGCGTCGCATGAGCCACGGTCAACTCAGAACCAGCGGGATGGAAGATGCCGGTGAGCCGCGCAGGCTCACCCGTCTGCACGCCGAACGGCACGACGTCCTCGATCTCGAAGTCCACGGCATTCCCGATCCGAATCGAGTGACGCAAGCCGTCCTCGTGCACCTCGATCGGCGCACGCTCAGCCCCGAGGTTCTCTCCCACCAGCGGCCCCAGCGCCTCCATCGGGCCACCCAGAGCACCTGAGAACACCGCGCCGAGCTTCTCGGCCTGCTCGTCTGAGGCCGCCGCGTCGATGAACACACCGAGGCGCCAGTTGCCCTCGCTCATCACCTTGGGCGTATCCGCGACGGCCGCGACCGTCAGGCCGCTCACGTCGGTCCCCTGCACCTCGCCATCCTTGACGTTGAAGACCAGCGTCACCTTGCAACGCTCGTGCGTTGCGCCAAGCGCGAGCGACGCCGTGCACGGACACACCACGTCGCACGAGCACGTCTCAAAATAGGACCCTTCAAGCTTCCAGGACATGGCTTCTCCTCACGACAGCCGGTGGACAGGAGCCGATTCTCTTCCCGGAGGCATCCCCCGTCAACCCCGGGACCCGTGCGCGAAAGCTCAGGTCCTCGATGAGCGGAATCAGCAGCTCCGGAGCGTCGGGTCAGGCGACGAGGTGCAGAAGCGCTGCACGGCATCTTCCGCCGCGCGCAGACGGTCTGGGCGCTGCTGGGGAGGATCGGGGCGGGTCGCCACAGGCGTCGCACACGCGCGTGGCAGAACCGGCGTGCCCGTCCCTTAGCTCATCACGGCCGGGCGCATCGAGTCCGCCACGCCTCGAACGTGTCGGTAGGATGAGCGCCTGTCTCGAGAGGATCACATCTTTCAGGCGCGGATGACTGAATACATGTGGGCGCGGGAGGAGGTGGTGAGCTCGGTCAGTAGTCAGCATCTCGCGCTGACCTTTGGACCGGCCTCGTTAGTGGGGCTGCTGGTCGCCGGCTTGACGAACTGGAAGAGCTCCGTTGGCGCGGCGGCACTGTTGGCGGTCCCGCTCGTTGCTGCATGGATTCTCACCATGTGGTGCGGCGAGGTGGTGAGGATGCTGCGCTCGGTTCAGTTCTGCGGGGAGGTGGCGAGGATCATCAATACTGAGTTGACGCATCCGCAACCGCAGGTTTTGAACTGAGAGAATTGGCGCCGCGAGAAGGGCCCACCATCCACCGGACCTATTTCTTCGTGGTGGCGATGCTCTCCACGACGTCCGCGGCCGCTCTGGGGTCAGGCATAGCTCGAGGCGTTGCGCGCGGGTGGTCGCCCGCTATACCGATCGCGATGGGCGTCGCCTCCGTTGTGCTCGGCGCTGCCATTCTGGTTTGGCTGATTTTGATCGTTACGGATTGGCAGTCGACCGGCGTCGCGCTGGACTCGAAGCCAGATTGACTCGAATCGATCCCGCCACGTCGCGATGGTTTGCAACCGCGCGACTCTGCCTCGCCAACGCGCGGTATAGAGGCGCTCAGCTATCGCCGTCTTCTGAGTCGATCATGATCTGCCGTAGGTACCGGTCGGGCGCGTCGAGGAAGCCGCGCATCTGTCGCACGGCTTCTAGATCGTCGTAGACGGCGCTGTTGATGCCTTCCTCGTCTAGCTCATAGATCTGGGCGGCCGGTGCGGCGAGCAGGACCGGCGAGTGGGTGGCAATGACGAACTGGGCGCCGGAGTTGGCCGCGCGGGTCACGATCGCGAGCAGCGCGAGCGCCCCGGTGACCGACAGTGCCGCCTCCGGCTCGTCGAGCAGGTAGAGACCGCCTGCCCCGAATCGGTTGGCGGCCAGCGCCAGGAACGACTCGCCGTGCGACTGCGCGTGCAGCGGGACGTCGCCATACAACGAAAGGTCGGGAGCGAACCGGTCGCCGCTGTCGACGAACTCAGCGACGTTGAAGAAGCTCTCGGCTCGTAGGAAGTAGCCGTTTCGCGGCTTGGTGGCGCTCAGCATTGGCGCCAGCAGCGGCACGCGTTGATCATCGAGCACGTTGCGAGGCACGGCCGGCAGCTCACCGAGGCGGGCAAGCTCACCGCCGTGCTCCGCAAAGCCGATCGCCGCTGCGATGGCCTCGAGAATCGTTGACTTGCCGCTCCCATTCTCGCCAGCCAAGAGCGTCACCGACTCGCCGAGTCTCAGCTGCTCGATGTTCGCGATCGCTGGGACGCTGAACGGAAACTCGTCGCCCCAGTACAAGCGCCGAAATCCCAGCACGTACGGGCCTGGCCCAAACCGTCGCCCATCCTTCCATTTCCCCACCCGACAACCGTAGCTACGCGGCCGGCTGTTCGCGCACGCCGATCACGAACGACCGAGCACGAGCTCGACCGGCTTCTGCCCTGAGTCGGGCGTCCGCCTTCACCGAGCGCGTCGTGCGCGCGGAAATGACGCACGCGGGAAGCCGCTCCTAAAATGAGCCGCTCGACAGAGGCGGCGGTACGTCCGCGGGGCACTTTGCCGCGTCGTCACGCGACACGCGCGCGACTCCGTAGTAACCGATGCATGCCGGGGGTCTGGACGTGGACGGCGATCCGCCCGCCCACCTTCGCAGGCTGAAAAAGGATGGTGCACGGAACGCGGCTTCGCAATGGCTCAGGTCGCGGCGGTCGGGGACTCACGCTTGGACGTTCCGCTGTTTGGCCGAGCTGACCGCTCGGTGGCCCTCAACGCCACTCCGGAAGCCCGGCGCGCATGATGCGTCATCGATACCGAAGACCTCCGCGACGTCCTCCCGCTACTCACGTGCTGAGCGGGTCCGGCGCTGTTCGCGCTCCGTCGCTCACGGCGAGGGCCTCGCGGACGCGCTTGACCGTCGCGCCCGGGCGGACGTACGGGCCGGGGGCGAGCTGGGCGACGCGCACCTCCTCAATCAGCCACATCACGTCACTGCGTCCGGCGGCCTGAGCCTCCAGCTCGTGGATCGCAGCCATCCGCTCGCCGTCGACGGCGACGTGGCTCGCCAGCCGCTCGAGGCGCTGCGCCCCGGCCCGCAGGTAGCGCGCGACATCGCCCAGCCGCGCGAGGCCGGCCGCCGCGAGCATCCCGGGGTACACGAGCCGGCCGAGCTGGCGAGCGACGTCCTCGCGCGCCGGGCCGAAGGCAGCGCTCGCCGGGAGCGTGTCGAGCCGCTCGCGGACGGCTCGCGCCGCCTCGAGGATCTGACCGAAGGCGACCAGCACGTCGAGCGTCGTGGGCCGGAGTTCACCACGGACGTGCTCGCGGAGTGCCGCGAACGCCTCGGGGTCCCACGCTGGTCCGCCGCCACTCGCGGTCAGCGCGTCGAGCGCCGCGCTCGTGGCATCCTCGATCACCGCTTCCAGGGTGTCGTGGGGCGCGCCGGTGAGCGCGAGGGTCAGCTGCGGGCCGAGCTGACCGGTCACCCAGTTGCGCGGCGAGGGAACAGTGAGCTGCAGCAGCCGTCGGGTCCCTCGGGCCATCGTCACGGCCTGTTCGGCCGCGGTCGTCGCACATCCGGATTCCGACTGCGTCGCCCTCGTCGACGAGCGCCGGGAAGCCGCGCAGACCAGCCCCGCCCGCCAGGTCGACGGTGCGCGCCAGCGAATCGACGTCGAAGCCGCGCATCCCATGGCGCGCGAGCGCCGGCACCGCGTGCTCCAGGCGCGCCAGTCGGCGGCGCCGATGCGCACGCCGCGCAGCCGTTCGATCGCCTCGGCAAGCACCTCGAGCAGCGGGCCGGAGCGCGGCTTGACGTCGGTAAGCAGCGCAGCCGCGGTATCGGGGATCGGCACGAGCGGCGTGCGCAGTTGCTTCGGCAAGGTCCGCAACAACGCGATGACGAGCTCTGAGCGAAACGCGGGCACAAGCCACTCGAAGTTCGTCTCCCGCACCGCCCCAAGCGACGCGAGCGGGACGTGTACCGTGACGCCGTCGGCCGCCGAGCCGGGATCGAAGCGGTAGGACAGCGCGAGCTCTAGGCCCCCCTGCTTCCAGAGCGGCGGCCGATCACGGTCGTTCGGCGCGACGTCGCCCTCGATCAACATGTCCATCGGGTAGTCGAGCAGCGTCGGCTGAGTCTGCCGCGCCCCCTTCCACCAGCGGTCGAAATGACGCCCGCTGACGACGTCCTCCGGTACCCGCGGCTCGAAGAACATTGCCCGCGCCGCCTCGCTCGCGAGCAGGTCGCGCCGCCGCGCCCGCGCCTCGAGCGCCTCGACCTCCTCCACACGGCGCTCATTCTCGCCCATGAACGCGTGGCGCTGGTCCCAGTCGCCCTCGACGAGCGCGCTGCGGATGAACAGCTCGCGCGCGGCCGCTGGGTCGATCCGCCCGTACTGGACCGTCCGCGAGTCAACAATCGCCAGGCCGTACAACGTCACCCGTTCTGACGCGACGACGGCGGCGCGGCGGCGATCCCACCGCGGCTCGCCGTAGGAGCGCTTGACGAGGTGCTCGGCCAGCCGCTCGACCTGCTTGATATCGACGGCCGCCGCTGTCCTGCCCCACAGCCGCGTCGTCTCGACGAGCTCGGCGACCATCACCCACGTCGGCCCGCGGCGTGCCAGCACCGAGCCGGGGAAGATCGCGAACTTCGCCCCGCGCGCGCCGGTGTACTCGCGCGTCCCGCCGTCCTTCATTCCCAAGTGCGAGAGGAGCCCGGAGAGAATGGCGGTGTGGATCTCGGGCGCCTCGCCCGGCGCGTCGTTGAGCGTCACCCCGACCTCGCGCGCCGCGTCCTCGAGTTGGGCGACGAGGTCCTGCCACTCGCGGACGCGGAGGTAGTGCAGAAACTCGGCCTTGCAGCGCTTGCGGACCTGCGAGCGCGAGAGCTCGCCTTCCAGCGCGCGCAGGTAGCGCCACAGGTTCAGGTAGGCCAGGAAGTCCGACGATGGATCTGTGAAGCGGGCGTGGAGCTGATCGGCCTGGCCGCGCTGGTCGGCGGGCCGCTCGCGTGGATCCTGGATCGACAGCCCGGCCGCGATGACGATCACCTCGCGGACGCAGCCGAGCTTGTCGGCCTCCAGCACCATGCGACCCAGTCGCGGGTCGATCGGCAGCCGCGCGAGATTGCGCCCGCGCGGCGTGAGCGGCTCGGCGGCCGATGGATCCAACGCTTGAAGTTCGTGCAGCAGCGCGACGCCGTCTCGGACCTGGCGGCGGTCGGGCGGATCGAGAAACGGGAACGCTTCGATCTTCCCCAACCCGAGCGCGGCCATCTGGAGGATCACGCTCGCGAGGTTTGTTCGCAGGACCTCCGGGTCGGTGAACTCCGGCCGCGCGTTGAAATCGTCCTCTGAGTACAGGCGGACGCAGATCCCGTCGGCGAGGCGGCCGCAGCGGCCCTTGCGCTGGTCGGCCGACGCGCGCGAGATGGGCTCGACCGGCAGCCGCTGGATCTTCAGCCGCACGCTGTAGCGCGAAACCCGGGCGATGCCGGTGTCGACGACGCAGCGGATGCCGGGGACGGTCACCGACGTCTCGGCGACGTTCGTCGCGAGGACGACGCGCCGTCTGTGGGTCCGGTTCCGGCTGAAGACCTTCTGCTGATCGGCGGCCGCGAGCCGCGAGTACAGCGGCAGTACCTCGACGCCCGGCCCCAGCCGTCCGCTGAGCATCTCCGCGGCGTCGCGGATCTCCCGTTCTCCCGAGAAGAACGCGAGCACGTCACCGTCGCGCTTGGCGAGCAGCTCTTCGACCGCGTCCGCCAGCGCGTCGAGCAGATCCTCGTCCTCTTCCGGCGGCCGATACCGGACCTCGACGGGGAAGGTCCGGCCCGAGACCTCGATGATCGGGGCGCCGCCGAAGTGCTCGCTGAAACGCTCGGGGTCGATCGTCGCGCTCGTGATGATCAGCTTGAGATCGGGGCGCCGCGGCAGGATGCGGTGCAGGCATCCAAGTAGGAAGTCGATGTTGAGCGAGCGTTCGTGCGCCTCGTCGACGATCACCGTGTCGTAGCGGCTCAGAAGCGGATCGCGGCGGATCTCGGCGAGCAGCAGGCCGTCCGTGACCAGACGGACCAAGGTGTCCTCCGAGCCTCGGTTATCGAAGCGGACCGCGTAGCCGACGGCGCCGCCGAGCGGCACGTCGAGCTCGTCCGCGATCCGCTGCGCCACGGTGCGCGCCGCGAGCCGTCGCGGCTGGGTGTGGGCGATGGCCCCGCGCACACCACGCCCGAGCTCGAGGCAGAGCTTGGGCAACTGGGTCGTCTTGCCCGAGCCGGTCTCCCCGGCCACGACGATGACCTGGTGGTCCTGGATCGCAGCGAGCAGGTCGTCGCGACGCGCGGAGACCGGTAGCTGCGGCGGGTAGGAGACCTCGGGGACCGACGCGCGCCGTCGCTGCACCCGGGCCCGCCCCTCGGCAAGCTGTTGCTCGAAGCGCGCCCGGCCCTCGTCGTTGCCCGGACGGAGCCGATGAGCCTGGCGGCGAAGGCGCTGCTCGTCCCGCAGCGTCAGCTCGCCGAGCGCCGCCTCGTCGACGAGTGGCATCTACGCGGCGCCGAACCGGGCGGCGGCAGACGATGTGCGGACGGCGGCCATCCCCATCGACAATAGGCTGCTCGTTACCGGGTGCAGACGAACGACTTCTGCGCCGAAGGGCTCCGCGCTGGGACAACCTGAAAGCAAAATCAGGCGGCGGTTTCATCCTGTCGGTCTTGGTAGCGTTCCAGCCTGCGGTTGCGCCGAGGACTCCGCGTCTGCCCGTATTTGATGACACTCGGACTCAGCGCTGGGACACCTGAATGTCGTCAGCTCAAGGGAGATCGCTGAGAGCCATGCCCCCGGTCGAGCAGGTGGTTCGCGCGGACGTGCTGAGCGTCGCCGTTGAACGGCACGGGGTTGTCGGAGGTCCGCCGGTGGTTCTCCTGCACGGCTTCCCGTATGACCCGCGCGCGTATGACGAAGTCGTCGGCCCGCTCGCTGAGCGCGGCGCCGACGTGATCGTTCCGTACCTACGCGGGTACGGCCCGACCCGCTTTGTCGATGCCGGGACGCTGCGTTCGGGCCAGCAGGCCGCGCTCGCCCACGACCTGCGCGCGCTGATCGACGCGCTCGGTCTCGCCCCGCCTGTCGTGGCCGGCTATGACTGGGGCGGACGAGCGGCCTGCCTGGTGGCGATGCTGTGGCCCGAGCGGGTCGCCGGGCTGGTCACCGTCGACGGCTACAACGTGCAGGACATCGCCACGTCGAGCCAGCCGGCGCCGCCCAGGTCAGAGCGCGTCCTCTGGTACCAGTACTACCTGCACTCCGAACGCGGACGGGCGGGGTTGGCCGCACAGCGCGAGGAGTTCGCTCGGCTGCTGTGGTCGGAGTGGTCGCCGGGCTGGGCGTTCGATGACGCCACCTTCACTGCGACCGCACCGTCGTTTCAGAATCCCGACTTCGTCGAGGTCGTCGTGCACTCCTACCGCCACCGGTTCGGCCTCGTCGCCGGCGACCCCGCCTACGCGCAGACCGAACAAGCGATCGCGCGCCGACCGGCGATCGAGGTCCCGACCATCATCCTTGACCCAACCCGAGACAGCCTCGGCGCGCCTGAGCCGATCGAGGCCCACCGAATCCACTTCACACAGATCGCCGGCCATGTCTGCGTCGCGACCGGCCATAACCTGCCCCAGGAGGCGCCGGAGGCGGTCGTCGACGCGGTCGTCGCCCTGCGGTTCTGAGGTCCACCGCCGACCGAGAAGCCCCCAGCAGCGCTGGATCCTGATCTCAGGCCCTGCTCGCAGCCCGAGACATGCGGTTACCGGTCGGGTCGTGCGATCAGTCGCGGTCGATCTCAGCGGCGATGCTGTGCGCGAACGCGTCCGGACGTGACAGAAACGGGTGATGCCCGGCGCTGAACTCGACGAGTCGCGTGTTCGCTCTGACGCGTTGACGCTGCACCTCACCAGGGGTGGCGAGATCCTCGGTGCAGACGAAGTACGTGGAGGGCTTCTGCTGCCAGGCGATCTGGCGGGGTGGCTGCATGAACGGCGTAAGGGACTGACGCGTGAGTCGGCCAAGCGCCTGCTCGGCCGTGATCTCGTCGCAGTCCTGAAGGAAAAACTCCCGGATCATGTCGGGATCGACGCCGACGGTGCCGTCGTCGGCGGGTCGCAGCCACGGCGCTGGCTCAGAGCCGATGAGATCGGCCTGGGACTGTCCGGCGTCCGGCATCACCGACGTCACGTAGAGCAGCTGGGTGACGCGCTCATCAGTGCCGGCGTCGGTGATGACCATTCCGCCATAGGAGTGGCCGCACAGGACGACCGGGCCCGTGACCGCGGCGATCGCCTGGCGGCACGCGTCGACATCGGCGTACAGGTCGCCAAGCTCGTCGCCGGTCTCCCCGCAGCTGGGCAGCGGCACCGCGACGCTTTCGATCCCGTGGTCGGCGAGCGGTTGGGTCATCGAGTTCCACCACCACGCGGCATCGCGGACGCAGGCGCCGTGAACAAAGATCAACGTGGGCATGGAGATCACGGTAGCGCAACCTAATGGTTGCGCGTCGCTGCACTCAACGCGCAGCCTGCGCATCAGCCGCGGTGCGATCATCGCGCGATGGCTGCGGTGAGCGCGGACGAGTTGCGTGACGCGCTTCGGGCGCGATTGGGCCCTGTCGGTTGGGAGTTGTTCGATCTTGAGAGCACGGCGGCGCTCGAGATCCAACTCCCGACCCGCTCCCGAGGCGTCTGACCCTGGTCAGCCCCTCGCTCCAGCGTCGAGCAGTCGCCAGCTCAGTGCCCCCGGATATGGGCTTTCGTCCAGACTGAGGTGGTCTGGGTCAAGTCCGGGATGCTGAACGCCGATGGACGTCTTGACAGAAAGTCAGCCGCCGGGCTCGGACAGCCCCCCTTTTCGGAAGGGCTCGTCTATGTCCGCTCGCATGCACTGGGTTGCGCGGATCACGCGGTGGTCTGAGGGCTTTGGCAACGGTTGGGCAAAGGCGCTGTGTCTGGTAGCGCTCGTCGGCGCTCTGCTGTCCGCAAGCTTGGCGTTGGCCGCCCCGTCCGCGTTGGCTGCTTCGACGGCGACGGTGGATCTCGGGCAGGCGTCCACCTACGCGGTGTTGAGCAGCGCCGCCGTGGCCAATACCGTCAGCGGGCCCCCGTTCACCACGCTCCATGGTGATCTCGGTGTCGGCGGGGCGCTCTCCGGCTTTCCGCCGGGCGTAGTCACGGGCGCGACCACGGACGGCAGCGCGGCCGAAACCGACCTCGGCACTGCGTACAGCGAAGTCAAAAATCGCGCCGCCGGCACGCCGCTGGTTGTTTCGGCGGCCACGGCTACGTCACTGTCACCGGGCCTGTACACCAGTGCCGCCGCGGTGGCGATCACCGCAGCCGGACCGGTGACCCTCAACGCCGGCGGCGACCCGAACGCGATATTCGTCTTCCAGGTCGGGGGGGCGCTCACCCTGGCCGCCGGGGCTCAGGTCAACCTGACCGGGGGCGCCCAGGCGTCCAATGTGTTCTGGCAGGTCAACGGCGCCGCTACCTTGGGCGCGGGCGCCACGTTCTCCGGAACGATCATGGCATCCGCCGCGATCGGGCTGGGCGCCGGCGCGGAGCTCAACGGCCGCGCGCTGTCCGAGAACGGTGCGATCGGACTCAACGACAACCAGATCTACAGCGCCCCGCCGGTCGTCACCATTGCGGGCGGAGCGAGCGTGGACACCAACAATTCGTCGCCGACGATCAGTGGCACCACCGATGTCGATGCACCGGGTGTTGTCACCGTGACGGTCGCCGGGCAGACCCTCACCGCGACGCCCTCTGGCGGCGCTTGGTCGGTGCCGGCTGGGATCCTGGCCGACGGCACCTACCCGGTCACCGCCTCGGTCACTGACGGGGCTGGGAACCAGGGAAGCGCCACCCAACAGTTGACCATCGACACGGTGCCGCCTGTGCTCACCCTCAACGGCGGACCGACGGTTACGACCAACGACCCGACCCCGACGATCTCCGGCACGAGCAACGTCGCGCCCGACACGGTCGTGCTTGTGACGGTCGATTCGCAGATCCTGACGGCGCTCGTGCAGTCCACAGGAACGTGGAACGTGGCCCCGGCCGCGCTGACCGACGGCACCCGCACCGTCACCGCCTCGGTCAGCGACCCTGCGGGCAACCAGACCACAGCGACCCAGGTGCTGACCGTCGACACCATCGCACCCGCGGTGACGATCAACGGTGGAGCAACTGCCCTGACCGATGACGCGACCCCGACAATCTCCGGAACCGCGGCCGTCGCGCCTGGCACGCCGGTAACCGTGACCCTTGCCGACCAGACGCTGACCGGGCTCGTCCAGGCCGGCGGGAGCTGGTCGGTGACCGCAGCCGCGCTCGCCGACGGCCCACACCACGTCGTCATGTCGGTCTCTGACGCGGCCGGGAACCTGGCCAGCGTCACCCAGATCCTGACGGTCGACACCGTGGCGCCGGACATAACGATCACCGGCGGCGCGACCGCGACGACCAACAACCTCGACCCGACCATCGCGGGAACCTCGGACGCTGCGCCCGGCACGACCGTCACGGTCTCAATCGCGGGACAGACGATGACGACGCTCCTGCAGACCAACGGCAGCTGGAACGCGACGCCGACCCTCGCCGTCGGTGACGGCACGTGGACGGTCCTCGCCTCAGATGCGGATCCCGCCGGCAACGTGGGCAGCGCCAAGCAACATCTCACGATCACCACCACCCCTGGCACCCCTGGCACCCCCGGCTCCCCCGGCTCTCCGGGCACCCCCGGCTCTCCGGGCACCACCGGCGGCGCCGGCTCTGCGAACCAGCTGACCGTGACCCTCAGTTGCGCTGCCAACGCCGCGGATCGCTGCCGCGGGTCGCTCTCGGCGACCTCGCGGGTAACCAGTCGGGGCGGCAAGCCAGAGAAGGTCACGGCTGACGTCATGCAGGCAAAACCGAAAAAGGGCCAGCCGAAGCAGACGACGACGGTCGTGCAGGTGGCCTCCGGCTCCTACTCGGTCGCTACCGGACACGACGTCAAGATCACGCTCAAGCTCAACACGCGGGGCAAGAAGCTACTCAAACGCTTCTACCGCCTACCCGCCACCCTGAAGATCGCCGGCGCCATCTCAGCCACGCGCACAATCGTCTTCAACTACCCCCGAGTAAGCGCCGGCATCAGCGCGGACTGGACAGCCACCAGCAGCTCCACATCGCTCAACTCGCTGACCATCTACGACCTCCCCGCCAAGTCCACCGTGACCATAACCTGCCACGGAGGCGGCTGCTCGTTCGCCAAGCGAACCTTCTCATCCAAGACCGACTCCCTCACGCTGTCGGCCAAGCTCGGCAACCCCAAACTCAAGCCGGGGACGACGCTCCAGATCACGGTCAGCGTCGCGGGCGAGGTCGGCGAGGTGGCGCGCTTCGCCATACGCAACGGCCAGCTACCGGATCAAACATCGCTCTGCCTCGTCCCCCAGGCCCGCACCCCCACGGCCTGCGCCGCCCTCTGATCGGGTTAGGGATCAATACGCAACCGGTCAGCGATCGATGAAGCCCGGGGACAACGGTCCCCATTTGTTCGCCGCCTCGTCGGTGGGGTCCCACACTTGCGGCCGTTGCGGGCGAGTCTCGTGCCAGGGCCGCGGCTCGAACTCGTCGGTGCGCTCATCGCGGATCACGTCGATCTCGGTGAAGAGCTCGACGATGTTGCCGTCGGGGTCGCGGTGGTAGGTGAAGATGTTGTGCCCCGGGCCGTGGCGGCCCGGTCCCCAGTCCAGCCTGATTCCGTTGGCGGCGAGGACGTCGAGCTCGTCCTTGAGGTGGACGATGTCGCGCATCTCGAAGGCGACGTGGAAGAGCCCGGACCGCTTGTCGCTCTGCAGAAGGTTGATCGCGTGGTGATCGGCGTTGCAGCGCAGGAACACGAAGAAGTCGCCGACCATGTCTGACCAGCGGAAGCCGAGCAGTTCCTCGTAGAACCTTCGTACGGTCGCCAGGTCCTTGACGTAGCCGGCGAGATGGCCGAGCTTCGTCGGCCGGGTGACCGGCGTCGCTGAGGGCGCATCGATCGGAGCCTGTCGCTCGTAGAGCACGATCGGCGTGCCAGTGACCGGCTCGCTCAGCTCGAGCGCGTCGGCGATCCCCGGCTCGGGGTCCGTTCGCCGCATGCCTGCGACGCCGGCGGCACTGAGCCGGCTGGCCGCTTCGTCGAGGCCGCAGGTCAGCTCGAACCCGAGACGGGCGCGCCCGTCCGGCGCTCCTGAGGCAACGACGACACAGTGGTGATCCGGCCCGGTGGCGAGATAGGTGGTCGACGGCAAGCGCTCGGTCACCGCCAGACCCAGCGCCTGCTCGTAGTAGGTCGCGATCCGCGCGACGTCGCGGGTGCGGATCTCGAAGAAGCCGAGCTTGGAGACGGGGGCAGCGCTCATACGGGTCACCTCGTGTGCGGGAGATCGAGCACGGTATGTCAAACCGGATTTTTCTCTCTTTGGCTTGCGTCTCGAATCATACATGCTTATCATGTTGATATGGCTTATTCCCTTTATTCGAGTGACCTCCGGTGAAGCTCGCCTCGATTGATCTGGGCGCCGGCGCGGCGATCGCGGCGCTCTCCGACGGCGGCGGCTTGGTGGACCTGCGCGAGATCGACCCCGACCTGCCCACCGACATGCGGGCGCTGCTCGAGCTCGGCCCCTCCGTGCTCGCCGAGCTCGATGCCCGGATCGCACGGACGACACCGCGAATCGATCCGGATTCGGTTCGGTTCCTGCCGGTCGTGCCCCGCCCGCAGGCCGTCTGGTGCGTGGCCTTGAACTATCGTCTGCACATCGAAGAGGGAGACTGGGAGACCCCGGCGCGGCCGCCGTTGTTCTTACGGGTTGCCGAGAGCCTCTGCGGTCACGGGCAGCCGATGATTCAGCCGATCGTCTCCGATCGTCTCGACTACGAAGGCGAGCTGGCGGTGGTCATCGGAACGCGGGCTCGCCACGTCCCCGAGTCGGCCGCATATGACGTGATCGCGGGATACTCGTGCTTCAACGATGGCTCGGTGCGCGACTGGCAGCGCCACACCAAGCAGATCACCGCCGGCAAGAACTTCTCCGCCACGGGCGGCTTCGGACCATGGCTGACCACCAGGGATGACCTGCCCGACATCGAGGGCGCCGAGCTCACCACGGCGCTGAACGGCGCCGTGATGCAGCGAGCGAAGATTGGCGAGCTGATCTTCGGCATTCCGCAGCTGATCAGCTACGTGAGCACGATGTGCGAGCTGCTCCCCGGCGATGTGATCGTGACCGGAACGCCCGGCGGCGTGGGCGCTCGTCAAGACCCACCCGTGTTCATGCAGAGCGGCGACACCGTCGACGTCGCAATCGAGGGCGTAGGCGTCCTCAGCAATCCGATCGTGCGCGAGGCTGACCCCGTGATCGAGCGCACGCCCGAGGTTGGGGTGCCAGGTTGAGCCGGCGTCGTGGAGTGTGGGCATGAACGCGCTCGGGGTAGAGCACGGGTTCGCCGATGCGGTCGACGAACTGATCGCGCGAAGCGAGATCGAGCTGCTGCTGCTGCGGCGCGGGCGGGCGGCCGATGCCAAGGATCCGGCCGCGATCGCGCGCGAGCACGTGCCCGGCTCGCGCGATGCTCATGGCATCTTCGACGGAACGATCGAGGAGTTCGTCGAGCATCTCCGCACCCATAACTACAGCGATCCGCGGTATGGCCCGCAGCGCCACACGGTGACCAACGTGGTGATCGAGTTCAGCTCACCGTCGGCCGCCAGCGTCGAGTCCTACCACCTCGCCTATCACCGGATGGAGTTGGCCTCAGGGTCGTTCCACGTGTACATCGGCGGACGCTATCTCGACCGCTGCGAGCGCGTGACCGGCCGATGGCTGTTGGCCAGCCGCGCGGTTGTCTATGACTGGTCTCGCTCCAGGCGGGCCGTCGATCTCACGACCGAGAGGAATGCATGAGCGAGACGATGCGCAACTCGACCGCGCCAGCTGACGCGGTGGCGGCGCTGGTCGCCAAGCAGGAGATCACCGAGGTGCTCTACCGGCGCGCCCGGGCGGGCGACCGGCGAGACGTCGCACTCGCCCTGTCCTGCTATCACGACGGCGCGACCGAGGAACATGAGGGTTTCAGCGGTTCGGCGGCGGACTTCATCGAGCACGTCTCGGTGATCTCTCCGAACTCTCGCGCGCCCGTCACGGGCCTGTGGCATCTCATCTCGAACGTTCTGATCGAGCTCGACGGCAACACGGCCGCGGTCGAGAGCTACCACATCGCGCTGGTGAGCCGAGACGAGGGGGACGGGGAGATTCAATCGTTCATCGGCGGTCGTTACCTCGACAGGTTCGGCCGCAAAGACGGTCGTTGGGCGATCACTCATCGAGACGTCGTGTTCGACTGGAGCCTGGTCGGAGAGGCGACCGCCACGTACTGGGACCTCGTCGAGCTCGACGGCGCGAAGTTGCTGCGGGGGGTGTTCGGTGAGGCCGACCCGCTCTACGCCTGCCTCGGCTTGGAGCGCGGGCCCGCGGCCGCGCGTGCATGACCTGCTGATCGTCGGCTGCGGCCCGGTCGGCGCGGTGGCGGCGAACCTGGCCGGCGCCGCCGGGCTGTCAACGTGCGTTGTGGAACGCGGAGAGGACGTGGTCGATCTGCCCCGCGCGATCCACTTCGACGCGCACGTGATGCGCATCCTGCAACAGGCCGGCGTGGCCGACGAGGTGCTGCCGGCCACGCGGGTGTGGAAGCGGAGCACCTTCTATGGCGCCGATGGCGGGCCGATCCGAGTGCACGATTGGGCGCAGCAGCGCTCGCTCGGATGGGACGCGCACTACCTCTTCTACCAGCCAGAGCTGGAGACCACGTTGCGTGAGCGGCTCGCCCGTCGCAACGATGTCGACGTTCGGCTCGGCGCCGATGTGATCGCCGTGCAGCAGGACGAGGGCTGCGTCTCGGTCAGTGTCCGCGACCGCGCCACTGGAACCAGCGATCAGCTGCACGCGCGGTATCTCCTGGCGACCGACGGTGCCGCGAGCTTCGTTCGTGCGCAGCGGGGAATTGCGCTGATCGACCTCGACTTCGATCAGCCATGGATGGTGATCGACCTCCTGTGCGAGCGTCAGCTCGGCCGGCCCGATGAGTCTGAGATGTTCTGCGACCCCCGTCGACCTGCCACCAGGGTCCCCGGGCCCGGGCGCCACCACCGCTGGGAGTTCATGTTGCTGCCGGGCGAGACCGCGGAGGAGATCCAACGCCCCGCGTCGATCGAGGCGCTCCTGCGGCCGTGGGTCACGATCGACGAAGTCCAGATCCTCCGCGCGTCGGTCTACCGCTTCCACGCCCTCGTGGCCGAGCGCTGGCGAGACGGGCGCGTGTTCCTCGCCGGCGATGCTGCCCACCAGACGCCGGTGTTCCTCGGACAGGGCCTGTGCCACGGCATCCGCGACGTGCAGAACCTGATCTGGAAGCTCGCCGCGGTCTTCGGTGGCGGTCCCGCGGACATGCTGCTCGACAGCTTCGAGGCGGAGCGACGCCCGCACGTGGAGACGATCATCGCGATGGCCGTGGCAGCCGGCCGCGACATCTGCATGCTTGACCCGGTGGTCGCGCGCGAGCGCGACGCTCGGATGCGCCGGGAGGCCGCAGCGGGACTGCTGCCACCGACGACGTTTCAGGGCATGCCGCCATTGCACGGCGACCTGCTCACCCGCCACGGCGCGGGCGAGCTGTTTCCGCAGCCGCAGGTCCGAACGAGCGACGGACGCACAGCGCTGATGGACGATGTCGTCGGAACGACACCCGCGCTCGTCGCCGGTCCGGGCTCGGCCGGCGAGCTGGGTGGCCTGGCGGCGCGACTCGGCGCCGCGATGGTGACGGTGGCCGCCGAGGGCTCGGGGCCTCGCGCGACGGAGCCGGGAGCCGTGGAGCGCTGGATCGCCGAGCGGGGCGGGACGATCGCGGTCCTCCGTCCGGATCGCTACGTCCACGCGATCGTCGACGACCACACCGAGGCTGGCGACGCGCTACGCGAGTTGTGCGCGCTGGCGCCCGTGGCGTGAGCAGGCGACGCCTCAGGCGTCGGACTCAGATCACGCGGCCCGGCAGTTCACCCGTCGGCGCCCGTCGCGGCAGGATCGTGCAGCGAGTGCGCCGCTGCGGCCATGCGCGCGGCCTGGACATCACCGGCCACAATCGCGTCGGCGATCGCCTGGTGCACCTCGAGGCGTGAGGCGTGCACGGCGTCCTCATCCTGTCCCGGCAGCAGTCGGAGGCGCGGGTCCTGGGAGCGCACGAGCTCGAGCACGCTGCGATAGATCGCACCGAGCACCCGGTTGTCGCAGAGGTCGGCGATCGCGGCGTGGAAGTCGAGGTTGTGTCGGTAGAACTCGGCCGTCTCGGTGGCACGATCCATCGCCCGTAGCGCTCGTAGCATCGGACCGAGCGCCCGTCGACCGTGTCCCCGCTCCGCTGCACCGGCCATCACTGCCTCCTCGAGCAGTTCTCGCACCGCGAGCGCCTCCGCCACCTCGTCCTCGGATCCGGTGACCGACATCATCGTGCGGGCCAGCCGCAGCCGCATGCCGGGCTCAGCGACGAACACGCCGCCGCCGGGGCCGGTCCGGGTGACGACGCGGCCGCGTGACTCCAGCAGCTTGATCGCTTCACTGACCGTGGACGGCGCGACTGCAAGCATCGTCCCCAGCTCGGCGCGGCTTCCCAGCCGGGTTCCGGGCGCGAGCTGCTGATCGACGATTCGGTCCTCGACCGCCTCGGCCACCATCTCGGCACGCGAGGCACGCCGGGGCACGGTGAGCGACTCAAAGCCTTCACCACTCTCGCGCGCCGGACGCGCTGATCCCTCAGCCATGGTCCTCAACGCTCCTGTCGTGGCATTCGGATGTTCGAAGCTCCGTCTCGGTTCAAGGTTACCCGCCCGGTCTGGCGGCGCTACCCGGCGGCCAGCGGAGGCACACGGTACCACGCGGACGAGAATTATGCCTTCCAAACACATTTAACACGTTTAATCTCTTGACAGTGGGACCGGACGGGATTACGATCGCGATCGCGGTCAACGGGGCCGTTCGAGCCAATCGCATCGGTCCCGCTGCACGCCAAACGGAGAGAAGCCAGCCTGGCCCGGGACGGGCGCGCGTCGCAGAGACGCGCGCCGCCGGGCAGCGCCGGTCCAAACCAACCGAGGATGGCCCACATGTCCCAACCAGCTCGTCCGCACCGTCTGGCCGCGCGGTGCGCCGCCGCGGCGGCAGTCGCGCTCAGTGCGCTCGCCGTGGCCGCATGCGGAAGTAGCTCGAGCTCGTCTGCCGATGGCAGCTCGGCCGCGGCGTCTCCCGCCGCCAACACCAGCAGCGGCGACCTTTCCGCGCTCCGCGCCGACCTGACAGCGCATTCCGGCCTGGTGAGCTCTTATCCAAAAGTGAGTCCGATCCCCCACGGAGTGTCTTCGCTGAAGGGCAAGACGGTGTGGTGGGTTCCGATCGGAGCGTCGATTCCCACCCTCGCGGCGATGGGCAACGCGATGCAGTCCGCGCTGGCGCGCGTCGGCGTCAAGCTCCAGACGTGCGATGGAAAGCTGTTGCCGACGGCGATCGCAGCCTGCCTATCGCAAGCCGCCTCGGAAGGCGCGGCCGGCGTGGTGACGGGCTTCGTCGACTACGCGTCGATGCCGAACTCGTTCAACAACCTCGTCGCCCACCACGTCCCGGTACTGGTCGCCGGCGAGCAGCCCGACGGCGGCAGGACATCGAACGCGCAGCTTGCGTTCTACCCGACCCGGGTCGCGGACGACGAAATGCAGCGACTCAGCATGGAGAGCACGATCACCAACAGCGACGGCAAGGCCAAGATCCTCTATATCGGGGTCACCGACTCCCCGGAGACCAAGCATCAGGCCGCGTACGCGAAGGCGTTCACCGCGCAGCACTGCCCGGCATGCTCGTTCACCGAGATCGACTACGACACGGCGGCGATCAACAAGCTCGCCTCAGCTGTCAGCGCGGCGCTGCTGTCCAATCCAGACACCACCGATGTGGTGTGTGAGGTCGACGCTTGCGAGCCGTTCGCGACCCAGGGGATTCAGACCGCCGGGTACACCAACAAGGTGAAGCTGTTCTCGGCCAACGGCAATCTCTCCTCGCTGCAGGAGCTCAAAGGCGGCAATCTGCTCACTGCCGACGTCGGCATCAGCGCGACCTACTACGGCTGGCTGTTCTCAGACGGCATCCTGCGGCTCATGACCGGCTCACTTCCGACGCCTACCACGACGGTCGAGCGGGTCTTCACCAAGAGCAACGTCGCCGGGCTGACACTCACCCCGGCCGCTTACGCCACCGAGGCGTGGTATGGCTCCAACGCGTTTGAGCCCCAGTTCCTGAACGCCTGGGCGGGCAAGTAGTCACGGGTCGCACCGGAGGAGCTGGCGCGTGAGCTGTGAGCGCGGGCCGTCGCGGTCACCGCAGACGTGACCGACGAGACGGAGATGATCGAGGTGGCCGGGCGTGCGATCGCGCGCTCGGCTCTCGATGTTCTCTTCAACAACGCCGGCATCGCCGGATTCCGATTACATGACCGGGCAGTGCATCAACATCGACGGGGAATGGTGTTTGACTGATGGAAACGCAGTCGTGAGGCTCATCGACCTGTCCGCGCCGATCGTGCCCGGCCCGCAGGACGCTCCCGACATCTTGCGCACGGAGATCGAGTTCGTCGACCACGCGGGCGGCGCGGCACAGATCAAGGCGATGTTCGGCGTCGGGCGCGAGTTGCTGCGCGACGGCGAGGGCTGGGCGATCGAGGCGTTCACCCGCTTCGGCACGCACAACTCGACGCATGTCGATGCGCCGTACCACTACAACTCGACAATCGCGGGTCGGCCCGCGCAGACGATCGATCAGCTGCCGCTCGAATGGTTCTTCGGGCCCGGCGTCGTGCTCGACTTCCACGATCGCGCGGACGGCGAGACGATCGAGGCCTCGGATCTGCGGACCGCGCTCCAGACGGCTGGGCACGAGCTGGCCGAACGAGACATCGTCCTGATCCGTAGCGGACGCGACGCCCACTACGGCGAGTCCGACTACGCGAGCCGCGGCCCCGGCGTGAGCGCGTCGGCGACGCACTGGCTGTACGACCGGGGCGTGCGCGTGATGGGAATCGACGCGTGGGGCTGGGACCGGCCGCTGCCGATGCAGGCTGAGGAAGCGATCGCGGCCGCGCGGTCTGGGATCTTCTGGGCCGCGCACCAGGCGGACCTGCCCTATTCGCAGATCGAGCGGCTGGTCAACCTCGATCAGCTGCCCTCAAGTGGTTTCACGGTGGCGTGCTTTCCGCTGAGGCTGGTCGGCGGCAGCGCCGCGCCCGCGCGCGTCGTCGCGATCCTCGGCGACTGACCGATCCCGGCGCGATCCCGGCGCGTGGCCCCGTGTCCCGGCGCTCGGGCAGATCGCTCCGGGTTCAGACGCCGGTCAGCGAGCGCAGTCCCGGCCACGCGCCGCGGGCCGGTGACTCGATGCGCGCCCGGATCGCGCCGAGCCGTTCGATCGACAGCGACACCTCGTCGCCGGAGGCCAGCCACGGGTACTGATCCGCCCCGTGGCGGAGCGACAGCTCGAGGATGCAGCCACCTTGGCAGGTCCCGCTGCCGATCAGCGAGCCGGCCTCCACACATGTGTTCCACGATGAGTAGGAGATCAGCTCCTCGAAGGACCAGTACGCCGACGACCAGATATCGGTCCCGTAGACCCGACCGTTGACCTGCGAGGTCATCTGCAGGTCATAACCGGTGCCCGATCTGCTGTCCGCGAGCTCGTCCGGGGTGACGAACACCGCGCCGAGCGACGAGGCGAAGTCCTTGCCCTTGAACGGGCCGAGCTTGCCGTCCATCTCCCGGAACTGCAGGTCACGGGCCGACCAGTCGCACAGAACCACAAAGCCGGCGATGCAGGCGCCCGCCTGATCAGGGGTCAGCGATCGCGCGGCGCGGCCGAGGATCGCCCCCACCTCGAGCTCGAAGTCGAGCTGATCTGAGCCGCCGGGGATCTGGACTGCGTCGTGCGGACCGAGGATGCTGGCGACGTTGGAGAGATAGCCGATCGGCCGCTCGTACCAGACGTCGGGCCCGCGGGTCAGCCCGAGGTTTCGCCAGGCCGGCAGCACGTGCTCCTCGAAGACCATGAAGTCACGCATCGAAACGGGGTCGACGGGCCGCAGCAGCGCGAGCGTGTTCAATGGCGTCTCGTCGGCCGGTGCAGCGTGGATGTCGGCAGCCAGGCGCTGCAGCAGTTCCCCGTCATCGTCGAAATGGTCCTCGAGCCGGGTTTCGCGCGGCGACAGCTCGACGAGATCGTCGTCGCGCAGCACGCCGAGACGCGGTCCGTCCGGGGTCGCGGCCTTGATGAAACGCATCGCATCTCCTTACGTGGTGGTATGAACGACGGCAAGCGGCAGCTGGCCTGCCTGCGCGTCTGACGGTCAGGCGTGGCTGGTACGGCGGCGCACGAGGGTCGCGACGGTGACGGCGATGACCAGCCCGGCCCCGTAGAAGGCGTCCTGCACCCAGCCGGTGCCGCCGAGCAACTGCAGGCCGAGGATGCCGGTCTCGAGGAAGTAGATCCCGAAGAACGTTCCCATCGGGTTGAACTGCCCCGGCGTGACCATCGCGGTCCCGAGGAATACGGCGGCCAGCGCAGGCAGCAGATATGTCGAGGCTCCCGTCGGATCAAAGCCGCCGACGCTGGCCACCAGCAGAATGCCCGCCAGCCCCGCGATCGTTGCGGCCGCGATGTAGCTGCCGGCCCGGATCAGGTTGACGGGAATCCCCGCCAGCCGCGCGACCTCGCGATTGGCGCCGACGAACACGATATGTCGCCCGATCGGTGTCCAGGTGATCGTGTACGCGAACGCCAGGCACAGGCCGAGGCCGTAATAGAACGACAGGGGGAGTCCGACGACGTTGTTCAACGCCAGGTCGGAGAAGCTCTTGCTC
>Ga0302325_10008040_pt1 | contig 23271 bp, 14 predicted proteins | sample Palsa_T0_2_FD_201948 | JGI IMG/M metagenome (GOLD analysis project Ga0302325, IMG submission 201948) | Peat permafrost microbial communities from Stordalen Mire near Abisko, Sweden - Palsa_T0_2 | ecosystem: Environmental > Terrestrial > Soil > Palsa > Peat permafrost | place: Sweden: Abisko... | reverse complement strand
TCGGGGACCGGCTTCGCCGCGGAGGTAAACTTGCACTTCGGATAATTTCCGCATCCGTAGAAGGTGTTGCCCTTACGGGCGCGCTTTTCGACAAGCTCCCCTTCTTTGCATTCCGGGCACTTCACGCCGATGAAGTTCTGCTTCACATACTTGCATTCCGGATATCCGCTGCACGAGGTGAACTCGCCATAACGGCCGTGCCGCAGGATCAAGTTGCGCTTGCACAGCGGGCAAGTCTCATCGAGCGGAATGTCGGGCACTTTCTTGCCCTGATCCAGCCGCCGCGTCGTTTTGCAATCGGGATAGCCGGTGCAGGCCATGAACTGTCCGAAGCGTCCGCGCTTCAGCACCATGACGCGGCCGCAGTTTTCGCAGTATTCCTCCTGCGCCGTCTCCTGCAGATCCGCCGAGTCCAGGTCCGGCAGGTTTATGGGATTCTCTTTGGTGAACTTGCAGGTGTCCGGATTTTCCTTGTCGTAGGTGCTGCAGGCGTAGAACGAGCCGTGCTTGCCCCACTTGATGACCAGCGGCGAGCCGCAGAGCTCACACTTTTCGTCGGTCGGTTTCTCCATACGCTTGATGTTCTCCATGTGCTTCTCGGCGTATCGGAGATCCTTGGCGAACTTCTTATAAAACTCGGTAAGCGCGTCGTTGCCGGTCTGCTTGCCTTCTTCAATTTCGTCGAGCTCTTCTTCCAGGCGCGCGGTGTACTGGAAGTCGAAAATATCCTTGAAGTTTTCGACCAGCAGATCGGTGACGACCAGGCCAATTTCGGTGGGCACGAACTTGCCGCCGACTTTCTGCGCGTACATCCGCTCCTGGATCGTGCTCAGAATCGTGGCGTACGTCGAAGGGCGGCCAATGCCGCGCTCCTCAAGCTCTTTCACCAGCGACGCTTCGTTGAAGCGCGGAGGCGGCTCGGTGAAATGCTGCTCGGGAAGCAGGGACTTCAGGGTAAGCTTCTGCCCGGCTTCGAGCGGTGGGAGTTTGTGCTTCAGTTCCTCGTCTTCTTCGTCCTTGTTGTCTTTCGACTCTTCGTAGATCTTGAGGAAGCCGTCGAACTTCATCACGGATCCCGTAACGCGGAACCAGAACACATCACTGCCAGACTTGGCATCGATGTCGACGGAGGTCTGGTCGAATACAGCAGGATTCATCTGCGAAGCAATGAAGCGCTGCCAGATCAGTTTGTAAACTTTGAATTCATCTTCCTGCAGATATTGTTTGACCTGGTCGGGATGCCGCATCGCCGCAGTCGGGCGAATGGCTTCATGCGCCGCCTGCGCTTCTTTCTTCTCCTTATATGTGTTGGGCGACGCGGGCAAATATGGAGCGCCATACTCACTCGTAATGTACTCGCGGACCTCAGTGATCGCCTCGCCCGCGACGCGCGTGGAATCGGTTCGCATGTAGGTGATCAGGCCGACCAGTCCCTCGTCGCCAAGTTCGATACCTTCATAAAGGCGTTGCGCGATCATCATGGTGCGCTTCACGCTGAAGCGCAGCTTACGCGAGGAATCCTGTTGCAGCTTGCTGGTCGTGAACGGCGGAGTGGCGTTGCGCCGCCGCTCTTTCTTTTCCGCCGAGCGGACCACCCAATCGGCCTTTTCGAGCGACGCACGAATCTGTTCCGCTTGTTCGCCGTTCGTAACCTCGATTTTTTCTTCGCCCTTGCCCAGAAAGCGAGCGTCGAATGCCGGAGGCTTATTGGCGGCGAGATTGGCGTCGATCGTCCAGTATTCCCTCTTCTCGAAGGCTTTGATTTCGCGCTCGCGATCTACGATCAAGCGGAGCGCGACCGTCTGCACCCGTCCGGCAGAAAGGCCGCGGCGAACTTTGTCCCACAATAAAGGAGAGACCTGGTAACCCACGAGGCGATCCAGCACGCGCCGGGTCTGCTGTGCGTCCACCAGATTGCGATCGATGTCGCGGGGATGCTCGAACGCAGCCTTCACCGCGCGTTGCGTGATCTCGTTGAAGGTCACGCGTCGAATGCGCGCGCCATCGCCAATGTCGTCAATCTTCGACTTGGCGCCCTTCTTCTTCCCTTTCTTTTTCTTGCCTGAGTCGTCGCCGCCGAGTTCGTCAGCAAGATGGGAGGCGATCGCTTCGCCTTCGCGATCCGGATCGGGCGCCAGATAGATGTGGTCCGCCGACAGAGCCAACTTCTTCAGCTTGGCCAGGACCTTTTCTTTTCCAGGAATGACAATGTATTCGGTTTCGAAGTCGTTTTCGACATCGACACCGAGGCTGCTCTTGGGAAGGTCCTTCACGTGACCGTAAGAAGCGTCGACCGTGAATCCCTTGCCCAGATACTTCTGGATAGTTTTCGCCTTTGCGGGCGATTCGACGATGACTAGACCTTTGGACAATGTTTCCTCAATATGGCGGTAATGGAATTGAAGCTAGCACGAATAGCTGTCAGCTGTCAGCTATCAGCTGTCAGTTATCAGTTAACCCTTTCACTTTTTGCATTAACGACGAGAGCATCTTTTTTATTTCTACCACCTGCATTGTTAGGCTTTCATATCCCTGATCGCACAAATAATTTAAGTCATGCACCAACAGAATTTGGTACTCGAGCTCGCTCGCCGACCCCATCGCAATCTGAAGAAAGCGAGCCATTTCTACATCGCCCTTACGGCAGCAACCTTCCGCGATATTCATCCCTATTGACGACGAGGCTCGCCGCATTTGGCTTGTTAAACCGAACATTTCATCCCGAGGGAAAGTCTTGCTAGCTGTATAAACTTCAAGAGTGAGCTGGTGCGCCTTCTCCCAAACTCGAAGATTACGGAAACTCTGCACAAAAAACCTCTCGGTTCAACTGCGAGCTGAAGGCTGATACCTGACAGCTGCTTTCAGAAACTCTTCACAAAATTCTTCCCCGGCAGCTGCCGTATCTTCCCATTCAACTCCAGTTCGAACAGGGCTGCGAAGATTTCCGAAGGCGACATTTCGTTTTCCAGTAACTCCACCAGCTGATCGATGTGCGTCGAGTCATCGGCCTTGAGCAACTTAAGAATCTTTTTTTCGTGGGGAGCGCTCACCTCGTCCGGGAATAGAGATGCGGTTTCCGGCTCGGGGGATTCATTCTGCCGGGAACTGAGCGCCGCCTGCACCTCGGTGGGGAGCTCTTCCCAAACGTCTTCCCATGTGGCCACGAGCTTCGCTCCCTGCTTGATCAGCGTATTCGGGCCCCATGAATTCTTGTTGGTCACATTGCCCGGAACCGCGTAGACATCGCGGTTCTGTTCGAGGGCAAGCCGCGAAGTGATGCGCGTGCCGCTGTATTCCGCGGCCTCCACGACGAGCACGCCCACGGACATGCCGCTGATGATCCGGTTGCGAATGGGAAAATTCTGTGGCGCCGGAAAGGTTCCGACGGGAAATTCCGAGATCAGCGCGCCACCGAGAGCGATGATTTGTTCGGTGAGCCGCGTATTTTCCTTCGGATACATTACGTCGATTCCGGTGCCGAGAACAGCAATGGTCTTTCCTTTTGCAGCAATGGCGCCGCGATGCGACGCCGTATCGATGCCGCGCGCTAATCCACTGATAATCACGAGGCCGCGAGCGGCGAGGTCCGTGGAGAGGCGTTCTGCCATACCGCTGCCATAAGGCGTGGGATGACGCGTTCCCACCATCGCGATGCCGGGCTGCGCCAGCACTTCCACCCTTCCTTTTATAAACAGGATGACCGGTGGATCGTAAATCTCCTTCAGCCGTGACGGATATTCAGGATCGCTGAGCGCAATAATTCTCGCGTCCGCCTCCGCCGCCTTTGCGCACTCCTGCTGCGCGAGTTCGAGAGATTTTCCTGTGGCAATCGATTGCGCCGATATGGCGCGCATTCCCGTGGCTTCGAGTTCCGTTAGGCTGGCATGGAAAACGCGCTCGGCCGTGCCATAGTGCTCGATCAGCTTCTTGATACGCGTGGGTCCTAATCCCGGCGTCAGGGCGAGCGCCAGCCAGTACTGGCCCTGGGACGAAGCGGGGCTCGGCGCCGCAACCGCGACGGCGACTTCGGACCGATCAACATCGTAGTCTTCGGACATATTGCGTGACCCTAGCCCCCACCGAAAAACGTTGTCAAGGACGGAGCGCACATCATCTTTGGTAGAATTCGCAAAGTGATGAGCCGGTTAAAGATCTCGGCCATTTCCTACCTGAACACAGCGCCCCTGGTCTGGGATTTTGAGCATGCTGAAGCAGGCGCGGACCTGGTTGCGAACCAAGTTGCGGACCCAGTTGCCGAATACGACATTTCCTACACCATCCCCTCCGCCTGCGCCGAGGCCCTGCGTGAAGGAACCGCCGACATTGGCATCATTCCGGCGGCGGCCTACGCGACTGTTCCCGATCTCGTCATCATTCCAGATGTGGCGATTGCGGCTCGGCGCGCGGTGCGGTCCATTCTCCTCGTCGGCAGGATGCCGAACCAGATAATGTCCAAGGATCACTGGACCAAGCAGGTGCGTACCTTGGCCCTCGATACTTCTTCGATGACCTCGGTAGCGCTGGCCAAGATTCTTTTTGCAAAATGGCTGGGCGGAGCGCGCGACTATAAGCCGATGGCTCCCAATCTCGATGCCATGCTCGCCGCCTGCGATGCGGCCTTGCTTATCGGAGATCCCGCGCTTCAGGTCGACCGCACGCGCTATTTCACGCTCGATCTGGCCGAGGAGTGGGTCGCCCGCACTGGAAAATCATTCGTCTTCGCCTTCTGGGCCATTCGCCAGCAGGCGCTCGCTGGACGAGATGCTGCAGCGGTCGCGGCGGTCTTCCAGAAATCGCGCGATCATGGCGTGTCGCCGAAAAATCTTGAAGCCATCGCGCAGGAGTGGGCGCCGCGCCTCGGCCTTACCGTCGAAGTCGCGCGCGTCTATCTCACCCAGAACATCCATTATTATCTCGACCCTCCCTGCCTCGAAGGGCTTGAGCTTTACTACCGCCTGGCCGCGGAGGTCGGAGCGCTGCCGCGGGCGCCCCGGCTGTGTTTTGTTTAGGAGCCGGCGCAGGCGGTTCCGGCTGCATTTTTTCGCGACTTTGTTCGCGGGTGGGCGCCCGCACCCGAAACAGAATATATTTTTGCTCCTTTCTTTAAGGGGAATCCATCAGATGGTCATGTTTGCGACACTGGAAAAATTCAGGCTCGGGCTGGGTTGCAGCTGGCTGGCGACCGCTCTCCTGCTGGTACTGCCAGCGGTTTCACCCGCGCTCCCCGCCGCCGAGCCCGCCGAAAAGGCCGCCGCCGATCATCATGCCGATCATTATTATGAGCCGCTCCCGCAGGAGACCGGCGCTAACGGCCTGAAGCTGATGCTCCGGCGGTTGCAGACGACGGCGCGCCTGATGCAGGTGGACGCCCATCCCGATGACGAAGACGGCGGCATGCTGACGCTGGTGGCCCGCGGGAAAGGCGTTTCGACGTTGCTGATGACGCTGAACCGCGGTGAAGGCGGACAGAACAAAACCGGCAGCAACCTGTTCGATGAATTAGGGGTGCTGCGCACGCTGGAGGTCCTCGCAGCTGACCGTTATTACGGCATCGAGCAGCGCTTCTCGCGAGTGGCGGATTTTGGGTACTCCAAGAACCCGGAGGAAACATTTCAGAAGTGGCAGGGGCACGACATTGCGCTGGCGGATATTGTGCGGGTGGTTCGCCAGTTTCAGCCGGATGTGCTGGTGGCGCGATTCTCCGGAACGGACCGCGATGGGCATGGGCATCATCAGGCATCCGCGATTCTTACCAGGGAAGCTTTTCGGGCGGCGGCTGACCCCAACCGGTTTCCGGAACAGATAAAGGAAGGATTGCTTCCATGGCAGGCAAAGAAACTGTACATCGGCAATGTGTGTTCGTTCGGGGCGCAAGCCTGTCCGGAGAGTGACTACACGATCAAGCTGAATACCGGCGAGATGGACCCGTTGCTGGGAATGTCGTATGTGCAATTTGCGGTCGAAGGCCTTAAACACCAGGAGTCGCAAGGCCTGAGTGGGATTTCGATAGCCTCCGGACCGCGTTACACATTTTATCGGCTAGTGGATTCTGTGTTGCCGCCAACGACCGATAAGGACGGACACGAAAACAATTTTTTTGATGGGATTGATACGACTTTGCCTGGATTAGCGGCCCGTTTGGGGGATGAAGAGAAAAAAGTACCGTGGCTACGGCCGGCTTTGGTCGCAATCAAAGCGAAGGTCGATGAGGCAAATGTAGCGGCGGAGAAGAATCCATCTTCGGCGGCTCTGCCTCTCGGCGAAGCTTACGGAACAGCCGTTAGGACTTACAACCAAATTTTAGGTTCACAGCTTTCTGCGCAGGGAAAAAAAGACCTTCAGGTTCGCTTGTGGCAAGAGTTGTCGGGAGAAATCGGCAAGTCACTAGCATTGGCCGAGGGCGCGAGTCTAAGTGTTGTGGTCGATTCCCCGGTTGGATCAAGCCCAGAGCACACGTTCATGGCGGTTCCGGGCCTTACTTTTGAGGTCACGGCCACACTATCCCCAACCGACACATCAATGACACCGACCGGCATCTCGTTAAAGCTTCCCCAGGGATGGGACTCCAAAGTTATTTCCACAAAAAACGAAGGGAACGGGATCAGAACCCAATTTAAAGTATATGTCCCTCTGACAGCCAAGCTTACTAAACCTTATTGGCACCGTAACGATGCTGAAACGGAGGCACTAAACACAATTGATGATCCGTCGTATCAAACTCTTCCCTTCCCGCCGCCTCCCGTGCAGGCAGTCGGCTCAATTGGTAAGCATGAACCTACGCTGATATTTGCCGATTGCATGGTGCGATACAAAAATGCTTCCGGCGCGATTTCCGAGCGTCCGTTGGCAGTAGCGCCCGCTTTTTCGGTGTTGGTCGATCCAAGCCAGCAGGTAATTCCTACGGAGGATGGGCCGCAATCCACGGTTAAAGTCGATGCGTTTAGCAATCTGGATTCGAAGACACTGCAGGCGACGCACTGGATGGGCGGTCCTGAGAAAAATGAGGGCGCGGTACAGATCTCTGCGCCTGACAGTTGGGGCGTCGAACCGCATGAGAAGCAACTCGAATTTCGCGAGCGCGGCGAGCGGCAGAACGCGGATTTCACCGTCCATCCTGGGAATCGGACTGAAGGACGAAAACAGATCCGAGCATCGCTTAAAAGCGGTAACCTTAATTTTGAAGAAGGTTATTCAGTAGTCACCCGCGATGACCTGGGCACATTTTATTACTACCAGCCAGCCGTCCAGCGCGTCAGCATCGTGGATGTGAAGGTGCCGAAAGATCTGAAGGTCGGATACGTCATGGGAGCTGGGGACGACATTCCGACCGTGCTAAAGGATATCGGGATTGACGTAACTCTGATCCCACCAGAGAAGCTGGGTTCGGAAGACTTGACCCGGTATCAAACCATCGTCCTCGGAATTCGCGCTTACGATACGCAGAAGGATGTAATCGCAAACAACAGGCGGCTGCTGGATTTTGTGCAAGCCGGCGGACGGCTGGTGGTGCAGTACAACACCCTCGGGTACACCGCCGCGGCCGGTGATTTTAATTCCGGGAAGTTCACTCCATATCCTGCTACGCTCAGCCGGACGCGCGTTTCGGTAGAGGAGGCTCCAGTTAAAATCCTCGATCCAGCGAACCCGATCTTTCATTCTCCGAATGAAATTACGCAGAAGGATTTCGACGGCTGGGTGCAGGAGCGCGGACTGTACTTCATGTCGCAGTGGGACTCGAACTTTACACCGCTCCTCGAATCGCATGATCCGGGCGAAGACGAGCAAAAGGGCGGCCTGCTCGTCGCGCACTACGGCAAGGGGACGTATATTTACACGGGATACGCGTTCTTCCGGCAGTTGCCGGCGGGTGTGCCGGGGGCGGTCCGGTTGTTTGTGAATTTGATTCGTAGTCGTTAGCAGAAGGTCGTTGGTCGTTAGTCGTTGGCCGTTCGCGGTTCGCGGTTCGCTCGTGGGACGCGGATGGGGTGCTGCGAAAAACAGGTCCTTCGCTCCGCTCAGGATGACAAATTTAATTGGGTCACAAGCGTTTCGCAAATTTAATTAGGTTGCCGCGTTTCGCTCAGTCGACGCTGATGAGTGGTGGCTAACGACCTAACGACCAAACGACTAACGACCATCGACCAACGACTCATTTCATGACAATTCCACGCGAAGGCGAATCCGACACCAAGCCGCAGCTCATCCGCGGCATTGGCCTCGGCTCCGCCACCGCGCTGAACATGATTGACATGATCGGCGTGGGGCCGTTTATCACCATCCCGCTGATTATCTCGGCGATGGGCGGGCCGCAGGCGATGCTGGGGTGGGTGCTGGGCGCGGTTCTCGCGATCTGTGACGGGCTGGTTTGGGCGGAACTGGGCGCGGCCATGCCGGGATCGGGCGGATCGTATCGCTACCTGAAAGAAATTTACGGACCACAGAAACTCGGTCGGCTGGTTTCATTTCTGTTTATCTGGCAACTCTCCTTCAGTGCTCCGCTTTCGATTGCATCGGGTGCGATCGGGCTCTCGCAGTATGCGGCTTTTTTCTGGCCGCGCCTGGAACTGGTTTGGTCGAACCACACCTGGGCACTGCATCTTCCTCTCCTCGGAACTCTACAACTCACCCTGGTCGCGATGCCGGCTACATTTCTGGCGATTGGTGTCTGCGGATTGACGGCGTTTCTCCTGTATCGGCGCATCACCGCGATCGCGCGGCTTACCAAGGTGCTGTGGGTGGGGGTGATGGGCACCATCGGGTGGATTATTTTCGCCGGGCTGACGCACTTCAACGCGCATCGGGCATTTGATTTGCCTCCGGGAGCGTTTTCATTTTCGCGAGACTTCTTCCACGGGCTGGGCGGGGCGATGCTGATCGCCGCCTATGACATCGGGGGGTATTACAACGTCTGTTTCCTTGGAGACGAGGTCAAGGATCCCACCAGGAATATTCCGCGGGCTTTGTTGCTATCCATTCTGGCGGTGGCGTGTCTATATGTAGTGATGAACATCAGTATTCTCGGTGTCATTCCGTGGCGCGAACTGGCGCAGTCGGGGGCGTCGAACAGCAAGCTGTATGTCGTCTCGACTATGATGCAGCGCTTGTATGGACAGGGTGCGGCTTCGGTCATTTCGGTGCTGGTGATGTGGACGGCGTTCGCATCGGTATTTTCGCTGACCCTGGGCTACTCGCGAGTGCCCTACGCAGCGGCGCTCGACGGAAACTACTTTCGGGCCTTTGCGCGGGTGCATCCGGTGGGTCATTTTCCCTATGTCTCGCTGCTGGCGCTGACCGGCGTTGCTGCAGTGTTTTGTTTCCTCAGGCTGGCCGACTTGATTGCCGCGCTGATTGTAATCCGCATTGTGCTGCAGTTTCTCGTGCAGAGCATTGGCGTGATTGTGCTGCGCATACGGCGTCCGGATATGCCTCGTCCGTTTCGCATGTGGCTGTATCCGGTTCCGGCGCTGGTGGCATCGGCGAGCTTCCTTTTTATTCTGATCTCGCGCAAAGATTTTCTCCGCGAGGTCCGGTACGCGGGAGTCATTCTGGTGGTAGGGGTTGTGATTTATTGTGTGCGGTCGTGGCGGCGACGGGAGTGGCCGTTTGGGGAGCGGTCGCTGGTCGTTAGTCGTTAGTCGTTGGTCGCCAGTCGTTCGGACTTCCCTACCGCGAGACTGGATTTCCGTTGCGAAAGCAGGTCCTTCGCTTCACTCAGGATGACAATTTCTTGGTTTGCTAACGACTGACGACTAACGACTAACGACCAACGACTAACGACTGATGTCATGGCGGAAATGATCAAAATGCCGGTGGTGGATCCACCCACGCGGAAGCATCCCATTTCGCCTTGGGCGCCGCTTGGCGAGCCGCTCTTTCGGTCGCTTTGGATCGCTTCCGTCATTTCCTACACCGGCACCTGGATGCAGAACGTGGGCGCCGGCTGGCTGATGACGCAGATGACCATGAACCCATTGATGATTGGACTGGTGCAGGCGGCCGCGGCTCTGCCCGTGTTCCTGGTGATTCTGCCGGCGGGCGCGCTCGCGGACATGGTCGACCGCCGGCGTTTTCTGTTGCTCACCCAGGGATGGATGGTGCTGGCTTCCGCGACTCTTGGCATCATGACCCTCACCAGTCGCGTGGGGCCGTGGATGCTGCTGCTGTTCACGTTCCTGCTCGGCTTCGGCGCGGTGATGAATGATCCGGCGTGGCAGGCGATTACGCCGGAATTGGTTCCGGCCAGGCAACATGCTTCGGCAGTGGCCCTGAATTCGGCGGGTTTCAACGTGGCGAGAGCGGTGGGACCTGCACTGGGGGGCATCATTGTCGCGGCGGTCGGTTGCGGCACAACTTTCCTGCTGAATGCATTTTCGTTCCTGGGAGTGATCTGGTTTCTCTATCGCTGGAAGCGGCCGACGGAGGCTTCCCCAAACATTCAACGCGTCTGGCCGGCAATCGGCCACGGGTTCACCTACGTGCGCGAGAGCGGGCTGGCGAAATCAGTGCTGCTGCGCACGGGAACCTTCAGCGTGGCGGCCGTCGCCATGCTGGCGCTGCTGCCAATCATAGCTCGTCCCTATGGGGCACTGGGATATGGCGTGCTGCTGGCCTGCTTTGGGCTGGGCGCCCTGATCGGAGCGGTAGCGCTGCCGCGGGTAAGGGAAAAGCTGTCGGTGGATGGCGTGGTGGGCGCCGCCATCATGATTTTTGCCGGCATGACTTTTGCTGCGGGACGAGCGCAGGCCTTCGCGCTGCTATGTGCGGTAATGCTGGTGGCAGGCGCGGCTTGGATTGGGATTCTGGCCTGTTTGAATGTGGCCGCGCAGACGATGTGTCCGGCATACGTGCGCGCTCGGGCGCTTTCGTTTTATTTGCTCGTGCTGCAGGGCGGCATGGCAGTGGGAGCCACGCTGTGGGGCGCACTGGCAAAGAGGATTGGTGTTCCGGATGCGCTCGGCGCGGCAGCGGTGGTGCTCGCGCTGGGAGTGTTCGCACTGCGCGGCCATCGCATTACGGCGACTGAACTGGAGTTAGCTCCGGCGGTGCTTCGAGATTAGCTCGCGCTAGGGGGTGCGCCACTTCTCGCCTTTGAGAAGTGGCCCGCCGAGACAGGGCTGAGCAGCCTCCTTATTTCTTTCCGGGGCCGTGATGCTTGCGCCAGTCGGCTCCGTCGCGTCCGCCGTGTTGTGCGATCTGCGTAAGAATGAGTTCGGCAGTGAGGCGGCGCTTGGTGAGGTGGGCAGCGACTCTCTGCTTCGCCCTTTTGGGCGGAACTCTCGGATCGAGGAACACCAGCACCGATGGCCCGGCTCCGCTTAGGGCGGCGCCGAGGATGCCCGATTCTCCGGTCAGTTCCTTGAGGGCGGGAAGCAGCGGAGAGAGCGGCGCTCGATAAGGTTGGTGGATGCGGTCTTCAAGAGCCGAGGAGAGCAGGTCAGGACGGTCCTGCGTAAACGCCGCCAGCAGGAGCATGGAGTTCTGAATGTTGGTGACGGCGTCCGCGCGCGAGTACTGTAAGGGCAGCACACGGCGAGCTTGCTCGGTCGAAAGTGGGGCATCGGGAACCGCCAGCAGCAGCGGCCACTTCCCTTTCGGCTTCACTTCGACCACCTGCGCCTGCACCTGGTTGGCCATGCGAGCCACGGTGAGCGCGCCCATCCAGCAAGCCGAAGCGTTGTCGGGATGATGCTCGCGCATGCTGGCTTCGCCGACGATGCGGTCATTTTTCCAGCGCAGATGTCCAAAATGCACCGCCAGCGCGATCCCGGCCAGGCGGGCCGCGGCGGACGATCCGCAACCTCGGCCGATCGGAATCTCGTTCTCGATGTGAATCCGCAGCGGCGCGATCTTCCGGTTCTCCGATTCCAGCACCTCGCAATAGGTCGTGACGATGAGGTGGTTCTCCATACGGCTGCAGATCTGCGCGTCGCGCCCTTGGGCAGTTACGAAGAAGTCGGGCGCCCGCTCAGCGCGCAGGCGGAGATGGAAGTCCAGCGCCAGGGCAGCCGCGTCAAACGCCGGACCCAGATTGGCGGAGGTCGCCGGCAGCGCCAAACGCAACGACCGGTCCTGAGATGTGGGACGTGACGGCATAAGGTACGGAAACACTTCCTTGAACAAAACTAATTCAAACTGTAGGAATTAAAGGCTTTAACTCGGTCCGGCCGAGATATGCTCACTGCCAACGGGCGCAGACGATGGAACTGAGTTTTATACACGAAATTTCGGCGAACTGCTATGGATTTCTGCGGAATGGTGCTGGCTCAGTTTGAATTGGTTTGAAAGGGCATGGCTTCAGCCGGGCCGTAAGGCATCGTATTTTCATTGCGGCTTTCGCCGCTGAGGGACGGCAATTTTCAAACTGCGTCGCTACCTGCGAATTATGCCTTGAACGGCAGCGGGATCTGCCGGGTCGGCTTGGAGGGTGCCGTTTCTGTTCATGCGCTTCTCTCCGCCGCGTCGAGGGCGGCGATGACGGCTCCAAGATCTGCATCCAGAACCACCGGGGCGTGCTGGAGCTGTTTTGTCTTCCTTGCTTCGGCTTCCTCGGCAGTTCCCGCAAATAAATCGCCGCGATGAAACTTGATCGTGAAATCAGGATCTTTGAGCATGTGGCCGGTCAGGATCAGGACGACGGCCTCACCGGGTTTAACGAAACCGCGCCGTCGCAGCTTCTTAAGTCCGGCCAGCGTCACCGCGGAAGCAGGTTCGCAACCGATGCCATCCGCGCCAATTTCCGCTTTGGCGACGGCAATCTCGACCTCTGAAACCTCTTCGACTTCGCCACCGGTCGCATGCAGCACTCTTAGCGCCTTCTTCCACGATGCCGGATTGCCGATGCGTATAGCCGTTGCCAGCGTGTCAGCCGTCATCGGCTCAAGTTTCTTTCCACCGAACTCGCGCACGCTGCGATAGAACGGATTCGCGCCTTGCGCCTGAATGATGGAAAGCTTTGGCAGGCGCGAGATCAGTTTGAGCTCATGCATTTCCAGAAGCGCCTTGCCGATCGCGGAACTATTTCCAAGATTGCCTCCGGGCACGATGATATGGTCCGGCGGTTCCCATGCCAGTTGCTCCATAAGTTCGATGGCCGCGGTTTTCTGGCCTTCGATCCGAAACGGATTCACCGAATTCAGCAGGTAGACCGGCTTCTGCCGGACAAGGTCGTTGAGGATGCGGACGCATCCGTCGAAATCGGTGCGGAGTTGGCAGGTAAGGGCTCCATAGTCGAGCGATTGCGAGAGCTTGCCCCAGGAAATCTGTCCGTCCGGAATCAGCACCAGGCTGCGCATATCGCCGCGCGCCGCATAGGCGGCCATGGACGCTGAAGTGTTGCCGGTGGAGGCGCAGGCTACCCAACTGAATCCGCCCCGGTGCGCCGACGAGGCGGCGAACGTCATGCCCGTGTCCTTGAACGATGCGGTCGGGTTCATGCCCTGATGCTTGGCATGGAGATTCTCGACGCCGGTCGCGCGCCCGCACCTTGGCATGCGGTACAGCGGCGTGTTGCCTTCCCGCAGCGTGACGGCGTGCTCTTCTGGAATGTGCGGCAGAAGTTCGCGGAAACGCCACACGCCGCTCTGGTCAAGCGTATCGGGCGAGGTACGCCGGTTGAGCCACAGTGACTTCAGCCTGGCTGCGTCAAAACTCCATCCGGGAAAGACAAATTCCAGCAGGTCGCCGCACGCGGTGCAGCGGAAGTCCTGCCCGGCGGAATCGGGCGTAGACCCGCAGGAAATGCAGCGGAGTTTCGCTGTGGTTCCCATGTTTTGAGCCATCGACAATTTGCCTTGTCACCAGACCTGCACAAAAGAATACGTACATCATACGGGCGAACGCTGAGATCGCAGAGTACGCGGAATGCTCAAAAGTTTCCTGGTTTTGTCGATCGAATTTCTCCGCGATCTCTGCGTACTCAGCGGTTATTCTTTCTCAGCGCAAATAAGAGTCTGTCTTGTTCATCCAGTCGGCGCGGGGCGGGTTGAAGATATATCAAGGTCGACGGTATCCGCGAGCGCCTCGGCCCGATGCGGCATGTTGGGAGGAATGGTCAGAACCTCACCTTCATGGACCACAATTTCTTTCCCGTCGATCCAGAATTTCAGCGCACCTGCCAGAACGTACGTGATCTGCTCGTTATGGTGACTGTGTTCGGGCACGACGCATCCCTTCTTCAGCAGGACGCGGGCGAGCATGACGTTCAGTCCGACCACGAAGTGCCGGCCGAGCAATGGGTTCAGCGCTTCCACTTCGACGGAACTCCACGGGATGTGCCGCAACTCGGCCTTCCGTGGCTTGCCTTTCAGGACGGTAGCTTTGAGCGCGACTTTACTCGCGGCCCCCGATGCTTTCCTGGTTTGCATTTTCCTCTTGGCTGCGGTCTTTCGAGCGATGGTTTTCACTTTCTTTTTCATAGGGGCATCTCAATAAAACATTTTACAGGCCTTTGTACAGACCACCGTCGACCAGGATCGTCTGTCCGGTGATGTAGGAAGCGCGCTCGCTGGCGAGCCAGACAATCGTGTCGGCCAGTTCGCGCGGCTCGCCCAGACGCTTCAGGGCAGTTTCCGCCGCCCAGCTTTCGAACACTTCTTTCTCCGGCTTGCCGAGTCCCGCGGCGCGCGAATGCGCGAGTTCCTTCAGTCGCTCAGTCGCGGTAAAGCCTGGACCCACATTGTTGACGAGGATGCCATCTTTGCCGAATTCATTGGCCAGGCTCTTGACCAGTCCAACCACCGCGGCACGCACCGCGTTCGAATAGACAAGGTCGGCTACCGGCTGCTTCGTGGTGATCGACGTGATGGTGATGATGCGTCCCCATTTCTTTTTCTGCATGAGCGGGATGACCTGATGTGCGAAATAGACGGCGCTCATGAAGTTCACGTCGACGGCGCGCTTCCACTCCTCGATGGTGGTAGCTAGAAAACCCTTGGCGGGAGGCCCTCCGCCATTGGTGACACAGACATCGACGCTGCCGAATTTCTGAACTATGGCATTGACGAAATCTCGAACAGCGTTGGCGTCGCTGACATCGAAGGACTCGGCAACGATCTCCGTCTGGTGCTGGCTGCGAATCTTTTCGGCGACGGCGTTGAGCGCTTCCCGGTTACGCGCACAAATCGCCAGACGACACCCTTCGGCGGCAAAGGCTTCAGCCGTGGCTCGCCCGATTCCCTGGCTGGACGCGGCAACAATGACGACGCGGTTTCGGAGTCCGGTTTCCATAAGCGCGCCATTATAAAGTTTGCCAGCGGTCGGTGTCTCGCCGACATTTCGCGGAGAACATGGCTTCGCTAAATAAACATTGTCACACTAAGCGAAGGATCTGCGCCTTGCCCCGGCTGCGCAGCGCAGGTAATCTTAATAAGCCAGGCCCGCTCACTCGGAGTCACGCATGAAAACACACCGATACGCCGTTACCGTCGAATGGACGGGCAACACGGGTACCGGCACGTCGGGGTACCGAAATTATGAACGGCAACACGAGATCTCTGCCGGAACCGAAAAGCCACGCATACCCGGCTCCTCGGACCCTGCATTTCGAGGCGATCCGAAGCGTTGGAATCCCGAGGAATTGCTTGTCGCGTCGATCTCCGCGTGTCATAAACTCTGGTACCTCCATTTGTGTGCCAACGCCGGCATCGTCGTCGTTGACTACGTGGATTGCGCCGAAGGAATCATGGAGGAGACACCCGACGGATCGGGACATTTCCAACGCGTGACCCTGGGGCCCAAGGTCACGGTTGCGCCCGGCTCCGATATCGCCAAGGCTCGGGAATTGCACGATCAGGCTCACGCCATGTGCTTCATCGCGAATTCCGTCAACTTTCCCGTGCAACATAAAGCAGAGACCAAGACAGCCTGAGGTTAAGTTTTCCAAGGAGAACATGGCAGCCGCCCGTTACATCTGGATTCATGATTCTTTGAGGCCCGCCAGCGAAGGCGTGGTCCCGTTTGTGAGCGCCGCCGTGCAATACGGCTTCAGCGTATTTGAAGGCATCCGCTGCTACTCGACCGATCAGGGACCCGCCGTGTTTCGGCTGAACGAACACGTCGAACGCCTGCTCGATTCCGCTCACATCGTGGGCTTTCGCGACATGCCGGTTACGGCTGAGCAGGTGACCGCGGCCATCCACCAGACGATTGCGGGGAACGAATTTTCGTCGTGCTATATCCGTCCCATGATTTATCTTGACGGGGCGATGAGCCTGACGGTCGAAGCCGGTGAGCCGCGCTTCGTGGTCGCGGTGTGGGAGTGGAAAACCTTTCTCGGAACCGAAGCGAAGGAACGCGGCATCCGGGCGAACATTTCGTCGTTCACGCGTCTGCATCCGAACATCACCATGACCAAAGCCAAGGTCTCGGGAAATTATGTCAGCTCGATTCTGGCCAAGACCGAATCGCAGCGTGCCGGGTTCGATGAGGCAATCATGCTCGGGCCCGATGGATATGTGGCGGAATGCACCGGCGAAAATCTCTTTCTGGTTCGCAATAAAATCGTCTACACCACGCCCCGGGCGGGGATTCTGGAAGGCATCACTCGCGACAGCCTGATCACGCTGCTCCTCGATTCGGGATACTCCCTGGTCGAGGAGCCCATCTCTCGCGATCAGCTCTACATTGCCGACGAAGTTTTTGTATGCGGCACCGCTGCTGAAGTAGCTGGCCTGCGCGAGATTGATTTCAGGGTCATCGGCGATGGCAAAACCGGTCCCGTAACTCGCGTGCTCCAACAGGAGTTTGACAAACTGGTAACCGGAAGGCACGCACGCTCGGCCCAGTGGTTGTCGCCAGTACCAGCGTTGAACGCAGCAGTAGTGCGAAGCTAGCGGCTCAGTTCTCGGAGAATAAACATGAAAAAGCATCGTTTCCGTCAGGAAACTGAGGCCGTTCGTGGCGGCGCCAACCTGCACAAGAAGAACGCGCCGCTCTCTACCCCGATCTATCAGACTTCGACCTTCGAAGTCACCGATATGCAGGAGCAGGTCCGGGCCACTCCTACCGATAGCTACTACACGCGCTACGGCAATCCTACGAACACCGTCGCCGAGAATGCCCTCGCGCGACTGGAAGGCGCGGATGCCGCGCTGCTGTTTTCTTCCGGCATGGCGGCGATCACCACTTCGATTCTTTCGCTGGTCAAAGCCGGCGACCACATCGTGGCGCAGCGCGATATTTATGGCGGCGCAATCCGGTTTCTTTCGCAATGGCTGCCCAAGCTCGGGATCGAAACGACCTTCGTCGACACCAATGACATTGAGCAGCATGAGCGCGCCATCCGGCCCAACACAAAGATCCTGCACGTTGAGTCGCCGACGAATCCCACGGTGCGGGTCGTCGATCTCGAAAAGATTGCGACATTGGCGCGCAAGCACGGCTTGATTTCGACGATTGACTCGACCTTCGCTACGCCCATCAATTGCCGTCCGGCGGAATGGGGCATTGATCTGGTGCTGCATTCGGGGACGAAATATTTTGGCGGACATTCCGACCTGATTTGCGGCGTCGCCGCCGGGCGACACGACTTGATCGAGCAGATCCATCACGCCCGTACCATTCTCGGCGGTTGCATGGATCCTCACGCGGCATTTCTGCTGCTGCGCGGGATCAAAACGCTGGCCGTCCGGGTCGAGCGGCAGAATGAAAGCGCGCTCCGCGTTGCCGAGTTCCTGAGCCGGCATCCCAAGGTGACGCGGGTGCACTATCCCATGCTGAAAGAGCATCCCGACTACGCGATCGCGAAGAAACAAATGGCGGGCGCGGGCGGCGTGCTCAGCTTCGAGGTGGAAGGCAGCGGCGCCGACGCATGCCGCGTGGCCGAGGCGCTGAACCTCTTTACCCTGGCACCAAGCCTCGGCGGCGTGGATTCGCTGGTGACCATCCCGGTGCTGACTTCGCACTACCTGATCGATCCGGCCATCCTGAAAAAAATGGGTGTGACCGAGCAGATGATTCGCCTGTCCGTGGGCATTGAGCATGTCGAAGATCTGATCTCCGATCTGGAGAAAGGTCTGGGCGTGCTTAGCCTGAAACCGGAGCGGGTAGGCGTGGCGGACTGACAACGAGGAGAGACGGGGCCCTCGCCCGTCGCCCGTCGACCTCAGCCGTGTGCTCGTCGGACCTTCGCTCTTATCTAATCAACTCATCGCGCACTTTGTGTTGGTCATGGCGCCGAGGTCAAAAGCCTGCACTCGCGGCGGCCGTGGTTCCCACCCCTTCGCAAAGTGCGCGAAGGGATGGGCCACCCTTTGTGTTGCTTGTGCCAGGCGAGGTCAAAAGCCTGGGCTACCCTACGATCGATGAGGGGGTAGGGGTCCTTCGACTCCGCGGAACGACTCGCTTCGCGAATCGTTCTGCTCCGCTCAGGATGACAATTTTTATTTGACGGCTGCCAGGATTGTGGTGGCCCTTCTCGAATGCGCGAGAAGGGGCGCACCCCAGATCGACAACAGCTGGTCCTTCGGTTCGCTCGCTGCGATGGTGCCGTTAGAAGTAAAACTTCAGCGCTAACTGAAGAAGACGCGCCTCGTGTGCGGCGTTCGGACGTAAGAATCCCTGGGTTGTGCCATTGGGCCCTACGCAGGAAGGATCGCCTGCCGAGTTGTTGGCGCCTCCGTAGCAACTGATCGCGCTGTCGGCGTTTCCTGCTCCCGAATTGTCGCCAGCGGAGCCACCGTCGCCGCCGAGCCAGCTGAATTCCGTGTGATTGAATACGTTGAACGCTTCGGCGCGGAATTCAAAGTATTTGTTCTCGGTGATCGCGAAGCGCTTGATCAAAGCCATGTCGAAGTTGGTCCGCCAGGGATTGTTCAAAATATTTCTTCCGGAGTCTCCGAAAGTGAGACCTCTGGGGGCGACAAAAACCGTGGGATTGTAGAGAAGAGGTCCGTAACCAGACTGGGCAGAATTCTGAACTCCAGCTTTTGGGTTACCGACAAGGTCCGGGTAGGAGCCGGCGCTGAGGCCGCTCAGGTTATCGATTTGCGAGCTGCCGTTACCCACTCCGGCGTTGTCGCCGGGCGCGATCACGCCATTGCCGTCGTTGTACACGCTGAACGGTGTGCCGCTCTGCAGCAAGGTGATGCCCGACCACTGCCAGCCGCCGAGCAGTTTACCCGCCAGGGTGTGCTGTCCCTTGAAAAGAGGCACGTCATAAACATAAGCAAGGGTAAGAGTGTGCCGCTGATCAAAGTTAGAACTGGCACGAAATGTACTCAAGGCGTAGGAGTTGATTAAGCCGGCATCGTTGGCGGAAGAGGAATCGTCAATCGAGTGGCTGTAGGTGTAGGCCGCATTCAGTTCGAGTCCGCCGATGCTATGCCGCACCGAGACTTCCAGCGCGTTGTAGTTGGACGATCCAGTCTGATCCTTGCGCCCGATACTGCCATACCCAGGATATGGGCGGTAGAGATTCGGGCTGGTGACTCCGCAAGCTACCGCCAGATTATTGGCCCAGCCCCCTGTCGTGGTAACAGGGTTGCCGGTGTCAACATTGGCTGTGCCCGTGGCCTGACCGTTGGTGCCGATCGAAACGGAGCTGCAGTCGTCGGGAGTGATGACCTGCCCCGGCCCGTAAGGGTTTCCACCCGATTGCAGCGCAGCCGGCACCATCTGATTCAACTCGTAAGCGCGGGTGAGATGAACTCCCGTGCTGCCGACGTAAGAAACCGTGGCCACGGTGCCTCGCGCAATCTCGTGCTGCACATCGAAGTGCCACTGCTGCACATAAGGCCAGGTGGCTTTGCTCGGAATTGAGCCGACAATGATGGGAGGCGAGCCGGCACTGAGCAGGCTGGGATTGAGATTGGAATAGGTGATCGGAAGCGCTGACGAGGTGGTCACGCTGGTGGTCTGGGTCCTGTTGTCGTAGGGCTCGAGCAAGTCTGTGTTCGACTCGTTGCCGTTCATGTGCTCAAAGAAAACGCCGTAGCCGGCGCGGATGGCCCACTTGCCGTCGCCAAAGGGGTCGAAGGCAAACCCTATGCGGGGCGCGGGATTGAACCAATGATTGGACATGCAGCCCTTGGGAACTCCGGCCGTAACCCCGCACTGCACCCAGCCGTTATAAGGAGAGCTGGGCGTAGGAATAAAACCACTTTCACTTCCGGGAGCGTTTCCGGTCACGTTGCCCGTCACCGGATCCACGCCGCTGGCTCCCGCTACGTAGCGAGCAGGATCGAAATTGAATGCCAGGTTGTTGAGTTCGCGATAGGTGCCAAAGAGGCTCAGACGCAGCCCCAGATTTAACGTCAGGCGCTTGGTGGCATGCCAATCGTCCTGGATATAGGGCTCGTAAATCTTATAGAAGTTATGCATCTTGAGTTGCAATTGCTGCTGGGTGAAGCTATCCACATTTCCCAGAAGCAAATCGGCGTAGGCGTTGCCGCTGGTGTTGGGATTGCCTGAGTTCGCGAAACCTAAAATGCCGTTCGCGCCGGTGGGCGGCTGCGGAAGTTCGCTTTTGTGCGTGTCGAGATAGTAGCCGCCAAACGTCAGGTTATGGACGCCGATGATCTTTGTGACATTGTCGCGGAAGGTGACCGTGGGATTCGAATTAATCGGGCCTTCCGGCACGTAGCCCGGATCTTCCGAGAAGGATCCGTAGCGGCCTCCGGTGACGCTGATGCCGGGTATTTCGGGCGCGCTAAAACCAAAGCCGTTGTCATACAGACCCAGACTGCCAAAAGCAGTAGGACGTTGCCAGGGACCGGTGAGGGTCGTCGAAATGTGATCGGCTGTATAGCTGGCAACAAACTCGTTGAGCAGCGTGGGAGAAATGGTAGCCGTCAATCGCGTAACCAGGCTGATGCCAGGATTCTTGAAATTTGTCCCGATCGTCGGAAACGAGGTGCCGTCCGTCCACAAAGGCGTGGCATAGGCCTCCTGCCAGGAATCGTGAATATAGCGGAAGCTGGCGCGAACTTTGTCGTTGATGTTGTGGTCGACTTTGAACAACTCCTGCCGCCAGGTCATCAGTAGCGACGGATTCGCCGTCCACGCGTCGAGCGTGCCCGCCCCAGCCACTGTACCCGAGGCAAAATTCGGTTGCGGAATCAGCGCGTTGAGTGGGGTCGTCAGCGCCGTGTTATTGGCATATGCCGGAACCACGGTCAGGTTCGGCGTGTAAGGGGTGGACGGAGTGCCGGGGGGGGAACCTGCCGGGGGGGCCACGGTCAACTGGGTATAGCCAGGCACATAAGGACAATCGCTATACGAACCGCCGGCGTCCGGGCATTCGTCGCTAAAATTTCCGCCGCGCTCCGCCACGGTCGGAACCTCGCTAAGTCCGAAGCCATTGGGCGTGAGCTCCCGGCGCCACTCCTCAGACCAGAAGAAAAACGTCTTCTGCTTGTCGGTGTTGTAGCGGCCGGGAATAACCACCGGACCGCCGATGGTAAAGCCGAAGTCATTCTTGTGGTATGGCGGCACGCCGCCAGCGTCAAACTGGGTCGCATTGAAATCGGTGTTGCGCAAAAACTCATACAAATCGCCGTGGAATTGCCTGGTGCCGGATTTAGTCTCGACTTCGACGGTTCCGGATCCGTTCTTGCCATATTGCGCGCCGTAGTTGGAGGTCAGCACTGAGACTTCAGCGATGGCATCGATGCTGGGTTAGACATTCAGCGTGGTATTGCTGCCGTTGTCCAGCATGTCTCCGCCATCCAGTTCGAAGTTGTTGTATTCCGTTCGGCCGCCGTTGACGCTGAAGGCCACGGTGGAAGCGCCGGGCTCGCCTTCATCGCTGCCAGACTGGTTGGTGACGCCGGGGGACAGCGCCACCAGGGAAGTAAAGTCGCGTCCATTCAATTCGAGCTGAGTGACTTCTTTGCCGCTGATGGTATCGCCCAGAGTGGCAGACTCGGTGTCCACCTGGGCCACGCTTGCGCCCTCGACCGTCACTTCGGTACTGGTGGCGCCCACTTGCAGAGCTACATCGACGCGAACTTTGCGGGCCACATCCATAACAACGCCCTTGGCCACGAACTTCTTGAAACCTTGTGCCGTGACTGTGATGGTGTACGAACTGGGGGCCGGCAAGGCGGCGATGGAGTACTCGCCATCGGAATTAGCGACTGTGTTGCGGTTGATGCCGTGCTCTGAATTGGTGACTGCAACCTGCGCTCCGGCGACAACGGCGCCGCTTGCATCGCGAACCGTTCCCGTCAAAGAGGCTGTGTCCTGGGCGTGCACCAATGCCGCCGTAATCACCAGAGCCCATACGGCTATTCCACACAGCAGACGAATTCTCATATTCGACTCCTTTTCGCCGATCGACGCAGAACGAAATGCCAGCAACACGGCCCTCTCTCTAAAAAACGGTCAAATGCCTTTATTAAAACGTATCAATACTGCGTCAGGTGTTTCCCTCTGTCAAGAGAAAATGTGTCCGGGGCGGCTACTTTACGCTGCGGGTAGACTCCCGCACAATCAGCTCGGGAACGATTCTGCGGTGAATAGTGGGGGTGGGTTTCTTTTCCAGCGTGGCGTTGATGGCATCGAGAACGATAGTCGCCGCAACCGTTCCCATTATTTCCATGGGCTGGCGCACTGTGGTGAGCGAGGGAGAATAAATCGCGGCTGGGGAGACGTCGTCAAAGCCCACGATCGAGCACTGCTCCGGGACGCGAATGCCGGCTTTGCCGAGCGCGCGAATGGCGCCGAAAGCGGTCATGTCGTCAAAGGCCATCAGCGCGGTGAAAGGACGGCGACGGCGGAGCAGTTCCTCCGTTAATTTGTATCCTTGTTCGAAGCTTGAGAACGGATCTCCGGATTCTGGCAGGTCGACAATCAGGCGCGGGTCGAGCTCGAGGTTACGTTCGCGGGCGAGCGTCCGCACACCACGCCAGCGAGGCTCGGTGTCCGACAGCTGGTGAGGGCCGCGGACGAATGCAATTTTGCGATGGCCGAGCGAAAGCAGATGTTCGAGCGCGGCCCGGGAGCCCGCAACATTGTCTACGATCACCGAGCTGATCTTGTCGTTCTTCAGCTCGCGGCCCACGGTCGCGGTGGGAATGTTGTTCTTTTCCAGATCGGCGAGCACGTTGATATCGACAAAGAGCCAGTTGGCGAGAACGACCAGACCCTCGATGCGGCGGTCGAGCAGCATTTCGAGATAGCGTTCGAAGCGGCTGCGCTCATTGTGGACGTCCGTGAGGATGGGGAGGAATGAAGACTGGTAGAGTGTGTTCTCGATTCCGCGCAACACCAGCGTGCAGTAAGGGTCGGTCATGTCGAACACCATCACGCCGACGGTGTGGCTGCGCCGGCCGC
>Ga0302325_10008039_pt1 | contig 23271 bp, 20 predicted proteins | sample Palsa_T0_2_FD_201948 | JGI IMG/M metagenome (GOLD analysis project Ga0302325, IMG submission 201948) | Peat permafrost microbial communities from Stordalen Mire near Abisko, Sweden - Palsa_T0_2 | ecosystem: Environmental > Terrestrial > Soil > Palsa > Peat permafrost | place: Sweden: Abisko... | reverse complement strand
CGCGGCCTGCTGACCGGCGACCACCGGCACGCGTTCAGCGTGAGCTCCCGGCGCAGGTTCACCCACGTCCGGCTGAACATCTTCCCCGACGGCGGGATCGCCCGGCTGTATGTGCACGGTGAGGTGGTGCCGGATCCGGCCATACTGAAGGACCTGACCTTCGACCTCGCGGCACTGGAGAACGGCGCCGACGTGGCGGCCCGCAGCGACCAGTTCTACTCCCAACCGCGCAACGCGATATCTCCGGGACTCTCGCGGGTCATGGGCGAGGGGTGGGAAACTCGCCGGCGCCGGAAGCCGGGATATGAATGGCTGGTCATCCGGCTGGCCGGGCACGGCGAGATCAACCTCGCGGAGATCGACACGTCCTGGTTCCGGGGCAACCAGCCCGACACCGCCTCGCTGCAGACACTGGACGCCAGCACCGGCGCCGCGCTGACCGACGAGAACGCGTGGCATGATCTGCTGCCGCCCGTCAAGCTGCTGCCGGACACCCCGCACCGGTACCGCGTCTACGGCGCGCCGGCCACGCACGTGCGGCTGAAGATCTTCCCCGACGGCGGCGTGGCCCGGCTGCGGCTGTACGGGTCGCTAACCGAGACCGGTCTTGCGGCCATGCGGCGCCGCTGGGACGAGACCGCCTGACCGGTTCAGGTGAAGGCCGCGGCGTTGGCGGCGGCCCAGTCCGCGAACCTGTGCGCGGGGGCTCCGGTGATGTCACTGACCGTCGACGTGACGGTCTCTGGGTGGTCCACGAACCGCTCCCACGAGGTCACCGCGGTCTCGGCGAAGGCCGTGTCGCCCCAAGCCGCGGCCAGCGCCTCCACTGCGGCCTGCTTCGGCAGCTCCTCCCAGGTCAGATCCCGGCCGATGGCCTCCCCGATCGCGGCCAGCTGCGCGGCCTGGGTGAGCACCTCCGGCCCGCTAAGCTCATACCTGGCCCCGGCGTGGCCGTCCTCGGTCAGCGCTCGCACCGCGACGGAGGCGATATCCCGCTCATCGATCAGCGCCCGGCCGGCGGCGCGGACAGGTACACGATACGAGTGACGTGCATGGCTGCGATCTCGGCGACCTTGGGCGCCAGCCCGGCGGTCATCTCGGGCGAGGTGAACGGCCACAGCAGGAACAGCGACTGCGCGTCCTGCAGGTGCGCTTCCAGCGACCCGGGATCAGCCAGGTCCACGCGGGCCGCCTCGGCCCCCGGCGGCAGGCCGCCCGGGTTCAGGCCCCGGCTCACCGAACGGACCGGCCACCCGCTCCCGGTGAGCTGCGTGACAACCTGGCGGCCGACCCGGCCGGTCCCGCCCACCACGACGATCATTATGATTCCTCCGTGCTCAGGAAGCCGCCTCGTGCAGCTCGCTGGTAGCGACGCTAGGACTTCAACTAATGTTGAGGTCAAGAGCCGGATCGGCAGGCCTGCGGCCGAGGCGTGCGAGAACGTCGCCCCGTGATCTCATAGCCAGATGAGCCACGTGGTGATCGCACCGGATAAGTTCAAGGGAACGCTTACCGCCGCCCAGGTGGCCGCGCATGTGGCGGCGGGGCTCGACCGGGCTTGCCCTGGGTTGAGGACCGTCCAGGTACCGGTGGCGGACGGCGGAGACGGGACGGTCGACGCGGCGGAGGCCGCCGGTTACCGCCGCGTCGAGCTGGGAGTCCGCGGGCCGACGGGCGAACCTACCACGGCTGCCGTCGCCTTCCGTGAGGGAACTGCCATCATCGAGTCTGCGCAGGCCAGCGGGCTGAGCAGGCTGCCGGGCGGCGTGGCGGCGCCGCTGACCGCCTCCAGCTACGGTGTCGGGGAGCTCATCGGTGCGGCGGTCAGGATGGGAGCGAAGCGGATCGTGCTCGGCCTGGGCGGCGTGGCGTGCACCGACGGCGGCGCGGGCCTGGTCACGGCGCTCGGCGCCCGGCTGCTTGACGAATCGGGAGCCGAGCTCCCGCCGGGCGGCGCGGCGCTAGCCCGGCTGCACCGGATCGACGTCTCCGGGCTGAAGGACCTGTCTGGCACCGACGTGATCGCGGCCACGGACGTGGACAATCCGCTGCTCGGCGAGCGGGGCGCGGCGGCGGTTTACGGGCCGCAGAAGGGCGCATCGGCGCCGGATGTGGTGCGCTTGGAGGACGGCCTGCGCTGCTGGGCCGACGTGGTGGAGCGGACGCTGGGGCGCCCGGCCAGGGACGAGCCGGGGGCGGGCGCGGCGGGCGGACTTGGCTTCGCGATGCTCGCGTTCCTACGCGCGGGGACGCGGCCCGGCATCGAGCTGATGCTGGACCTGCTCTCCTTCGCCGGCCACCTGCCCGGCGCCCGGCTGGTCATCACCGGGGAAGGCGCGCTTGACCGGCAGACCCTGCACGGCAAGGCTCCTGTCGGGGTGGCCCGCGCGACCGCCGCAGCGGTACCCGGCGTGCCGGTGGTGGCGGTGGCCGGAATCTGCTCGCTGACCGCGGGCCAGCTCCGCTCAGCGGGCATCTCGGCCGCCTACGCGCTCGCCGATATCGAGCCTGACCTGGCCCGCTGCCGCGAGCAGGCCGGCCCGCTCCTGGAAAACCTGGCGGCCAACGTGGCCCGCGACTGGATCGTGACATAGCCTCTGGCGGTAACTAGCCAACTATCGCAGCGGCCGACGGTCGCAGTCGGCGGCGATTCGACGTGGCGGCAACAGTTCGATCATGATGGAAAGCTATGTATCTGAGTCTGACGCCCTTGAGCTCGGCTAATCTGCCCGACCAGGTCGGTCATTGGGCCCGCGGCAGCGGGCTGGAGATCGTCCTGCTGTTGACCGGCGCGATCCTGCTGACCCGGTTCGCGACCTGGCTGGGCGGCCGGATCACGGCCCGGATCGATGCCAACGCCCGCGAGACGGACACCCTGGTCGCCACGGAAGCCTCCAAGCACCGGCACGCGGTGGCGTTGGTGATCACCTGGGCCGCGCTGGTGATCATCTACTGCGCAACCGGCTTGGCCATCCTGGCCCGACTCGGTATCCCGGTGACCAATCTGGTCGCCCCGGCGGCCGTGGTGGGCGTGGCGCTGGGGTTCGGGGCTCAGCGCATCGTGCAGGACCTGCTGGCCGGCTTCTTCATCATCACCGAGCGCCAGTACGGCTTCGGCGACCTCATCCGCCTGTCGGTGCCAGGCATCGGTGAGCCGGCCATCGGGACCGTCGAGGACGTCAACCTCCGGGTGACCACGGTGCGCACCATCGACGGCGAGGTGGTCATCACGCCCAACGGGCAGATCAGCCAGGTGACCAACCTGTCCCGCGACTGGGCCCGGGCCGTGGTGGATGTGCCCGTGCCCGCCACCGCGGATGTCACCCGGGTCAGCAACCTGCTGCGGACAATCGGAGAGGAGGCCTACAAGGATCCGGAGATGCGCGATTATCTGTTCGATGCCCCGGCGGTCATGGGCGTGCAGAGCCTGGATGTGGACCATTTCCAGCTTCGCGTGGTGGCCAGGACGTTGCCAGGTGAGCAGTTCAGGGTCGGGCGGATGCTGCGCGTCCGGATCGCGGCGGGGCTCCGCCGCGAGGGCATCTACCTGCCGCCCAGCCTGGAAACCGAGGAACCAGATGGGACCTCCAACCCCTCCAACGCCTCCGGTGCCGCCGGTCCCCCCGACCCGTTCGGCCCTTCAGCACCGGCTGGGTCTGACTGATGCGAGCGATGCGACGGATACGGACCTCCACCTGGATCCTGATCACCGTCTTCGTGGTCACCCTGGCGGTCTACCTCTGGGTCAGGCCTGCGCAGATCCCGGCCAGTTCCCCGGTGACCACCCCCGCCACGGTGGCGCCGACCACCTTCACGCCGACGGTCACGCCCACCAGCCCGGCACCCAAGACCAGCTCGCCGCGTCCGTCCGAGACACCAAGCCCGACCGCTAGCGTTACCCCGACCCCGACCCCGACCCCGACCTCATCGTCCTCCTCGGTAGCGACGCCAGCCCCCTCATCGACGCCTCCGGCGTCACCCTAGGCATCTTGAAAACCGCCAAGCGTTCGTAATCGCCGACGCTGCGGCGATGGCGACTGATCCAGGTCAGCATGCGCTGCCCGAGCCCCGTGCCGAGGCGTTCAACCGGGGGCTGCTCATCCCGGAAACGCCAGAGCGGTCGTAACGGATATCCGGGCAGGTGGTCCGGGGGGCCAGAGTGGTGGCTGACTGCGTGGCTAATCGAGCAGTTCGCGGAGGGCGAGGCGGACCGCGCGGGCCTGCTGCGACATGGCCCGGATCTCGGCGATGCCGTGCTCGTCAGCGGCGGTCCGTGCGAGCATATCCAGGTGCTGGCCACTGAGCTCGGCCAGCGCCGCGGCCTGCTCCCAATCGTGGTAAGCGGCGTCTGCCTCGCGGACCTCGGCCGCGAAGCGCTCCAGAGCCGCGACCCGGGCAGCGACACTGGCGTCGGCGAGCTCCGCCGCCTGGAACTGGCGGTCGAGCAGCGCGGCGGTCACCGCGCCCGCGCTGACCGCAGACAGCTCAGCCCGCCGGGCACGGAGCCGGCCCTGTTCGCGCAGCGCGAGGGCGATGTCCCATTCCTGACCGGCCAGGGCCGCGCCCGCGGTGGCCTCATCCAGCAGGCCGGCCCGGTAGACCCCCGAAGAGGTCACGGCGTCGACCGCATCTTGCGCGCGCCGCAGCAGCACCCTGGACCGGGCGTCGAAATCCGCGCCGGTCAGGTAACGGCCATGGTAAGTGCGTGCGGCCAGCTCGGCCGGTGCCCTACCGCCTGGCTGCCCGAAGCGGACGATCCGGGTGCCGAAGACCACTGAGGTGACGATCGCGATGATTTCCGCGAGAAGCAGGGCATAACGACCCAAGGCGGATTCCCAGCCGGCCGGCGTCTGGAAGATCAGTACCCCGATGGCTAGCGGCATCGCGCCGAAGACCGCGATAATCCCGGCGACGGTCATGCCGGTGACCGCCCCGTCGATCGTGGCTCCCCGCTGGCCGGGGTCGGTCGGCAGGTAGTCGAGGTGCCGGACGGGCCGGTTCCAGTTCGCGGGGGTCAGGAGCGTGCCGGGGGCGGTCAGCAGCGCGCGCTCGGAGCGCGGGATGCCAGGGTCGACGGCCGGACGCCGCAGCAAGGCGCCGCCCCAGGCTGCGTGGTGCTGGTCATCCATCGGCCGGCTCCTGTTCCGCACACCCGTAGCTGCGAAAGCCGGGCGGTAGGGCAGGTGAGTTTCCCCCAGATTATCGCGTCCGCGCGGCGCGGCTCTTTGCGGCCCGCGCGTATTCGGCCAGGGCCGAGGCGACGGCGTCCTCGGGCGACGGCAGGGCGCGAGCACGGTCAAGCGCGGCCTGGCGCATCTGGGCGGCCAGCGCAGGATCGGTCAGCACCGTCCGGACCGCGTCGGCGAGCCGGTCCGGGTCACCGGGTGGGACGAGGAGGGCGGCGTCCTCGCCGGTGAGTTCCGGTGTGCCGCCGACGCGGGTAGCCACGACCGGCACCCCAGCGCGGAGCGCCTCCTGCAGGATGAGCGGCTGGCCTTCCCACACGCTGGGCAGCACGAAAACGGCGGCGGCACCCAGCAGCGCGGACACGTCGTCGCTGTGACCGGGGAAGCGGGCGTCGAGGTGCAGCGCGGCCGCCTGGTTCTTCAGCCGGGCCTCCAGGGGACCCTCGCCCACGATGACAAGCGCGGGCTCGATGTCCCCCCATCTGGAGGCGGCCTCAAGCAGGGTGCCGAAGCCCTTCTGAGGGGCGAGGCGGCCAACGGCCAGGACAAGGGGGCGGGCCGGGCCGGCATCCGTCACCGCCAGCTTGCGCGCGGGTCCTTGGGTCGTCCCCCGGTCTGGCTGAGCCGCGGAAATGCTGTGGGCGGGCGCGCTTCCCAGTGGGCCTTCCCAAGGGGAGTCTGGGGCAGCAGCGCCATCGGTACCAAGGGTCGGCGCCGGGACCGGGTAGGCGGGGACCTGGGCGTGGCCGACCCGGCGGGCGCCGGCGGCGCGCATCCGTTGCTCTAGGTCCTGCGAGACGCACAGCACGGAATCGGCGCGGCGCGCGACGATCAGCTCGAGCACCCGGTAGATCGTGCCGGTGAGGCCGCCCGCGGCGGGCGCGTTGTGGACGGTGACGATCAGCGCGGGCCCGGCGTCGTACACGCTGGGCCGGACGAACGCCACCGCGATCGCGGTCAGCGCCCCGGCCCGCAGGCCGTGCGCGTGCACCACCTCGGGCCGCCAGGCCGCGATCAGGCGGCGCAGCCGCCGGATCGCGGCCAGGTCACGGAGCAGGCGCGGGCGGTCCGAGATGTCGACCGCGGTGAACCCGACGCCGGAGACCGCGCTGAAGCCGAAGTCGCGGTCGGTCTGCGCGGGGCCGAACACCTCGGCCGGGATGTCCCGCACCGCGCAGCCGGCCGCGAGCATGAGCACGTGCCGTCCGGTGCCGCCCGTGCTGGTGCCCAGCACGAAGGCGACCTTCACGTCCGGACCACGCGGCGGACCACCGCGCGCAGGTCCCCGCCGTCTGCCCATGCCACCACCGCGAAGAAGGCCACTCCCGCGGCGGCGCTGGCGAGCAGCGTGCTGGCCACATTCGGCAGGAAGCCCGTGGCCGGGAAGCCGAGCGCCACCCCGAGGCCAGCCGCCGTCCCGGCCACCGCGCCCGCCAGGCCGGCCAGCGCGGCGCGCGCGCACCCGCGCAGCGCGTCCTTCCCGCGCGCCCGGCGGACCAGCATGAGCAGCGCGACACCGGACACGGTGAGCCCGATGGTCGTGCCGGCGCCGAGCCAGGGAACGACCGAGTTCCGGGCCACGAACGGCACGATCAGCAGGTCCGCGGCGATCACCAGCAGCCACCCGCCGCTGACCGCCACGGCGGCGGCCCGGCTGCGCCCGTAGGCGTAGAGCACCCGGGACAGGTTGGCGGTCAGGCCGTACCCGACCAGGCCCGGCGCGAACGCGGCCAGCGCGATGGCCAGCTGGCGGGCATCGGCCGCCTGGCCGACGTGGGACTGGAAGACGCGGGCCAGCGGGACGCAGGTGCCCGCCATCCCCGCCACGCCCAGCCAGGAGGCCACGATCACGGCCCGGGTGGAGGTGGCGCTGGTGGCGTCAAAGCGGTCGTCTAGGGCGGCCAGCTCGGGGAAGGCGCTGGTCGCGATCGGCACGGCCAGCACGGCGTACGGCACGAAGAACACCGCCCAGGCGAAGCTGTAGAGGACCAGCGCGCCGCTGCCGCCACGGGAGTTCGCGAGCACGATCACCACCGCGACCGAGGCGTCCTGGGCGATGAGCGTCGCGACGCCCGCGGCCGCCAGCGACCGGACCCGCGTGCCCACCCCGGCCGGGAACCGCAGCACCGGCCGCAGCCTGAGCCGGAGCCGCACCGCGGGGATCAGCGGGGTCGCCACCAGGGCCGCGACCCCGGCGGTCGTTCCGGCCGCCAGCACCACCCAGGCCAGCGTGGGCACCGGCCTGAGCATGTCCTGGTAGCCGTTCCCCGCCTCGCCGAACCAGAAGTACGCGCCGATGACGACCAGGCTAGAAAGCACCGGCGCCAGCGCGGGCGCGCCGAACCGCCGGTGCGACTGCAGGATGCCGTACAGCACCACGGCCAGGCCGTACAGCAGGATCTGCGGCGCGAACGCCGCGAGCATCCGGGCGCCTATGGCGACCATGGCGGCCCGCGGGCATCCCGGCGTGCCGCCGAGCAGTACCGACACCAGGGGCCGCGCGATCACCGCGACCAGGGCACTGACCGGGACGAGCAGCAGCACGGCCCAGCTGAGCAGCGCGGAGGAGGTCTGCCGCACCTGCTCCCGGTCGGCGGCCGATGCAGCCGTCAGCCCGGCTGTCGCGGGACCGGCCAGCACCGGCACCACGACGGCCGTCAGTGCGCCGCCCGCGACGATGTCGTAGATGATGTTCGGCACCATGTTCGCGGTGGTATACGCGGTGCCGAGGCAGGAGGCCTGGACGGTATGCGCGAACACGACCTGGCGGCCGAATCCGATCACCCGCGCCAGCATCGTGATGGCGCCGATCAGCACCGCGGCCCGGCCTATCCCCCCGCTCCGTTGCCGAGCACCCCCCCGCTCGGCCACGGGCACGGTCACTCGTCCGGTGGCGCTGGGTCGGGTACCTGGTTAGCGGGCCGCCTGCCCAGCATGTCGAGCCGGCGCAGGGCCGGGGTGCGCTCGATCACCTTGGTGAAGCTGACCTTCTCGCTGGCCGCTGTCAGGCCGGCGATCCCGGCGAGCAGGGCGAGCCTGGCCGGCCGGGGCAGGCCGGCCGCGCGCGCACCGAGCAGCGCGCCGAGGGCGTTCGCGCCGGCGTCGCCGAGCATGGCGCGCTCGCCGAGGTCCTCAGGGAGCAGGGCCAGCGCGGCCGCGACCGGGGCCGCGGTGCTGACCGCCCCGGGGGCCCCGATCGCGACCGCGACCTTGATGGCCCGCCCGGGCCGCAGGTCGAACAGGTTCAGCAGGTTCGCGCTCCCGGCGACGAGCCCGGCGTTGAGGACCACGTCCGCGGCCGGGCCGCCGGCCACGACGGCGGACAGGATGGCGGTGACGCCGATGCCGCCCAGCTTCACCGTTCCGGTGGTCACCTCACCGTGGCGCAGCGCGCCGAGATGCCCGCGGAACCCTCGCCGGTCCCCCGAGCCCGCCAGGTCGTCATAGGCCCCGAACGCCGCCGCTCCCACCGCGGCCAGGATAGCGGCCGTGTCGGCGCGGAGCGAAGAGCTCGTTCGCGCGGTCCGGTCCTTACCGGGGGATCCGCCCATGGCCCGCACGCCTGCCTGGGCCAGCACGCCGGCGATCGCGCCGGCCGCGACAGCGGGTCCCTCGAGCAAGGTGACCGGCTCGCCCCGGTGGTTGGTCCGCGACCAGGTCTTGGCGCCGCCGGGAGGGCGACGGTTCAAGGCGGAGTACGCCAGCCGGGCCGCACCTGCCGCGGTGGCGCCGGCGGTGAATTCGGCGAGCCGGCCAGGCCGCTGCCCGCTCAACTCTTCGCATTCTTGCTCGACGCGGTGGGCGTGGGGCTCGGGGACACTGACGCCGACGCGGACGCGGACGGCGTAGGCGCTGGACTCGGGGCGACCGCGTCCGCGCCGTTGGCCGCGAACCCGTAGCTCCCGGCCTTGCCTCCGGCCAGCAAGATGGCCAGCGCCTGAATCACCACGCTCTGCCCGGACGCCAGGTCCGCGTCATCGACGGTGGACACCTGGTTGGCTACGGTGTTCGACCGCAGGATCGCGATCGGGCTGCCCGGACCCGAGCCCGCCGATGAACCCGCGACCACGGTGGCCGAGCTCGTGGCCGCCAGCTCGGCGACCACCGGCGGGAGCACCTGGTCCAGCGGGTCCGCGCTGCCGTCCGACGGCGCGTTCTGCGGGGTCACGACGACGACAAGGGTCGCCTGGGTGGCGGGCTGCCCGGTGGTGTTGAGGAACCCGGATGAGGCGTAGGCCGCGAGCATCGTCTGCGCGCTGCTGCTCTGATCGGCGCTGGCTGACGGCGAGCTGGCCGGCTGGGAGCCGCCTGACTGGCCCGCGGCCGATTTAGCTGACTTGGCCAGGATCTCGCTGGCGATCACCTGGACGGCCTGCTGCTGGTAGCTTCCGCTGTTAGCCAGCGGGATGTCGGCGGAGTGAGCCACGTCGAGGTTGGTCTGGTTCAGGCTGTCCTGGGTGGTGCTGCTGGTGGCGAAGAACTCCGGCTGCAAAGCGACCTGCCCGGTCACGCTGGCCCCCGCGTCGGCCGCCGCGGCGGAGATGCCGCTGACGACCGAGGACTGCGCGCCCGGCTCGGTGATGATCAGGAGCCGCTGGCCGGTCAGCAGGTCCCGCAGGACGGCGGGCTCGACCGCCTGGGCATATGACTCGCCCTCGTTGGCCTGCGCCTGGGCCGTGGCAAGCTGGCCACGCGTCTGGTCATATTCGTTCTGCAGCTTGGCGGTGGTGTGGTTCAGGATGTTGTAGGTGGGACCTTGCAGCTCGGCGGCGCCCAGGACGATCCCGATCGCCAGCGCGAGGAACACCGCCACGATGGAGACAAGGTGGTAGCGAAAGTCGATCACTAGAATTTCCCGGTCAGCCAGTAGGTGAATGAATGCCAGGTCGCTTCGACGTACCTGGCCAGAATGGGGTCGGCGGGCGAGAACACCACGGCGACGAACACGGTCACCGCCGCGGCGAGCACGAGAACCAGCAGCGACCAGCTGGAGATCCGGCTCTGGTACAGCTGGTGCACGCCCCGGGCGTTGACCAGCTTGCCCGCGACCCGCAGATGCGTGATAAACGTGCTCGACATCCCGGGACGGCCCTTGTCCAGGAACTCCTCGAGGGTGTGATGCGTGCCCACCACCACGATCAGGCTGGCGCCCTTGGCGTCGGCCACGAGCAGCGCGACATCCTCGCTCGTGCCGGGCGCGGGGCAGGTGACGGCGTCCAGGCCGAGCTCGCGAACCCGGGCCAGCCCGGGCGCACGGCCGTCCGGATAGGCGTGCACCACGAGTTCCGCGCCGCAGCACAGGGACTCGTCTGATACCGAGTCCATGTCACCGAAGATAGCGTCGGGCTGATACCCGGCCTCGATCAGCGCGTCCGCGCCACCGTCCACGGCCACCATCACCGGCTTGTACTCACGGATATAGGAGCGCAAGGCGGCGATGTCTTCGCGGTAGTGGTACCCGCGCACCACCACCAGGACATGCCGGCCGTTCATGTCGGTTTCCATCTCAGGGGCCGGGATGCCGTGGGTGAGCAGTTCGTGCTCGCGCCGCAGGAACTCCAGGGTGTTCGCGGCGAACGACTCGATCTGCACCGCGACCATGTCCTTGGCCTCGGCCATCGCCGTGGCCACCAGCTCATCGGTCAGCGGCGTTCCCTTGGCGACGACCGTCTCGCCGACGTACAGGGTCTCGGCGTCCAGCCGGACGGTGGTGCCGTCGGCTACCTTGACGAGCACGTCCTGTCCGACCCCGTCCACGACCGGGATGCCCGCCTCGAGCAGCAGCTTCGGGCCGAGGTTGGGATAGCGCCCGGTGATGCTCACCGAGACGTTGACCACGGCGGCGACCTTCCGCCTGATCAGCTCCTCGGCACTGACCCGGTCTAGGTCAGAATGATCGATGATGGCGATCTCGCCGGGATTGAGCCGCTTCGTGATGTTCTTCGTCCGGCGGTCCACCCGGGCCACAGCGATGATGCCGGGCGGCTTCTCCTCAGCCTTACCCTGCATTAGCAGTGGAATCTTCACGAACCGTACCTTCATCGAGTTACATCCTGCCAGAGCCGTTAGCCCCCTACGGCCAGGTTCGCGACTACGGCGTGTCATTCATCTAGCGACGAAGCGTCACTGCCAAGCGCGGATGATGCGCCGAAAGGTACCAGCTGAACCTGAAAGTTGGCTGTGAGGATCCGTAGCCACGGCAGACGGCGAGACGATGACGCTCAGGTGACGGAGCCTGGGTCCGGCGAAGCGATCGGGTAATGTTGGAATCGTGATAAAGGGGGCGCGGTTCACCGAGGCCGAGGCGGAAGCGCAGGTCCACGGTATCTGCTTCAAGACTGGCCCGCCGGAGCGAGTGGGCGTCGAACTCGAATGGCTAGTGCGTGATCGCCTCGATCCTGCCCTCCCGGTACAGGCGGAACAGGTCGCGGCGACGCTGGCGGCGTTCGGACCCTCGAACCCGCCGAATGACCAGGATGACCTGGAACAAGCCGGCAGGCTCGTTCGGAATCCAGATTTTCCTTCTCTTCCCTCTGGTGCCTCGCTCACGGTTGAGCCTGGCGGGCAGCTTGAGCTGAGCTCGCTGCCCGCGGCTACGCTCGGTGAGCTTCTTGAGGTGACCGGGCGTGACCTGACCGCACTTCGCGACGCGGCCGCTGGTGTCGGGCTCGAGCTTTGCGGCTACGGCCTCGACCCGCTGCGGCCGCCGCGGCGCGTGCTTGACTTCCCGCGGTACGTCGCGATGGAGAAATTCTGGGACCGTGAAGGCCCGTGGGGCCGCCAGATGATGTGCGGTACCGCGTCCGTCCAGGTCTGCGTGGACGCCGGCGAGGACAGCGCGGGCGAATCCGGATACCGGGCGCGATGGCGGCTCCTGCACGCGATCGGACCGGTGCTGGTAGCGGCGTTCGCCAACTCCCCGCTCCGGGGCGGGAAGCCGACAGGCTGGCGTTCGGCCAGGCAGCAGGTGTGGGCACATATGGATCCGGGCCGCACCCGGGCGCCTGCCGGCCACGGCGACCCACGGGACGCATGGGCCGCCTACGCCCTGGACGCCAAGCTCATGTGCATCCGTGAGCCCGACTCGGCGGACTGGACCGCGCCGGCCGGGCTGACCTTCCGCGACTGGCTACGAGGTGGCCCGGCCACGCTGCGCCCGCCGACCCCCGAGGATCTCACGTATCACCTGTCCACATTGTTTCCGCCGGTCCGGCCGCAGGGACACCTGGAGCTGCGGATGATCGACGCGCAGCTCGGCGACGGATGGATCGTGCCCGCCGCCGTCGTGATGGCGCTGACCAGCGACGTGCGAGCCGCCGAGGCCGCGATGGCCGCCGCCGAACCGGTGTGGGCGGCCGACGATGTCATGGGGTCGATGGGGTCTATGGGTCCGTGGCTGCGCGCGGCCAGGTGCGGGCCCGGCGACCTGACCATCAGCCGGGCCAGCAAGCAGTTCTTCGAGGCGGCCGACGCGGCGCTGAGCCGGTCCGGCGCGCCCGCCCCGATCCGGCAGGCGGTCGCCGACTTCACCGAGTGCTACGTGCTGAAAGACCGATGTCCGGCTGACGACCAACTAGAGGAGTTTAATGACCGAGCTTGACGCCGACACCGAAACGGGCACCGCCGAGACCCTGCGGGAGCTGATCGGCAGGGAACTGACGGGTGCGCGGCAGCGGACGTCGCTGCTCACCGACTGCGTGGACGAGGCCGACCTGGCCCGGCAGCACTCGCCGTTGATGTCGCCGCTGGTCTGGGACCTCGCGCACATCGCCAACCAGGAAGAGCTCTGGCTGCTGCGCGAGGTCGGCGGCGGCGAATCCCTGCACCCGGAAATCGACCTGCTCTACGACGCGTTCGAGCATCCCCGCTCGGAGCGCCCGACACTGCCGCTGCTGCCGCCCGACCAGGCGCGGGCCTACGGCCATGAGGTCCGCGGCCGGGTCCTGGACCTGCTCGACCGGGCCCGGTTCAGCGACTCCGGGTTCGCGCCCGGGCGGCGGGTCGGGGACAGGTTCGCGTTCGGGATGGTCGCCCAGCACGAGGTGCAGCACGACGAGACCATGCTGATCACGCATCAGATCCGGGCCGGAGCCCCGGTGCTGACCGCCGCTGCCCCTCCCCCGGCGCCCGCCGACGCGGCCACGCTGCCGTCCGAGGTCCTGGTGCCGGGCGGCCCGTTCACGATGGGCACCTCCGCCGAACCCTGGGCCCTGGACAACGAGCGCCCCGCGCACGCCGTCGACGTCGCGCCGTTCTTCCTCGACACCACTCCGGTGACCTGCGGCGCGTACGCCGAGTTCATCGCCGACGGCGGATACGACGACCCGCGCTGGTGGACCGGGGCCGGCTGGGAGCACCGCCAGCAGGCCGGGCTGTCGGCCCCGCTGTACTGGAGCAAAGACGGCGGCCAGTGGACGCGCCGGGTGTTCGGCCGGCCGGAGCCGGTGGTGCCCGACGAGCCGGTGCTGCATGTGTGCTGGTACGAGGCGGATGCCTACGCCCGCTGGGCCGGACGCAGGCTGCCGACCGAGGCCGAGTGGGAGAAGGCGGCCAGGTTCGACCCGGCTACCGGCCTGACCCGCCGGTATCCCTGGGGAAACGCCGACCCGCTGGCCGCCCGTGCCAACCTGGGCCAGGTCTTCCTGCGTCCGGCGCCGGCCGGCTCCTACCCCGAGGGGGCTGCGCCCTGCGGGGCCAGGCAGCTCGTCGGGGACGTCTGGGAGTGGACGAGCTCGGACTTCCTGCCCTACCCCGGGTTCAAGGCCTGGCCCTACCGGGAGTATTCGGAGGTGTTCTTCGGCCCCGAGTACAAGGTGCTCCGCGGCGGTTCGTTCGCGGTCAGCCCGGTGGCTTCCCGGAGCACGTTCCGCAACTGGGACTACCCGATCAGGCGGCAGATCTTCTCCGGGTTCCGCACCGCGCGCAGTGCTGGCCCGGGGGGACGACCCCCCGGGATCCCCCCGATCCTGGGGGGACCCATCCCCCCAGACCCCCCTTGCTGATGTGCAGGCACCTGGCCTACCTCGGGCCGCCCGCGACGCTGCGTTCGGTGATCATCGAACCGTCGCACGGCCTGTACGCGCAGGCCTGGGCACCGCGCCTGCAGCGGCACGGGACGGTGAACGCGGACGGGTACGGCGTCGGCTGGTACGTCCCCGATGACCCCGAGCCCGCCAGGTACCGGCGGACGGGGCCGATGTGGGCCGACGAATCCTTCGCCGACGTCGCCCGGGTCACCCGGTCCGGCGCGATGCTCGCGGCCGTGCGCGACGCCACCGCCGGAACCGACCTCGGCGAGGCCGCGGTCCCTCCGTTCAAGTCCGGCTCGTGGCTGTTCAGCCACAACGGCGCGATCGAGGGGTGGCCCGGCTCGGTGACCGGGCTCGCCGCGACCCTGCCCGCAGACCTGCTGCTCGAGCTGGACGCCCGGGTCGACTCGGCGCTGGCCTGGGCCCTGGTGAGGTACCGGCTCCGCCTCGGCCTGGCCCCGGCCGAAGCCCTGGCGGACACCATCGGGGCGCTGAGGGCGGCGGGCGTCGGCGGCAGGTTCAACTTCCTGCTGACCGACGGTCAGGTGATCGCCGCGACCGCGGCGGGCGACACCCTGTTCTACCGGCCCGCCGGTCTTGGGGTTGGCGTCATCGTCGCCTCGGAGCCCGGTGATGACGAGCCTGGGTGGACCGAGGTCCCGGGAGGTTCGGTCATTACGGCGACGCCTTATGAGGTCAGCGTGATGTCGCTGGCTACCGACGACGGAAGGATAGCGATCTCGTGACATCCCTGGACCGGCGGCTTCCCGATGGCTTCCTGGCTGAGGCGCTGCGCCGGGACGCGCGGGCCGGACTGAGCGCCGAGCCGAAATCGCTGCCGCCCAAGTGGTTCTACGACGCGCAGGGCAGCGCGCTGTTCGACAAGATCACCGAGCTGCCCGAGTACTACCCGACCCGGGCCGAACGGGAGATCCTGCACGCCACCGCGACCGCGATCGCCGGGCAGACCCGGGCGCAGACACTGGTGGAACTAGGCTCGGGATCCTCGGAGAAAACCCGGCTGCTGCTCGACGCCCTGCGGACGGCAGGCACGCTGCGCTGCTACGTTCCCGTCGATGTCAGTGAGGCCGCCCTGACCGCGGCCGGAGACGCGCTGTCCGCCGAGTACCCGGGCCTTGACGTGCACGCCGTGGTGTCAGACTTCGAGGAGCACCTCGGCCTGCCCACCGAGGGCGACGCGCCCGCCCCGCGGCTGGTCGCCTTCCTCGGCAGCACCATCGGCAACCTGCTCCCCGGCCAGCGGGCGTCGTTCCTGGCCCGGGTGCGCGCCGAACTGCAGCCCGGCGACTTCTTCCTGCTCGGCACGGACCTGGTCAAGGATCCGGCGACGCTGGTCGCCGCGTACGACGACAGCTCCGGGGTGACCGCCGAGTTCAACAAGAACGTCCTGGCGGTGCTGAACGCCGAACTCGGCGCCGACTTCGACCGCGACGCGTTCGAGCACGTGGCCATCTGGGACTCCGCCGCCGAGTGGATCGAGATGCGGCTGCGTTCGGTGTACGCCCAGACGGTGCACCTGCCGGGCATCGGGCTCACCGTGAATTTCGGTGCCGGCGAGGAGATGCGGACCGAGGTGTCCGCCAAGTTCCGCCCGGCTGGAGTGCAGGGCGAGCTCGCCGCGGCCGGATTCACCATGCGATCATGGTGGACAGATGCCGCCGGGCAGTTCGGGCTCTCGCTGTCCATCCCGTCGAGGTAAGCACCTTAAATCCGGCGGCTCCCGGCGGTTCTTGATCCCGGCGGCCGAGTGTCCCTGCGGCCGAGTGTCCCGGATGTGGGTCAGTCCGGCGTCAGCGCGCTCCGCGCCAGGCTCAGATCGACCGATTCTGAAACAGTCAGGGCCCTAGGGCCGCTGTTAGCGTCGGGAACTAGCAAGCCGAGCGCTCCATGCTCGCCCTGGAGCACGCCCAAGCAGACGGAGTAGCGTTGACTTCTCCCGGCCCTGAAGCTGAAGGACGGAGATTCCGGCGGTCACCCGTCGGCGTTCCTGTTTCACCGCCGGGCGCCCGCCCGGGAAGACTCCCGGACAGGTCTGACGCCAGCTCCGCAGGCAAGCACCGCCAGCCCGGCGGCTCTGATGTTGACCGCAGCGTTGACATCCCGGTCATGCCGGACGCCGCAGTGCACACAGTCCCACTCGCGGACGTGCAGCGGGAGCGGTCCCGCGTCTTGACCGCACCTGGAGCAGGTCTTGCTGGAGGGGTACCAGCGGTCGATCACTACAAAGTCCCGCCCGTACCATTCGCACTTGTACTCCAGCATGCCCCGCATCTGGCGCCAGGCCGCGTCCGAGATCGCGCGGGCCAGGTGATGGTTGCGGACCATGTTCCGGACGCTCAGGTCCTCGATCACGACCGCTTGGTTGTCGCGGACGAGCCGGGTCGTGAGCTTGTGCAGGAAATCTCTCCGCCGGTCCCTGATCCGGGCATGGACCCGCGCCACCCTGGCGCGGGCCTTGTCCCGGTTCGCGGAGCCCTTCTGCGTACGGGCCATCCGGCGCTGCGCCAGCGTGAGCCGCGCCCGGTCGCGCCGCTCGTACCGGGGGTTGGCGACCTTCTCGCCGGTCGACAGGGTCGCCACGGACGTGATCCCCACGTCGACGCCGAGCACCGTATCGCTTGCCGGATGAGGCTCGACTGCGCATTCGCACAGCAGGGACACGAACCAGCGTCCGCCAGGATCACGGCTCACCGTCACCGTGGACGGTTCCGCGCCGTCCGGCAGGGGCCGCGACCATACCAGGGCCAGCGGTCCGGTCATCTTCGCGAGGTACAGCTGGCCGGCGCGGTACCGGAACGCCGACCGAGTGTACTCCGCCGAGGCGCGGGACTTCTTCCGCGACTTGAACCTGGGGTAGCGGGCCTGTTTGTCCCAGAATCGGGCGAACGCGGACTGAAGGTGCCGCAGCGCCTGCTGGAGCGGGACCGAGGACACCTCGGTCAGGAACGCCAGATCGTCGCTGCGCTTCCACTGGGTCAACATTGCCGAGGACTGGACGTAGCTAACGCACTCCTTGCGCCGATACCACGCCGCCGTGCGCGCCTCCAGGGCCAGGTTGTAGACCTTGCGGACGCAGCCGAATGTCCGGGACAGTTCCGCCGCCTGCTCCGGGGTCGGGTAGAAGCGGTATTTGTATGCCCGCTTCACAGCTTTCGTCACATCGAACATAATAGCGGTATCTGCGTAAGGATGCCGCGCGACACACCGAAGGGAGGGAGCGGCGTTTCCTCCCCGGCCTGAGGGCCAGGGTCTCCACGCCGCAACTTCGATGAAGGCACTGGTGTATCACGGACCCGGCCGCAAGACCTGGGAAGACGTCCCCGATGCCAGGATCACCGAACCGGGCGACGTCGTTGTCCGAGTCGACACGACGACAATATGCGGCACTGACCTGCACATTCTTCATGGCGACGTGGCCGCCGTGACCGACGGCCGCATCCTGGGGCACGAGGCGGTCGGCACCGTCACCGAGGTCGGCGAGGCGGTCAGCGGCTTCAGCGTCGGCGACCGCGTCCTCGTCCCGGCCATCACCAAGTGCGGCCGGTGCACATACTGCCAGCGGGGCATGCCCTCGCACTGCCAGACCGTCGGCGGGATCGGCTGGATCTTCGGCCACCTCATCGACGGGACCCAGGCCGAGTACGTCCGGGTGCCGTTCGCCGACACCTCGCTGTACGCGGTGCCGGACAGCGTGACGAACGAGCAGGCTATCTTCCTGGCGGACTCGCTCCCCACCGGCTATGAGGTCGGGGTGCTCGCCGGGGGCGTGCGTCCCGGCGACACGGTGGCCGTGGTGGGCGCCGGCGCGGTGGGTCTTTCGGCCGTCCTCACCACGGGGCTGTGGGGAGCCTCGAAGGTCATCGCCATCGACACGAACAAGTTCCGGCTGGAAAAGGCGCTGGAGTTCGGGGCCACCGACGCCGTCGAGGTGGGCCCGGGCACCGTCGCGGATGTCATCGCGCTCACCGACGGTCTCGGCGTCGATGTCTCCATCGAGGCCGTCGGCTACCCGGAGACGCTGCTGACCACGGCTTCCCTGGTCCGCCCGGGCGGCACCATCGCCAACATCGGGGTGCACGGCACCCCGGTCGAACTGCCGATGCAGGACATGTGGATCCAGAACGTCAAGCTGACCATGGGCCTGGTCGATACCGTCTCCATTCCGACGCTGCTCAAGATGGTCGCCAGCGGGCGGATCCCGGCGGAGAAGATGGGCACGCACTCGTTCACGTTCGGCCAGATCGACGAGGCCTACGACGTGTTCAAGAACGCAGCCGCGAACTCCGCCCTCAAGGTCGTCATCACGCCAAGCTGACCTGATGCCCGGCGCGTGGCTCGGTGACACGCTTGCCCTCTCGGCGCAGTGGCCGGAGCCTGGTGCCGGATTTACTGAGCCGGTCGCGAATCATTGTGGATCGGTACCGTCTTGACAAGACGGTACCGATCCACGATCACTCCAACGGGTGGGGATGTCGGCTGCGGGTGCGATCGCGCGTCGCCGCCGTGCACAAACGCGGCAATTCGGGCAGCGTTAGCGGGCATGTCAGGCGATGTAACTGATGCCGAAGGCGTCGATCTTGCGGTACAGGGACGATCGGGCGATACCTAGCATGGCGGCGGCCTTGTAGCGGTTCCCCCTGGCCTCGTAGAGGGCCTGGATGATCGCGTCGCACTGCGCGGCCTCGAGCATGGACATCTTGCGCGGCCGGCGCTGGAAGCACAGCCGCGGCAGATCCGGCGGCTGGATCTCGCCGACGGGCTTGCGGGCGATGACGTATTTCAGCACGTCCTCGAGCTCGTTGATGTTCCCCGGCCACGCGTAGCCTTCCAGGACCCGGATGACCTGCAGGCTGAGCCGCAGGGACCTGGCGCCGGCGAGCTTGGAGAGAATCGACATCGAGATGTCGCCGATCTCGTCGATCCGGTATCGCAGCGCGGGCACCCTGGTCATCTGGTGGAAGTGGCGGAGCAGGAGGCCGTAGGGGCGCGTCGCGTCGATGGCCGGGCTGTCGATGCAGCCGACGACGGAGAGCCCGGCGTCCAGCGCGATGAGGGGCCGTAGCGACTCATCCAGACGGTGGGCCGCGACCGGTGACAACCGGTTCAGCCCGCACAGCAGCAGCAGCTGCGGGTGGCCATGGGCCGTCTCGGCCAGATCGGCGACCAGGTCAGCGGCCGGATGCAACCCGGGGGCTCCCGGTCCGGCCGGGAAGGACGCGCAGTTCACCGCGATGACCTGCCCGTGCGGGTATACCTGGCGGAACTGGGCGCGCACCAGCGTCTGCTTGCCCACTCCGGGCTCCCCGATGAGCAGGTGCCTCCTGTGCTGGGTGATGCTCGCCACGACCTCCTGCCTGGCCCGCAGGAACGGGGTCAGCAGCTCCTGGTTCGCCCGGATCCGGGCTTCGGCGTAGATTCGCTGCGTGCGTCCAGGTCCGCGCAGGTCCTTGGCGTAGTCGCGGCGGACCGTCGGCGCGACGTGCGAACCCTGGCGGCGGACCGCCTCGGGTATCGCCGCCGGGCGTTGCGGATTCGAGTGACGGCCCGCCAGTACGCACCCGACCAGCTGGCCGTCTAGGTAGACGCCCTCGGTAGCGGCCTCGGCGCAGCCGCCGGACGGCAGGTCCACGTGCTTGCTCGCAAAATCCTTCAGCGCGAGGCTGGCGAGCGCGAGATCAGTCAGCGCTCGCAGGTCAGCGGCGTCCAGCTGACGGGCACCGGTGTTGGTCATCCCCCAGTCGCCATCGGTGGCCAGCACCCACTCGGTCTCCTGGTCACAGCAACGGCCGAAATGCTCAAGTATCGTCCGGGACCAGTGGCGCGGTCCTTCGGCCATCCTCCCGGCGATCCGCTGAGCCAGCATCCGCGCCGCGGCCAGCTGGAACATCGTTTCGTCTGACTCATGGCAGATCACCAGCACCGCGCCGGCCGCCTCGAGATGATACGGGTCGGGCACGAGCGAGGCGGCATCGCTGATGAACGTCAGCCGGGAGTGGTAGTGCTCGGCTCCCCTGATGGCGAAGTCGCCTCGTTCGTGCAGGGCCAGCGAAGCCGCGGTAGTTCCGACCGCCGACTCGCCATGGCTGTACCCCGGTACCAGCAGCACCTCATCCAGCAGCCGGGCCAGTCCCTCGTCACCATCTCGACGGACCCGCACCGTGCCTACCGGATCGACCAGCACCAGGGATGCCGCGAGTTTCCCGGCTAGCTTGAAGAACTCGTCGAACGCGTCCTCCGCGGCGGCCAGGACCGGTGACCCGTGATCGTGTCCGGTGAAGCGGGCGGCGATCTTGTCCGGATCCACCTGGTGCTGGCGCGAGCGCTGCCACGAGGCGAGCACCTCGGCGCGGACAACATCCCCCGGGACCGAACACGTCCCGCTGGCCAGGAAGGTCCGCCGGGCCGCTTCGATATCGACAGCCCTGGGCATGCCGACAGCCTACGCAGGCCGCGGTCCGCCGGACCGTCTCATCGTGAGCCGCTGGTGACGCTACGGTCGCGGCGGGGCGGATTCCGCGCGAGGAACCCGACGATCTCGCCGCGAGCGCGGATAATGATCCGGGCGATGTCGAGAACCGGGCGGCGGCTCCGACTCTGAGGTGTGAGCGCGCCGACGGGGCGCGCGGAACGTGGAGGGTGATCCGGTGAAGTACTTGATGCTGATTTACGGCAACCAGGAGAAGTGGGCCTCGATCCCGGCCGAGGAGTTTCCGGCGGCCATCGCCAAGCAGGATGCGTTCAATAAGAAATACCAGGCCACCGGCGAGCTCATCGGCGCCTACGGGCTGGCCGACGCGGCCCAGGCCAGGCTGGTGCGCCGGGAGAACGGCATGCCAGCGGTGACCGACGGGCCTTACCTGGAGACCAAGGAGTACATCGCGAGCTTCTACCTGCTGGACTGCGAGAGCGAGGAGCGCGCGCTGGAGATCGCGGCGGACATGCCGTGGGCCGACCAGGAGCCCGTCGAGTTCTGGCCGATCATGCACGAGGCCAAGCCGGATCTGTGACGGCCGCTCCCGTCGAGGACCTGCTGCGTGAACTCGCGCCGCAGGTCCTCGCGGCGCTGGTCCGCAGGTACGGGCAGTTCCACCTGTGCGAGGACGCGAGCCAGGAGGCGCTGATCGCCGCCGCGCGGCAATGGCCGGCCGGCGGGGTCCCGGAGAACCCGCGCGGCTGGCTGATCACGGTCGCCTCGCGCCGGCTGATGGACCAGGTTCGCAGCGAGCAGTCACGGCGGGACCGGGAGGATCTGATCGCGGTGGCCACCCCGGCGTCCGAACTTCTCGGTCCCCCGGCCGACGCCGAACCGACGGACGGCGACGACTCGCTGGCCTTGCTGTTCGGCTGCTGCCACCCGGAGCTGTCCTCCCCGAGTCAGGTCGCGCTGACCCTGCGCGCGATCGGCGGGCTGTCCACCGCGCAGATCGCGGCGGCCTTCGGCGTGCCCGAGGCGACGATGGCCCAGCGCATCAGCCGCGCCAAGCAGGCGATCAAGGCAGCCGGGCTTGACTTCAGCATGCCCACCGGGGCCGAGCGGGCCGATCGGCTGCGCGCCGTGCTGCACGTGCTCTACCTCGTCTTCAACGAGGGCTACACGGCCACCGATGGGAACGAGCTGACCGTGCCGGCGCTGTCGCGGGAGGCGATCAGGCTCACCCGCTGGCTGCACCGGCTGCTCCCGCAAGACGCCGAGGTGACCGGCCTGCTGGCCCTTATGCTGCTGACCGATGCGCGGCGGGCGGCCCGCACGCGCTCCGATGGGTCGCTGGTGCCGCTGGCCGAACAGGACAGGCGGAAATGGGACCGGACGCAGATCGCGGAGGGAACCGCGCTCGTCGCCGCGGCGCTGCCCGCCGGGGAGGCCGGTCCGTACCAGCTGCAAGCCGCGATCGCCGCCGTGCATGATGAGGCCGTGACCATGGCCGACACCGACTGGCCGCAGATCCTGGCCCTGTACAACCTGCTGGAACACCTCGCGCCGAACCCGTTCACCACCCTGGCCCGCGCGGTGGCCCTGGCTATGGTGCACGGACCCGCGGCCGGGCTTGACCTCCTGGCGGTGCTGGCCGCGGACAAGCGGATGGCGCGGCATCACCGCCTGCTCGCGACCCGCGCGCATCTGCGGGAACTGGCCGGGGATCATGACGCAGCGGGCGCCGACTACCTGCAGGCGGCGCGGCACGCGACCAGCGTGCCCGAACGCCGCTACCTGGCTCTTCAGGCCACCCGGCTGGGCCGGTAATGTGCGGTCATGCTATTTCCCACGTCATTGGTCGGAAGCTACCCGCAGCCGGACTGGCTGATCGACCGGGAGCGGCTGGGTGACCGGCTCCCGCCGCGGGTGCGGGCCAAGGAGCTGTGGCGGGTGGAACCCGCCTACCTGGAGCAGGCGCAGCGGGACGCGACGCTGCTGGCCATCCGGGCCCAGGAGCAGGCCGGCCTGGACATCCTCACCGACGGCGAGATCTGCCGGGAAAGCTACTCCAACCGGTTCGCGACCGCGCTGGACGGCGTGGATATCGACAACCCCGGCAGCGCGCTGGACCGCAGCGGACACCCGAACCCGGTGCCGCGGGTCACCGGGCCGATCCGGCGGCGGCACCCGGTCGAGGTGGAGGACCTGCGGTTCCTGCGGGCGAGCACCAGCCGCACCGTGAAGATCACCGTGCCGGGGCCGTTCACCATGTCCCAGCAGGCGCAGGACGATTACTACGGCAGCCCCGAGGCGCTCGCCCTGGGGTACGCCGAGGCGGTCAACGAAGAGATCAGGGACCTGTTCGCGGCGGGCGCGGACATCGTCCAGCTGGACGAGCCCTACCTGCAGGCCCGGCCCGAGCCGGCCCACCAGTACGGCGTCAAGGTCATCAACCGGGCACTTGAGGGCGTGACCGGCACCACCGCGGTCCACCTGTGCTTCGGGTACGCCGCGATCATCCACGACCGCCCGCCGGGTTACTCGTTCCTGCCCGAGCTGGCCGAGTGCAGCTGTGACCAGATCTCGATCGAGACCGCCCAGTCCGGTCTGGACTGCTCGG
>Ga0302325_10008035_pt1 | contig 23274 bp, 20 predicted proteins | sample Palsa_T0_2_FD_201948 | JGI IMG/M metagenome (GOLD analysis project Ga0302325, IMG submission 201948) | Peat permafrost microbial communities from Stordalen Mire near Abisko, Sweden - Palsa_T0_2 | ecosystem: Environmental > Terrestrial > Soil > Palsa > Peat permafrost | place: Sweden: Abisko... | reverse complement strand
CTGGCTGTAGAGCTCGGGATAGGCGGCGCCCATCAGCTCGCGCACGAGATCGCCGTAGCGCACGAGGAAGCCGGGCTCACAGCCGAGCCCGCGGCCGTGCTGAATCGCGCGGCGCATCACGCGGCGCAGCACGTAGCCGCGCTCCTCATTGGACGGCACGACGCCGTCGGCGATCAGGAACACCATCGCGCGGGCGTGGTCAGCGAGGATTCTCAGGGAGCGGTCTGTGCCGGGGTCGGAGCCGTAGCTCTTCCCGGAGAGGGTCTCGCCGAGCTCGATCAACGGTGCGAACTGGTCGGTTTCGAAGACCGACGGGACGTCCTGGAGGATCACGGCCAGGCGGTTGAGGCCGAGACCGGTGTCGATGTTGCGCGCCGGCAACGGCGTCAGCTGATCGTGCGGCTCCTGGTTGAACTGCATGAAGACGAGGTTCCAGTACTCGAGGAAGCGCGCGTTCTCGCCGCCCGGCAGGTCGTCGGCCTTGCCGAACTCGATGCCCCGGTCGAGATAGAGCTCGGAGCACGGCCCGCAGGGCCCGGTCGCGCCGGACTCCCAGAAGTTCTCCGAGCGCGAGCAGGGCACGATCCGCTCGCGCGGCATGCCGACCGCCAGCCAGGCCTCGATCGCCTCCTCGTCGGGCCCGAGCCCGAGGACATCGTCGCCGGCGAACACGGTGACCCAGATCTGCTCGGCGGCAAAGCCGAAGACCTCGCGCGAGAGGTCCCAGGCGTATTCGATCGCCTGATTCTTGAAGTAGTCGCCGAACGAGAAGTTGCCGAGCATCTCGAAGAAGGTGAGATGGCGCGCCGTCGAGCCGACGATGTCGAGGTCGACCGTGCGGAAGACCTTCTGGCAGGTCGTCAGGCGCTGCGCCGGCGGCCGTTCGGTGCCGGCGAAGTAGGGCTTGAGTGGGTGCATCCCGGCGACCGTGAGCAGCGCCGAGGTGTCGTTTGCCGACGGCACGAGCGAGTAGCTCGGCACGCGCAGGTGCCCGCGCTCCTCAAAGTAGGCGAGGTAGCGCTCGCGGATCTCATCGGAACTGGTCGCCGGCACGCCTCGGAGATTACTTCGAGGTGGAGATCGTCGGCTGGGCTTGCGGCGCGCCGGTCGGACTGGGGCGCGTCATCGCGCGCCGGCGCTCAGACTGCGATCGTCGCGTGACCGACGACGAGATCGCCGTCCATCAGGCAGGCGAGCTGCCCTGGGGCGACGCCGTAGGCGGGCTCGTCGAGTGCGAGGGCGAGCACGCCGTCAAGGCCTGTCGTGACGGGCGCACACGGCAGCGGCCGCTGGCGGTAGCGCAGGCGCACGCGGTCAAAGCTCGGGCGGTGCAGCACCGTGTCGCGCAGCGGGACGGTCGTCGTCGCGAGCGCCTCGCGCGGGCCGATCGTGACGGTGTTCGTGTCGGCATCGGTGGCGAGGACGTAGAGCGGCGTGCCACCGCCGACGCCGAGGCCGCGACGCTGACCAACGGTGTAGTTATGGGCGCCGCGGTGGCGCCCGAGCGAGCCGCCGCCGGCGTCGAGCAGCGCGCCCTCGCGCTCGCCGAGCCCACCATGGCGGGCGAGGAAGGCTTCGCGGCTGCTGCCGGCCAGGAAGCAGAGGTCCTGGGAGTCGGGCTTGCTGGCGACCGGCAGGCCGTGGCGGCGCGCGAGCTCGCGAACCTCCCCTTTGCGCAGCTCGCCGAGCGGGAAGCGCAGCCGGGCGAGCGACTCGGGGGCGACCGCCGCGAGCGAGTAGCTCTGGTCCTTGTGGGGGTCGGCGGCGACGCGCAGCAGGCCGTCGGCGACGCGCGCGTAGTGCCCGGTGACGAGCGCCGAGGCACCGAGCCGCCCGGCCAGCTCGAGCATCGCGTCGAGTCGTACCTCACCGTTGCAGCGCACGCAGGGGTTCGGCGTCAGGCCGGCGGCGTGCTCCGCCAGCCACGGCTCGACGACGTCGGCGCGAAACTCGGCACGCAGGTCGAGTGAGAAGTGGGACATGCCGAGGCTGTGAGCGAGCGCGCGGGCGCCGCGCACCGCCTGTGCCGAGCAGCAGCTGCTCTCGCCATCGCTCTGCGGGTCAGACCACAGCTCGAGCGTCACGCCGACCGCCCGCGAGCCGGCCAGCAGCGCCGCGACGGCGCTGTCGACGCCGCCGCTGAGCGCGACGAGCCGCCGCCCCGTCGCCGGTTCGAGCGCGGCGTCAAAACGCGCCGCCGCGCCGAGCGCGCGATGCAACGCGTCGGCCGCGAGCTCGGCGCCATGGCGCCAGACCGGCGATAGACCGCCGAGTTCGCGGGCGATGTCCTCCGCGCCGACCCGCGCCGCATCGAGCAGCGGAAGACCCTCGACGAGCGCGGCGGCAGCGCTGCCCGCCGCCAGCGTCGCCGTGCAGCCCGAGGCGTCAAAGCCGACGGCGGCGATCCGCTGGCCGTCGAGCGCAACCGAGAGGCGAACAAGGTCGCCGCAGGGCGTACCGCCAGCGGCGCCGGTGTATGACCCGCGGGGCGTGAGGCCGCGACCGAGCGGGCGCTCGAGGTGGAATGCGAGGCTCACCAGGCAATTATCACGTTTCTGCCCCCACGCGCCCGTAGGGTTTCTACCTAACGCAGGCCTAAAGCGCCCACACGATCGGCGCCGATCGTCGCCGACCCGTAGGCTGTCGGGATCGCGGTGATGCCGGACGGCGTTCTCCACCTTTCCTCGCTGGTCGGCAGCCCGCTGCTCGACTCGGCAAATGAGCGTCTCGGCCGCGTTGAGGACCTGCTCGCGCGCCTCGATGGCAGCGACGGCCTGCCACCGGTGATCGGCCTGCGTGCGGCGGTCGGTGGCCGCAGCCTGTTCGTGCCGGTGCGCCACATCGAGCGCCTCGAGCCGGGCGGCGCCCACGCCTCGACGACGAAGCTCAACCTGGCCCAGTTCGAGCGCCGTCCCGGCGAGGTGCTGCTGCGCGCCGACGTCCTCGGCCACAGCATGATCAACGTCGCTACGGCGCGGCTCGTGACGGCGCGCGAGGTCGAGCTCATTGAAGAACAGGGCGCTTGGCACGTCGCCGGGATCGACACGAGCTTCCGCGCCGGGCTGCGGCGGCGGCTGCCGCGTCCCTTGCGCTCGGGGCGCAGTGCCGACGTCGGGTTCGTCGCCTGGGGACAGCTCGAGCCGTTCGTCGGGCACGTGCCGACAGCGCGGCTGCGCCTGCGCCGGATCGCGCAGCTGCATCCGTCGCAGATCGCCGACCTGGTCGAGGCGGCAAGTCACGACGAGGGTGAGGAGATCCTCGCCGCCGTGCGCCAGGACCGCGAGCTCGAAGCCGACGTCTTCGAGGAGCTCGATGACGAGCACCAGCTCGAGTTCCTCGACGCGCGCTCGGACCGCGAGGTTGCCTCGGTGCTGGCCCGGATGGCGAGCGATGACGCCGCGGATCTGCTGCTGGAGATCAAGCAGGAGCGCCGCCTGCCGGTGCTCGACCTGATGCCGGCTGCCAAGCAGCGCAAGATCAAGGGGCTGCTCGGCTACAACCCCTCGACGGCCGGTGGCGTGATGAGCCCCGACTTCGTCGCCGTCCCGGTCGCCGGCACCGCCGCCGATGCGCTCGTGGCGGCGCGCAAGCAGGAACTCTCGCCAGAGATGCTCTACTCGATCCTGCTGACCGACAAGGACGGCGCGCTCAGCGCTCTGATCAGCGCCGGCGCGCTGATCAAGGCGGAGCCCAAGGCCCTGCTCGCCGAGCTCGCCATTGCCAACCCGCCATCGGTGAGCGCCGAGGCCGACATTCCCGAGGTCGCGCGCCTGATGACCGACTACAACCTGGTCTCCCTGCCGGTCCTCGACGCCGACGGCCGGCCGATCGGGATCGTCTCCGTCGATGACATTCTCGAGCTGATGCTGCCTGAGGATTGGCGGCGGCGCTTTGGCGTCGCGCGCGAGTAACATCACCGCGATGGACGACCAGACCAGCACACCGCAGGACAGCGAACCGCCGCGAAGTCACGGCCGCACGGCTGCCTGCCCCGGCGTCCTCACCTCGGTCCGGTCTCGCTGACCGGCAACTGAGGACCTCCGGAGAGCCGCCGCGCGACCGTCGCAGCGGGACCCGAAAGGAGGTGAAGCAAGATGGCCAGCAAGCCGCCGGCGCGTGCGCCGCGCAAGCGTCGTGCCCCGCCGCGCGAGCGTGCCGTGCTCGACAGCGCCCACGTCGGCGACATCCGCGGCGCGTTCGGCACGATCGGTCAGAACGACTCGGAGCGGCGTCGCAGCTGGCGGGCGCGCACGTTCGCGCTACTCGCGATTATCGGACCCGGGTTGATCGTGATGGTCGGCGACAACGACGCCGGCGGTGTCGCCACCTACTCGCAGGCCGGCCAGAACTACGGCCTCAGCCTGATGTGGGTCCTGCTGCTGCTGATCCCGGTGCTGCTCGTCAATCAGGAGATGGTGGTGCGGCTCGGCGCCGTGACCGGCGTCGGTCACGCCAAGCTGATCTTCGAGCGCTTCGGGCGTTTCTGGGGCCTGTTCTCGGTCGGCGACCTGTTCCTGCTCAACTTTCTGACGATCGTCACCGAGTTCATCGGCGTCAGCCTCTCGCTCAGCTACTTCGGCGTCGCGAACTATGTCTCGGTGCCGATCGCGGCGGTGCTGCTCGTCGCGATCACGGCAAGCGGCAGCTTCCGCTTCTGGGAGCGGGCGATGTTCATCTTCGTCGCCGCGAACTTCCTCGCGATCCCGTTGTTCGTGCTCGCCCATCCGCACGTCGGCGCGGTCGCCGAGCACTTCGTGATTCCCGGCATCGAGGGCGGCGCCAACTCCACCTCGGTGCTCTTGATCATCGGGCTGGTCGGCACGACGGTGGCGCCGTGGCAGCTGTTCTTCCAGCAGTCCAACGTCATCGACAAGCGGATCACGCCGCGTTGGATCAACTACGAGCGCCTCGACACCTGGATCGGCGCGTTCGTCGTCGTGCTCGGCGCCGCCGCGTTGATGGCCGTCTCGGCTTTCGCCTTCCACCACACTCGCTATTTCGGTCACTTCAAAGACGCCGGCAAGACGGCGTCGGCACTCGACCACGTGCTCGGGCCGGTCGCCGGCGCGTTCTTCGCGATCGTGCTGCTCAACGCCTCGCTGATCGGCGCCGGCGCGCTGACGCTCTCCACCAGCTATGCGTTCGGTGACGTGTTCGGGACCAAGAGCTCGCTGCACCGCAGTTTCGCCGACGCCAAGGCCTTCTACGGCACCTTCTCGCTGCTGATCGCCGGGGCCGCGGCGATCGTGCTGATCCCCCACGCACCGCTCGGCGTGATCACGCTCGCCGTGCAAGCGCTGGCTGGCGTCCTGCTGCCAAGCGCGACCGTCTTCCTGCTGTTGCTGTGCAACGACCGCGAGGTGCTCGGCCCGTGGCGCAACCCCGGCTGGCTCAACGTGCTCGCCAGCGTGATCGTTGCGACGCTCGTGCTGCTGTCGATGATCCTGATGGCGACGACCGTGTTCCCGCACGTCAACGTCACCGCCATCTCACTCGGCGGCGGCGTCGCGCTGGCCGGCGGGCTCATCGCCTTCGCCATCGCCACGCTGCGCTCGCGCCGGGGCGCCGCTGCGGTCACCGTCGAGGAGCCGGCGTCGACGATCCCCAGAGAGCAGTGGACGATGCCGCCGCTGGCCTTCCTCGCCCGGCCGCAGTGGTCGACCGGCCGCAAGGTGTCGATGCTGACGCTGCGCGGCTACCTCGCGGTGTCGATCGTCCTGCTGATCGTCAAGGCCGTACAGCTCGGCTAGAGCGTCTCCCCCACCAGCACCTCCGAGGGCTCGGGCGGCAGCACGCTGCGGCCCTTCGCAATCGCGCTCGGCGGCGAGAACCAGCGCTGGGCGATCACCGTGGGCACGATCGCCGAGACGACGACGATCGTCACGAGGATCGAAAACTGCGTGCGGTCGATGATGTGCGCGTTCAAGCCGTAGAGCGCGCTGATCGTCCCAAACGTCAAGCCGGTGCTCATCAACAACGTCGCGAACGTGGCGTGCGGACGGGCGTGGCGTCAGGCAAGCGGAAACACGAGCGTCAGCTTGGGCACCAGCTTGGCGGGCAGCAACACGCCGAGGATCCCGAGATTGGCAAACACGGCCGCCAGCGAGACGTTCATCCCGCCGCGCAGGAAGAAGAACGGCGTCAGGAAGGCGAAGGCGACGACCCGCAGGCGCCGCTGCTGCTCCTGATTTCGCTGGTAGTGGCGCGACATCACCAGGCCCAGCACAAACGCCGGCAGCACAGCCTGGCTGTTGGCCGCGTCACCGAGCACCAGCAGCACCAGCAGGACGGCGAAGACGAGCTTGATCTCCGGCTCGATCACGCGATCGCCGAAACGTCGGAAAAACCACGGCGCCAGCTTCGGCAGGGCGACGATTGCCACGACCGAGACGACGAGAAAGACCGGAAACCAGATCGTCGGCTTGATGAAGATCGCCGAAAGCGCAATCACCGTGCACATGTCCGTGACGAAGCAGGCGCTCATGATCAGCTTGCCGACCCGCACCGTGTTGAGGCCGGTCTCGACAAGCACGGCGTAGACGACGGCGAGGCTCGTTGTCGAAAGCGCGGTCCCGGCGATCAGCGAGGCCTTCACCGTCCAGCCAAGCGGTCCCAGCGCGACCAGTGTCGCGACGATGAAGGGGCCGGCGAACGAAACGAAACCCATCGTCGTCGCGGGCCAGAAGCGCTCGCGAAAATCGTCCGGATCAACCTCGGCGCCGGCGAGGAACGTCAGCACAACCGAGGCGAAGCTGGCGATGAAAACGAGCCAGCTGGCGTCCGGATTGAGCTTGAAAACGTTGCCCAGGAACACGCCGACGGCGAGCTCGATCAGGGCAACCGAAATACCGAGCTCGACGGAAACCATGCTCGCGGCGAGCGCCGCTCCGACGAGCACTGCGGCCAACTGAACTGGATCCATTTGAAGACCTCCACGATGCGTCGTTTGACGTTGTCGTGGAGGCCATCAGCGGTCCGAAGACCGCGGTTCGAGCGAGCCTCATCGCTCTGGCAGAGCAACTATAGCCGACGGTTGGCCCCGTCCTCTGGCCGTCCGGTCGGCTCGCGCGCCGGCGCCCCGCGCTAGGAGGCCTCGTCGGGCCAAGCCCCCTCGGCCCGCACGCCGTCGCCGCCCTCCGGCCGGTGGCTGCCGACGGCGAGGATCTCCAGGCCGTCGGCTCCCGCGGCGAACGCCCGCACGACCTCCGGCGCGACGCGCACCACGTCCCACTGGGCAAGCTCGAGCACCTCGCCATCCAGCAGCACCTGGCCCGAGCCGGCGATGACGACGTAGGCCTCCTCCTGCTCGCGGTGGCTGTGGGCCATCGGGCTGCGCAGGTTTGCGGGGTAGCGGAAGAGGCTGACGCCGAGGTCGCGCGAGTCGAGCTTCCCGCGCGCGAAGTGAGCCTCGACCCCGGTACCGGTGCCGCCCGCCGAATCCTCGATCTCCAACAGGTTCACTTTGGCAAAGCGGGACATCGGCCTCCTTTGGCTGGATCGGTGTTGCGCCGGGCCAAGATTACCGAGCGCCCGTCGCCTCTCCCAGCGCTCGCTCGGCGTCCGCCGCGAGCACCAAGTCGTAGCGGCGACGGACGTCCGCGCGATCCGCCGCCTCGGGCACGGACTCCTCGCAGGAGCGGAGAATCATTTCCGCCTGCTCGAGCAGCACCGCGCGCTGCTCCGCCGTGGTGGTGTGCGCCATCACCTTGGCGAGGCCGGCGAGCTGGCGGATCATCACCGCCGGCATCGCGCGGCTGGCCTGGCGCACCTTGTCGTGCGAACGCTCGACCAGGCGGCGGAAGTTGATCGGCACCGTGATCACCCGCAGATGACCAGCGGCGTCGCGATGGACGGCGAGCGGCTGCCAGCGATCGGCGATCTTGCAGAGCCCGTCGACGAGCCAGTCGATGCAGGTGAGAGCGGTGAAGGTGTCGTTGACGGCCGCCGACAGCGCCCGGATCCCGATCTCCACGAGCTGGTCGACGGCGAACGAAAGATCCTGGGTCAGCGTACGGTAGGAACCGGTCGCGTGGGCGCCGCCGAGCGCCGCCGCGACGATCGGCGCAGCGGCCGCGGGCCAGACGTCGGCGAGCGGCTCGCCCTCGGTGACGAAATGGCCGGGCCGGTGCAGCAGGCGAATCACCGCGTGGCTCGCCGAGGAGATCTCGATCAGCTTGTCGATGCGCACGAACTGGAGGTAACCGCTGCTCGGGGCGCGCACAACGCCGCTGTCCTCGTCGAGCCGCGCAGTCACCTCCGAAACCGACCAGCCCGCCTTGCAGCCGCCCGCCGCCGGCAGACCGCCGTCGACCTCGATCGCGCGCGAAAGGTCGCGGGCGATGCTCGCGATGACCTCGGGTAACTGGATCGACTTCGCGATGTGATCGATGAACAGCACGAGCACGGCGACGTCGAGGACGACCAGTGCCATGCAAACCGTGATCGAGAGGTGCGGCACGAAGCTCGCGTGCCCGCCGGAACCGATCGAGACGAGCGCGAGGATCGAGAAGATGAACGTCGCGACGAAGCTGCCGAGCGTGATCTGGGTGATCCAGTCGCGGATGAAGTTGCGCAGCATGCGCGGCCCGAACTGGGTCGAGGCGAGCGTCAGCGTCACGATCGTGATCGAGAAGACCAGCGTCACGACGGTGATCACCGCCGCCGCGATCGCCGTCAGGATGTCGCGCGCGGCGTCGGCGTCGCCGCTGACCAGGAACGACGGCAGCTTCAGCGTTCCGTCGAAGGCCGCGCGGTCCAGCGCGTAGGTCACCGCGAACAGCAGCACCGCGGCGACGATCTCGACCGTCGGGACCAGCCACAGGTTCGTCCGCAGCGCCTCGCGCCGCCATGCCGAGGGCCGCGGACGCCGCGCGTTCATCGGCGCACGCCGCTGCGGTTGAGCTGGATGTGGGAGCGAGGGTCGCGGTGCATGATGGCCGGACAGCACAAGACGGTGCCGACCAGGCTTCCCGGCTCACCGCGGCCAACGATACTCGGCCGCGTTCTCACGGGCCGGCCGCTAGGCCAGTCGCAGGCCGAGATCGCGCAGCGCCGCTGCGTCGACCGGGGCCGGTGCGCCGGTCAGCGGATCGGCGCCGCTGGCGGTCTTGGGGAAAGCGATCACGTCGCGGATCGACTCGCGCCCGGCGAGCATCGCTACGACCCGATCGAGGCCGAGCGCGATGCCGCCGTGCGGCGGGGCGCCGTAGCGCAGCGCATCGAGCAGGAAGCCGAAGCGCGCCTCGGCTTCCTCCGCTGCGAGGCCGATCACCTCGAAGACCCGCCGCTGGATCTCCGGCGTGTGGATGCGGATCGAGCCGCCGCCGAGCTCGACGCCGTCGCAGACCAGGTCATAGCCGCGCGAGAGCAGCGCCGCCGGATCGGAGAAATCGAGCTCGCGCGCGCCGAACGCGGGCGCCGGCGCCGTAAACGGGTGGTGCATTGCGGTGAACCGCTTCTCCGTCTCGCTCCACTCGAACATCGGAAAGTGGTCGATCCAGAGCACGTCGTGACGCTCCGCAGGGATCAGCCCGAAGCGCTCGCCGAGCTCGAGCCGCAAGGCCCCGAGCGCCTGCGCCGCGACCGCCTCACGGTCGGCCACGAACAGCAGCAGGTCACCGTCGGCGGCGGCGAGCTCGCTGTTCACGGATTCAATCGCTTTCGTCGTGAAGAACTTCGCCAGATTGCCGCGCCAGCCGCCCCCATCCCCGGCGTAGATGGGGGCAACCGCTTTCGCGCCGTGGCGCTGGACGATCTCGTTCAGCCCGTCCTGCTCGGCGCGCGACAGCTCGTGCGCCCCGGCATTCAGCGCTCGCACGCCGCCGCCATCGGCGAGCACGCTGGCGAAGACCTTGAACTCGCTGTCACGTACGAGCTCTGAGACATCGTGGATCTCGAGGCCGAAGCGCGTGTCCGGGCGGTCGCTGCCGTAGCGCGCGATCGCCTCGGCATAGGTGAGGCGCGGCCACGGCGGCGCCGCGACGGCGAAGCCACCGAGCTCGAACACGCGAGCCATCACGCGCTCGGTCAGCGCCAGCACGTCCTGCTCCTCGACGAACGACAGCTCAACGTCGAGCTGCGTGAACTCGGGCTGGCGGTCGGCGCGGGAGTCCTCATCGCGGAAGCAGCGGGCGATCTGGTAGTAGCGCTCGAAGCCCGCGATCATCAGCAGCTGCTTGAACAGCTGCGGCGACTGGGGCAGCGCGTAGAAGCTGCCGCGGTGCGTGCGCGCCGGGACGAGGAAGTCGCGGGCGCCCTCCGGTGTAGCTCGCGTCAGGATCGGCGTCTCGATCTCGACGAAGTCCTCGGCCGCGAGCTGCTCGCGAATCGTCGCGACGACCTCGTGGCGCAGCAGCAGCGCGTCGCGCATCGGCTCGCGCCGCAGGTCGAGCGCGCGGTGGCGCAGGCGCAGCGTCTCATCGACGGCGACGTCCTCGTCGATCGGGAAGGGTGGGGTCAGCGACGTCGCGAGCACCGTGAGCTCGGCGACCGCGAGCTCGATCTCGCCGGTCGCCAGCGCCAGGTTGACGTCCTTGGGCTCGCGGATGACGATCTCGCCGAACACGCTGATGACGGCCTCGCTGCGCAGGTCGTGCGCGGCGGCGTGCGCCGCGGGCGCGCTGTCGGGGTGGAAGACGAGCTGCAGCAGTCCCGCGCGGTCGCGCAGATCGATGAAGATCAGGCCGCCGTGGTCGCGCCGGCGATGGACCCAGCCGGCGACGCGAACCTCCGCTCCGGCATCGGCGGCGCCCAGGTCGCCGGCCCAACTGGTGCGGTAGTCGTTCGTCGCCGGCGGACGCTTCATGACGGCCACACCTGCTTGGCAACCTCCTCGCGCGCGAGCGTGTGCTCGGTGCCGCTCACGCGGTCGCGAAGTACCACGGAGTCGGGTCGGTGAATCGCGACGAAGCGTGCACCCAGCCGCTCGGCGTGCTTCAACTGTCCCTTGAGCGAGCGGCCACCGAGCTCGAGCTCGGTCCGCAGGCCGGCGGCGCGCGCCTCGAGCGCGGTCTGAAAAGCGTCGGCGCGCGCCCCCTCATGGGCGACATAGAGATCAGGAGGGAGCGGCGGCGGCGGCTCCACTCCCGACGCCAGCAGGATCCGCTCGATCCCGGCAGCCCAGCCGACGCCGGGGGTCGGCGCGCCGCCGAGCAGCTCGACGAGGCCGTCATAGCGCCCGCCGCCGGCCACGCCCGACTGGGCGCCGAGGGCGCCGCTGGTGAACTCGAACAAGGTGCGCGTGTAATAGTCGAGGCCGCGGACGAGCGTGGGGTCGATCGCGTAGCTGACGCCGGCGCGATCGAGGAGGTCTCGCACCTCGGCGAAGTGCTCAGCATCCTCGGGGCTGAGCATGTCGAGCAGCTTTGGCGCGCTCGCCATGACTTCGCGCGTCGAGGGATCGTCGGAGTCGAAGGCCCGCAGCGGGTTGAGGTCGATCCGCCCGCGGACGACTGTCGCGAGGCGGTCCTCGTGAGCGTGGAGGTGGGCCGTGAGCTGCTCGCGGTAGACGGCGCGGGTGGCGGCACTGCCGAGGCTCGCCAGCCGCAGGTGCAGCCCGCTCGTCCCGAGCCGGCGCAGCAGTTCGTGCAGCAGGACGATCAGCTCGGCGTCGAGCGCCGGGTCCTCGGAACCGAGCGCCTCCGCGCCGACCTGCCAGAACTGGCGGTAGCGGCCCGACTGCGGGCGCTCGGCGCGGAAGAAGCTCTCGAGGTAGTAGAGCTTGACCGGCGCCGGCAGCTTGTGCATCCCGTGCTCGACGTAGGCGCGGCAGACCGGCGCCGTGCCCTCGGGTCGCAGGGTCAGCGAGCGGCCGCCACCGTCGTCGAAGCTGTACATCTCCTTCTGCACGATGTCGGTCGCCTCACCGACGCCGCGAGCGAACAGCTCGGTCGATTCGAACGCCGGTGTCTCGATCCGGCCGTAGCCGGCGCCTTCGAGTAGCTCGCTGGCGGTCTGCTCGACCTGGCGGCGCTGTGCTGCCTGCTCGGGCAGCACGTCAAAGGTGCCGCGGGGAGCGGTGAGCTTCGAGCTCACCCCGCGGCCGACGTGCGCAGCTCGCCGAGGAACGGGTTCATTTCGCGCTCGCGCCCCAGCGTGGTGAGGGACATGTGTCCGGCGTAGACGAGCGTGTCGTCGGGGTAGGCGTCGAGCAGCTGCCGGATCGAGGCTTCGAGCGTGGGCCAGTCGCCGCCGGGCAGATCGACGCGCCCGACCGAGCCGGCGAACAGAACGTCGCCGCTGAACAGGGCACCGCCGGCGGGAATCGCGTAGGTGAGGTGACCGGGGCTGTGGCCCGGGGTGAAGTGGACGTCGAGTTCGAGCCCCGCCAACTCGAGGTGCTCACCGCCGGAGAGCAGCTCGTCGGCGTCGTAGCTCTCGAACGGACCGAAGCCCGTCATCCGCATGTAGGTGTTGATGTCGGCGAGCATGTGGCGCTCGAGCGCCGGGCAGTAGACGGGCGCGCCGGTGTAACGCGCCAGCGGCGCGACCGCGCCAACGTGGTCGAAGTGTGTGTGGGTGAGGAGGATCGCATCGATCGTGAGGCCGAGCCCGTCGATCGCCTCGATCAGTCGCTCGGGTTCATCGCCAGGGTCGACCAGCAACCCGTGATCGGATCCCTGCGCACGGACGATGTAGGTGTTCTCGGCGACCGGGCCGACGGTCAGCCTGTCCACCTCGAGTGCGATTGCCTGCGTCACGCCGCGCGCCGGCGCGCCGGGCTGACGGTCGCCCTCGCCCGCGCCGCTCATCGGCCGGCCTTCTTGCGCTCGCGGCGGCGGTAAATCCACAGGTCGGTGTAGTAGATCATCGGCGCGTAGAACACGAGCACGATCGGTAACAGGATCAGGTTCGTCTTGACCGGGCGCTTCAGCAGCAACGTCGAGACGGCGTAGACGACGACGGCCGCGATCACGGCGCGCGTGCCCGCGCTGCGCCAGGTTGGCGGGCTCTCGTAGCGCTTGGGTCGCGGTCCGCTCGAGCCCCGGGAGCTCTTGCCGGAACCGCGGGCGTCGCCCTTCTCGGCGGCGGTCGGCTTGCGCCCGGTGCGACCGCGCGCCTCGATGACGCCGGCGGCGTTGCCGCGGTGCTTGGTCGAGCGTCTGCGCTTGGTCGTGCGGGGCATCGCTAGAGGAAGGTTAATGCGTTCTCGGCGATCTGGCGGGCGGGATCGAAGCCGCGGATCTCGAGCCCCGCCGGAAAGCCCTCGAGCGCGGCCCGCGGAACCAGTCCGACGATCTCCGCCGCGGCAAGCGGAGCACGGCTCGAGACCTGCGCGACGATTGCCGCGAGCGGCGTTCCGTACGGGTCCTCCACGTTCATCGAAACCTGCGCGCGATGATCGCGCGAGGCCAGCTCGAGGCCGATCGCCCGCACACCGAGGGGACCGCTCTGGCGGATCATCGCGGCGACCTCGCGCGCCGTGTTGAGGTTCGCCGGCGGGGCCAGCTCGAGGTTGAAGGCGACGATTGGTGCACGGGCTGCTACGAGCGTGGCGCCGGCGGTTGGATGTAGCCGCTGTGGACCGAAGTCGGGCGTGAGCTCGCCGGCGGCGATCCGCGCGGCCAGCTCACTGCGACCGCCACGGCGGATCTCGGCGCGGCTGCGCCCACCGGCCAGCAGGCCATAGAGGAAGACGGGGAGCTCCAGTTCGCTGGCGATCAGCTCGGCCGTGAGCAGCGCCTCGGCGCAGGCGGCGCCGCGCGAGTGGGCGCTGAAGTAGACGAGCGGCGCGACATCGAGAGCACCGACATGCGGGTGCTGCCCGCGCGGCTCGTTGAGATCGATCCGGCTGACGGCCTCGCGGGCGCCCGAGAGCAACGCTTGCGCGAGCGTCGCGGGTGGGCCGGCGAGCGTGAACACCGAGCGGTGGTGATCGGCGTCGCTGTGGCGGTCGAGCAGCTGCGCGTGTTGAGCGAAGGCCGCGCCGATCGCATCGAGAACGACGAGGTCACGCCCCTCGGAGACGTTCGGAACGGCAACCAGGGGCGTCGTAGCGGTGGCTGCCGAACCGCTCAAGCCGGCCTCAGCTGTGCGAGCGGCGGCCAAAGACCGCGCCAAAGAACAAGATCAGCGCGAGCAGCGCCAGCAGAAGAAAGGTGAGGCAGCCGATGCAGCCGATCCCGCCGGCGCGAATGCCCGCGCGCACCACGCCCCGGCGCTTCGCTTGCCTCGGCGGCTCCTCGGCAAACGCCATCCGGCGATTCTGACAGAGCCCCTCGTCGCCACGACGTCGAGCCAGGCTGCTACGACGGGCGAGCCGACGGCTATCCTCAGCGATCCCCGCCGGAGTAGCTCAGTCGGTTAGAGCAGCGGAATCATAATCCGCGTGTCGGGGGTTCGAGTCCCTCCTCCGGCATCTCCCCACTGGCGCGACGTGAGGCGTCAACGCCCGTCGCTGCTGGACGGCCGCCCGGAGCAAGGACGTGGGACGGGTCAGGAAGAAGTTCGGAGTTTGCGGTCTCGCCGGGGGCCCTTGGGGTTCGCGTCGAACAGGTCCGCGACCTCGCGCAGCGACTTCGCCGCTCTCGCGCGCACCTCAGGGGGGAGGTCGCCACTCAGCGTCCTCGCCTCGGTGACTACGACGTCGATTACGTGCCGTATATCCCCGTGATCGTCGCTGTCGCCCATGCTCGCCCTCCCAAGCGCGTACAGCTCGCGCCTTATGCGTACCAGCTGGTCGGCGGTCCGATCGTCTACTTGGGTGCTCCGCAGCTCGGTGAAGATCGCGGCGAGAGTCGGAGCCTGCCGGTCCTCCCGGACCCGGCGAATCCTGGCCGCCGCGGCATCCATCCGCGTGAGGGCGTCGCCGACCTCCTTGGCCAGCACCTCCTTGGTCAAAGCCGAGACGGGCCTCGTGGCGAATGGGTCAGTGTTCGCATTCTTCGACGCGGACCTTGTCGGCAATGCCTTAGAGACGATCTGCGTCCAGGACGGATAAGTCGCGCAGGCCTGCGCGACTTGTTCCTCGGTCGGGTACTTCTCGGCGAACTGCATGCGCCGCGCGATATCGGCACGGCTCAGGTCGGTCGCCTCGACGATCTCCGCCATTCGCCCGTTCGGCAATTGCTTGCCGCCATTCGCGTAGCGCTCCCGCAGGAGGAGTTTCCCGAACTCCCAGCGTGCGCGGATCCCCTCACCCGCCGCACGACCGGCCCGCGCGTCCGCGTCAACGATCTGCTCCTGCAAGTCGACGTACTCCTGCAGCTCGACGATCGGGCCGCCGCTCGCGGTCCTCGCCTTGACCATGGCAACGCTCTCCGCGAGTGCATCCATCACGTTCGGGACGCTCGCGTCGGCCTCCGTCACGCCCGGCACGCTCGCGTCGGCCTCCCCCGCGCCCGGCACGCTCGCGTCGGCCTCCGCGTTCGGGACGCTCGCGTCGGCCTCCCTCACGCCCGGCACACTCGCGTCGGCGTCCGTCACGCCCGGCACGCTCACGTCGGCCTCCGCGTTCGGGACGCTCACGTCGGCCTCCGCGTTCGGGACGCTCGCGTCGGCCTCCGCGGTGCCCGTTCTCGCCGCCTCGCTGGCGCTGATCGCCTCCCGACTCGCGGCCTGTGTACTGCTACCGCCGTTACTAAAACTCGCACTCATTTAATGTCCCTTGCTAGTGGTTACCTACATCCATGCATGCTGCCTCCTTTCGTTGCCGCGATGGTAACTCTCGCGCAACGTCGTCACGACCGCAGCCACGCAAATAGCGGGTTAATCCGCTTTCACGTTTTCGTCGGGTTTGCAGGAGTATTAAACCTCCACGCTGATCCTGTTTACCGCCGCGCTAATCGGGGCCGGTTTACCGAAAGTCGCTTTCACCATCGACCCATTAGGACCGATCGGCGGAAGAAGAGCCTTTAAGGTGAGAGACACGGTGTTGGGTTTACATAGTTTAGGTTAAGTGACACAGTATAAAACGTGCCTGGTAAGTTGAGTTGCGACTCGCGGTGGCGCGAGCCGCTGTGTATGCCGTCAAGGGCACCGCGGACCGCCACGACGTAGGAACGGGATCAGTCTGCTCACGAGACACGGCCATGCGGTTCCGATCTGGTATCGAAGGAATACGCGCGATCGTACATCTGTCCATTACATAACGTCGAGCGCCCGAGTTGGCGTCGCGTATTTCTACGATAGCGGTGCTATTCTACATAGCGGAGATATGCACGCACCTTGGACAAGGAGATCACGGTGACGGAGGGCCTAATGAAGCCGCGGCGCACGGCGAGCTATCTGCTGCGGCTCACACCGAAGGAGAAGGCGGTGTTGGAGCAGAAGGTGCGTGTAGCCGCTGCGTTGGGCAAGGCACCGATCAGCCTTGCGGATGCTCTGCGCATGGGCGCCGGGTTGTATCTGGACGACATGATCAAGGAGTTCAAGACGGCGCGTGACGCGACGGGCCCGGCCGATGGTGACTTGGAGCTCTGACGGCGGGCCGTTGGGTAGGCTCAAACGCCTCGTGAACGGCAATGCCAAGCGACCGTGGTCGCCGCGGAGCGATGCTCACCGCACGTCCGGCCCTCGGCATTGGGGAGCGACGTTCTCCCTCGCGACGATCGGTCTCCTCGCGCTGCTGCTCGCGGTGTCGATTAGTGGCCGTGGCGTAGCGCCCGCGATCGCGAAGCAACCGGCTGCGGCCGCTGCCACACGCTGTGGCGCGCACGCCGTTGGCGGCACGCTCACGGCGACGGTCGCCGGTTACCGCCGCACCGTGATCGTGCATTTGCCGAGTGACTACACGGGCTCGACGAAGCTGGCGCTCGTGCTCAACATGCACGGTAGCGGGAGCACGGCAGCCCAGCAGCAGATCCTCACCGGCATGGATGCGACCGCCGACACGGACCACTTCATCGTCGCCTACCCGCAAGGCCTGATTCCCGACGGCATCGGCTACGTCTGGAATGTCCCCGGCGAACCAACAGTCGGCGATAAGGCCGTGCCTGCCCACGCCGCCAACGATGTGGAGTTCCTGACCAAGCTCGTCGGCCTGCTCGAGCAGCGCTACTGCATCAACCCGGTGCACGTCTACGCCACCGGCTTCTCCGGTGGCGCCCGGATAGCCAGCCAGTTGGCCTGCGACTCCTCGAGCGTGTTCGCCGCCGTGGCCGTGGTCAGCGGTCTCCGCCGCCCGACTCCCTGTCCGACCAGCCGGCCAGTGGCGGTCGTCGCGTTCCATGGAACGGCTGACCCGGTCGACCCCTACGACGGCCACGGGCAGGCCTACTGGACCTATTCGGTACCGCAGGCCGCGGCATATTGGGCGCAGCAGGACAGCTGCTCCAAAACGCCGGCAACATCGAAGCCAGAGCACGGGGTGACGCTGACCGACTACAGCGACTGCGACGCCCACGTCGCGGTCGAGCTCTACTCCATCGCCGGCGAAGGCCACGAGTGGCCTGGCGGACCACCACTACCGAGCCTCCTGACCCACCTCCTCGGCCCCCAAACAACCGCGATCAACGCGAACACCATCATGTGGGCGTTCTTCGAGGCGCACCCGCTGCCCTGACTTCACATGCCTTCTCGCGCGTGAACCGCGGCCGTGTCGAGGCGTCGATGTTCGAGTATGCGTTCGGCGGCTCGGGCGGTGTCGGCGCCACGGAAGCGCTCGAGTAGATGCAGGGCCAGATCGATGCCGCTGGTGACACCGCCGGCGGTGAGAATGTCGCCGTCGTCGACCCAGCGCGCGTCGGGCCGTACGTCGGCGCCGGCGGCGCGGAGGTCTTCGAGCGCGGTGTGGTGGGTGACCGCGGGACGACCGTTCAGCAGGCCCGCTTTGGCGAGGAGCATGGCGCCGGTGCACACACTTGCGATGATCGTCCCGCGGGCGTGGCGCTCGGCGATCGCTGCGGGGATCTCACCGCGAAGGTACTCGGCGTAGGCGCCGGTCTTTTCGTTGCGCGCCGCCCAGCCGCCGCCCGGAACGATCAGCAGCTCGGGGGCATGAGAAAGCGTGGCTCGCGGAATGAGCGTGAGGCCGTGGCTCGCGGTCACAGTGTCGGTCCGCTTGAGCGTCACCAGTTTGGGCGCCAGCAGGCTCAGCACCTCGAATGGCCCGATCGCATCGAGCTCGTCAAAGCCCTCGTAGACAAGGATCTCCGCGTCCATGTCGCGCATCGTCGCAGGCGATCCGTGTGTCGTGCCTGTTGTTTACGCCTCAGCTGCGGGTCACTTTAGGATCTTGGCGCACTCGCTGATGGCGACTGCGCCTTCCTTCCCTTCGAAGGTCGATAGCGACGAGGCCGGGTGAGCGGGGTTGTCGGTCAGGTCGACCTTCCAGAAGAACACCCCGCGCAGCCCATACAGGCGGACTGTCCGGCACGCGGCGATGAACCAGTTAGCCTGCACGCCCTCATCGAGCGTGCCACCCGTCCACATGTTCGGCGGGTACTCGTAGGCGCCGGCCCGCGCCGATATCCCCGTCTCGTCAATTGCGGTCCTGTGCAACACCGCGGTACTTACATTGCCGAAGAACTGCTCCCACGCCGCCGTTACCTGCGCCGTCGTCGCCGTCGCCGGCAGATTCAGCGAATGGTACATGTCCATGCCGAGGTCCTGCACCGGCAGGAGAGCCTGCGTTGAATAGAAGTAGTCCTGATTCCACGCTGTGTAGGAAACGACGCCATGGTAGATACGCGAAACGCGGGCGAAGAACGACGGCCACAGCGCGCTGCCGTTCAGGTCGTGCATCTCTGTCGCGGTTACGAACTCGCCCACCCGCAGGCGCTGGGCCACGCGCAGGTAGGGTAGCTCGGCCTGGTAGTAGCTGGCGAACCAGCTGGCAGGGTCACTCGGCATAATCAACCCTTCCCACGGATTGGCCCTGCCAGTTGTCATGATGAAGATCAGCGGCCGGTACTCCACGCGCAGGTGGTCCCGCTCGGCGATCCTGGTCAAGATCGTCACATTACGGGCCGATAGCGTCGCCCCGGTCGTACGCACCGCGTCGGAGTACCGGTTGGTGACATAGAAGTCCCAGACGATCCCGACGGCGTCGGCCTTCAGTACGTTCTTGATGTAGGCGAGCATGCGCGTCCCGTCGGCCCGCACTACAGCCGGCGGGAAATTGCTGAGCGCGTACATGTCGACACCGACGACAGGTGCTGTGCCTAGGCTGAACATGGGCTTAGGCAGCGGCGGCGCAGGCCGGTGCCCACCGCACCCCGCGGCCAGCACCAGCACGGCCGCCAGAGGCACTGCGGCGCGCCTCATGCCGCCCCCGTCAACTTCCACACGGTCGCCGTCCCCACCGCTCCACTGAACGACCTAATGCGAACTGCCCCCTTCATCAGCTGGAGGAAGGCCGGGTCGCCTTGCCGGAAGCTCGACTGCAGGTAGGTGTGCCAGGTGATTGCGTACGAGGCGGCGTGCAGACACGGCACCGCGTATTCCACGGTGCACCATGGTTGGCTGATTAGATCCCCGATGCTCTGCTCGGTCACGACGATACTGTCCGCCGGGATATGAACAGCCGCGTACTGCTGAGTCTCCGCCAAGGGGTTGGCGCGGAAGGCCGGTAAGGCCAGCAGCAGGGAACCCACACCGGCTAGCACGGCGACGCCTGCTGCGGCGCCCTTCCACCGCGCGCGCCAGTCCCACCCGGCCACCTCGGTCCACAAGAAGCAGTACGCCGGGATCAGGATCAGCGCGAAGTACTGCGGAAACTGGAGGGCGCTGACCGCAAAGACCACGATCCCCGACACGAGCCAGCTAAACAGCAACGCGTTGCCCTGCGCGGGCGACCAGTTACGCGCCCGGTAACACTGCAGCAGCCTACGGATAACAGTCACGAACGCGGCCAATGCCACCAGCACGCTGGGGATGAAATATCGGTACTGCGCTGCCAGCAGGTGCAGCGCGGCGCGCGGCGACGTCAGCGTCCCACCGCTCTTCTCCAGTCCGAGCACGCGCCGCAACTGCACCAGGCTCTGCTCGATGTACCAGTCATGCCCGGGAGCGTCATAGATCAGGACCATCGTCGTCACGTAGGCCACGACGACCGCCACGAAGACCCCGAGCAGAACCAGGTGGCCCTTGTGCGCGCGCCGTAAGATCAGCCAGCAAAGCAGCACGGCCGTGAGCCCGTAAGCGCCCGTCTGCTTGAACACGGCCGCGAAGCCCAACACCGCTCCCGCAGCCGCGAACCGCTGCCAGGACGGGCGGCTCAGGGCGCGCTGATACAGCAGGAAGCCAGTAGCGATAAGCAGGAGAAGCGCGTTCTCGATGTACGAAACCCGCTCGATATACATCAGCCAGCCATCGAACACGACCGGGACGATCGCGAACAGAGCAACCCCCGGGCCGTGGATCCTCCACAGCAGTCGGAACAGCACGGCTAGCATCCACGCCGTCAGCACTACACCCAAGACGCGCGCATGGTAAATGCTCGCGCCAACCGCGCTGAACCACTGGGCCAGCAGCAATAGATAGAAGGGAGGCTGATACAAGAACGGCTGCCACGCCACCCCCAGCAACGCGTGCTCCCCCAGCACCCCATGCTGGACGTTCACCGCAACCCGGTAATAGACAGCCTCATCCCACTGCCATGCAGGCGAGCCGCCCAGATCCCACAGCCGGAGACCGACGCCCGCAGCCAGAACTAGCGCGAAAACCAGCACCGACAGATACGGATGCCAGCGACGCCCATCCGGGGATGCCGGCTGGCGATGCCAGACCGCTGGTTCCGTCATGGCCGTCATGCCTCCGACTTCCTCTCCCAGATCGCGTAGACGGCGTGATCATTGGCGCTGTCGTACGGCCCCTGGGCGGCGAGCTGGTATCGCGGATCCGCTTCAAGGGCCTGGGTGAGCGCGGGGAGGCCGGGCTCACGCGAACTGTCCCCCACCAGAGCAAGCAGATCCAGATACCCACTGGCAGCCCGCGGCTCCAGCAGGATGCTCCCTGGTTGCGTCGAGGAGGAGAGCGTCGTCGTGTAGATGATCGTTATCACACCGAAACCGGTGCTCTCTAGCTGCGTTCTGTAATACGACGGCCATGTGCTCCGGGGCCCCGTCGGGTCTAGTGACAGGTTAGTGTTCCACCGGGCCCATTGGCGGCCTTGCGGGGTGTAGTACTCGGCGATGTGGATTGCCGCTGCCGCGTCGATGGATCCGTGGCTCCGCGCCGCGATGGGGGCGAAGTTGGTGATGAACGAGCGGGAGTTGGCCCATCCGTGGTAGACCCCCCACGCCGCCTCCCAGCTGTTGACCGCCGGATAGGCGAGGAGCGCCACGCAACAGGTGATCGCGGTCCGGGTCCTGGTTCTGGTTCTGGGGATCCACCGGATGAGCTTGTCGCACCCGTAGCCTGCCGCGATCACCGCGAACCAGAGCCCGTAGGCGAGGTGCTTGTCGAGCGACCAGGCCGTCTGATCCTTGAGCTGCGCCAAGGGCACCAGGAAGGCCGCGCTGGCCACGAACACGAGCAGGGTAGCGCGCTGCCTGACCTCAGCGCCCACTGCGGCGATGGCGCCTATCATCGCCAGGGCGACGATCAGCCCCGAATACCGCCAGCTATCTTTGAGCACGAGCAAGCTGCTCTGGTTATCCCTCCCGCTGCGGTCGATGACCGTGGACATGATCCCGGCCCAGGAATGAGATGCGGTCATCGCCAGACCGAAGCACAGCCCCAGCCCTCCAGCGAGCCAGGCCGCGCAGAACACGGCTTGACGTCGGCCCATGCGGGGCAGCCAGACGAGGAAGGCGAAGGCGATCACCACCGGGTCGATGATGATCCCCGAGTACGCCGTCGCGTTGGCCAGGGCGAGGGCTACGGCGGCGGCGGCCACGAGCTCGCCGCGGCGGCGGTATGCGGCCTCCACCGCGAACCACACTGCCAGCGCCGTCAGCAGGACCGACAGCGGGTCATAGGTGGCGAAAGCCAGGCGCAGCACAGGCTCGCTCAGCGCCCAGAGGGCGGCAGCGATGAGGGCCGCGCTGCGGTTGACGACTCGCGACGCGGTGAGGTACAACAGGGCCGTGGCGCCGAGCATGAAGGCCAGCGAAAGCATCCTCGCGCCGGCGAGGCCGCCGATGCTATCGGCAAGCGCGCCGAGCGGCGGGTAGATGATGGGCGATCCGGACAGGCCCTTGTCCCCATACGCCGACGGCCACGATGTCCCGTGCAGCCAGTGGTTGATCAGGAGATGGCCGATCCACAGGTAGTCGGCCTCATCCCCAAATGCCGTGTTGCTCCAGACCAGGGTCAGCGACAAACCGGCCTGCACCGCGAGGATGGCTGTCAACGGGTGAAGCAGTCGCCGCACGGGGAATCCCAGGCGCTGCCTGAGCGTGAGTGGGACGGCGGTCATGCCTGCGCCTGCTTCCGCCAGATCGCGTAGATGGCGTAATCATTGGCGCTGTCGTACGGCCCCTGGGCCGCGAGCTGGTATCGCGGATCCGCTTCAAGGGCCCGGGTGAGCGCGGCGAGACCGGGCTCCTTTGAGTTGTCCGCGGCCAGGGCCAGCAAATCCTGGGTGCTGGCGTCCGGCTTGAGCAGGTCGCCTCCCGGCAGCGGCACCAGTGAGAACGTCGTCGTGTAGAAGAGCGCTATCACCCCGTAGCTCCCGCTGCCAAGCCGCGATTCGTAATAGGCGCTCCATGTGCTCCGGGGCCCCGCTGGGTCGAGCGACAGGGCGCCGGTCCACCGGGCCCATTGGCGGCCTTGCGGGGTGTAGTACTCGGCGATGTGGATTGCCGCTGCCGCGTCGATGGATCCGTGGCTCCGCGCCGCGATGGGGGCGAAGTTGGTGATGAACGAGCGGGAGTTGGCCCATCCGTGGTAGACCCCCCACGCCGCCTCCCAGCTGTTGACCGCCGGATAGGCGAGGGCCACCACACAGCAGGCCCCAGCGAGCCGCATCCTGGCTCCGGGGATCCAGTGGATGATCTTGTCGCCCCCGTAGCCTGCCGCGATCACCGCGAACCAGAGCCCGTAAGCGAGGTGCTTGTCGATCAACCAGGCTGGCGGGTCAAGGAGCTGCGCCAAAGGCACCAGCAACGCCGCGCCGCCCAGCAAGGTCATCAGGGCGCCGCGCCGCCTGCCCCCGGCGCCGATCTCGGCCACCATGCCGATCACCGCCAAGACGATGATCAGCCCCGCGTACCCCCAGAAATCGTCGAGCACAGGCAGGATGCTCTGGCGCCCGCTGCGATCGGTGACCGTGGACATGATCCCGGCCCAGGAATGAGATGCGGTCATCGCCAGACCGAAGCACAGCCCCAGCCCTCCAGCGAGCCAGGCCGCGCAGAACACGGCTTGACGTCGGCCCATGCGGGGCAGCCA
>Ga0302325_10008034_pt1 | contig 23275 bp, 22 predicted proteins | sample Palsa_T0_2_FD_201948 | JGI IMG/M metagenome (GOLD analysis project Ga0302325, IMG submission 201948) | Peat permafrost microbial communities from Stordalen Mire near Abisko, Sweden - Palsa_T0_2 | ecosystem: Environmental > Terrestrial > Soil > Palsa > Peat permafrost | place: Sweden: Abisko... | reverse complement strand
GAAAGGTCATATTTTCAACCAAGGCAGCGTCTAGGGTGAAAGGAGAATGAGGACAGCCCTGAAGGGGCGACAGAACGTGGGCCGCCCCTTCAGGGCTCTGTCTTTTTGTGGATTCGACCCAGGGCGTTGCCCTGGGCTGGCATGTCTTCGGGCCTTTGGCCCTCCAGCAGCTATCATCCGATCACCACGTTTCGCAGAGAAAAGCATGGCATGTCAGTTGAATCAGGGTGAATTCGAACCCTCCCGCTTTTGGGCTTAAACCCTTTCCCGTTTTTTCAAGGTGAACCAGGCGAGGAGGTAGGTGGTGATGCCCCACATGAGGCAGCCGAGGAGGCCGCGGACGGCGGGGCGCTTTTTGTTGAAGATGTCGCCGGTGGAGAATTCGCGGTTGGGGTCGAGGTTGCGGTAGGATTGGTGGTGATCGCTGATGAGACCGCCGCTGAGCTCACGCTGCCAGAGGAAGCTCGTGTCCATGACGGTCTGGGCGCAGAAAGTGGGGGTGAGGCGGCTGACGAAGAGGACGCTGTGGGTCATGTCGCTGGAAGCGACGGTGTAGCCGGAGAAGAGGATCTGTGGGATGAGGATGAGCGGGACGAACATGACCGCTTGCATGACGGAGCGGGACAGCGCGGAGATGGCCGAACCGATGCCGACGCCGGCGATGGCGATGCCCAGAAGGGCGGCGAGTTGGAGCAGCACGGACCCATCGCGTTTGCCCTCTCCAATGATGACGGTCGCGTAGAGGACCAGTGCCTGGAGGGCGGTGAGGGTGATGAGAAAAATGAATTTGCTCGCCAGGTAGGAATGCGCGCCTACGCCGACGAGCCGTTCCCGGCGGTAAATGGCGATTTCCTTGACGATCTCCTGCGCGGCATTGCTGCACCCAAACCACAGGGTGGCAAGATAGGCGAAGAACATGACGAGCGCGTAATCCTTGCTCACCCATGAGACGAGGGCGGCAATGATCACCGGCTGGCTGCCGAGAAGGACGAAGTTGCGCCAGTCCGAGCAGAGGATGGCCCATTGGCGCGCGAGAAGGATGGGCATCGCGAAAGCGCGCCGGGCGCGCCTGGAGGTGCGCCCCGAAGCGGCGGCGGGCGGGGGCGCTTCCTCGGCCGCCGCGGGCCGTTCGAGATTGGCCGCCTGCCATTCCTTGGGCTGGCGATCGGCGAGACGATCGTAGAGCCCGGTCAGTTTCTGCACGCCGAAATACTCGCGCGCGCCCTGGGCCGACCCTTGAAAGGCGAGGCAGCCGCCCACCAGGACGATCAGCTGATCCATCAAGTAGGCGTTCTCCATGACGTGCGTGGTGCAGACGATGGTGCAGCCGGTATCGGCGAGATCGCGGAGCAATTCCATGAGCTGAAACTCGGTGGCGGGATCGAGACCGGAGGTGGGCTCGTCGAGGAAGAGGATCGCGGGTTTGGCGAGCAGTTCGACGCCGACGCTGACGCGTTTGCGCTGGCCGCCGGAGAGCTGGCTGATGCGCTTGCGGACGTGCGGGCGCAGGCCGAGCTGGTCCATGGTCTGGAGGAGCAGTTTGTCGATTTCCCGCTGGGGTGTGCCAGCCGGCAGGCGCAGCCACGCGCTGAAGCGCAGGGCCTGGTCGACGGTGAGCTCGGCGTGGACGATATCCTCCTGCGGCACGAAACCAAAGGATTGCGCCTCGTGACCCGCATAAATGTCGCGGGCGTTGACCAGGACGGTCCCGCCATTGGGAGCGCGCAAGCCGCTGAGGGTGGTGAGCAGCGAAGACTTGCCCGCACCGCTGGGACCGATGATGCCGACGAAGCGGGAAGCGGGAATGTTCAGCGCGATATCGTCGAGGATGGTCAGCGTGCCGGAACGCATGAAAATGTGGTCGGCGCGGATGGTGCCGCCGGCGGCGTTGGCCACGCGGTTGAGGGCGTGGCCGTCAAACTGAAAGCAGAACGGGCCGACCTGGAGGCGGTCGCCGATGGTCAATTCATGTGAATCGAAGCGGTGTCCGTTGACGAAGGAGCCGGCGGTGCTGTTGAGGTCGGTGATGACGATGCCGCCCCGCTCGGCCAGGGCGGCCGAAGCATGGCGCCGTGAGACACCGGGGTCATTGAGCACTACGTCGAGGCCCGGTTCGCGGCCGAGGACGAGGGGCCGGTCCACCTCGATGCGGTCGGCCGGTTTCCCGAAGACGAGCATCTGTGCAGCCGGAGCGGGGGCGGAGGATTTTTCCTTGGGCGGCGCGGCCGCGGGGGTGTCGCCGAGACCGAAGACGATGACGGCCGGCCCGACGCTGACCTGGTCCCCAGGCTGGAGCATGGTGGGCGCCTCGATGCGGTGGCCGTTGACGCGGGTGCCGCGGACACTGCCGAGATCCTCGACGACGCAGGCCTTCCCGTCCCAAGTAAACCGGCAGTGCTGGCGGGAGATCTCGACGTGGGCGAGTTCGAAATCCGCTTCCGCGGAACGCCCCGCGATGAAGCTGCCCTCGCGGAGGGCAAAGACGCGGCCCGGCAAGCCGCTCGTTACGGCCAGATGCGCCTCACTCATGTCGGGTGACCAATCAAGGAAGCACGGCCCAAATCTCGACGATGCGATTCTTTTCGAGGTTCTCCGCGTCGACCAACTTGGAACCGCCCATGCCCACGGTATGCATGACGTTGATGACACCGCACTTGTCTTTCATGGCCTTGAGCACGGAATCGGCCCGGGTCTGGGAAATGGCAATGTTCTTCTTCGGGTCACCTTTCGGATCGGCATAGCCGAGGATGACGAAGACGGCCGTGGGATCGCCCCGCAGATTGGCGAGATCGGGTTTGTCGAGTTCGGTCTTCAACGCGTCGATATCGGCGGGCGCCAGCTCGGTTTTGCCGGAGCCGAACGGGATGGTGAGGATCTTGCCCATGCTGCGCGCGCGCTCGACCGCCATATAGAGCTTGTCTTTGTTGTCTCCGGAAATCTTGGGCATCTGGTCGATGCGCGTGAGCACCTGGGCTTTGACGTCCTTGTTCTCCTGCTTGGTGATGTCCAGGTCGATCCGCTGTGGCGAGGTGATAAACCGGGGTGGTTCCGCAGCGGTCGCAGACGCGCCGTTATCCGCGGGATTGGTCCCGGAGGCGCTGCTCGTGGTCCCCGGATTATCGGGGTTCGAAGAGGGATTGTCAGACGCCGGCTGATCGGAGCTGGAGCGCTCTCCTGGTTCGTGGTGTTCCTTGTGCTTGACGATGAGGCCGCGAAGCTGGGGAAACGCGGCGAAGGCGATGCCGGCGGCGACCATCACGCCCAGCAGGCCGTAGACGTAGCGCAGCCAAAACGCCGCCGGTGACTTGACCTCGACGAGCGGTTTGCCGCACTCCGCGCAGATAAAGGGCTGATCTTTTTCCACCTCGGTTTCCTCGCCGCGGTAGGCGAGGAGGCAACCCGAAAGGTTCTGGCATTTCCCAAAACGTGACATAGCGCCGACTTATACGATGCGATTTCCAAGGGCCGCGAGCAAATTCTCCCCAGTCGGGGCGGGAGTCATAGGGGTGAACCGCTATGGGGCCAACCCGGCCCAGACCCGCAAATCCCCGGCCAGCGGCGATTTCCATTCCAGGCCGGAGTCGGGGATGCGCAGGACGGCGGAGTGCAGGGCGTGCCGGGGGAGCAGGAGCCTGGAGGCCAGCTCGGGCGTCCAGCCGGTGCGAATAAATTCCAGGTAGCAGCCCTCGTCAGGGCCGTAGATTTTGTCGCCGACGACCGGGTGACCGGCGTGGGCCAGATGCACGCGGATCTGGTGTGTGCGGCCGGTTTCGGGAAAGGCACGCACCAGGGTGAAGCGGTACCCATTACTGGTCTCGAGGGTGAAGCAGGATTCGACCTGGAACCAGGTCCGCGCCGCCGCCCCTTCCGGGTGAACCTTCTGCTTGAGGTAAATGGGCGAGGGTTCGCGCTCCCCTTGCCGGAGGATCGGTGCATCGACCACGAAGGAGTCATTTTCGGGCCAGCCCCAGACGAGGGCGAGATACTCCTTTTCGATCCGGCGCGCCTCCATTTGCAGGCAGAGGGTGCGGGCGGTCGGCCGGTTCTTCGCGACGAGGGTGAGCCCGCTGGTTTCCCGGTCGAGGCGGTTGATGATCGAAACCTGGCCGCCGTTGATCAATTCGTAAGCCAGAAGCGCCCGGAGCCCGTCCCACAAGGTCGCCCGGCCATTTGGCTTGCTCGGATGCGCCTCGAGGAAGGGCGGTTTGTCCACCACCAGCCAGTCGGCGGATTCGGCGATGACAGTAAAGCGTGGGATTTCGATAGGCTGAGAATGGAAGGTCACGGCTTCGGTGCTGGACGAATCTCGGCTTAATGTGCACCTGCATCAATCCCGCGAGTGGATAAAGTCGCGGCCAAGATTCTTTCATGATCCAGATTCGCCACGTCACCCGCCGGTACTCAACCGCCGTCACCGCTCTGGACGACGTCTCGCTGGACGTCGCGGCCGGGGAGTTCGTGGCGATCAGCGGCCCGAGCGGTTGTGGCAAGAGCACGCTGATGCACCTGATCGGCGGACTGGACACCCCGACCTGCGGTGAGATTGTGGTCGATGGACTACCGCTCCACGGGGCCAATGACGCCGCTCTGACCACCTACCGGCGCACCCGCGTCGGGATCGTTTTTCAATTCTTCCATCTGCTCCCGACGCTCACCGTGACGGAAAACATTTGCCTGCCCCTGCTCTTGCGGGGTGACCCGCATGTGGCGGCCCGCGCCAGGGCGCGGGAGATGATCGCCATGGTTGGTCTCAGCGACCGGGCGGAACACGGCATCCATCAACTCAGCGGCGGCCAGCTCCAGCGGACGGCCATAGCGCGGGCGCTGGTGCACGAGCCGGCGGTGCTGCTGGCTGACGAACCCACGGGCAATCTCGACTCGGCGAGTGCCGGGCAGATCATGGAACTATTGCAAAAGATTTCTTCTCAGCGCCGGACGACAATGCTAGTCGTCACCCACAGCGAAGAAGTCGCGCGTCAAGCCGCGCGGTCCATCCGTCTGCGTGACGGCCAAATCCAAAATCAGTCATGAGCAACATCAGCGACATCCGGAGCAAACTGAAAGACCATGCTCTTTTCGCCGAGTTTACGGCACTCGAGCTGGGAGAATTGCTCGATTTGCTGGACCAGGTCACGGTGGGGGATGGCGACGTGATCGTAAAACAGGACGAGCCCGGGGATTGCATGTACCTGCTGGTTGATGGCGAAGTGCGCGTGGTGCACCATCGCGGCGGGCGGGACATTTCACTGGCGAACTTGAAGGCCGGCGATTTCTTCGGTGAGATTGCGCTGGTGGACAACGGGCCCCGCTCGGCGGACGTCGTCGCCCAAGGCAGCGCTTTGCTGCTGAAAATCTCCCAGGCTTCGGTTTCTGCGCTCGCGGGTGTATATCCGACGGCGGCGTTCAAATTTCTGATCGCCGTCGGCCGCATCATGGTGAGCCGGCTGCGCATGAGCAACCAGCGGTACGTCGACTCGCTGCTCTTCCCGGTCGAAGGCAAGGATTAACGTTTAGGGGCTTGTCGGCGGACATTTTGTCGTCCATATACGACACCCTTCGTTTTTCCGACCGCATGAGTTCTTTGCAAACGACCCTTGCCAAAACCGCCAGCATCAGTGGCTCTTCGCTGCACACCGGCGAAAACGTGACCCTGACATTGCGTCCGGCGCCGCCGGGGCATGGCCGCAAGTTCCAGCGCAAGGATCTGACGGACGAGCCGATCGTCGAGGCGAAGATCGAGAATGTGAAAACGGTGGAGCGCTCGACGACCCTCGCCGAGGGCAGCGTGAAAGTGCACACCGTCGAGCATATCCTCTCGGCGCTGGCGGGCATGGGCGTGGACAATGTGCTGGTCGAAATGGATGCCAATGAACCGCCGATTGGCGACGGCAGCAGCCAGCCGTACGTCGAACTGGTCAAAAAAGCGGGGATCGTCGAACAACCGGTCTCCCGGCCCGAATACCACGTCTCCGAGCCCATTTTCCTGGAAACCAAGAGCGGTTCGCTGATGACGATTGTCCCGGATGCCGCCTTTCGTGTTTCGTGCACGCAGGTCGGCCCGGACGGGCGTTTCACCCAGTATTATTCCACGGAGATTACCCCGGAGATCTATGAGAAGGAGATCGCCCCGGCGCGAACGTTTGTCTTCTACGAGGACGTCAAGCCACTCATGGACAAGGGTCTGATCAAGGGAGGGAGCCTGGAAAATGCGGTGGTCGTCCGCGGAGATTCGGTGTTGAGCAAGGAATCGCTGCGCTTCCGCGAGGAATTCGCCCGGCACAAGATTCTCGACGTGGTCGGCGACCTGGCGCTTTTCGGCCGGCCGATCCGGGGCCACGTCATCGCGATCAAACCGGGCCACGGACCGAACACGGATCTCGTGCGGGCGCTGGCAAAGCAACTGGCCCGGACGACCGCGCTGGTCCCGCCGTCGGTCACGCCGAAGGGCGGCGACGTCATCGAGGTCAAGGACATCATGAAGGTGCTGCCGCATCGGTATCCATTCCTGATGGTGGACCGCGTGGTGCAATTGAGTGAAGAGAAGTGCACGGGCTTCAAGTCGGTGACGATCAACGAACCCTACTTTCAGGGGCACTTCCCCGGCCACCCGATCATGCCCGGCGTGCTGCAGCTCGAGGCGATGGCGCAGGTTGGCAGCATCCTGCTCTTTCGCAATGTCAACGTTGCCGGCAAGATCGGTTACTTCATGAGCGCGGACTCGGTCAAATTCCGCAAGCCCGTGGTGCCCGGTGACACGCTCTTTATCGAGGTCCAGGTTCTCCAACGGAAGCGCGCCATCCTCAAGGCGAACGGTCGCTGCCTGGTCAATGGGGAAGTGGTGTCCGAAGCGGAGATGATGTTTGGCATCGTCGATCGGTGAGCGCGCGGATTCACGCCACGGCGATCATCGATCCGGCCGCGCAGGTCGGTGAAGGCTGCGAGATCGGCCCTTATTGCGTCGTCGGGCCCGGTGTGGAACTCGGCCCCGAGTGCTGGCTGCAGCATCACGTGAGCCTCAACGGACCGAGCAAGATTGGCCGTGGCAACAAATTTTTCGCCTTCAGCTCCGTGGGCCAGAAAACGCAGGACCTCAAATACACCGGCGAACCGACCTATCTCGTGGTGGGCGATGGCAACACCTTCCGGGAGTTTGTCACGGTGCATCGCGGGACGGCGCCTGGGATGGTCACGAAGATCGGCCACGGGGGCAACTTCCTCGCCTACTGCCACATCGCGCACGACTGCGTGGTCGGCGACAACGTGATTTTTTCCAACAACGGCACCCTCGCCGGCCACGTGGAAGTCGGCGATTACGCGATCATCGGCGGGTTGACGGCCATCCATCAGTTCTGCCGCATCGGCGCCTATGCGCTGACGGGTGGTTGTTCGAAGATCGTGCAGGACGTGCCGCCCTTTATGATCGCGGATGGGAACCCCGCCAAGGTGCGCAGCTACAACAAGGTGGCGCTCGAGCGGCACGGATTTTCCGACCAGACGCATCGCGCGATCAAGGAAGCCTATCGCTTGATTTACCGCTCCGCGCTCAACCTGCAGCAGGCGGTCGAGCAGATTCGGACAGACCTGCCCGAAACGCCGGAGGTGGCGCTGCTCGTGGCTTTCGTAACGAATAGTCCACGGGGGATTATCAAGTGAATCCCGTCAATTCACCTCGAATTCGGCGTGGACGATGGTGATGATGTCCTTTTCCAGAGAAGAGGTGTCGTTATTGCCTTCCTCGGAGGTTTTGGTGGAGTTGGCGGCGTTGATATTGATGATGCCCATGTCGGCGACGATCAGTTTGCCGATGGTGGCATTGCCCGCCGAGCGGAGGATGTTCTCGGCGCGATCGCGGGCATCCTTGGCAGCTTGGGCGAGCATCTCGAGCTTGAGTTCGCCGAGCCGGGTGTAGAAGTAATTCGGGCAACCGGAATTGACCGAGACGCCCTGGTCGAGGAGCGCACTGATCTCGCGCGAGGCCTTTTCGACGCGCGCCACGTCCGTCGAATGCACGATGATGGATTCCCGGGTCAGGAACCCCTTGGAAACCTGTCTTTCAGAGTGGATGGGGACGTTGGTGCCGGGGAGGACCCTGTCTTCGACGACTTTGTCGAACTCTTCCTCAAAGCTGGCGGACTGTGGCTGGATCTCGTCGGGCTTGATGCCTTGGGCCGTAAGGAAGGCCACGGCTTTGTCGCATCCCTCGTGCAGTGTCCGGTAGGCGGTGGTGCGGTCGGGGGCGCGGCTCTCGATGGTCGCCTCCCATTGGATCAGATCGGAGACGATCCGTTTGCGGGCCGAACCGGTGATGCGGATGGTGTGCTTTTCGGGGCCTTTGCGGACGTCGCGCCAGGTGCCGGCGGCGATGGTGGTGGACCAGACCAGGGCGATGGCGAGGGCGACGATTCCGACGGGGCGAAGGTCGATGCGACGGGAGGCGGGTGGGGCTTTGGTGGGATCTTCAGTGCTCACTCCTATCCATACGGAGAATCGCCTGGGCTTCTTACAGAATTCACGCGGTCCGACAAGCAATCGTCACACTTTGCCGCTTGCTTCCACGGCTCCGGTCGGCTAGCCATCAAAACCACCATGGGCGAACGACTAACGGTTCTTAATGATGATCGCCTCGGGCATATGCGGTCGATTGTCCGCGGCCGGCTGCGGGAACTCGCGGCGCGGGCTGGAACCGGTGCGTTTGAGGAATTCTTCGACGGCACGATGCGGGCGTTGCTCGTGGACCGCTTTCGGACGATCGGCGCGCATGAGGGCACGGTGTGGCTGCTCGACGAGGGCCGCAATTTTCTCATCCCCCGCTTCAATACCGGCCCGAATGCCGGCAGTTTCGTCGGCCGGTTTCGCCAGAGCGTGCGCGCGGGAATGATCAGTATGATCGTGTCGACCGAACTGCCGCTGTGCGAAAATGAAGTCGCCAAGAACCAGCAGCAGGACAAGGCCCTGGACCAGAAGCTCGGGCTCCAGACGTGTGCCATGCTGGCCACGCCCCTTTATTTTGCCGGGGAACTACGCGGGGTCATTTCCGCCGTGCAATTGCAGAAAAACGACTCGACCGAACCGGAGCCGCCGGGATTCGAGCCGCAAGATCTCGATGCCTTGCAACTGACGGCCTCGGTGCTCACCCGGCTCATCGAGCAGCAACTGCTCTCGCTGGCGATCGGGTTCGAAGATTTGACATGAGGTGCTGGATTTCGCCCGCAGAAGCGGCGGCGGCCATGCTCCGCGGGCGCGGCCGCGGCGTCCGCATTGCCGTGCTCGATTCGGGGATCGAGGCCAGCCATCCGGCATTCGGTGGCCGCCCGCTTTGCGAAGATATCGCGATCGTCGAGGACGGGCATAAATTGAAAGTCGTTCCGGGTGAAGGACGCGATCTGTTCGGCCATGGCACGGCGGTCGCGGGAGTGATTCATCAGGTTGCTCCCGAGGCGGAGATTGCGAGCATCCGCGTGCTCGGCGAATCGCTCTCGGCCCGTACGGCGATCATCCTGGAAGGGGCGCGCCAGGCGATCGAGCGCGGTTATCAGATTCTCAACTGCAGCCTCGGCTGCGGCGTCCTCGAGCACGTTCTCAAGTACAAGGCCTGGGTGGATGAAGCGTATCTGCGTGACGTCCACGTCGTGGCGGCTTGTAATAATTCCGACTACGGGCGCCCGGAATGGCCGGCGTTTTTTACGTCGGTCCTGACGGTCAATATGGCGCGGGCCGGAGAGAAGCCCGAGATTTACTACAAGCCGGGGCACCTCGTGGAATTTGCCGCGCGCGGAGTGGATGTGGAAGTTCCGTGGACTGGTGGAGGGACCAAGAAAGTGACGGGCAGCAGTTTCGCCGCGCCGCGTGTGGCGGCGATGCTGGCCTGCCTCTTGAGTGAGGTGCCGGGACTCGACCCGCTGCAGGCCAAGGCGCTTTTCCATCGGCTGGCCCTGCCGTGGAGCCGGGAGATCATGGCGCCGAATGAGGTGGGGAGGGGGTAGCGGTTGTCCCGAGTGCTTAGGCGCCCTTAGTTCTCAGTTCTCAGTTCTCAGTTCACAGTATCAAGCTTCCGCGGGAACCGGCAACAAGGCCCGATCGTATCTGACGCGTCGAAGCTGACTGAGCACTGGGCACTGAGCACTGAGAACTTTTCCCCGGCTACGGCCGCGGACTCTGGACCGGCAATTCACCGCGCAGCATCCTGGCCCCCTGACCGGTGAGACGCAGATAGTAGTCGGCGGGCAGGCCTTCGTAGGTGACGAAGGGGGCTTCGGTTTCCGGCGGCACCTCGTTGGTGCATTTGAAAATGGCGGTTCCCTCGTCGACTTCGTCGAACATGGCGACGTAGAGCATGGCCGCGCCCACGTTCTTTGCTTCGCGGAACTGGCGCCAGAAAAACTCGCCGTGCTGGCGTGGGATCGCGCTGGTGGTCTGGCCGTACATGTTGCGCCAGGAAAAGCCGGGAAAAATGACGGGGAGATAATCGAGGTGGTGTGCTTCGCACCACGCGATGTCGGGCTGGATCGTTCCCCCGGCATATCGCGCGGCTTCTTCCGGCGTGCGGTAGCGGCCCACGGTCCAGGGGCTGACGATGTCGGCGAGCGCCATGACCTCGTGCAAGGCCGGATCGGGCAGAGCGTCATTTTTCTGCTCCCGCCAGTAGGTTGGGACGCCGAGCATGACCGTGCAGCCGTCGCTCTTGAGGAATTCGATGAGGCGCCGGCAGTCGTCGAGGGAATAGGCGCGCCGGTCGTTGAAGCCGACGCCCCACACGGCGACGACGGGGTTGCCGCGATGGTGGAGGTAGGCCGGATCTTCGCCGAGTTTCATCCGCGTGCGGAGCGCGCGCCAGTCGTCGATGACGTCATCCATCCGGCCGGCGGGCATCCCGGAAAGATCATACATCAGGGCATAGGCGCGGCCGTTCCGATTGGCGCCTTCGCGGCAGTGCGCCAGGACCGTGTTGCTGTGGCGCTGGAAATCCGGAGATCGCACGCCGGTGGCGAAGCGCTGCACGAAAACGCCATCGATGCCGTAATCGCGCATCCACTGGAAATGACGGAGCACCGTCGCCTTCTTGAAGGAACTGAAGACCTGCGCGACCGAGCCGTCGGCGTGATGAAAGGCGGTGTCGAAACGTTCGTCGGCGCCCGATTCCGAGACATCCGGCCAGAGATCGACCTTGATATTGGAAGGCGATGGGATGCCGCGGCCTTTTACCCAGTGGACCCACCCGCGGTCCGCGCCGTCGCCTTCGCAATTGAACCAGCCCTGATAACCGCACATGACCTTGCCCGCGAGGGTGGCGGTATCGACGCCGTGGATTGATTCGCCGTCGTAGGGAGCGAGGGTGGCTGCGAGGACTTCCTCCCGCGTGGGCTTGGGAGCGCCGCCGGCCACGAAGAAGGCGGCGATCCAGAGACCGAGCGCCGCGGCGATCGCGAGGCGCAGTGACTTCCTCACGGGGCCCATTCCACCCTGCCCGTGTGCAAATCGTAGTAGCCGGCGACGATGCGCACCTGCGAGGCGAGATCGCCGAAGTTGGCTTTTTGGCGAATCTTCTCCGCGACCAGGGCGTCGTTCTCGTGGATGGCGTTACTGAGGGGATCACCGGGCTGGCCCTTGGCGGCCCGGACGGCCGGCTGGATGGCGCGCACGAGCGCACGGATATGCCCGGGCGCGTCGCCTCCGGCCAGCGCCGCCTGGACGGCGCCGCATTTTTCATGGCCCAGCACCACGACGAGCCGCGTGCCGAGATGCTCAACCGCGTATTCGATGCTGCCGAGGGCGTAGTCGTCCACGAGATTACCGGCGGTGCGGACGACGAAAAGGTCGCCAATGTTCTGGTCGAAAACGATCTCGGGAGCGGTGCGCGAATCCGCGCAGCCGACGATGATGGCAAAAGGATGCTGGCCCTGCACGGTTTCCGCGCGCCGGGAGGCCGTGGGTTTGCCCGCGCTCATGGAGCCACTGGCAAAGCGGAGATTGCCCGCCTTCAAGCGCGCCAGCGCGTCGCCGGGCTTGACCGACGGCGCGGCGTGATCCGCCGCCGCGGCTGAGGCGAGCACGATCAAACCAACCAGACAGGCGAGTCGACGGCAGGCGATTTTCATGGTGTCGACGCAGTGTGGGATCGAGCGTCGAGAATTCCAATGCTCAATTGCGCCGCGCGCGACCCACCGTGTGCGGCCGACTTCACCGCTGGAATCGAGCCGCTAGTCGGTGGCAGGTGTGCCGTCGCCGTCGCGAGCCATTTTCACGCGATCGGCGATCCAGCGGATCCAGGCCGGGTGGAGTTGCAGGAACTGCGCGAGTTCGCGGCGCTCGGTGTCATCGCAACTGCCCGAGATGAAACGCTCGATTTTCGCGGCTTGCTGCAATTCCAGAATGCCCTGGCTGTGACCCTGCACTTCCGGACCGCAACGATCCAGAAACTCAAACAGTACCGAAAATTCATCATTCATATCTACCGGCTTGGATGACCGTTTTGGGATCTCTTGCAATTAAAGTTCATTTTGTTTTGTGAAATTCTCGTGGGGAAAGAGCGTGCTCCAGCTCTTTTTCATAGTCCTTTTCCCCCGCCGGTGCCACGGCTGCGGGTGGAAAAAGGTCAGGAAAAAGAATCTCACGCCACCGGGTGAGCGGGGTGGCCACGCGCAATTCCTTGAAAATTTTTCGCAAAAAGACGCAAAACTCTCATCCAAGCCTGCGGAAGCAATGGTTGTCGGGAGGGGCTTCCCCAATGGACCGCATCCGGCAGGGTGCGAGGGCGTTGGAGGAGGGAGGCCGGTGCAGCGCGGAAACGTGGCTGGCGGCGGTCGGTCGGTGGGTTGGCGGGTCCGGGGGTTGGGCCGTTGGGGGGTTGCTGCGGGATGGGGCGCGGCCACGGGGGTGGTCGCGCCCCTCCCGTAGACCGCGTAATTTGCCGTTGATCTTCGGCCCGGGGCTTCTAACGATTGATTTGATCAAATGCTCGACGTCCTATCCCATCCCGATGATTTTCTGCTCGCGCAGAAATGCCTGGAGGCCGAGCCGCTGGCCATCAGGCAGCTCCAGGAAGCGTATCGTACGCCGCTGCTGAACTATCTGAAGCACGCCGGAGCGGCCCTCGAGGAGGCGCGGATGCTGATCGATGAATTGTGGGCCGATTGCCTGACGGATCGACCGCCGCGCAAACCGCGCCTGGCGACGTATTCCGGCAATTCGCCGCTCCAGGCCTGGCTGAAAGCGGTGATCCTGAACAACCTCCTGCAAAAGAAGCGGGCGGAGGGCCGCACCCGGAAGGTCATCATCGACAATTTACCGCGCGAGAGTGGCAGTGCCGTGGAGGACCCGGTGGCCACAGCGCCGTGCGAGCAACGCGATACCACGGAACCGCCGCTCCTGGAGATCATGCGCGAGGCCATCGAAGCAGCCTTCCGGGAATGTGATCCTGAGGACTTCCTCCTCCTGCAGCTCGCCCACACCAATAGCCTGCGGGGGCGCGAACTGGCCCAACTATTTTCGTGCTCGGAATCGAAGATCAGCCGTTCCCTGGAGAATGCGCGGACCAAAATCTCCGCCGCAACGATGCGCCACGTGAAGGCGCGCGACCCCTGGCTGGTGCTGCAGTGGGAGGACTTCGTCGAATTGTGCCGGGTGGCGACCTCGGCATGCTTTGGCGTCGAGTGACGACGCGGAGAGAGGGGGTGGTGGATCAATTCACAAAAAGCCCGCTGCTGCCTCCGCAGGGCCGGTCTACGAAACGGCGGCGTGGAGGGGTTCTTCGACGTGGGCGGGCTCGGGCGGCGCGGGCGGAAGGGCGGTGAGGCGTTCTTCGATGCTGGCGACGACGGCCTCGACGATGGCGCGCTGGCCTCGGGGGAAGAGGAAGAGGTACTTCGGCTTTTTTTCCAGGCAGTAGAGGACCACGTTTTCGCTCAGGAATTTCGGTTCGTGGGCAACTTTGTAACCGGCGAGTTCGAGTTCGAGCGCAAGATGTTTCCACCCCCGCCTGGCGACGAAGGCCAATTTCGGGCCGGGTCGCTTGGTGGCCACGAGGAAGCCGGAAAGATTGCCCGAGAGACCGCGCGCGGAGGTGCTGATGCAGGGTACCGCCCAGGCGATGGGATCGCGCTCGAGGTTGACGCTGAAAAAGGCGATGTCGAATTCGTGGGGAAGGTCTTTGGCCAATTGCGTTTCGAGCTCGTTTGAAGCCGGCGAGGAAATCTTTTTCCAGATCAGCCAGAGCTGCACGCGGGCGGCGCGGAAGACCTTCGGCCCGACCCAGGCGATGACCAGGAGGAGCACGGTGAAGACCCCAAGTGCGATGACGGGATCTTGTTTGATGAGAAACAGACCGCCGACGACCGCCGCGTCTTCGAAAACGCTCAGGGTGATATTCGAGAAGGGCTCGGGCGAATGATTCACGACCAGCCGGGTGCCGGCTTTCATGGAGTGGGTGGCGAGCGTCGCGGTGCCGGCGAGCAGCGCGGCGATGACCTCGATGGTCGGGTCCGATGTGCCCAGAACGCGGATCGCCAGGAAGGCGCCACCGAGCGGCCGGATAAAGGTGTGCACGGCATCCCAGAGCGAATCGACCCACGGAACCTTGTCGGCGAAAAACTGGAGGACGTAGAGCACCCCGGAGATCGCGATGATGGCGGGGTGCGCCAGGATGGCGAGTTCCGGATAGGCCAGGCTGACATCGATCCAGTGCTGCTGGATGGAGAGCCCGGTGATAAAAACGGTGAGGTAAAGGTTGAGACCCGCGAGCGAGGCGAGGCCGAGGGCAACGCCCAGAGTTTGCAGGACTTGCATGGGAGAAGTATTGGGCCGCGCGGACTTTTTACAAACGGAAAGTCGTTCCCGCGGTCGCGTCTTCGTCGATCACCGGATTGGTCAGCGCGCCGATGCCCTCGATCTCCACGGTGACCTGGTCACCGGCGCGCAGGAAGCGCGGAGGTTGGCGCGCCATGCCGACGCCCTGCGGTGTGCCGGTCAGGATGACGGTCCCCGGGAGGAGAGTGGTGGAACCGCTGAGGAATTCGATGAGCGTGGCCACGTCGAAGATCATGTCGCCAGTCGAGCAGTCCTGGAGCGTTTCGCCATTGACGATCGTGCGGATGCGCAGGGTCTGCGGATCAGGAAGGTCTTCGCGGGTGACCAGCCGCGGGCCGAGGGGAGCGAAGGTGTCGAAGGACTTGCCACGGCACCATTGGGTGCCGCCGCCTTCCTTCTGCCAGTCGCGCGCGCTGACGTCATTGGCGCAGGTGTAGCCAAAGACGTAGTCGAGGGCGCGCTCGCGGGGGACGTTCTTCGCGCGCCGGCCGATGACGACGGCAAGTTCGCATTCGTAATCGACCTTCTCGCTCCCCAGCCACCGCGGAAGCACGATGGGCTCGCCGGGATGCTGCAAGGCCGCGGGATTTTTAAAAAAGAGCACGGGAAACTGCGGCAGCGGGGCGTTGGATTCCGCGGCGTGCTGGCGGTAGTTCAGGCCGATGCAGAGGATGGCCGCGGGCTCGAGCGGGGCCAGCACGCGGGCGACGGGCGCGGTTTCGCCGGTCGGCGCAAGGCCGTCGAAGAGCGAGCCGCGCAGCTTGGTGGCGGTTCCATCGAGGTGTTCCTGCGCGTAGCCGATTTCGCCGGTGGGGGATTGGTAGTGGATGATTTTCACGGGTAATTTAAAATGGGTGGGCGGGGATTTTCGATATTCCGGAGCCGCCCGCGAGCCTGGAGGGCGCCGAAAATGGTGGGAAGGGTCTTCATTGTTTGACGCTCTCCTCGAGAGGCGCGTCCACGGGGGCAAAAAGCGCGCCGTCCTGGGCGGTGAAGTGCCACCATTCATCGCGAATTCCATTGAAGCCGGCTTTTTTCATCGCCGTGCGCAGGATCTTCATGCGGGCGGCCACGGCCGGATCGCCGCCGGCATATTCGGACTTTGCGCCGGGGCTCAATTCATCGAAATCCGAGGCCATCTTCTGTTCGCGGCCCTGCGCATCGACGAGCGTGACGTCCACGGAGACGCCCCACGAATGATAGGAGCCGCCGCGGGATGGCGCGGCGAGGTATTGCCGATCGGGCAGGGCATTCCACAAGAGATCCTGTGCCCAAGCCGGACGGTAGGCATCCCAGATCTTCAAGCCGTAGCCTTGCTTGTGCAGCTCGGCTTGCACGTGGCGCAACCGGGTCGCCACGCTGACGCGGATCAAGGCGCGGGCATGCGCTGGGTAGACTTGCTTGCCGGTCAGGTTGCGCTCGGTAGCGTAGCGCATTTCAATGCAAATCCCGGGACAAACCGTGGCGATATCGACCATCGGCTCGCCGCGCAAGCTCCACCGCGGGCGCGGCGCCAGCTTGGTCATTTCCGACGGGATGGGCGTCTGGGCGGCAGCCGTGAGCGCAAGCAGTGGCGTGAGCCACGAGAGAGAGTGCTTGAGCGAAGAGAAACGCATGCGGGTGCGCAGTGTAGGAGGCGGTTTCCGGCCTGGCAATTTCCTTGTCTTGGAAGGTCGCACTCCTACGATGCGGGCGTGACGACTCCCGCTGGGGGCGCGGTGGCCGCCCCGTCTCCTACCTTCCGCCGCTCCGCCAGGCATAGTGTCCTGATCGTGGTGGTCTTTTTCTGCGCGCTCACGGCCAGTTGGGCGTTGGTGGGACGCTGCCTGCCCTTTCCGGCGGTGCCGGTGGTGCGGGAAAAGATCGAGCAACTCGGGCGCTATGGCGATGAGTACGACGTCCTTTTTGTCGGGTCGAGCCGCATCTACTTTCAAGTCCTGCCGGCAATCTTCGACGGGGTCGTCCACGAGCAGGGGTTGCCGGTGCGATCTTTCAACGCCGGCATCGGGGCGATGCGCCCCCCGGAGGATGGCTATTATTTGGATCAACTCCTGCGTTGTCCGCACCGGCGGTTGCGCTGGGTCTTCCTGGAGGTCATGCCTCTCAATGCGCACAACGATCCGATCCTGACCGCAACCCGGCGGGCGAGCTACTGGCATGATGGGGAACGCACGCAATTGTTGACCGAGAGTTGCTTTCGCGAATGCGCCGCCGCGTGCCGGGGCGCCAGCCGCCGGGAAATTCCGTGGCCGGAGGCGATTCAAACCTGCTCCGAGTCCCTGACGGTGTGGCTGGATAATCTGAGGCTGTTTGTGGACAACTATTCCAGCTTCGGTCGAGGTGAGACCGTGCTCCGGCGTCAATTTGGCTCATCCGAGGAACGGCCGGACAGTTCGCTCGAGAAAGGTCTGGCGTGGGATGGCTGGGCCTTTCCAAATATCGCCAAACCGTGGACCGAGGATCCCAAGCGTCGCACCGCCTACGAGCGCGCTTATGCGGGTTTGCTCGAAACCGACCAGCGCTTCGAGGAGGGTGACGCCGTCAGTTGGGAAGCGCTCCGGGCGAAGATTTCGCGGATGACGCAAGCGGGGGTGACGCCGATCATGATCATCCCGCCGACGGTGGCCCTGAAGCGGTACCTCCCTCCGCAACTCGCTGGAGAATCCCTGGCGATCCTGGATTTCTCCGATCCGCGGAAATATCCGGAACTCTTCACGCTGGAGCATCGCCTGGACGGGACGCATCTGAACTACGCCGGGGCGGAGATTTTTTCGGAAGAAATCGCGCGGAAATTCCTGGAGATTGTGAAAAAGGCGGGCCCGGCGCCATGACCGCAGGGACGGCAGCCAAACCCCGTCAGTTCGCCGGACAGGGCGCCCTGGTGGCGGCGGTCTACGTTGGCGCGTTCGTGGCCAGTTGCGTGTTGCTGGGCCGTGTTCTGCCTTTTCCGCAGGTGCTGATCGTGCGCGATAAAATCGAATATCTCGCGCGCCATGGCGACGAGTATGATGTCATTTTCATCGGCTCGAGCCACGTGCAGAGCCAGGTGATGCCCGCGATTTTTGACCAGGTGGTCGGCGCCGGGGGAGTGTCCGTAAAGTCGTTCAATGCGGGTGTGGCGGGGATGTTCTCGCCGGAAGACAGTTACGTGTTTGAGGAAATCCTGCGGCGCCCGCACCATCGTCTGCGCTGGATTTTCTTCGAGCTCTCCCACGTCCGCACGGGCCTGGAGCGCGAAGGGACGGCGCGCTTCCAGTACTGGCATGACTGGCCTCGAGTGAGTCTCATCGCGCGCCGCCTCGGGGAACAGGCGGCGGAGGCGCGCGCGCAACTGGCCAAAAATCCGGACGCAGGCCTCGCGGCACACTGGCAAATCTGGAGGACGATGGCGGAAAATGTGGCCGGGCATTTTCGGCAATGGCTGGCGCGGGCCGTGAATATGGGCCGCGGGACGGAAGTGTTGCAACGGTGGGTGGAGGGACGCGACCAGGCGCGCGAAAGCGAAAAGAGCCTGGGCGAAATGCACGATGGCTGGATGTCCGCGTTCGGCGTGCCGCAGGAGATGCCCGCGGAAGCGCGCGCCAAGTACCTGAATGGCTATGCGGAGCGGCTCGCGGCGCCGGCGGTGAAGGAGCGAGGTGACCCGGTAAGCCAGTTCGCGCTCGAGCGCCTCGTGGCCGCCGTCCTGCGGAACGGTGCCGTCCCCATCTTTGTCGTTCCTCCGACGACCGAAGCGGGACATTTTTTTCCGACGACCGAACGGGAACAGGAACTGGCGGTTTTGGATTTCTCCGACGTGCGCAAGTATCCGGAATTGTATCTGCCCGAGCACCGGATCGATCTGGATCACCTCAATACCGCGGGTGCGAAGATCTTTAGCGACGCGCTGGCGCGGTGCTTCGTGGCCTTGGTGGAAAGGACCGGGCCAACGCCATGAGCCGGCCTCTGGAGACGCCACCCCGCTCCGAGAGCGGACCGGGCCGGGCTTTTGGGCCGCCGTTTTGCGTGCTTTGTTTTTTCCTCGGTTTGGTGGTGGCGTGCCTCGCCATCGGACGATGCCTGCCTTTTCCGGACGTTCCGGGAATCCGGCAGAAGCTCGACTGGCTGGCCGCGCACGGCGACGATTTTGACGTCATCTTTATTGGATCGAGCCGGGTTGAGCAGCAGATCATTCCCTCGGAGTTCGATCGTGCCGCGGCGTCACTGGGCTGCCCGGTGCGGTCGTTTAATGCCGGGATGCCGGCGATGGTGCCACCGGAAGACAGTTACGTGCTCGAGCAAATCTTGCAGCGGCCGCATCGCCGGCTGCGGTGGGTTTTTCTCGAAAGCATGCCCCTGGGTGGTCAATTCGATGCGGCGCTCGTCGGAACCGGGCGGATGGACTACTGGCATGACGCACGCCGCATGCGGCTCCTGACCCGGCGCGCGATGGCGGATCTCCTGCGGGCGTGGCAGGAACGCGAAGCCCGTCCGCAGACCTGGCTCGGACAATGCGGCCATATCATGGAAGGCTGGTGGAGTCATCTGCAAAGCTTTGCCACCAGAGGCTCCAATTATGGACGCGGCGCGGTCCTGCTTTCCTGGCAGTTGCGTGGCCCGAGAAAACCGTCCCGGTACGACAATGGCGGCCCAGCCGGCGACGGCTGGATTCCATCGGAACCCAGATTCATGCAAGGTGAACTCCTTTCCGCCTACGAGCGCCAGCTGGCCGCGTTGCGCGAGAATCCCCGCGGCCATCTCGAGGACCGGTTGAGTGAAGATGCCTTGCGGAGTACCCTCGCGTTGCTGCGCGGCCATGGAATCGAAGCCATCCTCTTTCTGCCGCCGACGCTGGCCACTGCGCAGTTCTATCCGGCGCCCACGCCCGAAAGCGCTCCACTCTTCGACCTCTCCGACGTGGGCCGGTACCCGGAGTTGTACGCCACGGAGAATCGCAAGGACGGAGTGCATCTCAATCTCGCCGGCGCCGGGATTTTCACCCGCGAATTGGCCGCGCTCTTCGCCGAACGCGCCAGGGCGTTGCCGCCATGAGCGGCCGCGGCACTTTCATTCCGTGGAGACGGCTCTGGCATCTTCGCCCTGCTCGCACCAGGGCCGTGCCAGGCTCGTCCGCGCCGGCGGGCGGCGTCAATTTCCTTGTCGGGCAATTTGCCGCTCGGCTAGTCAAATCAAGGATGCCCCTACACCAAATGGCGACCGCTGCGAGCCCTTTTGAGCACGGTTGTCCGTTTTTCCAGTATTTCGTTAACGGATTGATCTTCCTCCTGGCTGTGGCTTTTGCCGATGTCCTGCCCGGTCGCTGGCTGCCGTATCCCAATATCCCGGAAGCCGGCGAAAAGATCCACTACCTCGCGATCCACGGAAACGAGGTTGACACCATTTTCATCGGTTCGAGCCGGATTAATTTTCAGGTGGTGCCGTCGCTCTTCGACGAAGAACTGGCGGCGCACGCGAGTGCGTCGAAGTCTTTCAATGCGGGAATTATCGGAATGAGGCCGCCGGAGCAGGGATTCTTCCTGGACCAGATATTACGGCAGCCGCATGGCCGGCTGCGTTGGGTCCTGATTGAATTGACCAGCCTGGAGGCGTACACCCCCGAAAGCCGGCGCGGCAGCGCGCGCTACGTGTTCTGGCACGACGGGCCGAGGATGATGCTGCTCGGAACCTGGATGGTCGCGGAATGGACGGCCTTGCGCGGCGAGACGACCTCCGCGGGGGCGGGCCAGCGCCGTTGGACGGATTTCCTGGAGCCGGTCTCGGTTTATCTCACGCATGTTCCGCCATTTTTTGAAAAGGAACTGAACCTCGGCGGCGCCACCGTTCTGAGCGAAAAATTGCTGCTCAGCGCGTCCGAACTGGCCAAACAGCGGGATCGCTGGCCGGGGCTGGGCGAACATCGCGATGGCTGGATGCCGTATTCGGTGCGGGAAACGATGAATGAAGATGAGCGCGCCGAGTACCAGAAATCTTACGAAGCGCGTCTCCAGGCGGCGCCCGTTGAGTTCCATGACCCGGCGAGCGACGCCGCGATCCAGGCCATCTTCGACGCGGTGACCCGTGCCGGCGCGACGCCGATTTTCATCGTGCCACCGACGACCAGTGCCACGCAGTATTACCCGCCTCCCGGGCAAACCAGGAACATGATCATCTGGAGCTTTTCCGACCCCCATCGTTATCCGGCGCTTTTTGCGGCCGGGAATCGCGTCGACTCTCTCCACCTCAACACCGCCGGAGCGAAGCAGTTTACGCTGGCTTTGGCCGAGCGGTTCCTGGAATTACCGGCGAAGAGCCTCCCGCCGTCAGATCCTTGAGGCGCTCGCGTCCCCAACCCAATGCCGCTCCACTCTCATGCTCTTTGTTGAATTTCGCTTTTTCGTCTTCTTCCTCATCGTCTTCGGTGTGCATTGGACGTTGCGCAACAACACCGCGCGCAAATGGTGGCTGCTCCTCTGCAACCATACCTTCTACGCGTGCTTCTTTATCGGCGATCCTTCCGCGTTCTTCGACCATGTGACGCACGGCCAGTGGACGCAACTGCCGGACGGATGGTGGTTTCCGGCGGTCCTTTGGGGGTCGACGTGCATGGACTTTGCCGTGGGCCTCGGGATCGGCGGCGCCACTTCGGAAACGCGCCGCAAGTTGTGGCTGCTCGTCAGCCTGGTGGTGAATCTTGGGGTGCTCTGCTTCTTCAAGTATTTCAATTTCTTCATTACGAGCGGGGCGGGCTTTCTCGAGTGGTTCGGCCTGCACACCTCGCTGCACACGCTGAAAATCATCCTGCCCTACGGCGTCAGTTTCTACACCTTCCAGTCGATGAGTTATTCGATCGACGTCTACCGGCGGCGTCTTGAACCCGTGCGGCGCTTTCTCGATCTCGCGTTTTTCATCTCCTTTTTCCCGCAATTGGTGGCTGGCCCGATTGTGCGGGCGACCATTTTTCTTCCCCAGGTCCTGGAAAAGCGCCTCTGGGCCAATGTCGACGTCCGCAGTGCCGTCACGCTTTTCTTCGTGGGCTTCGTGAAAAAGGCCTGCGTCTCGGAGTTTGCCGCGCAGTTTTCCGATGATTTCTTTGCCGCGCCGCAAAAATACACCCATGCCGGCGCCGTGCTTGGCGTGGTTTTCTATGCCGTGCAGATTTACTGCGATTTTAGCGGCTATACGGACATGGCGATCGCCACGGCGCGGTTGCTGGGCTACGAGTTGACCCTCAATTTCGATTTTCCCTACTTTTCGCGCCATGTGACGGAGTTTTGGCGGCGCTGGCACATTTCGCTCAGCACCTGGCTGCGCGACTACCTCTATATTTCACTGGGGGGCAATCGCGGCTCGAAGCTTTTCACCTACCGCAATCTCATGCTCACGATGCTGCTGGGCGGCTTGTGGCACGGCGCGTCGTGGACTTTTGTGATTTGGGGCGGTATCCATGGCCTTGCGTTGATCGTCCATCGGGAGTGGGCGCGGCTCACGGAAAACGCCGGGACGATCTTTCGCCGGGTGATGTCGGTGCTGGCCGTGCCGGTGACCTTTTACTGGATCTGCATCACCTGGATCTTCTTTCGCTCGACCGACACCTTCAATGAGAAGACCCATGTGCTGGAGGCCACCGCACTGCAAAATGCCCTGGCGGCCTTGAAGGATTTTACTTTCATCAGCCGCCGCGGGAAAGCCTCCTTCAATGTGGGATGCTTCGCCGTCCTAGCCATGCTCGCCCTGGTGCACTGGCTGAATTCCCGGCGCGTGCTGGCGACGTGGTGGCGGCGCCTGCCGGACTGGGCTTGCGCGGCCCTGCTCGGGGCCGGGACCGCGATCGCCTTGCTCTTTGTGCCGGTGAAATACAAGCCGTTCATCTACTTCCAGTTCTGATCCCACGGCGCGCGCGCATGATCACCGTTTCGCGCGGGCAATTTCCTTGTCAAGGAGGGTCGCCTCGCTACGGTGCGCCGGACCGATGAACGACTCCGCCTTCAGACCCGACCGGCCGCCCGAGCGCGGTCCTGGCGCCGCGATTCGTGCGCTGCTCATCGTCGGTTGTTTCGTGGCCGCCGCGGCCGGCGCAGCGGTCATCATCGACTCGCGCCTGCCGTTTCCGCCGGTCCCTGATATCGCCTCGCGCTTCCGCTACTTTGCCCAGCATCAGAACGAGTACGACACGATCTTCGTTGGATCGAGCCGATTCCGGCACCACATTATCCCTCAGGAGTTCGACGCCGAAACAGCGGCCGGCGGCGTCACGACACACTCCTTCAATCTCGGCTATTCGGGGATGTGGCCGCCGGAGAGTTTCTTCTATTTACGCCAGGTCCTGGCCCTGCACCCGGCGAAGCTCCACTGGGTGGTCATCGAACTCATGGACTATCGCTTCGGCGAGTGGGAGAACAAGCCGCTGACGATGCGCCTGGTGTACTGGCACGATTGGAAGCACACCGCCATGGTTTTGCGCCTGATGCTGGAGGCATCCCTGCCGCCGATCGAG
>Ga0302325_10008033_pt1 | contig 23279 bp, 25 predicted proteins | sample Palsa_T0_2_FD_201948 | JGI IMG/M metagenome (GOLD analysis project Ga0302325, IMG submission 201948) | Peat permafrost microbial communities from Stordalen Mire near Abisko, Sweden - Palsa_T0_2 | ecosystem: Environmental > Terrestrial > Soil > Palsa > Peat permafrost | place: Sweden: Abisko... | reverse complement strand
CTGTTAACGGTCTCATCGAGCGAGGGCACACTGGCGTCGGCGGGCAGCGTACGCACCCACCCATTCTCACACCTGGGAGTGGGTCACGCGGCAAGGCAAGCTGTTAAGGCGCGTAAAGCTCCTCAGGGCCGATGAGGAGGACGTTTTGGGGGGCGCGGGCGGCCTGATCGCGCAGTCCCTGATCGAAGCCGGCAGTGCTGTAGCAGGCGAGAACCGTGGTGCTGGTGTCGTATTTCTTCGCGGCGAGAAGGTCGTGGGCGCGGGCGAGACGGGTCAGGTGGCGCAGGCCCATGACCTCGCCCCACTTGGTTTCGCCGAGAGACAGGATGCGCCGTGGGAGTCAGGCGCGGGGACGGCGAAGACCGCCACGTCCACCTGGATCTGCGCGCGTTCGGCGGAGTCGTTGAGGGTGCCGTGGCCGACCTCGGCGGGCAGTTCGCCGAACAGTCCGGCGCCAGCCAGGGTGGCGAAGGACCGGCAGATTTGCTTCGAAGTGCGGTCCCGCGACCTGGGCGCTGAACGTGCGCTGGGTCGTCGGCCAGACCGTGTCTGCCAGCCCTAGTTCAAGCTCGGGCCAGCGGCGGCGCATCACCGCCTCGTAGAAGGTAATGAGCGGCCCGGTGATGCGGTAGGTCGCCCGGCCACCCCGGAACAGGTCAGGTTCGCGGACGATCAGCGCCGTGTCTTCCAGCACGGTCAGAGGATGCGAGAGCTCCTGCCCGTCACCACAGCGCTAACCGCGCACCCGCCCAGTCGGCACTCCGCGCCGGTAGCCGAATGCCCGGCTGATGGCTCGGATCAGCTACGAACGGCCGAGCCATGACGTCATCTCACCGGTCGGGCTCGTATTCATCTAATGAGTCTTAGGGGGCCCGCCGTCTGGCAGACTCCGGGTGTGGTGGCCGCCGGCAGGTGAGCACTTGTTCTTCCCGGGCTTTGAGCCCTGATGAAAGATCGTGCCCCTGCCGGTGACCGGGAGAGTTGATCGCTGCTGGGATGTCGTGCCCTCCGGCTGGGGTGAGCACAGTTTCATTAGGTCGCTGATAGTTCTCCCGCTGGCTGCCGCCTGTTTTCGACATCTTGGACGGGAGAGCGGATGCGGCTGTTCGTGGGTGATGACTGGGCTGAGGACCATCACGACGTGGAGGTGATGAGCGAGGCCGGGAAGGTGCTGGCGAAGCGGCGGCTGCCGGAGGGCGTGGCCGGCATGGCCGGGCTGCACGAGCTGATCGGGCGGCACCTGGGCGAGGACGCGGATGAGGCGGAGGTGGTCGTCGGGATCGAGACCGACCGCGGCCCGTGGGTCACGGCGCTGGTCAGCGCCGGCTACCTGGTGTTCCCGGTGAACCCGCTGCAGGCGTCGAGGTACCGGGAGCGGCTCGGCGTGTCCGGGGCCAAGAGCGACGCCGGGGACGCGCACATGCTGGCGGACATGGTGCGGACCGATTCGCATCAGCTGCGGGCGGCGGCGGGGGACAGCGCGGAGGCGGAGGGCCTGAAGGTGCTGGCCCGCACGCACAAGACGCTGATCTGGGAGCGGACCCGGGCGGTGCAGCGGCTGCGGCACCAGCTGCGGGAGTACTACCCGGCCGCGCTGGAGGCCTTCGACGACCTGGACGCCCCCGACACCCTCGAGCCGCTGGGCAAGGCCCCGGACCCGGCCCGGGCCGCGAAGCTGACCCGCGCGCAGGTCAGCGCGGCACTCAAGCGCGCCGGCCGCCGCAACATCACGGACAGGGCGACGGCGATCCTGGCGGCGCTGCGCAGCCCGCAGCTGGGCCAGCCCGCGGCTGTCACCGCCGCCTACGCCGCCACCGTGCGTTCCCTGATCGCGGTGATCACTGTCCTGAACGAGCAGGTCAAGATCCTGCAAGGGCAGGTGGAGGAAAATTTTGGCCGGCACCCGGACGCTGAGATCTACCGGTCCCAGCCCGGCATGGGCGCCGTCCTCGGTGCCCGGTGCTCGCAGAGTCCGGCGACGACCCGCACCGCTACGCCGACGGCAAGGCCCGCAGGAACTACGCCGCCACCAGCCCGATCACCCGCGCGTCGGGCAAGAAGAAGGTCGTCGCCGCCCGGTTCATCCACAACGACCGCCTGGTCGACGCGCTCAACGCCCAGGCATTCACGGCTCTGAGGGCATCGCCCGGCGCCCGCGCCCTCTACGACGACCTCCGCGCCCGCGGCATCGAGCACAACGACGCCCTGAGACGGCTCGCCAACCGCCTCGTCGGCATCCTGCACGGATGCCTCAAAACCCGCACCCTCTACGACGAGGCAACCGCCTGGTCCCACCGGCAAAACCTCCCTCAATCTTCCATAGCGGCTTGACACTTAAGCTCCTGGGATGCCTTTCATGTGACCCGGCTGGACTGGACGCCCAACGGGTCCCTGTACGTCTCCAGCTCGTTGTTGCCCCAGTCGCCGTACCCGAGGTCGTAGACCCACCTGGCCGGGTCCGGCGGCGTCCCGGCTGCGCCGTCGAATTCGTCATCGAACAGGTACACCGGGGCAGGCGGCGTGACAGGGATATTGATTACCTGCCCGATTTGCAGGTCATTAGGGTTGACGCCGGGATTGGCGGCCTCGATCGCGCCGACCGTGATGCCGTACGTCCGGGCGAGGTGATAGAAGGTATCACCGGCCTTGATCGTGGACGTGTCCATTGACTTATCCTCTTGTGAGAATGACTGATATCGGCTCAAGGCTCGCGTCTTTGATTGTCATTACATTGCCGCCGCCGGAAAGCGTAGCCGTGAACGCGGTCGTGTTGACGGATGCGCACGTGCTTGGATTCCAGCCTTTCTCGCTTCCTGAGTAATGGCCGCCGGCTTTGGAAAGCGTACCCTCTTTTGTACCGGGCGGCAAAGAACAATTACCTGGCGGTACCTTGATTGCAGTTTTCGCGGTGATGACGTACGTTCCTGCGGTCGATTGCGTAATGGAATACTGACCGAGCACGTCCTTTGGAGCCGCGCTAACAGTAAAATTCCAGGTTCCGGCTGGCGTGGCAGCGAATTTTGATCCGCTGCCGCCGCATGCGACCACGATCAGGATTATTACAGCGGCGATTACAATGGCCGAGATAATGATCCTTTTCATGATCCGGTAAAGCTTGCCGGGAATTGGACGCCAGCGGCTGCACAGCCAGTCGCAACCGCTTGCTCGTCAGCCTGCGCTGTTGCGTCTGGCGACCCGGTTAGCGTTGTATCATCCAGATCGCCGTTTAGCGCCTGGAATTCGTTGAATAGCGTCTGCGTCATACTCGCGTTCGGTATCGAGGCAGCAGTAAGCGCATCTGAAGTCGTGGTGTTCTCATTCGCCGTGAATGCATTGTATGCCTGCAGGAGATTTTGGCAGGCAGTCGCATCCGCTGGTTCTGTATCTGCTATCGCAGAACTAGAACTCGGCGTTGCTGAGGCAGGCTGTGTCGCCGCCGCCGCCGCTGGCGTACCGGCAGCTGGCGTACTGGCAGGCGTTGTTGTCGTTGTCGAACTTCCGCATGCCGCTACTCCGAACCCAAGCCCGGCGATTACGATAAGCTTGATGATAAGTTTCATGTTATAGCCCGAGTGCCTTGGCCCGCGCCGCAGCGTACTCATCCTGCGTGATGCGCTGGGTGGCGAGCATCTTATCGAGTTCCGCGATGCGATCACCTGTTGTTTGCGGCCGGGAAGCAGGGTCGATTACCACGCCCTTCTTCCCGGCCCGTACCACTCCACGGATTGCGGGGAGGGTAAGTCTCGTGAAGATGAGATAGCCCACCCAGCCGATTCCGCCGAGGAATAGGAGGCCGATGATGAGAATTACTGCGCCCATGATATTTTCCTTTCGGTTACGGGAGCCAGGGCCAGGGAGGCGGCCCGAGGATTCCGCCGGTCGCGTCTGCGGGAACCTGGATGGTGTTCCCGAGGTGGTGCGCGTTCATGTACTGCACAATCCCCGGCAGCGCGGCGATCGTGTTGACTTCCCAGGTAGGTAACTGCTCGTTCCTGGAAGAGGTCGGAGTCATCACGCGCAATGGCACTCACCGACGAGAACCTCAACTCCGGGCGGCCCTGAGATGGTCATGCTCAGCGGGGCCGCCAGGTCGCCGATGCGGTAGAAGGGCGTGCGCCGCTGCCATCGGCGAAGATGTAAAAGATCGCGGGCCTGATCTCGGGATTATTCCAGACTGATCCAAGACCTCCGCCCAGGTCGTACAGGACGGGTAGCGGAGCCGGTTTCAAGGTCGTGACCGTTGATGCGCCCGCCGAGCCTGCTGAGCCGGCCAGCAACGCGGCAGCGAGCGCAAGCGCGAGCAGGATCTTCCTCATAGGTTCGTGTCTCCTCTCGCGTAAGTTACTTATCCGGGTTATGTGCAGACGGCTGTCCAGCCGCCGGTGGCGCGAACAGCCGACCCGCAGCCGATGCAACCGAACACGGCGGCGTCGAAGTAACCGGGCCTCGGCGAGGCGATGGTGACCGCCGGCGATCCTTCGGCGTTCCGCCCGGTGTGCGCGCACAGGCGACGGGACCTTTCCCGGTCCTCGGGCGGCGCGGCTGACCGTGCGGCGCCATCTGCCCGTCGAATGAGTTCCCCGACTGACTCCGGACCGGGAGTCGCCCTCCAGCGCCCAGGCGACCGCGATGGCCGTCAGGGGTTATGCGACAGGTGCCCTTGCGGAGGTGACCTGCACAAGCCAGTCCAGCCCGCATCCGCATCGCTCCCTTTCGAGCCCGCCCCAAACGATAAACCAGACCGTAGCATATCTTCCCAGAGCAGGACAATAAGCATATTCGGAAACATAGCTAACAAAAATGTACTTTCGTAACCTCAAGACCACAAGCCACACCAGGCAATCCCGGGCTCTCGCAGGTTGTCACGGATCTGGCCAGCTTGAAAGCCGCTGGTCCGGCCAGCAGTCCGATCCAGAACGCTGCACTGTTCGCCAGCGCTGTCATGGCCGGCTGTCCTCGCCGGACGGAGTGCCGATCCTTTCCCGCTGCTCGGCATCTACCTCGGCCCACGAAGGGTGGTCACGGTCCAAGACCACCGGCCGTTCCTCGTCTGGGACCGGCTCGTCGCCCTCGTCCTCGTCCTGTGGTGTGAGCGGAATGTACTCGTGTCTAACGATGTCTTCGGCCTGGTGGCGGGCGGCGGTCAGCCGTCCCGCCTTGGCCAGGTATCCTTCGCCCGGCCGGTCGCCGCCAGCCAGCTCCTCGGCCAGCTCACCGGCCCGCAGGGTCAATGCTCGCCTGAATGCGGCGAGGTAGGCACCCAGATCCTCGACCTGCTCATACCACGGCGGTCCGAACCAGGGCCACAGGAGCTGGCACCACTACGGCAGCTCGTCGTACGGCTTCATGCTCATGCCGCCTCGCTCTCGGGCAGGTGGCCATTGCCGGACACGGTGACCTGGGCGACGAGCTGGCTGACCCTGCGGCGAGACAGGCCGAACCGCTCGGCCATGGCCCGCTGGCTCAGCGGCGCTCCCGCCGCGACCGACGCCGCGTGCGCAGCGCGGACCGCCTGGTCCACGTCGCCCGGCACCTGTGGCGCTGCTGGCGCGGCGGTGGCCACCCGTGGCCCGCGGGCGCGGCGCACGAGCTGCATGGCGATTTCGACCGAACCGATCAGGCCACGCCGAGATCAGCGCCCCCAGCAGCCCGTATCCTGCCCAGTAGGCGATGTTCGCGCCGATCGTCGCGCCGATGCCGAGCCGCAGCATCAGCCGGCCCAGCCGTGGTGCGTCGCGGTCGTTACTGGCCTCGTGCAACAAGACGAGCGAGGCGGCCAGGATCAGCCCGTCCACGCTCAGCGGAAGAAGGCGGGCCGCGGTGCCGTCCTGGCCGTGCGTCCGGCCCAGGCCGTAGATGTGGGAGTAGCTGACCACCGCCGCGAGGGCGGCCACGGCGCAGACGGCCGCCGTCGCGAAGCGGATCACCCGGTCCCCGGTCACCGGCCCACCTCGCGTCGCCTCGCCGGAGCCGGGCTGCTGGACGTGGTGCGCGGCCGGATCTCCGAGCTGTCGCGGAAGCAGCAGGGATAGTAGAGGTTACGGCTGGCGGTCCCGCGCGGTGCCCGTCGGCCGTCGCGCAGCACGGCCAGCTCGTGGACCTCGACGCACACGTACCACTCGTCCGGGCCGCACTGCTCTAGAATCGAGCCAGGCAGCCATGGCCACGCTGATCGGTCGCCCTGCTCTTCCTGCTTGCTGCGGGGGTAGCGCACCTCGACTGGGCTCTCGTCGGGGAACCTGCCGTCGTTGTCCTCGTCGTAGTCGTGCATGCCGGCTGCTTCGAGGAGCCAGGTGGACAATGTGTGTCATTATCGTTTGCACGGTGGGCTGTCGTCACACGCACATTTCGGGCGACGACTTCCGCCTATGGCCGGCTCTGTCGCCGGTGGAACCCGTCAGTCGCCCGGCATCATCACGGCGGCTGGGCGACTGGTGGCTAGGCCCGGTGCGACGTTCACCGCGGACGTTCCGGGTAACGGCAGCGTCACCTATGTCGGGCCCGGCGGCATGAGGCGTAGACCACATTAACCGTGTTACTGTGAAACTGTGAAGAATATTACGGTCTCCGTGCCCGATCACGTGTACCGCAACGCCCGGGTCGCCGCAGCGCAGCGCGATACCTCGCTGAGCGCATTGGTCGTCGCGTATCTCGAACGGCTGTCCGGATGGAGGGAAGAGTTCGCAAGGCTGGAAGCGCTGCAGCACGAAGTGCAAACAGAGATCGGCCAGTTCCGCGCGGCCGACAGGCTTGGCCGAGACGAGGTCCACGACCGTGCGGTTCATTGACACCAACGTCCTGCTCTACGCGATCTCACGTGATCCCGCGGAGCAGGATAAGGCCAAGCGCGCCAACGACATCCTGGCCGACCGTGACCTCGCGCTGTCGGTCCAGGTGTTGCAGGAGTTCTACGTGCAGGCAACCCGCGCAAGCCGACCGGATCCCATCACCCACCAGCAGGCCGTCCAGCTCATCGAGTCATTCCGTCGCTTCCCCGTCCAGGATGTCACGAGCGCGATCTTGATGGCGGCCCTGGGCACGCGCCAGCGGTTCCAGCTCTCGTACTGGGACGCCGCGATCATAGAGGCATCGCGTGCGATGGGCTGCGCAGAAGTACTGTCCGAAGATCTAAGCGACGGCCAAGACTACGCCGGAATCCGGGTCATCAATCCGTTCCGCTGAGCCCACCACACCTGTGTCATTAAGGCTTGCATGATGGCGAGTCGATGCATTCGCAGATACCCCCATGACCTGGAAGAACAGCGCGGATCGCTTACTATGCGCTGGTAACAGGCCGGGTGCACGAAGCCATTGACACGCCCAGATGGGCTATTTAGGCGCGTTCCCGGTTTGGTTGGCAGCCTTCAGAATGATCGCGGTACGGTACCGCTACCTCTCCCCGGTACCCGGTATGAGCGTAGCGGTCCGCATCCCAGCTGAAGGCGTATGCAGGGACCGGCAGGCCGAGGGCGCGCATGGCGCAATCGGGCAGACGCGTAAATGGCGGGTATTCGCGTTGCAGTCCCACCCGCAGGGCGTCCATCTCCCGGATTCCGTCCACGGCTCGGTATTCCGCCATCGGCCGGATGGGCGGTATCCAGCCCGTGGCGAGAGCCGCGAGCAAGCCAGGTAGTGCCTCGATGAGAGGGTGGCCGGGGCTCAGGTCCCATCCAACATAGTTGTGCAGCACGCCGGCCGGGTGAGGGGCTTCGATGACGACTGCATGCTCGCAGCCCAAGAGTGAGGCGGTGCCGCGGACCAGTCGGCTGTAGCGGCCCGCTGGGCCGTAGAAAGGGAAATTCTCAGCCGGGTTTTGGGTTCCGTGTATATCGAGGACCAGGTCTGCTTTCTCTGCCAGCAGAGTTACCTGCCAGGCGTCTCGTTGTTCCCGGTTTCCGTCTGGGCTGCCGGGAAAGCAACCTGTTATGTTGGCATCGTACCCGCGTCGCGGCCTCCTGCCCGGGCCCGGGGCTTCCCGGGTGAAGCCAGCGATATCCGGATGGCCTGCCAGGCCTTTAAGTACCTCCGCTACCTGATCCGATGGCCATTCATCAAGGTGCATCCTGTTGAGCACCAAGATTCTGGGCATAGGAGCCTCCAGAAGCTGATACCGAACGAGGCGGCCATCGCGGAATGGCGGGAACCGTGCCGTCGTGCTCGGCTCCCGCCATTTTCCGCGAGCTGGTGATCTGGCGCCGCTATGCGGGCCGCTTCCGGTCATAGAGCAGGCAGATCGCGCCGCTGTCGGTGGGCGTGGTTTCTGCCAGTGACCAGGCCGAGCCGGGCAGGTCATCGCCGAACAGCCGGGCGCCGCCGCCGGCGAGTGCCGGGCATAGCGTGATGCTGAGCCGGTCCACTTCGCCGGCCGCCAGCAGGTTGCGGATGATGCTGGCGCTGGCGAGGACGATGATGTCGCCTCCCCCCTGTTTGCGCAGGCGGCGCACCTCGGCGGCCGGGTCGTCGGCGACGATGCGCGAGTTGGGCCAGCCGGCCTCTTGCAGGGTGGTGGAGAAGACAACCTTTTCTACCGCGTTGAGCCATTGCGCGAAGGCGCGGTCCCGGGGGTCGGCGTCGGGGTTATCGGCCACCGCGGGCCAGTAGGAGGCGAAGCCCTGGTAGTTCTTGCGGCCCAGCAGCGCCGTGCTGGCCGGGCCGGTGACGTTCACCATGTGCTCGCGGGCGCCGTTGGTCAGGGCATGGGGAACGATCCAGCTCATGTCGTAGTCGCCGCCGGGGCCGTTCAGCCGGCCGTCGAGGGACAGGGAGATGTTGGCGACCACGGTGCGGCCGGTCGGCTCATCGCTTCGCTTTCTCATTTCTGCCTCCGCCTTGGGTTTTCGGTTGGTGTCACCCGCCAATGCTGGCGCAGGCGGCAGTCTGCTCGAATCTGCGAGATCACCAGTCGGCTATCCAAGTGTTCGCCGCTGCGGGTAGATCGATGGTGGACAAGCGGGCGGCCGGGCCGTCAGCAGGTGGCCGCTACGCTTACGGATGGTGGTGGTGGTCCCCAGCGGAACCTGCCTGGGGCCCAGGCTATGGTGTCACTGATCTTTCGTTGCTGTGTGATGGGCTGGATGTGACGGAGCCAAATACAGCTTTGATCGGCCGTGAGCGCGACTGCGGCCGGATCGAGCGGTTGATCCGCAACGCCCGCAACGGCGAGGGCGGCTGTCTGGTGTTGCTGGGCGAGCCGGGGATCGGTAAGACGGCATTGCTTGAGCACGCCGCCCAGGTAGCGGGGGCCGTGACGACCGTGCTGCGGGCCGGGGGCGTGGAGGCCGAGTCCGATCTTGCCTTCGCCGGGCTGCATAGCCTGTTGCGACCCATCTTGGGCAAGCTTGACCAGCTGGCCGGACCGCAGCGGCAGGCACTGGCTGGGGCGCTCGGGCTGGCGCCGTCGTCGCGTCCGGACCGTCTTTTCGTCTCGGCGGCGGTGCTTGGCCTCATCGTCGCCGCCGCGGAAGATCGTCCGGTGCTGTGCCTCGTCGATGACGCACAGTGGATAGACAGCCCGTCGGCTGGTGCGCTGGTGTTCACCGCCCGGCGGCTGCGCGCCGAGCGCGTGGCGATCGTGTTCGCGGCCCGCGAGGGCGAGCCGCGCCAGTTTCAGGCCCAGGACCTGCCGGAAATGTCTCTCGACAGTCTGCCCGAAGCCGCCGCCGGGCAGCTTCTGGACTGCGCCGCGCCTGCCATCGCACCCGCTGTCCGCAACCGGTTGCTGGCCGACGCCAGCGGGAACCCGCTGGCGCTGCTCGAGTTGCCCGGCGAACTGACGACCGCGCAACTCGGCGGGCGGGCGCCGCTACCGGAGGCCATCCCGCTCACGCCCCGCCTGCGACGGATCTTCCGGGACCGCATCGAGGCGCTGCCCGCACCCACGCGCCTTGCGCTGCTGCTGGCCGCGGCCGACGACACCGGCGACGTCACGGCGGTGCTGGGCGCCGCCGAACGGATGAAGCTTCCCGCCGACGCGCTCGACCCCGCGGAAACCGCCGGCCTGATCCGCGCCGTCGGCGGGGTGCTCACCTTCCGGCATCCGCTGGTGCGCTCGGTCCTGTACCAAGGGACCCCCCTCCGCGAGCGTCAGCGCGCCCACGCCGCGCTGGCCGAAGCGCTGCGCGGTGACCAAGATGCCGATCGCTGTATCTGGCACCAGGCCATGGCCACGCTCACTGGTGACGAGGAGGTCGCGGCGGCGCTGGAGGCCTCCGCCCGGCGGGCACAGCAGCGCGCAGGCCACGCCTCAGCGGCCACCGGGTTCGAGCGCGCCGCGGCCCTGACGGTCGACCAGTCCCGCGTGGTGCCTCGCCTGGCCGCTGCCGCCCAGGCAGCATGGGATGCCGGGCAGGCCGAGCGGGCCCGGACGCTGATCGCCCGCGCCTACCCGCTGGCCGGCCCGCACGATCGCGCCCGGCTGCTGCACCTGAGCGGAGTCATCGAGGCGAGCTGCGGCAACATGGCCCGCGCGGTCATCACGCAGCTTGAGGGCGCTGACCTGAGCGACGACCCCTCGCTGACCCTGGAGATGCTGCACCAGGCCGCCGAAGGCGCCGCCGACACTCGCGACCTGCCCAGGTTGGCCGATATCAGCGCCCGGCTATCGAACACCCCGGACCACACGACGCGAGATCAGCTCAGCCGCGCCGTGGTCACCGGGATCACGGCCCTGTTCGGTGGCGACCCTGCTAGCGGGCGCGCGGCCTTCGCCGAGGCGCTGACCCTGACCGCACAATTCGATGACGACGCGATGGCGCAGCTATGGGCCGTGAACGCCGCGTGGCTAGATGCCGACATCGGGGCCAGCCTGCGGTTCGCGGCCCGGGCCGCCGCTCTCGCCCGGGCGCAAGGGCTGCTCAGCCTGCTCCCGGCTGCGCTGAACCAGCAGGCACGGGAACTGCTGCGCAACAGCAGCTTCACGCAGGCCTACGCGGCGGCCGAAGAGGGATATCTGCTGTCCACCGACCTGGGCCACGGCTGGGGCTGGCATCTGAACACGATGGCCTGCGTGGAGGCGGTCTGGGGACGCGAAGCAGACGCACGCCGGCACGCCCGGCAGGTGCTCGAGCTAGCGCATGCCCGCGGCGACGTCCTGCTCACCATGGCCGCCAAGGCGGCCACCGGGCTGCTCGCCCTGACCGTCGGCAGGCCCGCCGACGCAGCCCGGATCTTGCTGGAGATTTCCGCCAGGGACTGGCCGGAGCTGACGCCCAGCGTCGCTGTCGTCTCCAATCCCGACGCGGATGCGATAGAAGCGATCCTGCGCGCGGGCCAGCCTCGCGAGCTCACCAGCGCGCCGCTCGCCCAGCTCCGTGCCTGGGCCGAACATTTCCCAGCTGACGCCCGCAAGTCTGTGCTAGCACGCTGCGAGGCGCTGCTCGGCACCCGTCCGCCGGGCGCCGCCTTCACCGAGGCGCTGGAACTGGGCCACGCACTGGCACCGTTCGAACGCGCCCGGACCGAGCTGCTCTACGGCGAGTGGCTGCGCCGCGAGCGGAAACGCATGCCGGCACGCCTCCATCTGCGCGCGGCTGCTGACCTGTTCCACGCGCTCGGCACGCCCTCCTGGGCACAACGCGCCGAAGCAGAGCTACACGCCACCGGCGAGACTGCCCGCAAGCGCACCATCCCCACCCTCAGCCAGCTCACCCCGCAGGAACTCAAAATTGCCGGGCTCGTGGCAGAAGGACTGACCAACCGCGATATCGCTGCCCAGCTGTTCCTGAGCCCGCGCACCATCGATTACCACTTGCACAAGGTCTTCAGCAAGCTCGGCATTAGATCCCGAGCCGAACTGATCCGACACGGAGTCACACAGCAGAACCCATGATCCCGCCAGCCCCTGCTCTCACCGATACGGCGCGCTGAAAGCGAATTTGACCCGGTGCCGTTCGACGCCGAGGCGGCCCGCATCTTCGGCAGCCTAAAGGCAGCGGTCATCGCCGCTGGCCGCAAACCCGAGGCAAGAACGCTACACGGCTTACCAGCGGGAAGCCGACGAGGAGGAAAATGAAGGCGGTCCGCTGGAGGACACCAGGCGGCAGGTCCGGGAGCTGAACCCGGAATGGGACGCTCCGGAGCAGGTTGCGTCACGCGAGCGGAGCCGCGCAGCGATGCGCGCTGAGCAGCACGGCCACCAGTTCGCGCAGCTGCGGAAGAACACCGGGCTTCCCCAGGCGCAGCTTGCCACCGTGATGTGCGTATCGCAGGCACGGGTGTCGCAGATCGAGCTCGGCAAGGTCACCGAGGTGGACGCCATCCGAGGCTACGTCGAGGCCCTCGGCGGGACGGTCGACGTCGTAGCCCAGGTCGGCGACTAGACGGTCAGGGTCGCATGAGCGCGGAGCTGAAGTGTGTCATTATCGTTTGCACCTTGGACTGTCGAGGCACTCGCAGTTGTGTCCGTGACCTGGAATTATCGCTCACAGACAGCGATCATAAGAGCGTGAGTGCGGGGTCATGAGACTATGACCGCGTGCGCCGGTAACGCCTGTTAGGGCTGCGGGGGCGGGGCGGTGGCTTCCGACGCCAGTCATATTGTCGGTGTCCGGTGCGACACTGCGAGTCATGGGCACTGTCAGCAAGACATCGGACACCAACTACGAGCTTCCGCTAAGCGAGGCTGATCAGACCGCGCTGCGGCCAGCCTTGCTACACGATCTCGGGGCCCTGCCGTTCAGGTCCGGCGCGCCGATCAGCCGCAGCCTCTGGGTGATCTTTATTGGCGAATGGGGAGTCTGGACCCACGCGACCTTGCCCGTCGATGACAGGCTCGACATGCCGGACGAGGAGAACATCACTGGCCTGTGCGACCTGGTAGGCATCCTTATCAGGCCACCTCGATGCCATCAGGACGAGAAGGCGATGATCGTGCTATGCAGGCCGGGGCCGGCGGAGCTCAGCAAGGCGGATACGCACATCTTCAGCCTAGTGCGCCAGGCAGCCGCCGGCCGGGAGACCGCGCCTTGGGCGTTCTACGTGGTGGGGCCGGAGGGAATAAGGGAGGTGACTGACCCGCAAGCCATGAGCGGCGATGCCCAGCACGCACCCGGTCATCATCGCAGCCCGCGCTGCCTGCGGTTACAACCGTGAACGACGCCAGTGACCCAGAACGCCCGCACCGGCTGGCCGACGCGACAAAACGTTCAATCGGGGCCAGGAGATGGGTTCCGTTCCAGCAGCGCCCGGCTTACCTGCGCCGGAGTCCAGAAGCCCAGCCGCCCGTCCGAGCTGAGGTGCCGCGAATCCAGGGCTCCAGCCAGCGGGGGCGACACTACCAGGCCGTTCGCTCCGGCCCAGGCCTTAACCCGCCTGAGCAGCAGGTCACGGGCACGAGGTAGGTATCGGATCGAAGACCTGCAGCGGTCGCATGCTCATTTTGCTTTCGCTACGGGCCGGGAGCGCCCGCATGCTCCAATTGTCCCGCCCGCGGACACCGGGCACCGAGACCTCAGGCGTCCGGATGGCTGGCCCGGGAGGCATCAAGCAGGTCGAGATAGCCTTCGACCGCATCCCACAGTTCGTTCTCCGGGTAGCGGCCGTAGCCACGGTGCTCGCGCCGCCACCCATGATCCCAGTACTTGTCGCGGACCTCGCGCAGATGAGACAGCGCCGCGCCCAGGTCTTCCCGGAGCTGCAGCCGCTCATCGGCCGGCTCCGGGATCAGCCGCTCCAGCGACCCGAACTCCCTGGCTTCTAGCGCCGAGAGCGCCCGCTCGTCGGGACCGTCATCGACAGACCAGATGCGCACCGGCCCGCCGATGTGGTGATTCCAGATCGGGTCCAGGCAGGACCGCCAGAAGTACAGGAAGCCGCCCTTGCTGAGCCGCAACTCGTTCGCCAGCCAGTCGGTGCCTTCGGGGCTGGATTCCCACGGGACTTCCTCCGGGGACAGGTTGATCGCGACCGCGACCTGAACGGCATCCAGCGGGTCGGCTCCGTCCACCACCTCGCCGAAGGCATACACGGCCTTCAGGAACGGCTCCGTGTCGAACCAGAACATCTTCACGCGCTCACACGTCTCGGCGAGGATCCGCAGCTTCTCGACGGCGCGCTTGTACCTCATGACTGCATATCATGCATCAGCTTGCTCGCGCCCCCAGGTACGCTGGCCATTCGGTAGTCGTTTGTAATACGATCATCAGGTGGGCGGTGAGCGGTTCGATCCAGACCTGCTGGATGAGGAAGACCCGTTTGAAATCGACACCCAGGCCGCGCACCTGTTCAAGCATCCGCACCTCGGAATCGATGACATCAGTGATGTGTGGGCCAGCGACCCGTTGTTTCTACCCGGCCAAGCCGCCAGCGCACTGGCTCATGTGCGCCGAGGCCGGCGGCCGGGTGCTCGTGGTCCCGCTGGCTCCCGCGCGCAGCGGTGACCCGCACAGATGCCCTCCGATCGGCTGTTATGAGGCGGCGGACAGGCTTGCCGCCCAGTACCGGAGAGACCGATGACGAACACGCCTATTACACCTGACCAGGAATTCGATTTTTACGCGCAGCCGGAAAACCAGGAGCCGCAGGGACCGGCCCGCCGACGCCATGCCTCCCGGCTGGGCACACCGGTGCCCGTGCGGTTCCCCCCGGAACTGCTGGAGCAGGCCCGCCGCGCGGCCGATGCCGACGACCGGTCGCTATCGGCGTGGATCCGCCGGGCAGTCGAGCACGAACTGCGCCGGACCGCCTGACCCTGTACGCCCATACGCAGCGTTGAGCCAGCTCAACGCCCGGAACTGCGGTCGACGGATGAAACGAGACCCCATCACGGCGTGCGGCTGGCCGTATGACCGGAAGCCGTTTTGCCGGCTATAGGATCAACACGAGGGACTTAAGGCGCTATTGCCTGTGACCTGGGAGTTTCGCGGGCCAGGTGGCGTCCCGGCCGATTGATCATAAATATCCAACAACCCCCCGAGTTCCTGAGATCGTTCCCTTCCGCGCCAGGCATTCGCTTCTTGGGCATCCTATCCCGCCAAGGGCTTACGCCCTGCCTCCCTGCACTGGTACTCGCTTTAAGATTTAAGGTTCGGCGGGCTGACCCCCTGGGCCAGCAACGCTACGATTCTTGTCATGGCGAATGACAACGGAGCGGCCGGCGAAGGACATCCAGCCAACGGTGCGGCGGGCGAAGGGCATCCAGCCAAACCCGACGACTGGTCGTGGTGGAATAACAATTCGACTGTTATTGTTGGAGTAGTTTCGGTGGCAGTTGTCGCCTTCAGATTGCTGGCTGTCGCCCGAGGAGATCCAGAAATCGCCTACGCAATCCTTCAGACCGGGGGAACTGGAACCGTTCTTACTGCTACGCTGGTCTCCACACTGGGCTTGCTAGCGCTGCCATTTTTCGTAATATTCGGAATCAACGGAACCAACGCCAGCCGCGAGCTAAGAAAAGCCAACCTTGGCCCACTCGGCTCCATCAATACTCAGCTGTTGTTGACTGGTTCGTTGGTCATGCTAACCATAGCTCTTTATATGTCTCCTGTCCTTGGCCTACTTCTTGGTATAGGTGCGGCGCTACCAGCACTACTTGTGTGGGGCCCCATCAGAACGCTTACTAGCGGAAAATCTTTTCTCTTCCTTTATGTTTCAATTTACTTTTTCGCGCTCCTCGGTTATAGCCTACTTTCTCCGACTCCGTGGCTTCCTGTCCAGGCCATTTATCTCGCAGGACAAAAGCCTTTCAGCGGATATGTGCTATCGCAGGCAAACGGAGAGTATTCTATTTTGACTTCCAAGCCTGAAGGACTAATTAATGTCCCTTCTCAAAGCATTCTACGTACCGAGCAATGCACACCGCCTCTCTATGAATTGGAACAAGCTACACTTCTTGACCTGTTCGAGCAGGCTGGGCGCAAGCTCATAATCTACATGGCCTGCCCATCCACTAGCTACAGTCAAAGCAGCCAGGTGCGACCCATCCCGAGTCTCCAGTCACCCAGCCCCTCTCCGTCATCCAGCCCCTCTCCGTCATCCAGCCCCTCTCCGTCATCCAGCCCCTCTCCGTCAGGCAGGGCCTGAACCTCGCCAGATCACGCCTGGTCATATCCGGAGCCGGGCTGACCGCCACCCAGCTCGTCCGTGCCAGCGCCGCAGCCGCGCTCCGTACCCAGACGGCCGCCGCACGGGCCTTGCGCTGGAAGGACGGCGCGTCATGAGGAAAATAGACTCAAAGTCCGAAACGGAACACGAGACCAGTAATACCTCGGAATCCCATGACCCTGGTGTTGAGCCATAGGATGCCTGAGTGATTAACGCGGTCGTATTTGACGTCGGCGAGACGTTGGTCTGAGACTAAGGAGCATGAGAGCTGGGCAGACTGGCTAGGCGTACCCGTCATACCTTCTCGGCGGTATTCGGCGCGGTTATTGCCGTGGGGATAGATTACCGGAATACATTCCAGTATTTCCATCCTGGCTTCAATCTCGATGCCGAGCGTGCACGGCGTGCCGATGCGGGCCAGCCGGAGTGGTTTGGTGAGGATGATCTTTATCCGGACGCACGGCCGTGCATGACGGCGTTGCGTGAGATGGGCGTGTGGGTAGGCGTTGCCGGTAATCAGACATCGCGGACCGGAGAGCTGTTGCGGAAGCTGAATTTGCCGACGGACCTGATTGCGACTTCGGAGGATTGGGGCGCGAGCAAGCCGGACCAGTCGTTTTCCCGCGCGCTTATTTCAGCGGCACCGTGTGAGGCTAGTCGGATTGTTTACGTCGGTGACCGGGTGGATAATGACCTTCGGCCTGCTAAGGCTGCCGGGATGCGGACGGCGTTTATCTGGCGCGGTCCGTGGGGTTACATCTGGGAGCAGCATCCTGATATGGCGGCAGTGGCGGATTGGCGTCTGGTGTCGCTTGCCGAGTTGCCGTCTCTTGTGGCCGAGGTCAACCGGTCAGAGCGTTGACCGTGGTGTTTCAGTCGTATAGCCGTTCATCTAGCCGGCGTAGGCATGGCAGTCCTTCCCATCGCGTGAGCGATTCGCGGACGGCCCGGACGCGGTCCATTCCGGTTGCGTACCAGTAGCGCGCGAGGTGGTCTAGCGCCTCTTCCGCCAGAGCGCACGCCCGTTCTGGGTCATTCTCACTTACCGCCACTGCTGCCAGATCGCCCAGTATGACGGAACGCTGCTTGGCTGAATCCGGGGAGGGTCCTCGGCGCCGGGCCCGTGCGGGGGAACGGTTCCTCGGGCATGAACCACCCTTCGTTCAGAAGATCAGATGTTCAACCTGCCCTGTCATTATATCGAACCCATAGTCGAAATAGTGCTACGGTCGTACAGTTCTTCGGGAAAGTCTTTGGAGCGGCTGCGGCTGGTGCCCATCCGCCGATCCTGGTCCGCTGGCCGCGCGAACCCCGCGCCTTAACTCAGGGGCATAGTCGCAGAGGGATCCCAGTCGACTTTGAGGCCACCGGACCCCGGCCAGAACCCTGTCAGAACAAGGTGTTCTCCGGCAGCACGCCGCGCATCCGCTCGTAGTCCAGGGTGACGCAGCGGATGCCCCGGTCCTCGGCCAGGGTGCGCGCCTGCAGCTTGATCTCCTGGGCGGCGAAGATGCCCTGTACCGGGGCCAGCAGCGGGTCCCGGTTCAGCAACTCCAGGTATCTGGAAAGTTGCTCCACTCCGTCAATCTCGCCACGTCTCTTGATCTCGACGGCGACACTGAGGCCATCGGAGTCCCGGCACATCAGGTCGACCGGGCCGATGGGGGTCGGGTACTCGCGCCGGACCAGCCGCCAGCCTTCGCCGAGCAGTTGCACCTGGGCCGCGAGCAGTTCCTGCAGGTGCGCTTCCACGCCGTCCTTGACCAGCCCCGGGTCGATCCCGAGCTCGACCGAGGTGTCGCTAAGCACCTCGGTGATCGTGATCGCGAGCGTCTCGCCCGCCTTGTTGGTGACCGACCACTTGCCCGGCTCCTCGGTGAGTCGGCACGGCGGGGACATCCAGTTCAGCGGCTTGTACGAGCCGCCGTCCGAATGCACGAGCACCGACCCGTCCGCCTTGACGATGAGCAGGCGCAGGGCCGAGGGCAGATGAGCGGTGAGCCTGCCGACGTAATCGACGCTGCACCGGGCGATGACGAGCCGCACGTTGGGTAACTCTACTGCCAGCCAGGCGCAGCTGGAGGCGACCGGCTGGCATAGGCTCAGCAGGCGTGAGCCCGCGCCGGATCCGCCGTGAGCGCTCCGGCCCGCCGGACCGTGTGCCGGGCCCGGAGCGCACCGAGTCCTGGCCCGACGGCGACTGGGTGGTTCACCGGGTGTCTGGCGCCGGAACGGGCAAGGCGTACCGATGTCCGGGCTGTGACCAGGAGATCATGCCCGGCGTCCCGCACGTCGTCGCCTGGCGTGCCGACGGGATCCCCACCGGTGTCGGCGTGGAGGAGCGCAGGCACTGGCACAAGTCGTGCTGGGAGTACCGGCTGCGGCGCGGACAGCGACCCCGGCGGATCCGGAGGAGAAACCCGTGACCGAGCTCGAATCCTGACCGGAGGCCGGGGACCGGAGGCCGGGGACCGGAGGCCGGGGACCGGAGGCCGGGGATAAGCAAAAGCCCAGAGCCCGGGTCCCGTGACGGCACGGGATCCGGGTTCTGGCTAGAGACGGGTTACGGTCAGTGGACCAGGCCCAGTTCCTGGGCCGGCTCGGCATCCGCGGGCACGTCCCTGGCCGGGCTCAGGTCACCGGCCGGGCTGACCTCCGGCGCCTTCCGGACTCCCGGCAGGAAGAGCGCGGCGGCGGCGGCCACCGCCACCGCGGCCCCGCCGACCCAGACGGCGGGCGCCAGGCCGGAGACGAAGGCCGCTCCGCTGGCGTAGCTGCCGTGGGCGGAGAACACCGCGCCGAGCACGGCGATCCCGAACACCCCGCCCAGCTCCCTGATCGCGTTGTTGGCCCCGGAGGCGATACCCTCCTGGTCACGCCGCACCGAGCTGAGCACCACGTTGGCGACCGGAGCGAAGAACAGCGACATGCCGACGCCGGAGATCACGAACGCCGGGACCAGCGTGGCGTAGGGCACCGTGGGGGTGGCGACCGCGGCCAGCCAGCCCAGCCCGATGGCCTGCAGGGCCAGTCCGGTGGCCAGCAGCGCCCGCCCGCCGATGCGGTCCGACAGGGCACCCGCGAACGGGGCGATCAACACCGGCATCGCGGTCCACGGCAGGGTCCGGATCCCGGCCTGCAGCGGGCTGTAGTGCTGGACGACCTGCAGGAACTGGGCGAGCAGGAAGATGGAACCGAACATACCGAAGAACATGAGCAGCGAGGCCAGGTTCGTCACGGCGAAGCCGCGATTGCGGAACAGCTGCAGCGGGAGCATCGGCTCACGCGTCCGCAGCTCCCAGCCGATGAACGCCGCCACGAGCAGCGCGCCGATCACGATGGGCGGGAGCACGGTGGCGCTGGTCCAGCCGTGGTCGTTGCCGCGGACCACGCCGAGCACGATGCCGAGCAGGCCCACGCTGGCCAGGACGAGGCCCGGCAGGTCCAGGCTGGTCGCGGGTCCGCGGCTCTCGGTGAGCCGGGCCCGGGCGATCGGCAGCAGCGCGACGCCGATCGGCACGTTCAGCCAGAAGATCCACTGCCAGGACGCGCCTTCCACGACGGCCCCGCCGACCAGCGGTCCGATGGCGATGGCCAGGCCGCCGACGGCGCCCCAGGCGCCAAGCGCCAGGCCGCGCCGTTGCGGCGACACCGCCGCCGACAGCAGCGTGAGGGTCAGCGGGATGACGATGGCGGCGCCGACACCCTGTACGGCCCGTGCGGTCACCAGCCACCCGATGCCCGGCGCGAGCGCGGCCGCCGCTGACCCGGCGGTGAACAGGCCGAGGCCGATCACGAACATCCGACGCCGGCCGTATCGCTCGCCCAGCGTGGCTCCGGTGAGGAGCAGCACCGCGAAGGTGAGGGTGTAGGCGTTGACCGTCCATTGCAGCCCCTCGAGCGAAGCATGCAGGTGGTCCCGGATCGAAGGCAGGGCCGTCGTCACCACGAGGTTGTCGAGCGAGGCCATGAACAGGGCGGCCGAGGTGATGGCGAAAGTCCATGCCGTGCGGCTTTTCGCGGTCATTTCTTCCCTCCTAGGAAGTGAGTAGTCACTAACTTTACGAGTCAAAAAAAATAGCTGGCTCAGTCCTTGGGGCACCAGCTGGTCCACCGCTCGTCGACGGCCGGCAGGTCCATCGCCGCGGCCACGTTCATCAGCATGCCGACGGCGAAGAAGTCCACCACTTGCTGAAACGGAAGCCCGGTGAGCCTTTCTGTCAGCTCCCACAGTCCCTTGAACCCGGCCCGGGTCGCGTCCCGCACCTCAGGGTCGTGGCACGCGGCATAGAACTGCATCTGCAGCTGGAGCAGGGTGCGGTCCTCAAGCAGCTGCTCGTAGGCGTCTCCCATCGCTCCGAGCGCCTCCTCGCCGGTCAGGCCGTCGGCGGCGGCAGCGAAGGTGTCCTTTACCCGCTGGAAGCACCGGCCGATCAGCTCGACGAACAGCGCCTTCTTGGTCGGGAACAGCCGGAACAGGTACGGCTGGCTGATCCCGGCCCGGCGCGCGACATCCTCGGTCGAGGTGCCCGCCAGCCCGTTGGCCGCGAAATCGGTCATCGCGGCTTCCAGCACCAGCTCGCGACGCTCCGCCGCGGGCATCCGCTGGCGGCGCTCCGCGGTCGGCGCCCGCTGGCTGGTCTCGGTCATGAAACTTAAGATAGTGATGACTCACTACATTGTCAAGCCCAGATCGCACCGGAACCGGCGGCGGCCTCGCCCGCCGGCACCGGAACGGCGGCGGCCTCGCCCACCCGGTGACGCCAGATGAGCGGGTGGGACGATGGGCACATGACAGCTGAGCGGCTGGAGGTCCAGCGGAAGATCCCGGCCGAACCGGCCGTGATCTTCCGGCTGCTAACCGACCCGCAGGGACACGTGGCGATCGACAGCGCGGGGATGCTGATGGACGCGACCGGAGAGCCGGTGACCGCCGTCGGCGACACCTTCGTCGTCCATATGGATCGTGAGGCGCTGAACGATGTCCCGATGGGCCGCGAAGCGGCGCTGCGGGCTACTCTCGGAATCCTGGAACGGACCGTGGCCCGCGGCTACCCTGGCGCACCTAGCTGACGGAGGGTCTCCCTTGTACCTGTTCGATCTCACCGGCAAGGTCGCCGTCGTCACCGGGGGGACCCGCGGGATCGGCCTGATGATGGCGCGCGGCCTGCTGCAGGCCGGAGCGTCGGTCTACGTCAGCTCGCGCAAGCCCGAGGCGGGGGAGGCGGCGGTCGCCGAGCTCTCCGGCTACGGCCGGGTGGTGTCCCTCCCGGCCGACCTCGCCCGCGAGGAAGAATGCATCAGGCTGGCCGCCGACGTCGGCCGCGAGCAGGAGCGCGTCCACATCCTGGTCAACAACGCCGGCACCACCTGGGGCGCGGACCTGGAAGACTTCCCCAGCCACGCCTGGGACAAGGTCGTCGACCTCAACCTCAAGACGCCGTTCTACCTCACCCGGGCGTTCCTGCCGCTGCTCGAGGCGGCCGGAACCGCCGACGACCCGGCCCGGGTCATCAACATCGGCAGCATCGACGGGCTGCGGGTGCCAGAACTGCACACGTACTCCTACTCGGCCAGCAAGGCCGGCCTGCACCAGCTCACCCGGGTGCTCGCCCGCGAGCTCGGACCGCGGCACATCACGGTCAACGCGGTGGCGCCAGGCCCGTTCGAATCCAAGATGATGGCGGCCACCCTGGCCGCGGCGGGCGATCAGATCGCCGCCGCCTCCCCGCTCGGGCGGATCGGCCGCCCGGACGATATGGCCGGCGTCGCGGTGTTCCTGAGCGGCCGCGGCGGTGCCTACGTGACCGGCGCCATCATCCCGGTCGATGGCGGCATCTGGGCCGCCAGCTGACGCAGCGACCGCCCGGAGGCCAGGCCAGAAACCGCCCGGAGGCCAGGCCAGAAACCGCCCGGAGGCCAGGCCAGAACTGAGACTCGGCCCCGAAGCCCTCAACAGCTACCTCGAATACAAGTCGATCTACGCCGGCGCCGACCAGCTGCCCAACTAACCCAGCCCCTCACCCGGCCCGGGTAGGCACCCATCCGCCCGCCCGGGCCGACCACCCATCCGGCTCTGCCCTAGCGGCCCAGCTCAGGGACCGTGTGTACCTACCCCCCATTTCCCGGAGGGTAAATACACACGATCAGCCGGAAGCCCGTGCGGGGCGCCCGGTTTGTGCTGATTCACCACCGCTACCGCGGCTCGCTGGCCCATGCGTGCGGTCACCACCACGGATAGGGGTCAGATCCATCCCGCCCCCCCGTGACAGCCATTTTTTAGCCGAACGATCCTGGCTCGTCCCCACCCGCAACCCGCACGCTACCCCCGCACTCCGCGGCTCAGCCCTCGGGCGCGTCCGCCTCTTCTGGGGCGAGCCAGAGGACGCCGAGCGGCGGGAGGGTGATGGCGGCCGAGGCCGGGCGGCCGTGCCAGGGCTCGGCGACGGCCTCGATGCTGCCCATGTTGCCCACGCCGCTGCCGCCGTAGACGGCCGCGTCGGTGTTGAGGACCTCGCGCCACCGGCCCGGGTGCGGCAGGCCGACCCGGTAGTTCTCGTGCGGCTGCGGGGAGAAGTTGGCGATGCAGGCGAGCGTCCGCGACTGGTCCCCCTGGGTGGCGGTGCCCGGCGCGGCGGTGCCCGGGGTCGCGGCCAGGCGCAGGAAGGACAGCGTGTTGCCCTGCGCGTCGTTGGAGTCGATCCAGCCGAACCCCTCGGGGGTGCTGTCGAGCTCCCACAGCGCGGGGGTGTTCCGGTAGATCGCGTTCAGGTCGCGGGACAGCCGCTGCACGCCCTGGTGGACGGGGAAGTCCAGGATCCACCAGTCCAGCCCGTCGTCCGCGGACCACTCGCTGACCTGGCCGAACTCCGACCCCATGAACAGCAGCTGCTTGCCCGGGTGAGCCCACATGTACGCCAGCAGCGAGCGCAGCCCGGCAAACCGGCGCCATTCGTCGCCGGGCATCTTGCTCACCAGCGAGCCCTTGCCGTGCACCACCTCGTCGTGCGACATCGGCAGGATAAAGTTCTCCGAGAACGCGTAGATCATGGAGAACGTGATCTCGTTGTGGTGGTACTGGCGGTAGATGGGGTCCTGGCTCAGGTAGGCGAGGGTGTCGTGCATCCAGCCCATGTTCCACTTGAAGCCGAACCCGAGCCCGCCCAGGTACACCGGCCGGGACACCCCGGGCCAGGCGGTCGACTCCTCGGCGATCATGGTGATGCCGGGGTCGCGCTTGT
>Ga0302325_10008032_pt1 | contig 23280 bp, 24 predicted proteins | sample Palsa_T0_2_FD_201948 | JGI IMG/M metagenome (GOLD analysis project Ga0302325, IMG submission 201948) | Peat permafrost microbial communities from Stordalen Mire near Abisko, Sweden - Palsa_T0_2 | ecosystem: Environmental > Terrestrial > Soil > Palsa > Peat permafrost | place: Sweden: Abisko... | reverse complement strand
CCCAAGAAGCGGGTCCAAGGGACCCGCGCAGGCCAAGAGCCTGCCCCACTATTTATGCAGATCCATCGACGACTCTAAGAGTAAGTGACATTGGGCTCCCAGCCTGCGGTGGCCTCTTAGGCCGCCTTCAAGCCGTCAACGAACCAGGCGCTTGTGTAACCACCTCCAGGCCCAGCCCCGGATCGATCCACCCCTGAATACGCGGCAGAGCCGCCCGCGCGGCCTCCTCGCCGGCCTTCACAAGCTGCATCGCGCTATCGAACGCGTCCCATTCCATGCCCCGCACTTCCGGTTCGATCACCAAGTCGGAATGTTGCCGCCACGTGATTTCCGTGCGACTGTGCAGGATCTGAAAGCATCGGTTAATGACATGGAACATGTTGGACGGCATGGCGGCGGCGCCTTGCATGGGCAGGTGCAGCGAGATCACATGCGTGGCGCCCAACAAGCGCGTCAGCAGGGCGGGCACTTCCGTGCTGATGGCCCCATCCACCAGCAGGCGATTGCCGCAGCGCACGGGCTGGAACAAGCCCGGGTACGAGCAACTGGCGCGGATGGGCAGCACCACATCGCCGCGATCGCGGAAAACCATGGCTTCGCCCGTCACGACATCGGTGGCCACCACCCCCAGCGGAATGCGCATTTGTTCGAAACTGTAGCACTTCAGCAGCCTGCGCAGGAAGCGCTCCATCCGGTCGCTGCCGGCGATGCCCATACGGGCGATGGTCCAGCGCGCCACATCCGTGAACCGCATGGCGCAACCGGCCCGCGCGATCTCCTCGGGGGTAGCGCCGCTGGCGTAGGCTGCCGCCACGATGGCCCCCGCGCTCACGCCCGCGATGCAATGGATGGGGATGTGGTGCTGCTCCAGAACGCTCAGCACGCCGATGTGCGCCAGTCCGCGCGCGAAACCTCCGCCCAGCGCCAAACCCAGCCGCATGGGCACTGGCTCCGCCGCCACGAACTCCTCCACCGGCGGACGCGGTTTGCGCCGCAGAGCGGACATCCAATTGCTCCAAGCCATCTTTACGCCCGCCTCCTGTGCATCGCCGTATCGAGCGCTGCGGATAGACTACCATTATCTTGGATGCGCACTCTTTCCGCCAAGTCCCTGACGCTGCTGCTTTGCCTTTGCCTCTGCGTGCCCGCTTTCGCGCAAGCGCCTTTCTCCGGCACCCCGGCCATCGAACAGTCGCTCGACAAGCTCACCGTGCTGGGCAGCGTCTTGCTGATCGCCGCGCATCCCGACGACGAGAATACCGCCATTCTGGCTTACTACGCGCGCGGCCGCCACATGCGCACGGGCTATCTCTCACTAACCCGCGGCGAAGGCGGCCAGAACCTGATCGGCTCCGAGCAAGGCGATCTGCTGGGGCTCATCCGCTCGCACGAATTGCTGGCCGCCCGCCGCATCGATGGCGCGGAGCAGTTTTTCACGCGCGCCATCGACTTCGGATATTCCAAGACTCCCGAGGAGACCTTGGCCAAATGGGGCCACGAGTTGGTTCTTTCCGACGTGGTGTGGGTGATTCGCCGCTTCCGCCCGGATGTGGTGATTCTGCGCTTTTCCGGCACGCCCAAGGACGGCCACGGGCAGCACCAAGTATCCGCCATCGTTGGCAAGGAGGCGTTTTCCGCGGCGGCCGATCCGAACCGGTTTCCGGAGCAACTGAAATTCGTCGAGCCGTGGCAAGCGCGGCGCCTGTTGTTCAACACTTTCAGCTTTACGCGTGACCAGGAAAAGGAAGCCGCCGCCACGCCCGGGCGCATCGAAGTGGATACCGGCGCGTTCAACCCGGTGCTGGGCGTTTCCTATAGCCAGATCGCGGGAATGAGCCGCAGCATGCATCGCAGCCAAGGTATGGGCGCATCCCAAAGGCCCGGGCCGTCGCTGAATTACCTCGTGCCGGTAGCCGGCGACCCGCCCACCAAAGATGCATTTGACGGCATCGATACCAGTTGGGAGCGCGTGCCCGGCGGCGCGGAAATCGGGCGCGTGCTGGCCGAAGCCGCCCGCAGTTTCCAGCCTGAGCATCCCGAGCGCAGCATTCCCTTGTTGCTGAAAGCCCACCCGTTAATCGCCGCCCTCCACGACCCCTGGGCCAGCCGCAAACTCAACGAGCTGAACGAGGCCATCGCGTTGTGCGCGGGCCTGTGGCTGGACGCGAACAGCGATACCTACGCCATTGTGCCGGGCTCCTCGCTCGAGGTCTCCTATACCGCACTGAATCGCTCCACGGCGCCCATGCGGCTTGAGAGCCTGACGCTGGAGGGCATGGGCAGCGAGTCGCGCACCGACGCGCACCACGCCGCCCTGAATGCCAACCAGCCGGTGAACGCGCAGCTCAAGTACGCGGTGCCCGCCGGTCAGCCTTACTCCCAGCCGTTCTGGCTGCGGGAGCCCAAGCATGGCGACACCTACACCATCCCCGATCGGCAACTGATCGGCCTGCCTGATGACCCGCCCCTGCTGAACCTGCGCTTCCGCCTGGAGGCCGGCGGCGTCACCTTCGATCTGCTGCGGCCCGTGCGCCACCGTTACGTGGATCGCGTAGATGGCGAGCAGACGCGCGCGCTCACGGTGGTGCCGCCCGTGGCGCTGAACCTGCCGCGGGATATGGTGCTGTTCCCCAACGCCGACGCGCGCCGGGTGGAGATTGCGGTGCGCGCGGATGTGCCGAAGGCCAAGGGCGACGTACAGGTCGCGCTCGAACCGGGGTGGAGCGCCGAGCCGGTTTCGCAAGCATTCGAAGAGGCCACGGCGGGAGAGCAACAACCGCTGGCTTTTGAGGTCAGGCCGATGCAATTGCCCGATCCCCGGGCGCTGCTGCGCGCCTCGGCACACGTGGACGGCCGCGAGATCGGGGTGGGCATGCTGGTGATTTCGCATCCGCCGCTGCCGCCCCTGACCGTGTTCCCACCGGCCGTGGCGAAGTTGGTACGAGTGGATGTGCGGGTCGCCGTGCACAAAGTGGGCTACGTGATGGGCGCCGGCGACGAGATGCCCGGCGCCATTCGCCAACTGGGCTGCGAAGTGACGCTGCTGTCGGCATCCGATCTGGAGCAGCGCGACCTGTCGGAATTCGACGTCATCGTCACCGGTGTGCGCGCCTACAACACCCGCGCGGACCTGCGCGCCAACCTGCCGCGGCTGCTGGATTATGTGCGCAATGGCGGCAAACTCATCGACCAATACAATGTGACCGACGGCAATCTGGTGCCCATGGGCCCGTATCCCTTCAAGGTGGGACACGACCGCGTTACGGTGGAAGAATCGCCCGTCGCTTTTACGAATCCGTCGAATCCGCTGCTGCACTCGCCGAATGACATTACCCAGAAGGATTTTGAAGGATGGATACAGGAGCGCGGGCTGTACTTCGCTTCGGAATGGGATCCACGGTATCAGACGGTACTCGAATCGCACGATCCAGGCGAAAAGCCGCTGGCCGGAGGGATGCTCTACGCGCGCTACGGCAAGGGCATCTATATCTTCAGCGGCTACTCCTGGTTCCGCGAACTGCCGGCGGGCGTGCCAGGCGCGTACCGCGTGTTCGCGAATATGCTCAGCGCCAAGTGAACTGCCAGGGTTGAGCAGACCTGCCATTTTCGCGATAATGCTCATGTGCCGATTCGGGGAAAGGTGATTAGCGAGATTTCACCTGAGGATATTCTCGACCTCATTCTGCAAGGGACGCCCGAGGATGCTTTTCTCGAGTTCAAGGCCGAGCTGATGGATCCCCGCAAACCGAGGGAGCAGCTCCAGGCAAACAGGGCGGACTGGGTGGCCGACGTCGTGGCGTTCGCGAACGCAGAAGGGGGGCATATCATCGTCGGTATGGAAGCCGACGACCAGGAGCGTGCTTCCCAGTTGAAGCCGATGACGGGAGACTGGGCCAAGGGTCTGGCCGATTCCTTGCGCGATCACGCGATCCAATACATAAAGCCAAGGATCGAACGGTTGGAGGTTCGCGGCTTCGAGATTCCAGTGGCCGGGTGGATCGTCATCGCCGGTATCCCGTACAGCGAGGCCAAACCGTATATGTCGAGCTTTGGAAACGCTACCAAATTCACAATACGCGACGGCAACCGTAAACGGGAGATGGCGTACGAGGAAATCCGAGCGCTCTTTCTGAAAGGACCGGAACAGCAGATACGCGCTCAATTCCTGGACGAGGTCCTATCGATCAACTCCCGGATCGGGAGCATCGAGAAAGAAATCGAAAGGTTAGGCAGCTCATGGAATACGATATCGCAGAGATTTTAGACGTGCGCGAAACCGCTCCGTTCCTTCGGATGATGCAGGAGATTTTCGAGGAGCGGATTGGCACTCAACGGTTCTTTCGAATAACCGCCACGCCGGTCGATCTAGGCCAGACTTCAGCGGACTTGGAAAATCCCGCGCTCCTTGCTCTCCTGATGGATCCGCCAAACCCCCACGGGCGGCCAGTCGGGTGGAGCACGAAGCCCTTACCGCCGCTAAAGCGTACTTCCACCGGATTCGAGAACGAAAGAGTCGACTATCATCATTTGAAATTCATCATGAATGGACACCTTGAATTCTGGACGGCGATCAACGGATATTTTTGCTGGCAACAGGATCCCACCGATATGAAAGAGCACCCTCGACTGTATCCCTACGCCGTCGTCGAGCACCCGTTGAGCTTTGTGCGCCTATATCGTGCGCTTGCGGATCTGCTGGACATTCGTGGTGAGATAACCTTTCAAATGCAGTATCTCAACGTCCATGGCGCCATCCTGCTGCCCTATACGCCTGAGAGTATCGGCTTCATTATGCCGATGGAGCCTGTCAAACCCCTGCAACGAAACAGGCTCGTCTTCCCGGCGAAGAGATTTGCGGAAGGCTTCGATCCCGATCGTACCGCTTTAGAGATCGTCAAGGATCTGTACTACGAATTCGGCTATAACCGTGAACACATTCCCTTCTTTGACCAAGCCGGCCAGTCTATTCTGTGACCTATGTCGAACCTGCAAACCCCCATCACCCCCGAACTAGCGGATTATATTCGCAGCGTTTCCCTGCGCGAGCCGGACCTGCTGCGCCAGTTGCGCGAAGAGACCGCCGCGCGCCCCGATTCCAGCATGCAGTTGTCCCCGGAGCAAGGCCAGTTCCTCGGCTTGCTGGTGCGCTTGATAGGCGTACGGCAAGCCATCGAGGTGGGCGTATTTACCGGTCTCAGCTCATTGCACATCGCGCTGGCCATGCCGGCGGGCGGGCGCTTGATCGCCTGCGATGTGAACACCGAATCTACCGCCATTGCGCGGCGTTACTGGCAAGCCGCGGGCGTGGCGGAGAAGATCGATCTGCGGATTGCGCCGGCTATCGACACCCTGGACGCGCTGCTGCGCGATGGCGGCGAAGGCCGCTACGATTTCGCGTTTGTGGATGCCGACAAAGAGAACTACCACCACTATTACGAGCGCGTCCTGAAACTGCTGCGTCCCGGCGGCTTGGCGGCTTTCGACAATGTCCTGTGGCACGGAAAGGTGGTCGACGAATCGGTGCAGGACGCCGATACGCGCGCCATCCGCGATTTCAACGCCAAGCTGCATTTGGACGATCGCGTGTGGCTCAGCCTGGTGTCTATCGGCGACGGCCTCACGTTGGTTTCGAAGCGGTAGCCGCCACTGGCTGCGATTTCCAACGCCAATACAGGTAGAACGGAATGCCCGCGGCGCACACCGCCGCCGCCATCAGCGATGGCTTGGGCTGGTTCACCATCGCATCCGCCATGAACCAAATCGAGACGGCCACAAAGGCCCATACCGTGAACGGATAGCCCCACATCTTGTACGGGCGCGCGGCGTTGGGCGACTTGCGCCGCAACACCCACACGGCCAGTACGCCGAGGATGTAGATGACCCAGCAGGAGAGCATCGCGTAAGCGAACAGCGTCTCGTAGGAGCCGGTGACCACCAGCACGCCGGTCCATGTGGTCAGCGCCACGATGGCGAAGGCGGGGGTTTTGAAGCGCGGATGGATATGGCCAAAGCGGCTGAAGAAGAGGCCGTCCTGCGCCTGCGCAAAGGGAATGCGCGCGCCGGTGAGGATGTTGCCGTTGATAGCGCCGATGATGGAAAGCAGCACCACCGCGGAAAGCACGGAGGCGCCCGCCGGCCCCAGGGTACGCGCCGCGACGGCCGCTCCCACGCGCTCGGTGGCGGCGATCTCCGGCACCGTCATCACGTTCAGGTAAGCGAGGTTGGCGCCCACGTAGAGCGCCAACACGGCGGCCATTCCCAGCGCCATGGCGCGCGGCAGATTGCGCTCCGGGTCTTTGATTTCGCCCGCTACGAAGCTGACGTAGTTCCAGCCGTTGTAGGCCATCAGACAGGCGGTGAGCGCATAGCCGATGCCGCTATAGGAGAGCGTCCGCGCGGGCGCTTGCGCGGCTCGCGCCACATGCGGCGCCAGGGCCGCTGCGCCAATGATCAGCAGCAGCCCCGCGATCTTCAGCGTCGTGAAGATGCGTTGGATCCAGGCGCCTTCTTTCACACCGATGTAGTTTGCCGCCGAGAGCACCACCAGCAGCGCCAGCGATGCAGCCACGCGAAGGGCCGGAGACAGAGGGATGAAATGGTCCAGGTAGATCGAAAAGCCCACGGCCAGGAATGCCATCCCGCCGGGTATCACGGCCAGCATGAATACCCATCCGGAGAGGAAGGCGCATCCCGGTCCGAAGGCTTCCCGCAGGTAGACGTATTGACCGCCGGTAGCCGGCATCATGGCTCCCAGTTCGGCATAAGCCAGGGCGCCGAACCAGGAAAGCACGCCCGCCACCACCCAGACGGCCAGGATCGCGGGGCCGGAGGGCAGGCCACGCGCGATCACGTTGGGCAAAAGGAAGATGCCCGATCCGATGACCACGCCGATGACGATCAGGGTGGCATCGATCAAGCCCAGCCTGCGGGGGAGTTGATCCATAAGCGAGCCAGTCTGGAAACCGTTGCTAGAGTAAGACGTGGGGCGGGAAGGATGCCCAACGCCACTTACTTTTCGCATAAGATGGCGATACTGGATAAATAGTGGGGTCGGCGCTTGGCCTGCGCGGGTCCCCTGGACCCGCGCGTTGCGCCGAAATCGGCCTTCTGTGAAGATGGCGGCCTGGGAGGCCGCCGCAGGCTGGGAGCCTGCCCCACAATTTGTGCAAAATCGCTTCACTGGCAAAAAGTAAGCCTGCGCCACGTCGGCGATCTGTAAATTCAGCTCTAAGGGCCACGACTTACTATATCAGCGGCACGGAGCGGTCAGCTCGATGACCGGTTGCGGCGCGCGCAAAAATTGCAGGATGTGCTCGGTCAGCAACTCAGGCTGCTCCAGCGGGCCGAAATGCTCGCCGCCCGGCAGCAATACCGGTTTGCAGTTGGGCAGCGCGGTGTGCAGGAATTCGTAGGAGCTGATGAAATGCGACTCGCGGCCGTAGACCAGCAGCGTGGGTGTCTGGATGGTGCGCACGGCATCCAGCGTCATGTCTCCTACCACTTCGTAGTCCTTCAGCAGGGTGGTGTTGCGGATCAAGTGCAGCAACGGCTCGCGGTTGCGCGGCAACCCGCGCGCAGGGCCGTAGAACTTGGGGGTCTCCAGGCTGAGCTGCAACAGGAACTCGGCATCCGTCTTTTTGTCTTCGGGAACGTGGATGCCTACTTCTTCCAGCTTGGCTACCCAGGCGGCCCAGCCGATCCAATCCTTATCGTTGCGCAGATGCACCAGGGCAGCCAGTCCCGGCTCCAGCGCCAGCAGTTTGGGGACCCGCTCGGGGTACAGCAAGCTGAAGTACATGGCCACGTCCGCGCCGAAGCTGTGGCCCACCAGGATGGGGCGGTCGATGCCCATTTCGTCCAGGAAACAGCGCAGATCCTCGGCCATATCGGCGGCAGTATAGCCTGTAGGCGTGACATCGCTGTAGCCATGGCCGCGGAGATCGTAGGTGGTAACGCGGTACTCGCGGCGCAGGATGGGGGCCATGTAAAGATGCCAGACCGCCAGATTGCCGAGAAATCCGTGCAGCATGACGATGTCGGGGCCCATCCCGACGCTGATGTAATGTAGGTTGATGCCGTTCGCCTTAACCTTCGGCACGCTGTAGCGGTCCCTCCCCGGTCCTTGTCGCGTGAGTCCCCCTAGCGACGGTTAATCGCCAAGCGGATCCAATTGCATACTACCACGCGGCGCGACTAGTCCAGTATGCCGATAGACTAATCCGCAGCGCCAAAGTTGCCAAAGGTTAATCAATAGGGATTCTGCCATCGCGGAGCTAAATTTCGCACCCGGACCGCCGATAAGGAGGCGAGGAGACACACATGCATGCAGTCGCTTTAAACAGCGCCACACTACCGGAATCCCCTGTAGTTTCAGCCACGCAGAAGCCTGGGGGCCGCACACCTTCGGCAGCCGCCAGCGCCGCCGAGCCGGCCGACACCGTACAACTCAGTCCGGCCGGCCTGCGCGAAGTGGGCTTGACCGGTCGCATCGCGATGAACGAGGACGCCGGCGCCATTGGCGCCACGCAGGCGCAGCAGCTTTATAGCCAGGTATCTTCCATCCACAGCCAGATCGTGGCGGACAAACAGGCCGACGGGGGCACGCTTTCGCCGACCGATGCGCAGACTATCCGGCAATTGCAAGGTCAGCTAAGCCAAAGCACCTATGGCGATGCCCATAACGGCGCTGCACCTCCGGCCGATCCGAATGTCACGCAGGCCGGAGCACGGCAGGACATGGAAGCCGGCCGTATCGCGCTCAACGTGAACGCCGGAAATCTGAGCAGCGCTCAAGCCCAGCCGTTGTCTTCCCAACTCGGCACCATCCAACAACAAATTGTGGCCGACGAGCAGGCTAATGGCGGAACGCTAAGTACGACCGACGCACAAGCCATCAACCAACTGCAAAACCAGCTCAGCCAGCAGATCTATGACACAGCCCACGGTGGTGCGGCCAGCCAGGCGACGGTGAAGCCGGCATAAGAACGTGTCGGAAGAGGCGGTGGATGAGCGTACGAAGCGAGGCGCTTCGTATTTCGGTCCAGTCTGCCCAAAAGGCCCTGAATTCAAGAATCCGCGCGATTTTAACGCTCGAAACTTCTTTGCTTCGAACACGTACCACAGGTGCTTCTTGCGGAGGTATTTGGTCTGAGCTACGGCGAGCCCAAGTTCGAATGGCATGTTGAAACGCGGTGTCCTGGGCCTGTTGGTATCCAGTTAAACGCTGGAGATGTCATGAAATGAAAGGAGTACTGACATCGCGCCAACAAAAGCATTTCTGAGGAATCAAGCCGAACCCGCTCAGTCCGGCAATGAAAGCCAGATATAAGGGCTCGAACCGTTCAGCGGCTACTTATTCGCTTTGAACTCATTGCGGCGCTGCGCTTAGGCGCTTTCCTACGCGCCACGCCAGACCCGCCCTTCTCAGATGCCGGAGCACTCACGTTCATCAGGGCCCTAATACGCCGAACACGGGAATCGGGCACACCCAACTTGCGGGCCACCTCAGCAGTTGTCGGGAAAGGAGTTGTTATGAGCGCCTTCGCCATTCACCCCAACTGTAGCCCATCGTCGCACCCCATACAAATCTGTGGGATGTGTTGCGGCGAAGAAGCATCAGCCACCTCGCTGCCGGAACGCCGATGACAGCTTGCCTACGCGCGCGCCTCCGTTATCTGGCTGAGGTGGTGAAGCAAGTGCCCCACATAATCCTCGGCCAGGTATTGCAACGTGACCGGCGCGTTGTGGCCGATACGGCACACAACCTCCAGTTTGTCCGGAGGCAAGTTCCCGATGACGTGAGCCAGGTAGCGGTTATAGTTGGCCCAAAGCGACACCAGCAACGGCCATGCGGCGCTGCCGGGGGCCTGGACCCGGACACAGCCGTTCGTATCGTAGCTCGGAAACTCCAGCGAATCGGCCAGCGATGCCCTCACGAACCGCTGGTGATTGTTCGAGGCGGAATCGATCAGGTGCCCCAGCACTTGCTTGCGTGACCATCCGCCGGGCAATGCGGGACGACTGCTCTCCTCGTCGGTGACCTGCCGGAGGATGGGCTCGGTCGCGTCTACGATGCGCGCCAGTTCAGCGCTCAGGTTTTCCATAGGCCGAGGGCCAGAATCGGGAAAACGTAGTATACACAAACACCGAGCCTATTGGCCGGGAAGTTCGAAGTATTTGTAGGAAACCGGGCTAACCTTTGGCATGCACGAGCGGCAGCGGCATCGAAACTCGCTGCACGCTGATGAGTTTCGGGCCCTGCAGTCTTGCCTTGGCCCTCCTGTAACCTGCTTCCTCCAGAATGGCCTCCAGGCTGCCTGCCTTTTCAGCTTCCTCAAGAAACAATCGCCCGGCTTCTTTCAGATTGTCCAAGGCCCTCGCTTCAGTGCGGCCACACGAAGAGACATCCAGTTCGCGGGCATGGGCTACAAACATCTTGCCCTCTTTGAAGATTTGGGTCGTGAATTGAATTTCCATACCGGCGAAGAAGCATACCTCCCTACGACGAAGCATAGCAGACGCAGGGATGGCGCCGTGGCCCGCGCGTTACCGGCGAGCGACCAGATGGGCTTCCTGGCCCGTCATCTCGACGCGATGCGTCCGGTGTAGGGACACTAAAGACGGCAAATGCGTGAGTTCTTCGGGCAGGACCACATGGTGCAACTTCTGGCCGGCTCCGGGTCGCATGTGTACGTCGGTCGGCCGGTTCCCCGGCGCTTCGGCAGGCCGCAAGGTGGCGACGATCTTGCCGCTTTCGTCCGCAAGCAGAGAGATTCTCATTTGTTTGTCCTCGGAAAAGGCAGTCGTAGGATAGTGAGTCGTGCCGGGAAATCGTTTCAGGGCGGGGTACCGGCCCCAAAAGCTATTGGAACAAGCGCGCGAAGTGCGAACCGGGCTTCACGATGGTCTGGTTGCGCTCGGGTCCGGTGGAGACGCAACCCACCTCCACGCCGGTGTGGTGTTCCAGAAACTCGATGTAGTCGCGCGCACGCGCGGGTAGCTCACCGTACGTGGAAACACCGAACGTGGAAACCTGCCATCCAGGCAGGCACTCATAGATCGGCTCCAGCGCGGCCATTTCTTTGATGGTCGCGGGCATGGAATCTACGTCCAGGCCGGCCGACCGGTAACGCATGCACACAGGGATCTTTTCCATTTCATCCAGCACGTCGAGCTTGGTCACCACCAGGCTGTCGAAGCCGTTGATCATGGCCGCGTAGCGCAGCAGGGGCACATCGAACCATCCGCAGCGGCGCGGGCGTCCGGTCACCGAGCCGAATTCGTTGCCGCGGTTGCGGATCTGGTCGCCCCAGGAATCCAAGGCTTCGGTGGGAAAGGGTCCGCCGCCCACGCGCGTGATGTACGCCTTGGAAACCCCGACCACGCCGTGGATGCGGGTGGGAGGCACGCCGGTGCCGGTGCAGGCGCCGCCAGCCGAGGCGCTGGAAGAGGTCACGAACGGGTAGGTGCCATGATCGATATCCAGCATGGTCCCCTGGGCGCCTTCGAACATTACGCTCTGGCCGGCGGCGATGGCATCGTGCAGTAACTTGGCTGTGTCGCAGACCATGGGGCGAATGCGCTCCGCCAGCCGCTCATATTCTGCGCGCACCGCTTTTTCGTCGGGGCCGTCATCGATACCCAACGCGTGGGCGGCGGCCTGGTGCTCAGCCACCAGCGTGTCGAAGAGTGGTTCGAAAATCTCGCGGTCCATCAAATCGCCGATGCGCATGCCGCGGCGCGCGATCTTGTCTTCATAACAAGGGCCGATGCCGCGCGAGGTGGTTCCGATGGAAACGCGGCCGGGCCGCGCTTCGCCCAGTTTCTCCATCAGACGGTGGGTGGGCAGCAGCACCTGCGCGCGGTTGCTGATGAACAGATTGCCCTCCACGCGCAAGCCCGCGGCTTCCAGCATTTCAATCTCTTCCAGCAGTGCGGCCGGATCGACCACCAGCCCGTTGCCGATAACGGATTTTCGGCCGGGCCGGAGAATCCCGCTGGGAATCAACTTCAGAACGAACTTGCGGTCGCCGATGCGGACGGTGTGCCCGGCGTTGTGCCCGCCCTGATAACGGGCCACTACATCGAAGCGCTCGGAGAGAAGATCGACCATCTTCCCCTTGCCTTCGTCGCCCCATTGCGCGCCCAGGATGATTACATTGCTCATGATGGCCAAACGCATCCATTCTACCGCATGTGATAATCTGGCCTTGATATGCAGCTTTCGGACGTCTACCTGAAACTCGGGGAAGGCGGATTTGGACAACTGATTCGGGGCATCTCGATCGGCAAGCTCAAAACCTACCAGCTTTACGATGCATTCAAAGCCGGCGCGCACCTGACCAAGCTCAATACGGAAACGCTGCACAAACATATTCCGCGATTTTGGGCGCGCCTGGGCGAGCATGACGAGCAGTTCGCAAAAGATCTGGCGCAGACTGTGCTAGTATCTCACCTGGACATGGTTGCGGCGGTCCTCGATTTTTTGGGGGTGCCGCATGAAGGCGGGTTCTTCAACAAGGAACTCAACGCGAAAAGCTATTTGACGGAAGGTTGGGCGGAACGGGTATTCGAGAAGTTTCGGGCCGTTTATTCCGAGCCGGTTCTGCTATTTTATATAAATCACCTGTCATGGGAATTGACCGATCAGGCCGAGCCGTTTGCGCCGGCTTCGGCGGCGTGAGGCGCCTGATCGATCAGTGGGTCGATTTTTCGGTTGCAAGCGTGCATACTGAAGCTGTACAATCATGGGTCCGCTGGAGCTTATACGAGTGAGTCCCGACGAATGCCGCTCGGTCGAGGAACTTGTGGGGAGAGGCTCCGAAGAGGCGGCGAAAGAGCAACTCCTTTCGGAACAACTATATCGGCTCCGCGAGCGGAAGCGGTTGCAGCCGTTCGGGCCGATGCAGAGTTGCGCGGTTGCAGTGGGGTGGGCGGTGGGCCTGCCCGCAGTTGGGTGCGTGATATCGCTCAGTGCGGCACTGGGATGAGGGTGGTTGCTAACCTATGAGTCACTGCGAATTTCATTATTCTTATCTGTTGCCCCAAAAACCGGGCATCCTTCCGTTCGATGAAACGATCACGAAGTCCTGCCGGCGGTGCGGGGCGACGTTCACGACGAAGTCGCGCATCCGGAAACGCTGCGACGCGTGCCAGGAGGTGGTGGCCTACGAGAAGCAACAGAAGGCCAACGCCCGCCTGAAGGCGCGCCGGGCGGCCAAGCGGGCGCTTTTGCGCGGGTGACCGCGCCCCAGGGCTTCAGCCGGGACGAGCTCGCCGTCCTACGCCGGCTCAACACGCCGGAGAGGATTCAATCCTTCCTCGATAGCGAGATCGGCTACAACAAGGAACTCCAAGGCGCCACGTGTCGCTCTCCGCGGCGGGTGCTGCGCGACCGCCTGGCGCACTGCATGGAAGGCGCGCTATTCGGCGCCGCGGCGTTGCGCGTGCACGGGTTTCCGCCGCTGCTGCTCGATCTGGAAGCGGTGCGCGACGTCGACCATGTGCTGGCGATTTTCCGGCAGCGCGGGCACTGGGGAGCGATCGCCAAATCCAACTATTCGGGCCTCCGATTCCGCGAGCCCGTCTATCGCACGTTGCGCGAGCTGGCCATCTCGTATTTCGAGGACTACTACAATCTGGCGGGCGAAAAGACGCTGCGTGCGTACTCGCGCCCGGTGCAACTGCGGCGTTTCGATGGCACCGGGTGGATGACCGCGGAAGAGGATGTCTGGCCAATTCCGGAGTATTTGACCCGTATAGCGCATACGCCGCTGCTGAGCGGCGGGATGGAGCGGCGCTTGAACCGTGTGGATGCGCGGCTGCAGGCGGCGGGGAATCTGGGCGGGGTGGCGTAGATCAGGACGGGTCGTCCGGGTAGGAAACGCCGAGCACTTCGGCCGCGGCGGCCAATGCAAGATCGGTCGTCCAAATCCGGCTGCCGTCAATCAGGGCGGAAGCCAACAGGTGCAGATCGATTTATCTATTAGCCGTAAATCGATTATCGTGGTGGAGCGCTGTCGCAGGTTGCCGCATGCCAATTCTCCGACTTCATTCTTGGCGCCGCGGCGCGGAGGGACCGTAAAATCGGGCATCGTTCCATCTAGGTGCCCACTGCAGTATCCTCGCGGTCTGCTATGCAAGGACACGTTTCAGTGACCGCATCCCCATCCGCGCTATGCCGAGCGAATATCACTCTTCGCGACAGGCAACGGGTTGCTGGCGCCCGCATTTGCCATCGCCATGCCTACGCGCGGGATGCTTTTCCACGATACGCCGGCAAGAAGATTTCGGCCACGAAAGTTTCCAGAGTGGTCGGAGTCGTATTCGCTGAAGAGCGCAGTTCAAGCGTCTTCATGTGGCCCGAATTGAGCGCATCCGCCATCTCCAGTAACTGGTCTGCCATGTTGGACGACATCCCCATCTGCATGAGCACGGGCTTCAACTGCACCGCAGGCACGTGGTTATATGCAAGATCGGCCTTGCCAATCGCCGCGCCCACAATCTTCGCAACTTCCGCGTACGTGACGTCGCGAGGCCCTTGCAGTTCGTGCGTACTTTTTCCAACGAAATCCAATTTCAATAGGGCTTCGGCCGCAAAGGTGCCGATATCGCGCGCGGCGATCATGGGCAAGGGCAAGTCCTCTTTGACCGGGCCGGCCATACTTCCCACGGACTTAATCACGCCCGCCTGCGGCAGAAGGTTTTCCATGAAGTAACCGGCTCGCAGAAAGAGGGCATTTAACCCAGGAGTTCCTTCGAGTTTCTTTTCAAGACTGTGCAGCCCGGCGACCGGACCCGTTCCATGCGATTTATCCGCTCCGACGCTGCTCAGCACGACGGCATACTTGATCCCTTCCCCCTCAATAGCGGCGCGCAAGGCATCGCTCACGCTTTCTTCGTAGCCGCGCACGTCCGGAGAAGCAATATTCGGAGGGACCATCGCGTACACGGCCTTTGCTCCAGCAAACGCGTTTCTGAGCGCGTCCGCATCGGTCGCATCGGCGATGAACGATTCAGCACCCTTCTGCGTGAGTCGTTCCAGCCGCTGAGGGTCGCGTCCCACCACCCGCACCTTCTGTCCCTCCGCGAGCAATTTTTCTGCAACCACGCTTCCAGTGTTCCCTGTGGCCCCTGTAATGATGTACATGGCTTCCTTCTCGCCGCCTACCACGGCAAAGTTTTTCCTTCGCTTTGTTGATGCCTGTCCAGGTTCCACGGATTCAGTTTCGAGGGCCTCACCGCAATGGGCCTGGTCCCGGGAAGCAACGAAGTACGTGCGCCGTGCCAGAGACGCCTAAATGGCAGCCAAAGGGAATAGTCCCCGGCGATCGCATAAAGACTCGTCTGCACCGCCAGTCCGCGCGAAGCGCCGGCCACGTCGAGTGACGCGATGGCCGGTGGCGCATCGCGCGCGGCATAGCGCTCGCACACATCCGGCGCACCCGTCTGCCGATACTCGCTATCCTTCTGGTCCGTCTTACGCCCGGGCACGGCTTTGATGTGTTGCGCATTCACCAGCAGGATCTCGAACTGCCCCTCCAGGATGTTCCACACCGGCTTCCAATAAACCCCGTCGATGCCATGGCGACGTGCGTCACGCCGCTTTCTCGCAGCCAATCCGCCATCACCGGCAGATCTTGCGTGAATGTCGCAAACCGTCGCTTCTCCTAGCTCGGCCTCTATCGTGGGGTGGCTAGTAGAAAAGACGTTCGCAGGTTACAGGGCAGCGGGAACGCCGGTCGCGGCCGGTCTCGCCCCCGCGGACATTTTCATCCTTCGTGGTGGTCCGAAGGACCATGTCTTACTCATACCGCAGCGCGCGCATCGGATCCACACGCAATGCACGCAGGGCCGGCAACAGCCCAGCCACCGCCATGTTGACGGCAAAGACCGCCATGGCGCTCGAATAAGCGATCGGATCGAGATTGCCGACGCCGTACAGCAGGCCCCGCAGGACCGTGGACAACGCGGCCGCCCCGCCGACTCCCACCGCCAGTCCCGCCACGACTGGGAGCGAGAACTGGCGCAACACCACCGACAGGACATGCCCAGGCCGCGCGCCCAGCGCCATCCGGATGCCAATCTCCTTGGTCCGCTGCGATACCGCGTACCCAACCAGTCCCGCGATTCCGGCGCACGCCAACAGCAGCGCAATCAAACCCAACACGCCCACCGCCACCGCGCTCGCTTCGGCCGTCTGCAACTTCGCTCGAAACGCGCTCTTCATCAGTTGAACCTCGGGAACCAGCCGCGGGTCGATGGACTTAGCGATGGCGGCAACCGGGCGGAGTAGCCCCTCGGGAGGCGCCGTGGTCCGTACCATCGCCACCATCGAAGGCATCAGATCGGCCTGCGCCAACTGATAGACTTCGACCGCATCCGAATCTTCCGGCGAGACCAGCCGCGCGCTGCCCGACACTCCCACCACCGTAAGGTCGTCGGCCCCCAGCCGGAACGGCTTGCCCACGGGGTCCTCGGAGGGCCATCGGAGCCGCGCCAACGATTCGCTCACAATGATCGCGCGCGCGTCGCCAGGCACCAGGTTGCGCCCTAGAAGCAGCGGGATCTTCATCGTCTGAAGAAATGCCGGATCGATGTGATTGATATGCACGTTGACTGCGCGTCTGGCGATTTCGGTGTTAACTACGGTCCAGCGGTTCCCCAAGGGTGGATTGGACACCAGCGCCACGGATTCAATTCCGGGAACGCCGCGGAGACGCGCCGCGAGCGCGATAAAGTATACACGCGCGCCGGCCGGTGTGTAGCCGCGCAAGGCCGGATCGATGGAAATCACCTGCCGGTAATCGAAGCCCGGATCGTTGTACGTGGCATGGTCCACGGCCCGCACCAGAAGCCCTGCCACGATCAGCAGGATGCAACTGGCCGCGACCTGCGCTCCTATGAGGAATTGCCGGGTGATAGTGCCTCGCAGTCGCCGGCGGGAGGCCTGCCAGGCAGGCGTTAGCCCAAACAGGATCGCAGCCGCGAGCCCCATCCCGGCGGCAAACGCTATGACCCGCCCATCCGGCGTTGGATCGATCCACGCCGGAATGCCGGCCCACGCCGTCAGAATTCGCAGAACAACGTAGCCCAGCGCAAATCCCGCCACCGATCCCAGCAACGCCAACACCAGGCTCTCGGTGAACAACTGGCGAATCAGGCGCGCGCGGCCGGCCCCGACCGCGACGCGAATCGCGATCTCTTTCTCCCGCGCCACGCCGCGGGCCAGCAGCAGGCTGCCGAGGCTGCCGCACGCTGCGGCCAGAATCAGAAGGCCAAGGGCGCCTACCAGCGCGAGAACCGGAACCATCTCGTGCCGGACGCGGTTGGCGTAGCCCCCCGGCTCGCTGGGAAGGCTCTCTTTTTCCCAAACGTCCATGGGATGCTGAGCGTGCAGCTCCGCCGCCAGTGACTTCAGTTCTTGCTCGGCCACCGCGGGAGTCACACCGGGCTGCAACCGGCCCCACATCGGCACGCTAAATCCTGTTTCGGAGAAGTCGGTAAGCCGGCTGCTCTTAACGAAGTAAGGCTGCTGGGCGATAGGCGCCCAAAGGTCCGGCGTGCTGAAACCAAGACCGCTAAATTCACTCGAGGCGACGCCCACGACGGTAGCCGGCTGGCCATTGATCCGGATCGTCTTTCCGGCGATAGATGCATCCGCGCCGAAGTGGCGCTGCCAGAATGACTGACTCAAGACAACCACCGGCTCCGCGTCTGGAGCCTCGTCCCGCACCGGGTCGAACAGCCTTCCAACACGCGCCGTCGCACCCAGGTCGCTGAACAGATTCGCGGTGACGAAGGTGGCGGTAAGTTGCTCCGCATCGTTATCGATGGTTACCTTGGCATCGTCCGAGGCCATGACGGCGGATAGCTTCTTCGCGTGTTCGCGGTAGAACGCCACTTCCGGATAAACAAAATTATCCGCGTAACCCTGTGGCGCGCTGCGTGCGAATTTCAGCAAGGTGCCCGGATCGCGAACCGGCAGCGGCCGCAGGAACATCAAATCGAAGAATCCGAAAGCGGCCACGTTCACCCCAATGCCTAGCGCCAGCATCAGGACCGCGACGGCCGTGAAGCCCCGCGATTTTCGCAGCATGCGCGCCGCGTAGCGCAGGTCCTGGGACAAGCGGTCGAGCCAAGTCCAGCCCCAGGCATCGCGCGCTTCCTCGCGAAGTTGCAGCGCGCTGCCCAAAGGCACGCCCGCGCGCCCCGCCATTTCGCGATGGAAGTCCAGGTCATTGGCTAATTCCCGGTCGAAGCGGCGGCGGTGCAGGAGGTATCGGAGACGGCGAAATAGTTCGTTCATGGATGTCTCCTCAGGCGGTGCGCAGGACCGACTGGATGGCGCCGTTCACGCGATCGTATTCGGAGAGCTCGGCTTCCAGTTGCCTGCGGCCGGCGGGTGTGAGGCGATAGAACCGCACCTTGCGATTCGTCTCTGAGATTCCCCATTCCGCGGTGACCCAGCCTTTAAGCAGGATTTTCTGCAGTGCTGGGTAAAGCGATCCTTCCTCCACGTGCAGCACTTCGGATGAGAGGACGTGAATTCGCTGGGCAATGGCATACCCATGCAGAGCGCCGGATCGGAGGACGCGCAGAATGAGCAGCACGAGGGCGCCCGAAGGCATCTCAACTTTAGGCATAGACTCCATAGGGGTAGCATACCGATGCCTAGCCACGTTGTCAAGAGAAAAGGACGCTTCACCGCGCGGGACGCGACAACATAGGGCGAATCCTTCGCCTGCACCCCCCTTGCGCCGCACGGCACGCGAATACACCGGATTGAACAACTTCTCTTCTCTACAAGGAGGAGGGGCAAGTCGCAGTGGCCTGACGAATCAACGTTCAGCATGAAAATCGGAACGGCTCCTGCCCAGCGCCTCCGCCGCGCGGTCGATCAGGAGCTTCTGGCGCCTGCTGGCGCGCGAAGTTAAGTACCTCAACGCGCCCGGTTTTTCTTGGGCGCCCATATCGTCATTTTCTGCGAAAATCGCCGCTCTTGCCGCCGGATTTCTCCAGCAGATACAGGTCCTGAATCTCGATGGATTTGTCGAGCGCCTTGGTCATGTCGTAGACGGTCAGCGCGGCGACGGCGGCAGCCGTGAGCGCCTCCATCTCGACGCCGGTCTGCGCAGTGGTGGCGGCGCTGGCCACGATGCGCACTCCGTCCTCTTCCACCCGCACCTCCACGTCGGCGTGCGTCAGCATCAGCGGATGGCAGAGCGGGATCAGATCCGCGGTCTTCTTGGCGGCGGCGATGCCCGCGATGCGTGCGATCTCCAGTGGATTACCCTTTGGGTTTTCGGGCAGGCTGCGCAGCACCTCGGGCCGCATGCGCACAAAGGCGTGCGCGCGCGCCGTGCGGCGCGTTTCCGGCTTGGCGGAAACATCCACCATGCGGGGGCTGCCCGCGGCGTCGAAGTGGGAAAGCTTTTTCATTTCAGGAGCACCCGGATCAGATCGCCTCTCTGCCATTGGGCGCGATCGGAATCCACCACCACAAAAGCATTGGCGCGCGTAAGCGCCGGTACGTCGCTCGACCCGCGCCAGCCCACGGGCGTGACCTCCGCGCCATCCGCGCTCAGGCGCGCGGGCAGAAATCGCGTCAGCCCCGTGCGGTGACCGAAATCCTGCGTCAGCTTTGCCAGCGGCATTGGCAACGCGACCTCATCCTGCCCGGCGAGCAGTTCCAGCGCGGCGCGGGAGAAGATCTCGAACGTGACCATGGTCGACGACGGATTGCCCGGCAGACCGAAGAAGAACTTGCCGCGCACGCGGCCGAACACCAGCGGCTGGCCCGGCTGTATCAGGACGCGGTCGAAAAAGAATTCCGCGCCCAGGTCAGCCAGCACGCGCTCGACAATATCGTACTTGCCCGCCGAGACGCCGCCGGAGAGCAGCAGCAGATCGGCGCCCAGGCCGCGCTCGATCAGCTCGCGGGTGTGCGCGTGTTCGTCGCGCGCCACGGGCAGAATTTCGGGCACGCCGCCGGCGCGCGTCACCTGTGCGGCCAGCGAGTAGACGTTCGAATTGCGGATCTGGAAATCACGCGGCGTTTCGGCGACCGGTACGATCTCATCGCCCGTCGCGATAATTGCCACGCGCGGTACGGCGTACACCGATAGGCGCGTCCTGCCCACGGACGCCAGCATGGCGATATCGGTGTAGTCCAGGCGCTTGCCGGGGTGCAGCAGGATATCGCCGGCGCGCGCCTCGGAGCCTTGCGGATTGATGAACTGGCCCGGTGCGGCGGTTTGGTCCACGGTCACGCGAGCGCCCTCGCGGTGCACGTATTCCAGCATCACCACCGCATCTGCGCCACGCGGCACCGGCGCGCCCGTCATGATTTCGACGGCCTGCCCGCGGCCCACCTCGCCCGCGAAGCTCTCGCCCGCGCGCACCTCGCCGGTCACATCCAACTGGCCGGGCAGATCGGCGGCGCGCACGGCGTAACCATCGCGCACGGAACGCGCCAGCGCGGGATAATCGCGGTCAGCGGCGACAGACTCGGCCAACACGCGTCCTGCAGCAGCTTCCAACGCCACGCTCTGCGCGGGCATGGGCGCGCGCGCCGCCCGGACGGTTTCCAACACGCACCGGCGGGCGTCTTCAAAGGTGAGTGCGGGCACATGCTTATTCTAACGTTCACGGGCCGCGCGTTATGCTGGTTGATCCAAATGCCGCTTATTTCCGCCGAAGAACTCACTGCCTGGTCGGCCACGCTGCTGCAAGCTGTCAACTTTCCGCGCCCTGCCGCCCGCCTGGTGGCGGAATCGCTGGTGGCCGCCAACCTGCGCGCCGTGGATTCGCATGGCGTGCAGTTGCTTCCGTATTACGTGGAGCAAGTGGAACGCGGCGATATGGACCCTACCGCGGAGGGGCGCGTGGTTTCGGCGTCCGGAGCGTGCCTGCTTTACGATGGCGCCAACGGTCCCGGCCAATGCGTGGCGGACGCCTGCTGCACGCATGCCGTGCAGTTGGCGCGGAAGCACGGCATGGCGATCGTGACGGCGCGCGACTCTAACCATTTCGGCGCGGCGGCGTATTGGGGACAGAAGATCTCCGTGGCCGGGATGATCGGCATCGTCATGTGCAACGCCTCACCGATCGTGGCGCCCTGGCAAGGGAAAGAGCCGCGCCTGGGCACCAACCCGATTTGCATGTCCGTGCCGGGCCCGTGGCTGCTCGACATGGCGACCACCACGGTGGCGAATAATCGCATCTTCAAGGCCTTAGTGAACGGCGAAGAATCCATCCCAGCCGGATGGGCCATGGATTGTGAAGGCGTGCCGACCACGAATACGGAGACGGCGATTCGCGGATTGCCCATGCCGCTGGGCGGTTACAAAGGCAGCGGTCTGGCCATGATGGTCGAGATTCTTTGCGCCACGTTGAGCGGCGGTGCGATGAGCACGGAGGTGGGCGGCATACGGATCAAGGGCAAGCCCACGCGCATCAGCCAGATGTTCCTGGCCATTGAGGTGAGCCGCTTCATGCCCGTAGTGGAGTTCACGCGGCGCATCGAGTGGCTGGCCGGCACGGTGAAATCATCCGCGCCCGCCAAGGGCTATGACGAGGTGCTGGTGGCGGGCGATCCCGAGTGGCGCGCGGAGGCCGAACGCCTCCGCAGCGGGATCCCGCTGGGCGGCGGCACTTGCGAGGCGCTGGAGCAGACCGCTACGCGGTTAGGCGTCGCGCCGCCTCCGGTGAAGATGCATACCATCTGATACACTGATGGGACGTTTAAGGAGATCCGAATTTTGAAACGTTCCTTTATGATGGGCATTGCCTTGGCCGCGCTGCTGTGTGCGACCGCTAAGATGAAAGCCGCCGAGCCGGACACCGGCGCGGCCGCCGCGTATTGCACACAAACCGGCGGCACAGTGATCGAGCGTGCGCCATACTACGGCACCAACGGTCCTTTTTCCACATGGCTGCGGCTGTCGGGAGCGCGGAACTTCTGCCAGTACACGTCGGCGACGGATGGCTCGAGCATCCATATTCTGCTCGAAACCCTGTTCACCAAAACCGCTTCGCTGGCGGCGTCGGCGTACTACGCGCAGGTGCCTTTGGGCACTGGGTGCGTAGGAAACCCGGCCTCGTGCTATTGCTCGCAACTGGGCGGCTCCGATCTGTTTGGGGGAGTCACGGGCGCGGGCGGCGGCTGGGTCGGGAAGAACTCGCCCGATACCGTTTTGGAAGCCTGCATTTTTCCGGATATGTCATCCATCGATTCGTGGGGCCTGACTTATTACAGCCAGGGCATCATTCGCGGCATCGATCTGACTACCGTGATGCGGTACGTGCCGCCGACAGCGAAGCACTGAAGAATTGTGGGGCAGGCCCTCGGCCTGCGGCGGCCTCCCAGGCCGCCATCCAGGGACTTTCAGCTAAGTGACATTGCCCGCGCGCAACAGGGACGCCTCAATCATCGCGCGGTAGTGCTCTAACCCCGGCACCTGCATACCCGGTACTTTTGCCAGGTCGTCCCAGCGGCGCAGGCGGGCGGCCTCGCGCGCGAACGGCCGTTGCTCGAACGCACGCGCGTCCGCCTCGCCGAAAGGTCCGCCTTGCAATTGCAGGCTCTGCACGGAAGCCGGCGAGAGAAGCCCCAGATACTCGGGATCGGTCGCGCACAAATAGCGCTTAGCATCCACATGCATGCGGACCGGCGCGGTGATTTCGGGACCGAAGTACTGCGCCAGCCAGGCGTGCCCGACGTCTTCGTGCCGGGCATCGACGCCCAGATCGGCAATGTGCTCCGGCAGGTCGTGCAACAGGTGGCCGATGTCGTGCAGCAGCGCGGCGACCACCAGCCACGGCGGCGCACTCTCGCGCTCGGCATGATAGGCCGCCTGCAGGGCGTGTTCCAGCTGCGAAACCGGTTCGCCGAAATACGCATCGCCGCCTTTGGCTTCGAAAATCTCGAAGATCGTCATCCCGCTCGCCTCTGATTCATGAAGAGCATCCCGGCCGCTCCGCTCGAGAGCAGCGCAGTCGCCGCCAGCGCCAGGAAAGCCCCCGTCCAGCCGAAGCTCACCGATATGCGCGCCATGGTGTCGCCTGCCAGTATACCGCCCAGGTAGCCGACACCATCGATGATTCCGGAGGATGTGGCGCTGCCATGCTTGCCGCCGAAATCGAGCGCGATGGCGCCCGCCAGGTAAGCGTAGGGCCCGATCACCAGGAACCCCACGAGTCCCACGAGGAACGTCGGCAATCCGTGGCCGGCGCCCGCGCGCAAAGAGCCCAGGGCGAACAACGCCAGCGAACTCGCCA
>Ga0302325_10008031_pt1 | contig 23282 bp, 23 predicted proteins | sample Palsa_T0_2_FD_201948 | JGI IMG/M metagenome (GOLD analysis project Ga0302325, IMG submission 201948) | Peat permafrost microbial communities from Stordalen Mire near Abisko, Sweden - Palsa_T0_2 | ecosystem: Environmental > Terrestrial > Soil > Palsa > Peat permafrost | place: Sweden: Abisko... | reverse complement strand
TAGCGCTGCAACGTTGCGTCGTCGGGCCAGTGTCCGAACTTCGCCGGAACGTAGAAGTGCCCGAGAATGTGCCCGGGCAGCTTCTCGATCGCTTCGAGCAGCGTTTTCATGTAGATCTCCCAGACGTGCTCGGTGCCGATGACGTCGTAGAGATCTTTGAACTCCGGGTTGTCGAACGCCCACATCCAGTTCTCGCCGTGTTGCGGATGTGTGATCGGCAAGAAGTGCACGGAACGAACCATGCCGTCGGGACGCATTGCGTCGACGATGTTCTGGGCGTCGGGGCGCGAGCGCGGATCGTTGTCGACCTCGGCGCCGATCGAGTAGCGCATTCCTTTGCGCAGCCCTTCGGAGACGACAGCCGCGTGGTGCAGGTCGACCCCCGCGGTCTCGGCGGCGCCGTAGAGGTCGCCGGCCTGTGCGAGCTTGAGGGCGCGGCGCACCAGATTCACTGCGGCCGGATCCTCGAAGGTCAGATAATTCATGTGGTCCGCGACCATCAGGAAGCGGGGCGAGCCGCGGCGGCACGCGTGATAGAACCACAAAAAGAGCATGCGCGCGGTATACGGGATCGGGCGTTCCTCGGCAAACGGTTTATGTTCGCCCTTGGCGTGCCCGTGGATGTCGGGAATCGCCGCGACCCGCGGGTCTTCCGTAACCGACTCCCCGTCGTCTAGACGGCCTGCGTGCGATTCCCCCGATGACATCAACGCTTCTTTTAGAGACCGCAGCGGCCAAGCCTTTTGCGCGCGGTCCGTTTTCGCACACACCGCAAAAAAAAAAGCCGGCACGCGGCCGGCGGACTAGGGTGTTTAACGGCGCAGACTAGGTCTGCGCACCTCCAATCATCGTGTCATTAACTCGTTTGGAACATTCTAAACTAACGATGATCACCTCCCTTGGTCCGTCTGTTAACCTTCATTGATATCTATGTGAAGGAGCCGCGGACGTGTTATGAGGGCGGCTATTCGGGGAGGGCGGTGCTACCCCTTGTAGCCTTCCATCTTTAGGATGCGCTCTTTGAGGTCGATGCCGTAGCCATAGTTGTGGAGTGCTCCCGACGCATCGACGACCCGGTGACATGGGAAGAATAAGGCTACCGGATTGCGCGCCATCACTTGCCCGACGGCACGTGCGGCGGTCGGCCGGCCGATCTCGCGGGCGATCCAGCCATAGGACCGAACCTCACCCGGCGGGATCTGAGCGGCCTTCATCAGCGCGGCGCGCTCGAATTCGCTGAGCTCCGAAATGTCGATTCGCGAGACGTCGACCTGCCACGTCGCGAAGAAGCGCTTGACGGCGTCGGCCACCCACGGCGGCGTCGCCGCGTTGCGTACGGGCCGGCGCAAGCGGCGCTCGACCTTCGCGTGGATCGCTTCGTCGTCTTCGCCGCGATCGATGCCGACGAAGCTGATCCCCGTTTCGCGCCAGGCGAGGAGCAACGTCCCCAAGGGCGACGCGACCCGGCTGAAGTTGTCGGCATGCGAAGAACGGAAGTGGTAGCGCAGCGACTTGATGTGATCGAGGATCCGCGGCACCAGACTGGGCGGCGGCTCGACGACCGGCAGACAGCTGAAACAGTAGGCGACGCCCTCGAACTCTTCGTAGGCGCACTGGCAATCCTTACAGCGATGAAGATGGGCCAGCACGTGTTTGCGGCTCGGCTCGACCCCGGCCCGCATCTCGTCCCAGGCCGCTTCGACATCACTACAACGCATTCGCTGGTTCCTTTTGGGGGTCATCGGGGTCGGGGGGCACGCGATCATCGCTAGCGATCCGGCCGACCTGTGGACCGAGAATTCGCCGAAGTATCCGCACGGCGCGATGCACGTGCGATTTTACGGTCCCGATCGGTTGGTTGAGGATTTCCGCAATCTCGGGATGACTGCGTCCCTCGATGAATCGGAGCGTGGCCGCTGCGCGCAAATGCATCGGGAGCTGCAAGAGCGCCTGCTCGACCAGCGCGAGGTCCGTACCACGCTCGACGATCTGCTCGGGTTGCTCGGGGCCCTCTTGCGTGTTGTTGAGCAGCGCATCGGGGTCGGCGAGCGCGTCGAGCGCTACGTTCGTCGGGCGTTTGGACCGTAACCGGTTCCTCGTTACGTTTAACGTGATGGTGTACAGCCAGGGTTGCAGCCGCAGCTCGAGACGCTGTTGATCGGTCATCTTTCCGAGCGCCCGGAACGCGCGCACGAAGGCGTCTTGGACGATCTCCTCGGCGTCTTCGCGATTGCCCGTCATGCGCAGCGCGAAGCCGTATAGCCGCCGCTGATACTCATCGACGATTCGTTCGAAGTGCTCGACCGACGGCGGCTCTTCCGCGGACCGTCGCGCTGCAGCCAAGACGGCCGGCTTTCGCTCCGCGGCTGTCGCTTGTGGGACCACCCGATGCTCCTGGGGGCCTCGCGCCCCGACGTTAACGAATGTCGCGGTTTCTCGGAGGGGCCTCAAAACCCCCGGGGCGCTACGGCGTGTCTTCCGGTGAAGCTGCGGGCTGCGGCTGCGGGGAGCGGGCTGTCCGCTGCTCGGAGGGGGGGCTCGCGCGGATGGCTCGTGCGTAGACGATCGTCACCGGGTCCTTGCCCGTGCGATTGGACACGGTTCCGGTTATTGTGACCGTCGTTTCTAGCGCGAGTAAGGTCGCAGTGTCGATATCGTAGTAGGCGGTACCACGCATCGCGATCGTTCCAATCAGCGTGAGGCCCGGCCGGTCGGGAAGCTCGCCCCGCATGGGACCCGCGGCCTCGAACCTCACGCCCGTGGAGCGACGCGGTCCGACCATGCCGCCCGCAAGATGCTGGAGGTAGCCGTGCAGCGACGAGCCCGTGATAGGCGATGGAAAGTCGAACGGCAGCGCGCCCTGCAGATGCTCCAGATCGTCGAGCGTTTGATGGTCGAGCCGGGCCGAAAACGGCTGGTTCAGCACGGTAAGGTAGTCCGGATCGCGGTCGGCCGAGTCGATGGTCTCCCCGGTCGGCAAAACGTCGGCGAGATAGTCGCCCGACGCGTCGGTCGAAGCGGCCCCGTCGCTCCTCTTGTACTTGACGTGAGCGCTCAGGCGGGAGAATTTCCCGTGCCGCTTGACCGTCAGGGTCTCGGTCCCCTCGTACGTTACTTCGCTCTCGATTGCGCCGGCGCCGATCGAGAAGCTATCTCGCCCCCCGACCGTGTAGGTTTGGGCGGCCGAGGCGGAGTTCGACAGCCAGGCCGATGCCAGGATCGCGAGCGAGCAAGTGACCGGCATGGCCCTCATACGTTGCATACGTTCGACAGGCTGGGAAAGATTCCGCAAAGCTTGGGTCAAGATGCAAGGGTTTGGGCAAAAAACTGCCGATGTACCCTGAGTTCCATGTCGCCCCTGCGCATCTTTATCCTGGCAATCGTGGTCGCGCTTACAAGCGGCGGCTTCGTTGCCGCGCGGGCAAACGAGACCTTTCCGCTTTCCTCAAAACTCGAGAAGATTTACCTGACCGCGTTCGACGAGGCCCTCAACCGGCACGCAAGCCGTCAGCGCGACGGAACCACCTACGTCTCCACGGGCGACATCCAAGCCGAATGGCTGCGCGACGCGAGCGCCGTCATGGAGCCCTACATCGGCGAAGCGGCGAGCGACGAGCGGGTTCGCGAATCGTTGCGCGGGGTCGTCGCGCGCGAGGCCCGATACATTCTTTTGGATCCGTACGCGAACGCGTTTTCGACCGACTATAAAGTCGTCGAGCGGAAGTTCGAAGTCGACTCGTTGCTCTACCCGATCTGGTTCGCGGACAAGTACTGGCGCGCAACGGGCGACGCGTCGATCTTCACGCCGCAGGTCAATCGTGCGTTCGAAACGGTCCTGCGCACCTTGCGCGACGAACAGCATCACGACAAGCGCTCGCACTACCGCCATCCCGACCTCGCGAACGGGGGCAAGGGCAGCTGGGTTCACTACACGGGCATGATCTGGACGGGCTTCCGGCCCTCCGACGATCCGGCGCGCTATCAGTACAACATCCCGGACAACATGTTCGCGGTCGTCGTGCTGCAGCGCTTGTCGGAGATCGAGCGCCAGGTTTACCACAACCAGAGAGACGCAAGCAACGCCTGGGGCCTCGCGCTCGAAGCGCAAACCGGCATCGAGCAGTACGGTAAAGTCAACGTCAAGGGCTTCGGCAAGATGTACGCCTACGAAGTCGACGGCTACGGCCACGTCAACCTCATGGACGACGCGAACATTCCGTCGCTGCTCTCGATCCCATACTTCAACTATCTACCGGCCAACGACTCGGCGTACCAGAACACGCGGCGGTTCGTGCTCTCGCCCGCGAACCCGTACTACTATCGCGGCAAGTACGCCACCGGCGTCGGCAGCCCGCACACGCCGCACGGGTATGTCTGGCCGCTGTCGCTCGTCATGCAAGCGCTCACGTCTTCCGATCCCGACGAGGTCAATCGCGTGATGGGCTACATCGGTGCCTCCGACGTCGGCGATCACCGGCTGCACGAGTCGTTCAATGCGGATTGGCCCGAAGCGTTTACGCGCGACGACTTCGCGTGGCCGAACGCCCTCTACGGCGAACTCGTCCAACGCCAACAAGGCGGCAGCCCGGGCCGTTAGCCCAGGGGCGTGCGACGATCGCGGCCTACAGTCGCTCGAGCAGTTTGATGCGCGGGGCGAATGCGTAGTTCAGCTGGAGTAGGAAGATGAACGCGATGCTCCAGTACGTGTTGATCAAACAGAGCGCCGCCCCGATCGCGTAGAGCGTTTGGGCCGCCAGGATGCGGCGTTTGACGGCCGCGTTCATCTCGGGGGTGACGGCTTCTTGGACGAGGCCGGCGCGTTCGGCGTAGGTCCAGCTGGCGTAGAGCCCGAGGCCGAGGAGGAGGACGTTGAACCAATAGACGAGCAGCGCGACGCGGAACGTGAGGTATTCGGCGAGCAGCGCCGTTGAAAACGGCAAGAGCGTAACTGCGAAGAGAAAAGCGATGTGGATCCAGGTGAGGTTGCGGTCGGATTTGGTAAAGAGGTTGAATTGCGTTTGTTGGCCGACCCAGAAGATGCCGCACGTCAGGAAACACATCACGTACGGTACGAGGCGCGGTGCGAGCGCGAGCAGCGCGTTTGCGAGACCTTGCTCGCCGTGGACCTGCTCGGCGTTTGGTACGTGCAGGTCCAGAACCAAGAACGTTAGCGCTACGGCGAAGAGGCCGTCGCTGATGGCGGCGAGGCGCTCGAGGTTGTCGCCCGCGAAGCGGTTGTATTTCTCGATCATCGCGACCTCATAGGACCTTGGAGAGGAACGATTTGGTACGTTCCATTTTAGGCGCACCGAAGAATTCGTCCGGTGGGGCGCTTTCTACGATGAGCCCGCCGTCCATGAAGACGACATCGGTGGCGACTTCGCGAGCGAAACCCATCTCGTGTGTGACGCAAACCATGGTGGTGTGCTCGGCGGCGAGCTGCTTCATGACGGCGAGGACCTCGCCCGTGATTTCGGGATCGAGGGCGGACGTCGCCTCGTCGAAGAGCATGAGGGCCGGTTCCATGGCGAGGGCGCGCGCGATTGCGACGCGTTGCTGTTGACCGCCGGAAAGTTGGGCGGGCCGGCTTGCGGCTTTGTCGGCGAGGCCGACTTTGGCAAGGAGCTTTACGGCGCGCTCGTCGGCTTCGTCTTTGGGAAGGTTGAGGACTTTGCGCGGGCCGAGCGTGACGTTCTCTTGCGCGGTCATGTGCGGGAAGAGATTGAACTGCTGGAATACCATGCCGACTTTGCGGCGCAGGTCGACGTCGCGGACGGTGGGGTCGGTCACGGAGAGGCCGTCGACCACGATCGTGCCGGCGTCGATAAGGACGAGGCGGTTGATGGCGCGCAGGATCGTCGATTTGCCGCTGCCGGAGGGTCCGATGATGCAGCAGACATCGCCGCGCTCTACGCCCAGGCTGATGTCTTTGAGGACCTCGTTCTTGCCGAAGGCTTTGCGTACGTTCTTCAGCTCGAGCGCGGACATTTAGGCGAGCTTCTTTTCTAGGCGTTGCGACGCGAGCGACACCGGGTAGTTGACGATGAAATATGCAACGAGGACCGTCAGGTAAATCGGGAGCGCGATGTCGGGGTCGCGTTCTACGTTTTGGCGGGCTGCTTGCAACAGGTCGGTCACGTCGATGAGGGCGGCGAGGGAGCTCGATTCGACGATGAGTGCGAAGAGCGCGACGAACGGCGGGAGCATGCGGCGTACGGCTTGAGGGATGACGACGAGGCGGAGGATTGAGAACGTGTTGAGGCCGAGCGCGGCGGCGGCTTCGGTTTGGCCGGCGGGGATCGAGACGATGGCGCCGCGGACGATTTCGCTGCCGAGGGCACCGGCGTAGAGGGCGAGCGAGGCGACGGCAGCGACGTTGTTGGTCGTGTGGATGCCGAGTTGCGGGAGGCCGAAGAAGAGGAAGTACATCAGGACGAGCAGCGGGATGCCGCGCAAGAATTCGACGAGGCCGAGGAGCGGCAGGTCGAGGGCTCTGGGGAGCGTCGAACGGAGCGTGCCTGCGATGAAGCCGAAGGTGACGGCCAGGACCATCGAAGCCAGGGCGACTGCGAAGGTCGTTCCAAGCCCTCGGACGAGTGCGGGGAGTGCGCCCAAATAGCTGCTCATGCGAGCGCCAGGCGCCGTTCGAGCACGCGAAATGCGGCGCCGAGGAGCGCGACGCAGATAACGTAGATCACGCCGACGGTAAGGAAGAGTTCGGCACTGACGAGGATTTGCGCGATGATGTCGTTCGCTTCGCCGAAGAGGTCGAGGACGCCGATCGACGAGACCAGCGTCGTGTTCTTGAAGAGCGAGATGACGTTGTTGCCGAGCGCCGGGAGCGAGATGCGGGCCGCTTGCGGAATCAGGATGTAGCGGAGCTGATCGACGCGCCCCAGGCCCAGGGCGGCCGCGGCTTCGCGTTGGCCTTCGGGTACGGCGAGCAACCCGGCGCGCAGGATTTCGATGTTGATCGCGCCTTGATGCAGCACGAGTCCAATCGTCGCAGCGACGACCGCGGGCAGGATGAGGTAATGGCCGACGCCGGGGAGCTTCGGTAGAGCGAACGCGAGGAAGTAGATTTGGACCAGCGGCGGCGTGTTGCGGAAGAATTCGGTGAACGCGCTTGCGATGGCGCCGGCCGTTGCCGATGGGGAGATCCTTGCGGCCGCGCCCGCGACCCCGACGGCCAGCGCACCGATCGTGCCGGCTACGGTGATTTCAAGCGTTAACGCGAAGCCGCGCGCGAGTTGCGGTGCGGCGTCACGGACGATGCCGAAGTCTAGCGCGGCTGCGAAAAGAACGGCCGGGAACTCCTACGGCATGAAGCGCGAGGCTGCGCCGTAGAGCCACTTCTTGTACTCGCGAGCGAGGGTCCCGTTGGCCTTGAATTTTTGCAGCTCTTTACTGATGTAGTCGCACCACGCGGTGTCGGTCTTGCGGCACGCCGCACCGATGGGCATGGCGTCGCGCGATTCGCCAACGACCTTGTACTGCGGATGGACTTGCGTCAAACCGTACAGGAGCGCCGCGTCTTGAATGAACGCGTCGGCGCGGCCCTGGTCGACGGCGTCGAGGGCTTCGCTCGTTTGCGTGAGCTTGAGGAGATTCGCGCTCGGCACGAGCTTCGAGATGCCGGCTTCGCCGGTCGAGCCCGGGACGACGACGACGGTCTTGCCCGCAAGGTCCCCGGCGTCGTTGATGTCCGACGTGCTCCGTTTAACAAGAATTTGCCAACCCGACTTCATGTACGGATCGGAGAAATCGACGACGAGCTTGCGCTGGTCGGTGATCGTGACGGTCGAGAAGAGAAAGTCGACTTTCTGCGTGTTCAAGAATTCGAAGCGATTCGAGGCGACGACCGGCACGAACGTGATCGCGTCCGGCTTACCGTACAAATCCCTCGAGATGTCGTGCAGGAGGTCGATCTCGAGGCCGACGTTCGTGTCGCCGTCGAGGAAGCCGAACGGCGGGTAGTCGGCCTTGACGCCGACGGTCATACCGCCTTTGGCTTTGAGCGCGGCCGTGGGGTCGTCGGCGCGTGCGGCCGCGTACGGTACGACCATCGCGAGCAGCGAGCCGAACGCAATGGCGAGGCTCCTCCGGAACATCATAAGAACGAACGTCTCCGCGGATCCGAGAGCTAACTTGAGAGGAGCACTAGCTTACAGAGCCGGAGCGCGTTCCCTGGTGGTCGAGAAGAAGCGTAGGCTTGCGACGCCGGTGCAGACTACGACGTCGTCCGGACGATCGTACACGCGGCCGTCGACGTCGACGACGAACGATCCCGCAGCGAACTCGGCGAGCGTGCGGCGGATGCCCCGCTCGCGCTTGTCTTGCGGCGCGCGCGTTCCCAATGCTTCGAGCACCGCTAGCGTGAGCAAGCGGTCGACGCGGAGCGGCGTCGCGAGCGCGAAGGCGCAACTCGCCGTTTCGGCGATGGTCCCGACATCGATGGGTACGGGCACCCGGATCACGCCGCCTCGCTTCGCGGAAAGCATCCCGTCGCCTTGTAACGAACCGCGTCTTTGCATGCAGGAATCGCCGCCGCGACGTACACGCCGCACGCCGCCGAAGGGCCGGTCGCTTCCATTTTTGCCGATCATCATCGGCGTCGTTATTTTGGGCTTCGTTATCGGCGCGGGTCTCTCGGTCGCCGGTAAGCACGGTTCGCAAACGGTCGCGCTCGCCACGTCGACGCCGGAAGCCGAACCGACGATCGCTCCCGTTACCGAAGCACCTACGCCGATCGCGCCCCCAACTCCGAGGGCGGCCGTAACGCAGAGCGCGACGCCAGGAGCTGCTTCGCCGGCGCCGTCGCGCGCGGCTGGGACCCGCGCGCCTACGCCTGCGGCGAGCCCGACGGCGAGGGCTACCTCCGCCGCGAAGCCGACGCCGCTGCAGACCGCGGCGCAGGCTGCGCCGACTGCAAACGTGCGCGTCCTTCCGACGGCGGCGGTCGCCGTCGCGACGGCCGAGCCTCCGCCCGAAACGGCGCAGCCGGCCGTCGCGACAGCAGACGTCGCCACGCCGTTGCCGACGGCGAGGCCGACGCCGGTCCCCGCGCCGACCCTTGCGCCGGTCGTTGCGGACAGCGCGTTCGCGCATCTGGCAGGCAGCGTCGTGCGGCAGTACTTGATTTCGATCGCGAACGGCGACACGGAGTCGGCGTATGCGGCGCTCGGGGAGTCACCGGGATCTCAAGCCGGTGCGCTGCCGGAAGCGGGCGTACTCGACTCGAGCATGCACATCGGCAAGATCGAAGCGCACGGTTCCGATTCGGCCGCTACCGTCGACGTCGAATTGTCGACGGCGAACGGTCCGTACTCCGGCCAGTACACGGTCCACAAGAGTGCGACGGGCGCCGCGATCATCGTATCGCACAGCTTCGGGAAACCGTGAAAGCGAGCAACGGATGAGCGTCGAGACCTCGATCGAGAATCTGCTGGCGACGGGAGAACGGATCGCCCCGCCCGCGCACGTCGCGCAATGGGCGGGAATTGCGGATCAAGACGCGTGGAACGCGCAATTGCGCGAAGATCCGATCGCTTTTTGGACGGCGTGCGGCGGACGGCTGGCTTGGGAAACGCCGCCGCAAACGACGCTCGAGGGCTCGTTCGCGAGCGCGCGCTGGTATGTGGGCGGACGATTAAATGCGACGGTATCCTGTCTCGATCGTCACGTCGCGACCACGCCCGACGCGACCGCGTACCACTATCTGCGCGAAGACGGCCTCGAGCGCCGCATGACGTATCGCGAGTTGCTGGCCGCGACCAACCGCTTGGCGAACGCGCTGCGCGCGGACGGCGTCGGCGCGGGCGAGCGCGTCGTCATCTACATGCCGCTGTCGCTCGAGGGGATCGTGACGATGCTCGCGTGCGCGCGCATCGGCGCCGTGCACAGCGTCGTCTATGCGGGCCTCGGGGCGACGGCGCTGCGCGACCGGATCGAAGATGCGGGCGCGAAGGTCGTGATCGGGGCCGACATCACGCACCGGCGCGGCAAGCACGTCGACCTCAAGAAGATTCTCGACGATGCGGTTTCGGGGCTGCCCGCGGTGCGTCGCGTCATCGTTTGGCGCCGCGCGGAAACGCCGGCGCCGTTGACCGAGCGCGAGCGCGATTGGGACGCCTACGCTCGCGACGCTTCGGAAACGTGCGCGCCGGAAATCGTCGATGCCGCAACGCCGCTCTTCATTCTCTACACCAGCGGCACGACCGGTAAGCCCAAGGGCGTCGTCATGACGCACGGCGGCTACCTGGCCGGCGCGAGCACGATGCTCGCGCTGACGACCGATCTGCGCCCCGAGGACTCGTACTGGTGCACGAGCGACATCGGTTGGATCGTCGGTCACTCGCTGATCGTGTACGGCGCGCTTGCCAACGGGTTCGCGTCGATCATCCGCGAGGGATCACCGGATTTCCCGACGACGGGCGCGGTCTACGAGGCGCTCGAGCGCCATCGGGTCACCAAGCTGTACACCGCGCCGACGCTCGCACGCATGCTCATGCGCCTGGGGCCCGAACTCGCGGCGCGTCACGATCTCTCTGCGCTGCAAGCGATCTACTGCGCGGGCGAACCGCTCAATCCCGAAGCGTGGCACTTCTTGTTCGACACGATCGGCAAAGGCCGCGTGGCCGTGTGCAATCAGTGGTGGCAGACGGAGACGGGCGCCATGATGATGGGGTTCTTGCCCACGAGCGCGATTCGCACCGATCGCAGCGGCAAGCCGCTCGGCCCGATCGACTTCGAGGTCGTCACGCGCGACGGAGCGCCGGTTCCCGCGGGCGCGGGCGGCCTGCTCGTCATCCGCAACTCGTGGCCGCACATGTTCGCCGGCGTGTGGGGCGACCCGGAGCGCTACGCGCAATATTTCAACACCGTGCCGGGTGCGTATCTCGCCGGTGACGTTGCGACGATCGATGCCGAGGGCTACATCACAGTTTTGGGCCGAGCGGACGACGTGCTCAACGTCGCCGGCCACCGCATCGCGACGGCCGACGTCGAAAGCGCGCTCGTCTCCCATCCCTCGTGCGGTGAGGCCGGAGTCATCGGCAAGCCGGACGAGGTGAAAGGCGAAGCGATCAAGGCCTTCGTCGTCTTGCGCGTCGGATACGAAGCGAGCGACGACTTGCGCGTGGCGCTGGTGGAGCACGTGCGCTATCACCTCGGGCCGATCGGAACGCCCGCGGAGCTCGAGTTCGTTCCCAAGCTTCCCAAGACGCGCAGCGGCAAGATCATGCGCCGCCTCCTGAAGGCGCAAGAAGCGGGTCTCGACCTCGGCGACACGACGACGCTCGAAGAGTAAAGACGCAGCAAACCCTGCAAAGCCTGGGACTTCGCAGAGAGGTGCCGCCGCCGCCGGGCGCGATACAACGCTGACTATGCGTCGGTTTTTCCTCACGGCAGCGTTCTTTGCGCTGCGGCTGGTCGCGGCTTTGACCCTGGCGGCGACACCGGCGTTCGCAGCATCGACCCTCAACGGCGTGCGCATCGACCCGCTGCCGACCGGCGGTGCGCTCGTTTCGATCACGTTTGCGGGTGGTCTGCCCGTCTATCACGTCAGCGGAGCGGGCACGACCGAGCCGAGCGTGATCTTCGATGCGACCGCGGCAGGCCCGCAGGTCCCTCCGACGGTTTTGGGTGCGGGACCCGTCACCAACGTGACCATCAATTCGACCGGAGCGTCCACGAGCGTTTCGCTTCATTTGACTTCCGCTTCCGGCGTCACCGTACGCGCCGGCGGCAACGCGATCTTCATCAACGTCTCGGCCGCGACGGCGCAGTTCAATCCCTTCGGGTTGCAACCGCCGCAGCCGTTGGCTCCCGCGGCCGGTCAGATCACCGAACTCGTGCCGCTCAAGTACGCGGACGTGTCCGAAATCGCGGGCATCCTCGTCGCCGGTTCGAACGTGGCTTCGAACGATACGTTCTCTCCGCAGCAGACGAGTCTCGGGACGAATTCGCTCGGCGGCAGCAGTTTCGGCGGCGTCACCGGGAGCTTCGGCCAAGCGCCGGCCGCCCAAGCGTTTGGTCCGAATGCGTTCGGTGCGGTGCAAGGCGTCGCGCAGCGGCTCAACGACAACATCGCGATCGACCGCCGCCTCAACGCGATCTTTCTCACCGGGACGCCGGATCAAATCGCCGGATTCAAAGAGATCATCGCCAAGCTCGATATTCCGGTGCAGAGCGTCGTCTTGGAAACGCAGATCGTCGAGCTCGACGACACCGCCGCGAAAACGATCGGCCTCGATCTCGCCCCGGACGGCACCGGCGCGATCGTCGAAGCGACGGGCGCGACGACGGGCGGCGGCGCGACCTTGCGAACCGGCGCGTTTCCGCAGCTCGGTGCCAACCTCAGCGCGAACCTCTACGCGCAGGTCCAGCTCGGCAACGCGAAAATCATCGCAAAGCCGCGCATCCTCGCGGAGAGCGGCCAGCCCGCATCGATCCTGACCGGCGACGCGATTCCGATCGTGACGAACGTCGTCGTCGCGGGGGCCGGCGCCGTCAGCTCGCAGCAAGTCAATTACGTCAACGTCGGCGTCAATCTGCAAATTCAGCCGCGCGTCAGCTCCGATGGGTTCGTGACCTCGCATATCTACTCTGAAGTCTCGAGCGTCACGCAGTACGTGAACGGCATTCCGCAGATCAGTCAGCGCACCGCGAGCACGATCGCGAGCGTCCGCGACGGGCAATCGTTCGTCATCGGCGGCCTGCTGCAAGATAATGAAATCCGCAACCTGAGCAAGATTCCGTTCATCGGCGACATCCCGCTGATCGGCGTCTTCTTCCGGCACGTGACGACCTCGCTCACGCAAACGAACCTCTACGTCGTCGTCACGCCGCACATCGTCGAAGCGCCCGGCGTCACGCCGTCGAGCGCTCCGCTTGCGGTTCCGACGTCACTGCCGCAATCCGCTCCGCCGCCCGGACCCAATCCTGGAAGCTCAACGCCGCCGCTCGTGCCACCGGTCGGCGGCGCGGCGCCGAGCCACCACTAGGGCGGCCGCTAGTTTATCTAGACGGGGGAGGTTGGTTCTTCGGGCGGGCCTGCGAGCGCGCGTACGTCGTTGCCGATCAAATGCTCGATGGCGAGTGCAACGAGCAGTGTGAAGAGTTCGGCGGGGAGAAAATCGACGTCGGGATCGACGCAGATCGGGACGATCAGGATGCTGGCGGCGACGATGAAGATGAAGCCGACGATCGTACAGATGATACCGGCGAAGAGTTTGCGGCCGTCCCGGAGCGCGGCGCGCGCGTCGCGCAAGACGCCGATCGGAGAGCGCGTGCCGATGTTCCAGACGATGAACGCAAGCGTTTCGAGCACGATCGCACCGGCGACGCGCAGGAACGCGTTTTCGAAGAACCCTACGTCGATTGCCGGGCCTCCGGGGACTCCTCGTCGGGCCACTTGGCGATCTCGCCGAGGGCTGCCGACTTCGCGACCTTCAAGCCGAGCGTGGCGCACTTCATTCGAGCCGGGCTGATTCCGATGCCGACGTTTTCGAGAACGGCTTCCTTCGAGAGCCGCGCGACGTCTTCGAGGTTCATGCCCTTGAGGTTCTCGGAAAGCATGGAAGCCGACGCCTGACTGATCGCGCAGCCGCGTCCAGAGAAGCGGACGTCGGTGACCTTACCGCCGTCGACCAGCAGCTCGAAGCGAATCCTATCGCCGCACAGCGGATTGAGGTCCTCCGCGACCGCGGTCGGCGCCTCGAGATTTCCGAAATTGCGCGGGTTGCGGTAGTGATCGAGAATGTACTCTTTGTAGAAGTCGTCCACGGGTTACGCTCGCGGGAGCTTGAAGATCGAAGCGGCCTTTTCGAGCGCTTCGGCGAGTTGATCGACGTCGCGTTCGGTGTTGTAGAGATAAAACGACGCGCGCGCCGTTGCCGGCCAACCCATCTTTTCCATGAGCGGCATCGTGCAGTGGTGCCCGGCGCGGACGCAGACACCTTCGAGATCGAGGATCGTCGCGAGATCGTGGGCATGGATGTCCCCGAAGTTGAACGAGATGATGCCGGAGCGATCGCTGCGATCTTTCGGGCCGTAGATCGAGAGCCCGCGCGACAGGAATGGTTCGAGCCGCTCCAGGCTGTACGCGGTGAGCGCGCGCTCGTGTTCGACCACCCACGCCATTCCGATCGACTCCAGATAGTCGACGGCGGCGCCGAGGGCGACGGCACCCGCGATGTTGCTCGTACCGGCTTCGAACTTCCAAGGGATCTCGTTGAACGACGTTTCTTCGTAGGCGACCGAGCGGATCATGTCGCCGCCCGTCAAGAACGGCGGCATCGCTTCGAGCAGGGCGCGCTTGCCGTAGAGAAAACCGATGCCGGTCGGGCCACACATCTTGTGCCCGCTCGCAGCCAAAAAGTCGACGTCGAGTGCCCGCACGTCGACCGGGAAGTGCGGCACGGATTGCGCACCGTCGATCAGTACGATCGCACCTGCGGCGTGCGCTGCGGGGACGATGATCTCGAGCGGGGCGATCGTGCCGAGCGTGTTCGAAACGTGCGAGAGCGCGACGAGCTTTACGCCGCGCAGTTTTGCGTCGAGGTCGTCGAGCTCGTGCAAACCGTTCTGGTCGACGCCGATGAAGCGCAGCTCCGCGCCGGTCTTGGCGGCCAGCAACTGCCAGGGCACGAGGTTCGAGTGGTGCTCGAGCTGGGATGTGAGGATGACGTCGCCCGGGCCGAGGTTCTGCAGGCCCCATGTGAAGCTGACGAGGTTGATGCCTTCGGTCGTGTTGCGCGTCCAGATGATTTCGGAAGACTCGGCCGCGTTGACGAACCGTGCGACCTTTTCGCGCGCTGCTTCGAACGCGGCCGTGGCGCGCTCGGCGAGTTCGTAGACGCCGCGATGGATGTTCGCGTTGTCGTGCGTGTAGTAGTACACGAGCGCATCGATGACGGCTTGCGGCTTCTGGGAACTTGCGGCCGAGTCCAAGTAGGCGAGACGTTTGCCGCGCGAGGTCGGCAGCGCCAGGATCGGAAAATCCTGGGCGAGTTGGGTGGCGCGGAGGTCGAGTTCGGCAAGCATCATCGCTAGCTCAGACCGGCTTTGGGCCTAACTTGTTTTCGAGCGCGAGCCGCAGTTGCTCGCGCAGCGGCTCGCCGGGAAACCGAGAGACCGCCGGTTCGAAGAATCCCAGAGCGATCATCCGCTCGGCTTCCGCCCGCGGAATGCCGCGCGTTTGCGCGTAGAACAACTCTTCTTCGGAGATCGCGCCGACCGTGGCGCCGTGGAAGGCCCGCACGTCGTTCGCGGCGATTTCGAGCGCGGGGACCGAATCGATGTGCGCGCCCTCTGAGAGCAGCAGGGCATCGTCGCGCAGCGAGGCGTCCGCGCCGTGCGCGTTTGCGAGAATCTTGATGTTTCCGAAGTACCGGCCCTGGCCGCGATCGGTACCCGCGCTGCGAACGATCGTCTGCGACTGCGTATTGCCGGCGGCGTGGATCGTCTCGGTCTCGATGTCGACGTGCTGTTTGCCGGCGGAGAAGAAGAACACGACGGTCTCGACCCGCGCACCCGGAGCGCGTTCGAGCGCGCGCAAGCGCGAAACGACGTGATTGCCGCCGAGTTCGGCACATAAGGCGTTCAGCCGCGCGTCGGTGCCCAGGACTGCACGGCGCGTGACGATGAGCCGCGTCGCTTCATCCGCACGCTGGTCGACGATGTAGGTAAGGTCGGCGCGATCCGCGAGCACGAGCTCGACGATGCCGCAGACGAGCGACGCATCGCCGCTCGAGCGCGTGCGCTCGACGACGGTCGCGCGAGCGCCCGCCCCAAGCGAAACCAGCGTATATGGAAAGAGCGCCGCGGGGCCGGCATGGTAATCGATTTCGAGCGGTTCGTCGAGCGCGACGCCTGGCGGGACGTCGATGAAGACCCCGTCGCGCGCAAAGGCGAGCGCGAGCGATGCAAACTTGTCGTCGCGCGTGTCGACCGCCGTCCCAAACGCGCGCTCGAAGGAGGCGCGGTGCCGTTCGCGGGCGAGCGAGAAACGTTCGATCGTTACGCCCGCGGCAAGCGCTGCACCACTCGCGGGCAACGTCGTGGCCTCGTCAGCGCCGTCCGAATACGGGGTGATGGCCGAGAGGTCGAGCTTTTCGAGGTCGTGCTTCCAACCGCGGCCGCCGCGAATCGAAACGCGCGCGGGCAATTCCTCGTAGCGCGCGAGCGCGTCGGCACGCACGCCGCTCGGAACCGAACCTTCACCAAAACGCCCGATCAGCGCATCGAGCGAGTCACGCCCGACGCCGCGAACGGCAGCTTCCGCGCTAGCCGACACTCGCCGCGACCTGCTCGCGAATCGCGTCGTACCCTTCGCGCTCGATCTCGTGCGCGAGTTCGGGGCCGCCCGACTTCACGATGCGGCCGTCGAGCATGATGTGGACGTGATCGGCGGTGATATGCTGCAGGATGCGCGGATAGTGCGTGATGATCAGGAACCCGGTCGCGGCGCCCGCGGTGCTCTTACGCAGCGCGTCGACCGACTTGCCGACCGCGCCGAGCGCGTCGACGTCGAGTCCTGAGTCGGTTTCATCCAAGATGGCATACTTCGGCGCGAGCATCGCGAGCTGCAGCATCTCCAATCGCTTCTTTTCGCCGCCGGAGAACCCGTCGTTGACGTAGCGCGAAAGAAACGCGGCATCCATATCGAGGACGTCGAGCTGCTCGAAGATCAGCGCGCGAAATTTCGCAGGCGTCAGATCGTCGGGATGGAGCGCCTGGCGCGCAGTCCGGATGAAGTTCGCGACCGACACACCCGGGATCGCCGCCGGATATTGGAAGGACAGAAACAGGCCGGCCTTGGCGCGCTTGTCGGGGGCGAGCCCCAGCAGATCCTCGCCGTCGAGCCGAACGGAACCGGCCGACACCTCGTAATTCGGGTGTCCGGCGACCGAGAAGGCGAGCGTCGATTTGCCGCTGCCGTTCGGACCCATAAGCGCGTGGACGCTGCCCGGCTCCACCGCGAGATCGATCCCTTTGAGGATCTCGGCGCCCTCCGGCCCGCCGATGCCGGCCCGAAGGCCCGATATTACTAATCCGCGCTCGCTCATATCGCTCCCCATGGTACGGCCCCTATCCGAGAAAGTCAAGGAAAGTATGGACTATCTTCCTTTTTCGTGGTAGCGTGGTCCGTGAAGGACCCGATGCACGAGGCCAGATTTTTCCAGACTACGCGCGGCAAGATCGTGGCAGCGCTTCGCCGCCGCCACTCGGCTTCGGCCGTTGATCTCGCGGGCGAGTTCGGACTGTCGCCCAACGCCATCCGGCAGCAGCTGCTCTCGCTCGAGCGCGACGGCTACGTCGCCGAGCATTCGGTGCGCCGCGGCCCGACCAAACCGACCCTCGAATTCTCGCTGACCCCGACGGCCGAAGAGCTGTTTCCGCAACAGTACGACAGGATGCTCAACGCCGTGCTGCGCGAGGTCAAGGCCTCGTTCGGCACGGGTGCCCTCGACACGGTGCTCGCAAAGCTCGGCGATCGCGCGGTCGCGAAGTATCGCGAGAAGCTGGTTGCAGCCGATCCCAAGGGCCGCGTCTACGAGCTGGCGGCTCTGCTGCGCGAGAACGGCGTTGAAGCGGACGTCGTCGAAGGCCCGGACGGCTCACTCGAGCTCCGCGAGCACAACTGCCCCTACGCGCAGACCGTCGGCGAACACCCCGAAGTGTGCTCGATCATCCATTCGGTTCTCCGGGATGCGGTCGACGTCGCACCCAAGCAAATCGAGTCCATCGCAACCGGCGGAGAGTTATGCCGGTTCGAAGTGTCGCCCCAGAGTCACCCTAAAGGAGTCCCCGTTTCGTGAATTTCCCGAAGTTTCAAGAGCTCGTCGAAAAGCGCACGGGTTTCCGCACGATGGAGAACCCGATGGCAACGGGCGAGTACTTCAGCGATTCGTGCGGCGACATGTACACGTATTACCTGAAGGTTGGACCGGGCGACGTCATCGAGGACGTGAGCTACTTTACGACCGGCTGCGGCTTTGGCACGGCGACCTGCAGCTTGCTCGTCGATCTCGCGCTCGGAAAGACGCTCGATGCCGCATACGCGATCGACGACGCCGCAATCGAAGCCGAGCTCGACGGTTATCCCGAAAAGAAGAAGGACTACCCCGGCCGCTCCATCGCCGCCCTCCGGGCCGCGATCGACGATTTCCGCGCAAAGCGCACGGCCGGCAAGATTAGCGACGACATGCTCGAGCGCGCCCGCGCCGAAGCGGCCGCAGCGCGCCCTTCCACAGGCTCAGGACAGGCTTCAGGTCCGGAGCAGGCTCAGGGTACCGAGGTCGCGACCGACGACGGCCTGGTGTTGATCAAGCTCCACTAGTGATGAACGGCGACGCGCCCGCGGAACCTTACCCGCTACCTCGCTCGTACGTCAAGGCCTCGTCGCGAGGCGCGCCATAGATTTCGAATAGGACGAGCATAGCAAGGGCCGCAACGTCGGCAAAGTCGCCGTCTTCGACAAGGTCGCGATACATCAAGAAGTTGACCCCGGCTTCCTCGGGTGGTTCGAAACCGAGAGCGACCAGAGCCGCGATCCGTTCCTGGTCGAGCCTCCGCTCCGGCGGCAGAAACTCGTTTGCAACGGCTTCAAACGAGACGTTCTTGTCCGCCGAGCCGGACACGAACTGCACGAACGGGACGCCGGCGTTGACGATCAGGAAGCAGTTGTCGTTCGGATCCGCGGCTTGACGCCGCATCATGTCCTCGAGCTCTTTCGTGAGCCGCGCAACGTCGGAGGACCGCGCGGCTAGAAGCGTGGTCATTGCGTTTTCCATACCGGCATTTTAGCTCCGGCGCGGTGCGAAAATCCATCCGTTCCTCACAGAATTCTAATCGGATTCCCAGCAAGAACGGGGCGAACTCTTAGGGCGGGTTAAGCACGCTCGCTCCGCCTTCCGAGTTGAACTAGGTGAAGAGCCCAGTCTCGGAAGGTGAATAACATGAAACTCTTGCGCCCGCCATCGACGAACGGCCACATGGCCACGATTGAAACGTTCGCGTTGCCTGCAAAACCCAAACGGCGGCGCTGGATTGCAGTCGTTGCCGCCGTTCTCGCGGTCGCGATCGTCGTGTCGTCGATCGTGCTCGTTCGCGCGCGGTCCGCCGCCGCGGTGACCTTTACGACGGTTCCGGTCGCGCAGCAGACGCTCGTGCAATCGGTCACCGCGACCGGCACGGTCAATCCACAAAACACGATTGCGGTCGGTACGCAAGATTCGGGCACCGTGAGCGCCACCTACGTCGACTACAACTCGCACGTCAAGAGCGGCGAAGTGCTCGCGCGTCTCGACCCGACGACGTTCCAAGCGGCACTCGCGCAGGCCCAAGCGCAACTGACGCAGGCTGAAGCGCAGGCACAGTCGGCGCAGGCGACCGCCACCGGCGCGCAGGCCGGCATCGGCAACGCCGCGGAGACACAAAGCGCCGCGCAAGCGACCGCGCAAGCCGCGGCCGATACCGCGCGTTCGAACCAAGCCGCGGTGCAGACCGCGAACGCCAACGTTGCGAAATCGCAAAGCGCGCTCGCACTCGCCCAACAGACGATGGCTCGCGACAGCCAGCTGCTTTCGCAAGGCTACATCGCGCAGAGCCAATACGACACCGATCAGTCGAATCTCGTCGCCGCGCAGACGACGCTTTCGAGCGCGAACGCAGCGGTCGCGCAAGCGCAGCTTACCGCACAGGCCTCGATTAGCCAAGCGGCCGCGAGTCAAGCGCAGAGCGCAGCCCAAGGCTTCGCGGCCTCGACCGCGCAGTCGAGCGCACAGACGCAAGTCGCCAACGCGGCTGCCATGGAAGCGGCGGTCTCGAGCGCGCAAGCGCAAGTTCAGGCCGCGCAGCTCAACTTGCAGAAGACCGTCATTACGTCTCCCGTCGACGGCACCGTCATCGCGCGCAACGTTTCGGTCGGTACCACCGTTGCCGCGAGCCTGCAGACGCCGACGCTGTTCTCGATCGCGCAGAACCTCGACAAGATGGAAGTCGACCTCGCGGTCGGCGAGCCGGACATCGGGAACGTGCGTGCGGGCGACACGGTCGACTTCTCGGTCCTCGCGTACCCGAACACGACCTTCCACGGCGTAGTCTCGCAAGTCCGCATCGACCCGACGACCACCAACAACGTCGTCACCTACGACACCGTCGTACTCGTCGACAACAAGGCAGGGCAACTGCTTCCCGGCATGACCGCGAACGCAACGATCGACGTCGCGAAAGCGCAAAACGCGCTCGTCGTCCCGCTTGCCGCACTCTCGTACCAGCCCGCATTCGGCGGCACGGGAACGCATCACCGGCGACCCGCCTCGAACGGCGCCGGCGCGACGACCGGCAACGCGGCAAGCACGAGCGCTTCCGCAAACGGAGCCTCGCCGTGGGGCGCGACCACGGGTACCGCGGCATCCTCGGCGAGCGCCAATGGAACCGGACGGATCTTCGTCCAGCGCGACGGCAAGCTCGTGCGGGTGCCGGTCACCGTCACCTTGAGCAACGACACGCAGGCTGCGGTGAAGCCGGTATCGGGCACCCTGTCGGCAGGCGACGCGGTCGTCGTCTCCGACTCATCGACCGCGACCCACAGCGCGACCACGTCGCACGCAACCTCTGCCGGAAACCCGCTTGCGGGCGGCTTCGGCGGCGGCTCGACACGGGGGATCCACTAGTGGCTACGCCCGTCGTCGAAGTGCGCAACTTGCGCCGCATCTACCCGCTAGCCGACGAACCCGTCGTCGCGCTGGCGGGCGTCGACCTCGCGATCGAGCCCGGCGAATTCGTCGCCGTGATGGGTCCCTCGGGCTCGGGAAAGTCGACCTTCATGCACATCGTCGGCTTCCTCGACCGCCCGACGTCGGGCACGTACCGGTTCGAAGGCCGCGACGTCACCGAGCTGACGGAGAACGAACTCGCCGACATCCGCAGCCGGCGTCTGGGCTTCGTCTTCCAAGCCTATAACCTGCTGCCGCGCACGACCGCGGTCGAGAACGTCGAGCTGCCGATGCTCTACGCCGGCGTCGGGGAAACCGAACGCCGTCGCGCGGCACTCGCCGCGCTCGACGAAGTCGGGCTGTCGCGCCATGCGATGCACCGTTCGAACCAGCTCTCCGGCGGCCAGCAGCAGCGCGTCGCGATCGCGCGATCGCTGGTCAACTCGCCCAGCCTCATCTTGGCCGACGAACCGACGGGCGCGCTCGACACGCGTTCGTCGGAAGACGTGATGGCGCTGCTCGAACGGCTCAACCGCGAACGCGGCATCACGATCATGCTCGTCACCCACGAGCCGGACATCGCCGCCCACGCGAAACGCATCGTCACGTTCCGCGACGGACAGATCGTTTCAGACAATCCCTCTGTCATCCGCAGCCGCGCGCCGCAGGCGCGCGAGTCGAAGGACGCGGCAGTGCCGCAGGTGGTTCAGTCATGACCTTCCTACCAACGCTTCGCATCGCCGTCGGCGCGATCGCCCGCAACCGCGCGCGTTCGCTGCTCACGATGCTCGGCATCATCATCGGCGTCGCCGCGGTGATCGTCACCGTTGCAATCGGCTCGGGTGCCCGCGCTTCGGTTGCGAATCAGATCAACGGGCTCGGCAGCAACATGCTCATCCTGATGCCGGGCAGCGTCAACCAGTCCGGCGTGCGCACCGGCAACGGCGGCGCGTCGACCCTCACGGCGGGCGACGGCCTCGCGATCGCGCAGCTACCGCACGTTGCTGCGGTCTCGCCGACGGTGAGCGTACGCGCGCAAATCGTTGCCGGGAACAACAATTGGCAGACGACCGTCGTCGGCGTAGCGCCGAGCTACACGTACATCCGTAATTGGGCGATGGCCACCGGCACGTTCTTCTCGCAAAGCAACATCGCGTCGTCGGCGAAAGTCGCCGTGCTGGGGCAAACCGTCGTTTCGAATCTTTTCCCGAACGGATCGAACCCGGTCGGCCAAACGATCTTCATCCGTAACGTCCCCTTCGTCGTCACCGGCACGCTGAGCGCGAAGGGCCAGAGCAGCGTCGGCCAAGATCAGGACGACACGATCCTCATCCCGTACACCTCAGCGCTCGAACGGCTGGTCGGCGGCACGATGCTCGCCTCGATGGACGTCTCCGCGGACAGCGCGGCGAACATCGCGCCCGTCCAAACGGAGATGACGACCTTGCTCGAGGCACGTCACCACATCGCGGCCGGAACGCCCGACGACTTCCAGATCCGCAACCTGGCCGACATCGCCAGCGCCGCGTCGTCGACCGCCGCAACGATGCAGCTGCTGCTCGCCGGCGTCGCGGCCGTCTCGCTGCTCGTCGGCGGCATCGGGATCATGAACATCATGCTCGTCTCCGTTACCGAGCGCACGCGCGAGATCGGCTTGCGCGTCGCGGTCGGCGCGCGGCGCCAAGCGATCCTGTGGCAGTTCTTGGTCGAGGCCGTCGTGCTCGCGACCGCGGGTGGTGCGCTCGGCGCGGCCATCGGCGCGATCGGCTCCGAGGCCGTCGCCTACTTTGCGAACTGGAGCGCGAGCGTCGACCCGCTCACGGTGGCCCTCGCCGTCGCCTTCTCCGCGCTCGTCGGCGTGTTCTTCGGGTACTACCCCGCGGCCAAGGCCGCCCAACTCGACCCGATCGTCGCGCTGCGCTTCGAATAGCGCGGGAGTCTCGGCCCGTTAGGATTTCCGGCGATGTCCGGGCCCTTCCGGGCCGCTCCGGGCGGAACGCTCAGAAGCGGATAATCCGCGGAGGTTTTTCTTTTTCGTATCCTTCAAGTGAGTCGTGCTCGGCTTGCGCGCTACAGATCGCAACGGTCGATCCCGCTACGCTGACCACGGTCTCCAGAAACTCGCAGTCTGCGCTCACTTTCCGAACGAGCTTCCGCGTCGAGCGACGAAAAACGTCGATATTGCCGTCGGCGTCGCGAAGAAACAGCCGGTCGTCTAGCACGCGGAGTTCTTCGGCTCCCGAAATCGCACCGGCGAACGGATAGCCCATGGCATGCCCGTCCTTGCTAACCATGACCGCGATGAGGTGGTCGTTGTCGCAGAAGAACGTTGCACGGCCGTCCGCGACGTGCAACCATTGAAGGCCGTCGGACACGAGGCGTTGCGGTGCGGAAGGCACACCGAAGAGGGAGTACCGATAGACCAAGCCCGAGACCGTGACCCACACCGCGTCCGACCCTACCGCGTACGACGATGCGTCCATCGTAATTTCGAAAGCCGCTTGCGCATTCGAAGGCGGATCGGGCGCTACGCCGCGACTGAAGACGACGCGGCCCTTG
>Ga0302325_10008029_pt1 | contig 23285 bp, 38 predicted proteins | sample Palsa_T0_2_FD_201948 | JGI IMG/M metagenome (GOLD analysis project Ga0302325, IMG submission 201948) | Peat permafrost microbial communities from Stordalen Mire near Abisko, Sweden - Palsa_T0_2 | ecosystem: Environmental > Terrestrial > Soil > Palsa > Peat permafrost | place: Sweden: Abisko... | reverse complement strand
CCGGAGGCCTCTCTCCGCTGCCGCCCCACGCGAGAGAAAAATTTAAGCAGTGCATCGGCCGCGATCTGTTCGAAGTCGAGGCCCAGCGAACTAGAACACCGCGCCAGGTATCGCACCAAGCCCGCAAAAGCTTCGTCATGATACTTTTCGAAGGCGCGATCAAACTTTCGATCGTCCGGTTCGGTGAGCCACGCATACAGCTTCTCGTCAAGCCGAGTAACCGTCCGGGTCATCGATGACATGGATGTACCTCCCTGCAGAACCAGCCATTGTTCTGCGATGCGTGCAAAGCGTCAATTTTGCTACTGAAAAGCCTCAAAGGACCTGCTAAGGGCAGCCATATAACTCATTGCCCTCGCTTGCTTAACGACGTTGTGGGTCCGTTTGATGAAAGATAAGCGGGCCCCACCAATGCGGGTACGACCGTCGTGTCCTATCGGCCGACGACACGAGGCACTCGCGACAGGCGGAGTGACTAAAAAGGAAAGTCGCTTGGGGCAAATTGGCCCCGGCGAGGCGCGCGTAACTATTGGATTTTATTGGAATGGCGCGCCCGACTGGATTCGAACCAGTGACCCCTGCCTTCGGAGGGCAGTACTCTATCCAGCTGAGCTACGGGCGCGCAGGGGTGGCGATACTACCCGCCGTTGGCAAGCGGCGTCCAGCGGCGGGCGCGCGCCCGATCCAGCGACGTCACCATGAGGCCCAATACGATGAACGCGAGCAATAGACCCAGGCCGTTGATCAGTGTTTGCCCATAGCCGATGGCCGCGGCATCGATAAAGCCGTACGGATAACTACCGATGAGGCGGCCGCGGATGAGCGCATAGACCAGGTAGGCGGTGGGATAAATCCCCCAGATCAAAGGACTAATCCAGCGCACTCCAGTTTTCGGGGAAATGAACCACCAATAAGTCACGTACAGAACGGGTATGACGTAGTGCAGCAGTACATTGGCGAAAAATTGCAGTCCTTGCGGATTCCAGGTGTTGCGCAGGAGAAGATGGTACGCGAGGCCCACAAAGGCGATGCTGGTGGCGACCCCGGCGATAACGTCGGCTCGAGAGAATAGCTTCCCCGAGGCAGCTGCCGGCCGCACCAGTGGCAGCGTCACGGAGATGCACACCAACAGGTTGGTCAGCACCGTGAAGTAGCCGAGAAAGCTCACGATGCCGCGGCCGATCGACTCGCCGCTCCGGCTCGCCAACTGCAAGGAAAGAAAACACTGCAGCAGTACGCTGAACCATGCGAGTGCGGCCAAAGCAATGACGAGCGCTCGGCGGTGCGGCGGCGCCGCGCTCATCCGCCCGAGCCCGTCTCATCGTCAAAAAAGGCGACCACGCCCGTCTCCAGCGAATACTCGGCGCCTACCACCATCAGCCCCGCGTTCTGGATCAGGTTCTCGATGATGTCCGATCCATGCCGCAGGTGCTTCACAGACGCTCGGATGTTGGCGCGCACCGCCGCTTGTACCAGCGCGTCTCTATCGTCTTTAATGTCGGTTGCGAGCAGTCCTTCGACTGACGGCCGCACCAGATCGACAATGGAATGCAGATTGCGGGATTGATTCTCCACGGGACGCCTGAGCTGGTCCAGCGTCGTTTCGATGACGCCGCAGCGCGTGTGCCCGAGCACGACCACCAGCCGCGAGCCGAACTGCTCCGCCGCAAATTCGACGCTGCCGATTTGCGAGGGAGCGACGATATTGCCGCCCACCCGTATGACGAACAGATCTCCCAGCCCCTGGTCGAAAACGATCTCGACGGGCACCCGCGAATCGGAACAGCCGAGAATGGCCGCGAAGGGCGCCTGGCCCGCGGCCAGTTCAATCCGCCGCGCCCGGCTCTCAAACGTATCGCGGCTGCTGGCACCCGAGACGAAGCGCCGATTTCCCTCGCGCAGCAGCGCCAGGGCTTCTCGGGCAGGAATCATCCGCCGCGGCCGTGCAGCATCGAACCGCTCCTCGCCAAAACGATGCGGCTACCAGGACCGCCGCGCTGTGTTATCTCGGTACCCGAGAATGCGCGCTGGCAGAAACAGAATTGCCCGAATCAACGCAAATATCGCGTCAAACGAAATGGCCACCATGCGAAACGGCAAGGACAGGAGCCATACGAGAGGCAGGAGGACGATGGCAAGTATGGCCAAGGGCCAGCACAACACCAACAGCAGGCACCATCCGATAAACAAGATCATGGTTTTCACTGGGGGTCTCCGCTCACTTCCTGCGCATAACATTACCATACACTCAGGCCGGCGCGTTGCCGGATGGGGTAAGAACACTCTTGGGACGGATCAGCTCCATTTGGCGCTCCGGGCTTGCCGGTGCGGTGAATCCGAATTGCGAGTACAGGCCATGCGCGTCCGCGGTTCCCAGGGTAAATCGGACGATCGTACTCAACGCCGGATGCGAGAGCATGCGACTCATCAAAAGCTTGCCGATTCCACGGCCGCGAAATTCCTTCAGCACAAAAACATCGAGCACATGGCCAAAACGAACGAAATCGGTGACTACCCGGCCAAACGCAATTTGTCGGCCCGCCGTGTACACGCCGAAGCACAGCGAATGCTTGATGCAGTTTTCAACCTCGGATCGCGAAATGCCCGGCACCCAGTAGGAGTCATTCGCCAGAAATGCATGAATCATCGGCACATCGAGGCGCGCGTTATCCGTCGACACTTCGAATGACATTACTTCTCCTTGGGCGCCATCTGCGTCTCCAAACGCATGGCCAAGCGCTTCGGTGCAACCAACGCGTAACTCAGCTGCACCAGATTCTGAACCTCCGACCAATCGATGGCCTCGCCGTCAAGTCGCAGACCGAACCAACCCCGCGGACCTATGTACGCGGGTAGATAAAACCGCTCGGGCTCCCGCGAGGCGCGATCTACATTTTCGCCGAGCGCCGTCTTGCAGCAAACTGAAACGATGTTATCGCCGTGATGATTGTCCAGGAAGTAGGCGAACACCTTGCCGCGTACGCGAAAATCGGCATGGTCGTTGCGGTCGCGCCGTTCGGTCTCGGGCAGCGACAGACAAATGTCGCTGAGCTTTTTCTTGATTGCTTCCGGGCGTTTCGCAGGCTTGCGTTTCGGCATCATCGGCTCCCGTTGACATACTCCAATCGTCTGAAGCGAATGGCCGACCAATCCTCGTCGATCGCGACTGCCCGGACAGATTCGAAACCGGCATCTCGAATGACCCGCCAGCCGGTATCGCGATTGAAATCGCAGCTGTAGCGCTTCGAGGTCCCTTTTGGATAGGCAAACCAGAGTACTGCATCGCCCTCAGAGGCAGTCGCAAGGATTCCTGACAGGCGGTCCAAATCCGCCTGCGACGTTGCAAACGCCAGTGCGAATGCGACAGCTTTGGGCTTGTTGGGATCGCGCAAAATCTTTATGTTCTTGAGCTGTGCCAATTCCGGCTCGAAGGATTTCGGCGCATTGAAAACAGCGATTTTGGTGTGCGCGCCCAGATTGAGCTTCTTGAATATCGGCATGCTGCTGCTTTTCATGAGATTAGTCTCGAGGCGATCGGTCAGGTTGTCGGTTAAGTGATTTGTCGAGCTGCTCGAGCACCCACGGCCACGCTTCGCGATGGCGGTCGCGAGCCGCCGCGCTGGCGAATCCCGCGTGCGTCAGATGCACGGCGGTGCCCGCCGCCTGTGGCCGCAACTCGACCGTGACAACGGTTTCTGCGCCCTCAGTGCCGGGCGTGCCGGTGACCCACGTGAGCTCGATGAGCTGATTTTCAACCAGCTTGAGAAAGCGTCCGTAATGAGGATGGCGTCGGGCGACGGGTTCGGATTCCTCCTTGTATTCGGTTTCAAAGAAGAAGACCGCATTGACTTCAGGGCGCATGAGCACGGACCCAGGTGCCGCAAACCATTGATCGAAGCCTTGGGTCCAGGCGCGGTACAGAACCGCCGGTGCCGCCGTCAAAATGCGCTCAACCGTTAGATCAAACGGCCGCGCCGATAAGTCTGGTACGCGAATGGCCGACACCTGTTTACCTGTAGTTTCCATGGGATGCGTTACCTCGTACCGGCATCAGCGGTCATGCGCCAGCGCCAGCCGCACACCGACTGCGATGAAAACTGCACCCACGCACCGATTGAACCATCGCCTGAGGGCGTTGCCCGGTGCGAGCCCGCGGCTGACGCGCGTCGTGATCTGGGCGACCAGCAGATTCCAGAGAGTGCCGTTGATGTCGAAAATCGCGCCGAGAAACACAAATGCCAACGGCTTCGATGGCGCTTCGTTGCCGACGAATTGGGGCAGGAATGCGATAAAAAACAGCGCGACCTTCGGGTTCAAGACATTGGTGAGAAAGCCTTGGAAAAATATGCTGCGCATGGAAGCGGCCCGCATTTCAGCGGCGATGGCAGAGGATCGAATTGAGCCTGCGGAATGAAGGAGCCCAATGCCGACGTAGACCAGGTACGCCGCGCCGATGATTTTCACCGCGGTGAAGGCATTGGCCGATGCGGCAAGCAGCGCGGACAAACCCAACGCCGCCGCGCACACGTGCACCAGGACACCGGCACCGATGCCCAGCGCCGCGACGGCACCGGCTCGGCGGCCCTGGGTGGTGCTGCGGCCGATGATGTAGAGAGTGTCCGGCCCCGGCGTGATGTTGAGCAGCAGACCGGAAAGCACGAAGAGCCATAGATCATGAGTGCCAAACAAGTTCGTACCTCCGGCGGCCCCCGCGAAAACTACTTTTTGGCGGCGCTCTTTGACATCAGCGCAGCCCGCCGCTCCAAGCTATCCTGAGACCAAACATCCGCGCTCTTGTAGTACTCGGGGACGGCAGGCGCACCGGGCGGCAGCACTACCCAGGGCTGCTTGGTTGAAGTAAAGATGTGAATGTCGGGCGGCAGCGCCCCGGGTTCATCCAGCGTGCCGACGCGGACGAAGCGCAGCGCATCCCCGGCGCCGGCATAATTGCTCCACACGGCGATGAAACAGTTGGGGCACCGGGAGATTCGCTGGCCCTTGCCGCTATTGGAGGGGGTATCGATGACCACGACCTCACCCTTCATAAGCTGCACGCGATCTGCTTCGATCATGGCATTCAGCGCAAAGCCGGTACCGGTTTCCCGCTGGCACCAGCTGCAGTGACAGCAGTGGACGATGAGCGGTTTGCTGGTCATGCGATAACGAACTTGGCGACAGGTGCAGCCGCCCTCGTAGCTGCTCGGTGAATTTTCTGATTGCTGCATGACAGTTTCGCTTCAGGTGATGCGCATACGCGCGGTAACTTCGATTTCGATTTGCATTCTCGGGTCAGACAGTCCTGCGGAAATCATGGTGGCGGCCGGGCGGATGGCGCCGAAATATTTTCGCAGCACCGGCCAGCAGTCGGGGAACCGCTCTGCTTTTGGCAGTACATAAGTCACGCGCACGATATCCTTGAATTCGGCGCCCGCCTGTAGCAGAGCCGCTTGAATGTTTTTGAGAGTTTGCTCGGTCTGCTCCAACAGGCTATCGGAAATGGTCATTGACGCGTAGTCGAATCCGGTCGTACCGGAGACGAATACCCATTCGCCGTCGACCACGGCACGCGAGTAGCCAATGTCCTGTTCAAATTGAGATCCTGAACCGATCAGGCGGCGCGTCATCGTAGATTTCCCCTCGAGTGCGGGTATTATCGCCGGCCTTGCGGGTATATTCAGCAGATATGAGCAATTTGCTTCAAGTTCGCTGCTGCATCGTAGGCGGCGGGCCGGCCGGCATGATGCTGGGATACCTGCTCGGGCGCGCCGGCGTCGACACCGTGGTGCTTGAAAAGCATGCGGACTTTCTGCGCGACTTTCGCGGCGACACCGTGCATCCCTCGACCTTGAGAATCATGGATGAATTAGGGCTGCTGCAGGAATTCCTCAAGCTGCCTCATTCGGAGCTTCGCTCGTTGAGCGCGGAAATCGGGGATAAGAGCTTCAAGGTTGCCGAATTCGGGCGCCTGAGGCCCCCCGGCAATTTCATTGCACTGATGCCGCAATGGGACTTTCTGAATTTCCTGGCGAAGCAGGGACGCCGCTTCCCCTGCTTGAAGATCATGATGTCGGCGGAGGTCACCGGATTGATTCAGTCGGGCGGCCGGATCGCCGGCGTAAATGTAACGGCCACGGACGGCCCGCTGGAGATTCGGGCGGATCTCGTGATCGGCTGCGACGGCCGTTCCTCAACGGTGCGCGCGGCATCGGGCCTCGTGGTCGAGGATTTGGGTTCGCCCATCGACGTGCTCTGGTTCCGGCTCTCGAAAAAGAGTGGCGATCCAGGCCAGGTACTCGGACGCTTGGGAAGCGACAAGATGCTCGTGACCATCGATCGCACCGACTACTGGCAGTGTGCCTACGTCATCAACAAGGGCGGCATGGTGCAGATACGGGACAAGGGGCTCGAGGCATTCAAGGCGGCTGTCGTCGAGGCAGCGCGCTTTCTCGCCGATCGGGTGGATGAACTGAAGTCCTTCGACGACATCAAGCTCCTCAGCGTGTCGGTGGATCGGCTGACGAAGTGGTCCAAGCCCGGGCTGCTGTGCATCGGCGATGCGGCGCATGCCATGTCGCCCATCGGCGGGGTGGGAATCAATCTCGCCATCCAGGATGCCGTGGCGACGGCGAATATTCTGGCCGCAAAGCTCAAGGCGGGCGCATACAGCGACGATGACCTCGACGCCGTTCGCCGCCGCCGGCTCTTTCCAGTGAGGATCATCCAGGGGTTCCAGGTCGCCGTGCAAAATAATGTGCTGAAGCCGGTGATGTCGGGGCAGGTGGCCGCACTGAAGGCGCCTTGGCCTTTGAAAGTGTTGAACGCCAGCGCCTGGGCGAGGCGCTGGCCTGCCCAGTTCCTAGGCGTCGGTGTGCGGCCCGAGCATGTGCGCTCGCCGACTGCGGGCTGACCGCGCGTCGAAATACCAGAGGCCGCCTGAGAATGCGAACCACCACGTCGCGGCGAACCACCATCCTTCCAGAAACTGCCAATAGCTCCTCACGAAGAACGCAATGAACGCTGCCGCAAGGCAGCCGACCGCCATGGCGAGAATGGACCGGGAGGAAAACTTTGCCATCCAAAACAGACGGATGAGGGTTCCATAGGTCATGGCGCCTGATAACTCGCACAATCCGAGCACCATATAGAGCCGTTCGTTTCCGGGAACCACGGCAAACAGCACCAGACCTGCAATACCCACATAGAGAGTGAAGACGCTGAGGGCCGCGCCGATGGCGATGAACAGGCATTTTCGCAGCCAGGTTTGCGGCGTCCGCAGGGAAAGCACCAGGGCGCAGGCGTGGATGGCACCGCTCAAGCCAAAAGTCGCCAGCAGCGGGTCATTGAATAGATCCCAGCGGTTAAACAAGAACAGCACCGCAACGCCCACGGTCAGCAACCTGAAATGGCGTGCATAGTGAAAATGCTCCATCCGGTACGAAGAACTAGGGCGCAGCGCCGCGCTTCAAGAACAGCAGCAGCGCCCCCGCCAGTATCGCCATGTCCGCCAGGTTGAAAATGCCGGTGCGAAGAGAACCGATGCCGACGTTGAGAAAATCGGTGACGCGTCCGCCATAGATCAGGCGGTCGATCAGATTGCTGATTCCGCCGCCGGCAACGAATGCCAATGCGACGATTCGCCAAGGACCTAGGCGCGATGCAAACAGCGAGGCGCATACCAAGCCGATCAAGAGGACCGCAACCGCTGCCGTGAACAGCATGAAGCGCAGATGTTCCGGGAGTGAAGCTCCGATGCTCAGGAAAGAGCCAGGATTTTGCACGAGTTGCAATCGCAGAGAATCGGCGAGAAAGGATTCCGTGACACCGGAGGCCAGGTAGGCGCGCGCCGCTGATTTGGAAACCTGATCGCAGCCAACGCAGCCAAGAAGCGTCAGCGTCACCACGATGAATCTGGGAATCGATCGCATGTTGCCTCTTATGGAGAATCGTTCAGAACGGCTGCCGGCCCGTCAAAACGTCCCACCACAATCGCCAGTCCCCCATGAGACTGAAGCCGGGGTACTTGAATGTCGCGGGCTTGTTGTGCTCGAAGAAATAATGACCGATCCAGGCGAATGCGTAGCCTTGCACCAGCGCTATCGCGAGGAGCCACCACTTTTGCGTGACAGCGGCGGCGATGATCAGCGCGAGCGCAACGGTCGTTCCGGTGAAATGCAGCCGACGCGACGTTGGGTGCGCATGTTCAGTGAGATAGAACGGATAGAATTCACCGAAGCTGCGATACCTGACCTGGTTCATTGGCGGTGCCCGATACTAATTCGGCCGGTTGGCTTCTACCCAATCGAGCCGATCCTTGTGGAAGTGCATGGCCGCCACGGGTACTCCGCCGGCCGGAAACTCCATCACGTATTCCTCATCCAAATCGAACTTGGGCCACTTCGGTCCGCCGGCGGAATCAGGATCACCGCTCTTCGCGAACTGTGCCCAGTAGCGGTTCGCAGCGGATGCCACGGCCTTACCTTCCTCGTCAAAAGGCGCGGCGCGCGGGGTATTGAACACGTAGGCGAGTTCGCCTCCATGAGGCAGGCCGAACATTGCCGCGCGCTGCGCAATTGGCGTATACGAGAAATGATAGACGTAGGTTGCATTGCCATGCAGAGAGTGCAATCGCGCAAGATCGCGATCGGGTTCGCTGATCGATGTGTCGGTGATGTAGCGCGCGACGATGCGGTCGGCATCGCCCGTGCCATCGGGATCGTAGACTGCTAAAAAGCCATCGCGCCCCTGCTGTATGGATGCCAAGCGCTCGGACGCATTCAAGCCTCGGCGGGTGAGACTGGCTTCATCGCTGTTGCCGCCGAGTAAGTACGGTACGTGCGCCTCTATCCCCTTGCCGAAGCCTTCGGCCGCGCTGCCCATGATCATTTTTCCATCCGCCATGGGCAATATCTGCTCCGCCGCGCCAATGGGAGCAACGTTGCCGGTCAAGTCGGCCCATGACAGCGCGCGCAGAGCCTTCGCAGCCGCCGCATCCGATCCATGAACGCCCATCCTCTCGGCAAAGGCCGCACCGCTCTGCTCGACTGCGGAGATGGGCTTGGCGGCGAGACGGCCGAAACCGGACTCCGAAAGCGCTCTGACGAACAATCCCCTTGCTTGCGGAGCGAGCATCAAGTAGTTGACGGAAATGGCGCCCGCAGATTCTCCAAAGATGGTCACGTTCTTGGGGTCGCCGCCGAATTCCCTGATGTTGTCCTTGACCCACTCGAGCGCGGCGATTTGATCCATCAGACCATAGTTGCCCAACGGTCCGCGGGGGTTCTCGGCGTTGAGCGCGGGATGCGCAAACCATCCAGCGCGGCCTAGCCTGTAATTGACGGTCACCACCATCACGCCCTGTTTGGCGAATTGGCTGCCGTCGTATGCCGAGCCGGACCCAAATATGAACGCCCCACCATGGATCCAAACCATGACCGGCAGCTTGGCGCCTTTCTTGGCGTCGGCAGGTTCGTAAATATTGAGGTAAAGGCAATCTTCGGCCTGTGCGCAAGTGGAGGAGAATACGTTGGCGGCCCGAACATCCGGCCATTTTGCCGCGGCCTTCGGCGCCCTCCAGCGCAAATCGCCCACTGGCGCTGCGGCGAACGGCAGTCCTTTGAAAATCGCCACACCGTCCAAGAGGAAGCCTTGCACTTTGCCCTGCGCGACCTTGACGACGGGCCCGTCCAGCGCGGCCGGTTGTGCGGCCGCGGTCGAGTCGCCGGCTCTTTGCGCCTGAGCGAAGGCCGCGCCGGCCGCCAACAACAAGATCGCAGCGGTCTGCACCATGAATCGCCTCGCCAACATCGTCGCCCCCAACTTATTGTTAACCGCAGGCCACCCAGCCAAGCTGACCCATTCTTTTAGCACAAAATCCCCGACGTGCGGCTCGCCTGCTCAAGCGGCCGGTGCAATGCCGCGTTCGCGCAAGAAAAGAAACAGCGGCAAGCCGCAGCTGACCCCCACCAAGCAAGTCGCAGCGATGGGCAGCCACAGAAGCCGCACTTGACGGGCCTTCCCCTCGCGCCTGATGAAACCGATCAATACGACGGCGGAAATCAATACATCGCAACCAAAAAATGCGCCTATACGCGTGGAGAACAATTCACTGAAGAGTAACCGCACATTCAGACCGTGCTCGAGAGCCCACGGAATGAACTGCGAATAGGGCACGATCAGACCAATCACAGCAAGAACAAGGTAGAACCGGCGCATCTTGTAACCTCCAGCCAATAATTGCCTATCAGACGCAATTTAATCTTGCGCGGTCCCGGTGATTGAAAAATACCGTAGGGATCCACGGCGCCTCTAGAACAGCCAACGCGGCACCTGTGCGCGATACGATTCCCATTCCTCGCCAAACGTGCGCGCCAACCACGGTTCCTCGCCGACGATGACCCGCACGTGAAACGCAATGACGACTGCCGTTGCATAGACGGTCAAGACTTGAGACCAAAAAAGATCGGCCCAGCCGATCAATATGAGGGCGACGCCGACATACATCGGATTGCGCGAGTACCGGTACGGACCATCGCGCACCAGCCGCTTTGGCGGCGACCACGGCGCCAAGGTTCCGCGGCCCGATACATAGAACTTGTAGGTGCAGGTCAACAAGAGAGCGACGCCGATCGACAGGGCCAGCAGACCGAGCGGCCGAGCTCGAAATGATGCTGCTTGGCCGGAAGCCAGCGCGAGCGGAATGGCAAAACCCACAATGCCGGGAAGCGCGAGGAAGGCAAGTACGGCGCGCCACAACATACTTTTTACTCAAACCAGATCTCGATCTCGTACCCGTCAGGATCGCGGACGAACGCGTAAGGTAAGCCGGCCGTGAACTCCCCCCTCGAAGTGACTACGCCGCCCGCCTCCTCGACAGACGTTACGGCAGCGTCGATGTCTTCGGGCCGCTTGAGGCGGAATCCAAAGTGGATGATGCCTCCGGGCGTCCCGGCCTCGGCCGGGCGGCGCTCGAAGGCGATCACATCATGAGGTCCGGGTCCAAGGACCTGTATCGTGTTGGCGTCGCGGAAGTATTCGCGAACACCAAAGACCCGCTCATAGAAGCGCAGCGAACGCTCCGGATCCCTTACGGACAATGCCAGGTGAGTCAGGCCGTGCGTCGCGATCATCTTAGTCTACGCCGCCGGGTCGTCATCGAAAAACGAGCGCCGCGAGCGCCTCCGCGACCTCGAGGTATCCTGCAACTCGGCGCCGCGGCCCGCCGTCGCCGGGAGCACGGCAACTTCCAAGACGATCGAGTCGCTCATACATGATGGACAGCCGGCAGTTGATACTCACAACGAAGATAACGCGACTACGGACCTTTGCTCAAGTTATGCAGCGTCATCTCGCCCATCGCCGCGTAGCATGAACCATCCGCTAAACCCATTTCCAGCAGCACTACGCCGAAGAATACCGCCCATCCGCGCGCGCGCAGCCACGTGGCCGTGGATCCGCCGTATTGGGTCATGGCCGTGGCACGAGCTTGCGCATCCGGCAGCCACATCCAAACTGCGGCCAAGTCGGTGGCGCAGTCCCCTTGGCACAGATCTCCCCAGTCGATGATGGCGCTCAATCGACCGTCAGCGACAAGTACATTCCGGGCGTGAAGGTCGCCATGTATCCACGTGTCCTCGACATCGACTGGCGCATCGAGCGCGCGCTTCCAGACGGATCGGACGTGACCTGGGATCAGGGCTGAACCCCGCTCCAATCGTTCCATCCTTTCTTCGGTTGTCTGCGCGCGAAGGGCCAGCGGTACGCCGCGATAGGGATTGCGCGGAGCCTTGGGCGGGGCCCGCGAATGCAGGGCTTTGAGAAAATTGGCCAGAACGACGCCCTGGTCGGCGCGCAATGAGCATTGGTCGGCCGTGACTCCCGTCAGCCACGGCAGCACACTCCAGCTCCAGGGGTAGTGTGCGCCGGCGACGCCCACTCGAAGCGGCGCGGGAATTGGCAGCGGCAGCCGCCGGGCGAGCGCCGGCAGCCAGCGTTGCTCGTTGCCGAGCAGTGCCGCCGATGCTTCGCGCCGCGGCAGCCGCACACTTAAGTCTTCGCCCAGGCGAAACATCGCGTTGTCCCAGCCGGAATCGAAGGCCTCGATCCGGTAATCGGCAAGATCGGGATGCTGTGCTTGCAGCAGAGTCTTGACCAGCGCCGCGTCGATGTCAGCCTCCGCAGGGGGAGTTCCGGCATGCGCGGGACGCAATGCGCCCTGCCGCGATCGCACGTCAATCGCCAGCGGTCTTGTGGGTGGATTAGGCCTTTCGTTTCGCAATGACTTGATCTGCTACAGCGAGTGTCCCCCGATGAAGCGGTAGCCAGCGCCGTTCAGGTTGGCCTGGACCTTCTGGGTCTGAGCCGCGTCCACGCCCGGTGTCGTGCGTAGATCATAGATCGATCCGCTTGCGACTCTCATTTCATCTCTGACGAAAGGTACGACCTCGTCGCATGCGACTGCGCTGCCCTGCGCCTCTTTCAAAAGCGCAACAAGACATGTCTTACGCGAACTATCAATCGTGATGATCACATCGGGCTTGGCGGCAATCTGCGGCGGCACTGGAGCCGGCGTATCCGCGGACGGCCCGCAACCGGCGAGAGATACGAAGACCAACACAGAGGCGAACAGCGGGGTGCGTGGCGAAATCATCAAATCCTCCAGGGATTTCAGGGCATTAGAGTATCAAAAAGCGCCCGACTCGGCGAAGAGCCTTTGACACCGAGCGCGCCGTAGTGTCGAGCTGGATCGTAGGAAAAAACTGATGGTCCTTGGTAGCCTTTTCGGGCTTGTCCGCGCCAGCATCGTTGGCGAGCATGCGATTTCCGGCAATCGCATCGGGCTAATTTGTGCGTTCAGCCATCAAGGTCGACAACATTCGGCGCATTCTTTGCGTTTTCCCGAAGCCTTGTTCGGCGTGGGCTTCGTCTCATATCATTTGATTGAATTTTCGCGCGAGGCGTTGCGCGGAGATCAAAATGCTTCCTTCTACTCTGCTCGCGCTCGCGCGCCAGTCGAAAGAGCAGCATAGCGCTGGGGCTCACGGCTTGGCTTTGCGTCTCGTCCGATAGGCGAGCAACGCGTTTCGAAGCATTGCCTTCACAGGACGCGACGCTATGAGTTCCGTAGTCGTCAGTGGAATATGACGGTGCAGACGACCTTTACCTTGGAGTAGATGCTTAGGGTCGGGAAGCGTGCTGCCGTAGGCGATTCCGAGTTTCACACCGGTCTTTGACATGATGAGCACCGCTACGGTGTCGGCATACCCCGCGCCATAACCATAGCCGATGACTCTCGCCTTGGAATCCAGTGTTTCCGCACACCCGGGAAGCGCTCCGACTATAGAAGCTCGGGCAGCATGGGCAATACGCCGCACCGGTTCGGCATAGCGCCTCAGGAACTCTTCTACGGTGGGCTCTTGCGGTGCCATGCTTGATTCATTCACACCTCATCGGTGAATGCCTCCGAATGTTAGGTGCCGCCTATACTACAATCCTGAACCGCGCGATTTCCTGGAGCACGACGTGACCTCATCTGCCATCCCCTCCAAGAAGACCCTGGCGGGCCTTGCGCCGCCGCCTCTGAAGCCCGCTTCTTTTCTAGCGATCTTGCGCTCGACCAAGGGTAATCCCTTTGAAATCATTCCGCTTCAGGCCTATGAGGAGCCAATCTATCTATCGAAATGGCTCTTGGGAGCCGTGCTCATGGTCAATGACCCGGAAGGCATTCGCCGCGTGCTTCTGGACAACGTTGCCAACTATCCAAAAGAGGACTTAGGGGATCAGTTCTTTTCAGCCATGTTCGGCGAAGGCCTGTTGAGCGCGCCAGGTCCCAAATGGCGCACTCACCGCAAGGTGATGGCGCCATCGTTCGGCACCCGTACGGTTGAGTCTTATGCGCCTGCCATGGTCGAGACCACGATCGACTTTGCCGAGCGATGGGATGCGCTACCCGACTTCGCGGAGATAGACATCGCCGCGGAGATGAAGGCGCTCACGCTCAAGATCATTTGCCGGACCATGTTTTCTTCGGACGCGGAGGAACTTGCTGCGCACGCCGGTGAGGCACTCGAATTCGCGCAGGCATCCATGGAATTTGGGCTGCTCGACATTCTGCCGCTGATTGGACCCCGGCGGCTCCAAGCCAAGCAGGACGCCATCCGCGCGCATTTCAAGAGCATTGATGCGGCCATCTATCGACTGATTGGCGAGCGCGAGAAAATTCGCCATGAAGCCCCCAAGGATTTCTTGACCCGTCTCGTGGCCGCGAAGAATCCGGACGATGGCGTGGGATTGAACGCCACTGAAGTGCGCGACGAGGTGATCACGATTTTCATGGCGGGCCATGAGACCACCGCTGTGACCATGACCTGGGTGTGGTACCTGCTGTCGCAGCATCCCGCCGAGGAAGCGGAGCTGCACAAAGAATTGGATACGGTGCTGGCCGGCCGAATCCCCACCGTGGAGGACCTGCCAAATCTGCCGTACACCAAGATGGTCATCGAGGAATCGATGCGCATCTACCCGCCGGCCCCCGGGATCTCGCTGCGAGAGGCCAAGGAGGCGGACGAGGTCTGCGGGTTCAAGGTGACCCCGGGACTGCAGATCATGGTGTCGCCGTGGATATTGCACCGCCACCGCCGACTCTGGGAGGACCCGGTGCGCTTCGACCCAACGCGATTTTCCAAGGAGTCGAGCGAGAAACGCCCGCGCTTCGCATACCTGCCCTTCGGAGGCGGACCGCGGGTCTGCATCGGCGCGACGCTCGCGATGACTGAAGCAATACTGATCCTCGCCGTTCTCGCCCAACGATTTCGCGTGCGCTTGAAGGAAGGCGAGGAGGTGACGCTGCAAACTCGCATCACACTGCGGCCTAGGAATGGAATGATGACTATTTTGGAGCGGCGCAAGCCTGCCGCGGCAGCGGATCGCCAAAGAGCTGCGGAGTTGTCCCATGAATAGATGGTACGCACGGCCCGTTTTGTTTGTGCAGGACGTGGCGCGCGCGCTAGGCGAAATTAGCCTGGGTACGACCTGATCTCGAGTAGATGCTTATTTGGGTCGTTGAAGTACAGGGTTGGCGCGAAACCTCGAGCACCTGACTCGTCTCCTGGTCCTGTGTTCACTCCAACAGTGTCAAATGTCGGTCCGTACGCGACGCCGGCTGCTTTGATGCGCCTAAAGATGCCATCAAAATCGGCCTTTGAAACTGCGAATGCGTAGTGCTCGAAACCGGGCGTACCCCACGGGGCCAACTGAATCAGAAAGTCTGGGCCGACTCTGAGGACCGTAAAAGGGCCGTCGGGTCCCTCCTCGATGAATCCCAGTATGCCGGTGTAGAACGCGACGCTGGCTTTGAGGTCGTTGACCTTCAAAATGATGTGATCAAGTGTCGCCATGACGTAGAGTCCCCTACTTCGGTTTCGCCGACTGCCTATTCATGCATCGGATCTGATACCCGGGCTATAACTACGTTCTGCCTAACAAGTACATACAGAGACGTTCCCGCAAAAATGCGTGTCGCGTCCGCCTTCCTGCAGTCGATAAAATAGATCTGATCCCCGGCAGCGTACTTGGCAATCATCTCATCCCAGTCAGGGTGCGCACGACCTGCTTCGTTTCCACCGCTCATATCTATTGCCATCACCTGGGCCTTCGTCAGCGGCTTGGACAGCCTACAGCCTTCGAAGCCTAAGCGACCTGCGAGTGATCCGGGCTCATCAGCGTGCGCGACAGTCGGAACCGCGCACAGAATCACCCACATGAGCAAGAACTGCGGCACTTGAGGTCAGCTAACGATGAGGTTGAGCAATGCGCGGTTGCGCTGACGAACAACGAAGCTGGTCTATCCGAATCATCGACTCCCTCCTTGGCGCACCGAAGATGCTACGCCCGCGATCGCTCGAACCGATTGTTAGGATCCAAGCGCCAGACCTACATACAGGAACGACGCCGCAACGCTGAGCACTGTTCTCACCGCATGAAGCTTCGCCCAATGCTCGAGTAAACTACGTGTCTCTGCTGAACTGGGGTCGCGACCCGGTGCAAGTAATGCCTTGTTCGTCGGCATGATGCCGATAAATGTAAAAGGAACCACAGAGCCGATCAGAAGAGCCGCAAAAGCCCATCCCAATCCACCACCGAGCAACCACGAACCGAGGCCTGCCACAAGACTGAACAATGCTAAGGGAGCCTGCATCCACGTGGCGCGTCGGTAACTCGGGGCCCACTGCGCCGCGGCAAACTTGGTGTCGAGCTCCATACGAGCGGGGTGCTCTGCGACGTTTATGTAGAGCGCCGCGCCAGCAAACATCGCGGCTGTAAAAGTTGCTATGAATTCTAGGAGCACCCGCATTGGCGTCTCTTGGACCCTAACGAATGTAAGGGACTTCCCGTCCCGAGGCGGCACCGCTGTGCCAGGATTGGTTTGCGACCTCAATCTTTTCAAGAGGGGAAGAGGGGAAGTCTCATGAGCATAGTGTCTACGGTTAGAATCGACTTGGCAAAAAATGTGTTTTCGGTCCATGGCGTCGATACAGTCGGAGTGGTCATGATCCGTCGGAGGGTGGCACGGGCGAAGCTTGCGCAGCTCATCGCCCAACTGCCGCCGTGTCTGATTGGTATGGAGGCGTGCTCGGGAGCTCATGAGCGGGCGCGACGATTCGCCATCTTTGGTCACAGCGTGAAATTGATGGCGGCGAAATTTGTGGCTCGATATCGCAAAGGCGGAGGTTGAGCGACGCGGAGTTTCACCAGCGTCGAACGAAGGCACTTTATCCCAATCATCAATACCCTCCTTGGCTCACCGAAGACTCTGTCCCGCGATCGCTCGAACCGATTGTTAGGTGACATTCAATTAGCCGTGGCACGTTGCAGCAGAGCGACCAACTCCAACGCCTGCGTGCGCGACAATTTAAATGGCACAACACTGGCGCTTAGCGCAGCCTTCGAAGTAATGGCCAAGGCAATATCGTGAGGGGCTCCTTCCGGGGCTGCCAATAATGAAACGCGCAATACGCGGGACGTCATGCCCGACGAGGACAGTGCAATTTCCCCAATGGTCTCGGTGACTCGGCCGTCCAGAAACGCGCCCACCAAGCTTCCGTTTTTAAAGTAACGCCATCCAAAGTAGCCAAATGCCACGAGCGGAAGAAGCGGAAAGATGTACTGCAAGTTTTGCATGAGCGCTCCAATTGCACCTAACGATGAGGTTGAGCGACGCGGAGTTGCGTCGACCCTAAACGAAGCTGCTTTATCCCAATCATCGACTCCACTCCTTGGCCCACCCGCGATCGCTAGAACCGATTGTTAGGCGTTGTTTACGGTTTGGGCACGTGGTCGAACGTACTGGCCACGATGCTGCGTTCTTTCTCGTTCGAAACGGCCTCGAGCGCTGCGACCGCCAGCCCGTACGAGCAGCGATGTTTCTCTGATTCACCAGCGGCTGACGCGGCATGCGCATGTACGACATAGACGAACGCCACTTCCCAATCCGGCGATTGCACCCCGAGAAAATAGTTTCGCATCTCGTCCGCGTATGCCAGCGCAGACTGACCCAACCCGAGCAGAGCATGAACTTCGGCAAGTAGCATAGTGGCCCGCATACGGTTGAGCTCAGATCCCACCTTCGTCCAGTGCCAGGCCGAGGCGTGCGCAGCGTTGAGCATTTCTTGATCCTCGGCGGCGTTGCGGGTCTGCACGGACAGTTCCCAAGCTCGGTTGTTGGCCGCGGCAGCGAAACCCCGATGCCATGTCGTTACTTCTTCAGAGGCGTCACCCATTGTTGCTCCGCTCGCCTAACGATGAGATTGAGCGACGCGCGGTTGCTTCAGGGTCAAACGAAGGCAGTTTATGCAAATCATCAACCCACTCCTTGGCTCAACGGAGATGATACTCCCGCGATCGATCGAACCGATTGTTAGGCGCGGCCACGGCTGAGAACTTGATCGCGGTATTCCAGCCAATTTTTAAGACTGTCACCGGCCTTGCCGGGGTCAAAGATGCCGGTCTCTGAGCCCGGATCTAACGCACGCAGCCGAAGGTCTTGAAGAATCCCTGCAATGATGCCGATCGATGCGTGGCCGCCGCGGACATGGAACACGAATCCCGAAACCTGGTCGCGGTCCCCCAAAGAGACCTCGATATCAGCGCCGTGCCCTTGGATTCGCACCCACGCCAGATCCGAAACATCCGAAAAAGGCGCGAACTTGAGAATAGCTCCTATCACATTGCTTCGGGACACCAAGAGTTTGGGCTTGAAGTCTTCCGCGATGTCGTCTAACGAGACCGCGTTTTCCGGTATGTCCTGAACGAAGATGTCCCAGCTCACGGTAGCTACCCTACTTCCCGACAGGCCTAACGATAAGATTGAGCAACGCGCGGGTGCGCGGACGCTGGACGAAGATGCTTTGTCCCAATCATCGACTCCCTCCTTGGCTCACCGAAGCCGCCGCCCCGCGATCGCTCGAACCGATTGTTAGGTTGCGCGTTTGGCATGTCGAAGGGCAAGCCACCTATGGCGTGGGCGTGGAGGCCAAAAATAATTGCGCCGAGGCAAAACCAATCCACTAGGTAGTACCAATAATAACCGGGACCGTGGCCATCGTTGAGCGCGAAGGCGAATGCTAAGGCGGCAACAAGGGTCGGAAGAGCATATGGCCTGGTGCGCGCGTTGAAGGTGCGAAAGGAAAGCCAGCCAAATAGCGCAAGACCGAGGCCTACACCAATTGGAAATATTATTTCGCTGCCCATGATTTATACCCTAACGATGAGGTTGAGCGACGCGCGGTTGCGCCGGCGACAAACAAAGCTGATTTATCCAGATCATCGACTCCCTCCTTGGCTTGACGGAGATGATACTCCCGCGTTCGCTCGAACCGATTGTTAGGCGGCGCCCTCGGAAATATATAGATTAGCAATCCAATTCCTTTGCCTACGCGCAAGACGCGATCGCTGTTCCTCTCCGTCAAAATTCGCGGATTGTCGACGCAGATGCGACGAGTCGAAGTTCTCGAACGTGTTGACGTTAACAACAGCGTAGACATGATTCTCGATTTCACTGGTAACAAACGGAACCGCGCCACAGCGTGCACAGACGTAAAATACCGCGGTATTCGTTCCAAATGAGTACTTTGAAACGACGTCGATCTGTTGCAAAGAGACCGAAAGCTTGGCATCCGGATTGGAAGTCCAAACTCCACCATGCTTGACACAAAATGAACAACTACATTCGCGTGCGATGACTTCGGAGGGTACCCCCGGCCAATCGAGTACAAACGCTATATTTCTGCAGTGGCACTTGCCGCGGATAAGCATTTGACCTCCGTCAGAACCTGGCGCCTAACGATAAGGTTGAGCGACGCGCGGCTGCGCCGGCGCCAAACGAAGCTGATTTATCTCAATCATCGACCCTCTACTTGGCTCACCGAAGATGCGATCCGCGATCGCTCGAGCCGATTGTTAGGTGCTAGCACTACGGCGGCGTGACGTGCTGATCTTGATCCATGCTCCGAGGGCATAGGCGAACGGAGTCAGCGCGACTAGTACAAGAGTCAGCTGCAAGGATTCCGCGACTTTCCCTGATACCAAAGAGTACACCCCCAGACCGAACCAAAGCCAAGACGCCAAATACCATTCAGCAATCTCCGACCCTTTGTGATCCACGCGGCGATGAACCCGCCTGCGATAGAGCAGACATAGCCAATCCCAAGCTGAGCCGCGAATAGACCCGGATTGGCGTGCATGGCCGATACCACCGCACCCTGTAATTGATCTTTTGGCAGGTGAGAAAGACCGCCAGACGAGATGACATAAATCGCCAGAGGTATCCCAAGAAGATTAGAAAGCACGATGTCCGATATACCACCAATAAGGACCGCTCGAATTGAAATGCTGCGCATGAGTTTCCTCGGCACCTAACGATGAGGTTGAGCGACGCGGGAATGCGTTGCCGACCAACGAAGGCACTTTATTTCAATCATCGACTTCCCTCCCTGGCTCACCGGAGATGGTGCTCTCGCGATCGCTCGAACCGTTGGTTAGGCACCCTCGTCAGCGCAGTGCCTTTATACATCAGCGACTTCTGTCACCGTTACTTCAAGGCCGCCGACAAATTTTGCGGCGGTGTTATAGAACCAGCAAGCCAACGGTACGAAGATTAGCGCCACTAGCGCATACATGAATGGGAAGAGCAGAAGAGTGCCCACGCTAAAGTGAAATCCAGGGCCCACAGGCATCGGCGCTATCGCGGCAATGAGAATCATAGGAATGACGAATATCAAGCTCAAAAAGAAATACAACACAGCGAAGAGCTTCCCGGCTTGCCACGGCGCGATGCGTGATAGTTGCTTTGACATAGACACTCCCTTTGTTTGGCGATGTAGTTTATGCGACCGTACGGTTTGATCTAAAGAACTCGTTTACTCCAACGGACGATGACGAAAGTGGGAGCGAACGCTGATGCCGTGCCAACGATGAGGTTGAGCGACGCGGAGTGCGGCGACGAGAGACGAAGCTGATTTATCCAGGTCATCGACTCCCTCACTGGCCAAACGAAGATGATACTCCCGCGATCGCTCGAACCGATTGTTAGGCGTCACCTGCTGGTGCCCCCAAGAAGTAGCGATCGTAGTCGATGACGCCCAGAAGCTCGATCTCGACGTCTTGAGGCCGCGACTCGTCAGCGTTATCGGCAAGGGAGCCACATTTACTTACAGAGAACATATGAACAGCAGCTGTTTTTATAGAAAGGCGAAGGTTTGCCTGGGCAGCGACTCGATCGGAAACACCGAACGTAGCGAACTGCGGCTCGCACCTTTGCATAAGCAGGCGCCGGATTGAACCTGCCAAATGCAACCCCCATCGAGGCGTCTCGATGTTCAAACTGCGTCCATCCGATGAGTTCGGAATGGCTGAGGACTTCGAAGCTACCAGGGCAGTTCAAGTGTCGCCTAACGTTCGAAATGAGCTGTCCGCTCGATGGAGGGGTTAGGCGTCATCGCTTACCAACGGCGGTCACGCGACAGTGGCATAGATCTGGATGAGTGTGAACGTCGTTCCCCAGGCTTCCGGGTGAGTCAACTCCGCCTCTGCCTGCTCGAGCAGCCGATTCAGCTCGGCGACCGAGATCAACGCTTCGAGTCTGGGTCGTAACGAGGCTGCAAACTGGAGTGGCAAGCGCAGGTAAGGGTGCCCCGGCTCCAGCGCAACAACGTTGGCGAGCACATGGGGCTCAACCCCTGCCTTACGGACGATAGCAGGGAGTTCCCGGCCTGAGTTGAAGTTGCCGCCAGCTGATTCAAACCCACGCTCGATCAGCGCAATCAGCTTCTGGACTGCAGGGCCAATAGGGTTGATTCTCCAGGATGCCAGATCAGGATCCTCTATCACGAGTATTCCACCGGGCTTGAGGAGACGTGTGTAAGCGGCAAGTTGCTGCCCAGCACGCCCGAGCGGTGCGATCTGAAACCGCGAGTGAACCAGATCGAAGGTATGGGGCGGTAGCTGACTGTTGAACAGATCATCCTTGACTAGTGCGACGTTACTCAGCCGCTCACGCTCGACGAAATCCTTGGCGCCTGCCAGCATCCTTTCATCCACGTCCGTGCCCGTGACATGCCCGCTGTCGCCTACCCACGCGCTGAGCGCTCGTAGCCAGCCCATAACGCCGCAGCCGAGGTCAACGGCTCTCAATCCCGTGCCAGGCGAAAGCTTACTCAGGAGCGCTCGCGCTGCTGGCTCCCAGACGATGGATTGGAGTTGGAGACGTTCGAGCTCGGAAGCTCGCCCCGCAAGTAGATAGTCGGTGCTTGGGTTAGACATCCTGTCGTCAGTCAGTAGATGGCCGCCATGATGCCTAACGATGAGGTTGAGCGACGCGCAGCTGCGTTGTCGTAAAACGATGTTGATTTATCCAGATCATCAACTTCCTCCTTGGCGCACCGAAGACGCGTCCCGCCATCGCTCGAACCGATTGTTAGGGCCACCGAGATGACGCCAAACGAAGAGGAATACGATAGCGCCTATGAGTCCTTGTAACCCAAACTCGACCACAACAACAATGTATTGGATCCAGCCGTATGAAGTTGCGGTGCCATTTTTTATAAATTCAAACGTAGTGTCCATTCCAGCTACCACCCGACGAATAGCCCGCGCTAAGAAACCCGGGCCAATTGAGCAGCGCCAATGGGAGAGCCGCCGCCAGAAATCCCGTAGCGGCCATATATCCCACTGTTACTCGATTGAACCGACGCAGAGTCAGGAACAGTGGTATGCCAATTAATACTACGAAAGGGGTGGCGACCAGGCACACCCAGAACGCCATGTTCCCAAACTCGCGGGCTTCCACAGACCCTGAGGAAACAAGAGAAATTGCTGCGACCCACGCAAGGTAGACCAGTGGCTGCACCGCAATGGCAAGGATAGCGGCGAGCGCAATCGGAACCATGGCCCTAACGATGAGGTTGAGCGACGCGGGGTTGCGCCGACCACCAACGAAGCTGATTTATCCCGATCATCGACCCACTCCTTGGCTCACCGAAGATTCGACCCCGAGATCGCTCGAACCGATTGTTAGGCGATTGCGCGAATTTTACTATTGGCACTAACCAATGCGGTGGCTTCATCGCGAGTTCCGGCGATGAGGGCCGAGTCTGGTAACCAACGTATCACGCCCGGACGCAACAGCATCACCCCATCACTAAATCTTGCAGCGCTGGGGTAGGCGGCCCAGGCCCATTCGCCCTTTGCATGAAGCCCAACGGCGTTGAGGCCTGTGTCCGACATATTGATCGTAACCTCCGATCCGAAATCTGCGCGATAGCGAAATCGTTGAAATATGCCCCAGCGGGTCACCGAGATCCCACCGAAATAGACCAAGGCCGCCATCACCGCAGCGCCTGCAACCGTGCTAACTGTCGGCGTACCAAATGCAAGGGCCATAAAGACCATCAGAACGAGGGCGATACAGCCAAATTGAACTTGTAGTCGAAAGATGAAAGGTCGTTGCTGATAGTAGCGACCAATAAGATCCCTGTAATAATTGGCATCGATGCGAAATTTGTAAGTAACTGTCATGTCGCCTAACGATGAGGTTGAGCGACGCGGGGCTGCGCCGACGACAAAGGAAGCTGCCTAATCCCAATCATCGACTCCCTCCTTGGCCCAACGAAGACGCAGCCCCGTGATCGCTCGAACCGTTGGTTAGACGACTTGCGGTGACACGAATAGATTCGAATGCACCTGCCGACATAGACGCGGCGACAACCACCAATAGACCCACCATCCCCAAACCC
>Ga0302325_10008028_pt1 | contig 23285 bp, 18 predicted proteins | sample Palsa_T0_2_FD_201948 | JGI IMG/M metagenome (GOLD analysis project Ga0302325, IMG submission 201948) | Peat permafrost microbial communities from Stordalen Mire near Abisko, Sweden - Palsa_T0_2 | ecosystem: Environmental > Terrestrial > Soil > Palsa > Peat permafrost | place: Sweden: Abisko... | reverse complement strand
TCTTTGCCGGACCTTCCGCTTCAGCTGCCGGAAACTTCCAGCCGCGCCAGATCGGCGAGCATTGTCGGCCCGGTCGGGTTCCATCCCAGGCGTTTCTTCGTCAGTGCGCTGGAGGCGGGCGAGTCGTGGCTGGCGAAAATTCCAAGCCAGCCGAAATAGTCGAACGCTTCGTCAGGCTTGATGGATTTGACCGGCAGTTTGAGGCGTCGGCCGATCGTCTCCGTGATGTCGCGGATCTTCACGCCTTCTTCCCCCACCGCGTGATATTTCGCGTTCGGTTCCGCCTTCTCGATCGCGAGCCTGTAAAGACGTGCCGTGTCGGAGATATGTGCGGCCGCCCAGCGGTTTTGTCCTTCGCCGACATAGGCGCAAAAGCCTTTTTGGAGCGCGACCTGAATCGCATAGGTGACAAGTCCCTGCCTCGTCGTGTCGTGAACCTGCGGCAGACGCACCACGCCCACATTAACTCCCTTTGCGGCAGCGGACGTGGCGGCCTCTTCGGAAGCCGCGCGCGGCATCACGTCGGAACTTATCACGCTCGCGTCTTCCGTGGCGGCTTGACCGGCGACGGAAATCGTCATGCCCGTTCCGGATGTCACGAGCAGCGGCCGGTTCGAACCGGCAAGCACCGAGCCGAGCGCCTCGATGACGCGCCGGTCGTCTTCGCAGTTCGCCTGATATTTCGAGAAGTCGTGGTTGAACGCGAGATGGATGACGCCATCCGAACGCACCGCGCCTTTCTTGATGCTGTCGAGATCTTCGATCGAGCCGCGATGAACCTCGGCGCCGGCCGCAGCCAGGGCAGCAGCTTTCTCGTCCGAACGGCAGAGGCCGATCGCCTGATGGCCCGCTCCGATCAATTCCTTGACGACGGCCGAACCGATGAAGCCGGTCGCGCCCGTGATGAACACACGCATAGGCAAATCTCCTTTTTCGCTGGAGACAGATATCTGCGCTTCTGATATGCTGGTAAAGTAGTGATTTTATCATGGTATAATGAGTAACAGGATGCCGGAACATCATGACAAACGGCTCGGGACTTATCTGAAGGGCCGCCGCACGAAGCTCGACCCTGCCGCTCTGGGCTTTCCCAGGTCGCGCCGGCGCACGCCGGGGCTGCGCCGGGAGGAAGTGGCGCAGCGCGCCAATATCAGCCCGACCTGGTACACCTGGCTCGAGCAGGGCCGCGGGGGCGCGCCTTCCGCCGATGTGCTCGATCGCATCGCGCGCGCCCTGATGCTGACGGATGTCGAGCGCGAGCATCTCTTTCTTCTTGGCCTCGGACGCCCGCCCGAAGTGCGCTACCGGAAAGACGAAGGCGTCACACCGCGATTGCAGCGCGTGCTCGATGCACTGGATCCGAGCCCGGCCCTCATCCGGACGGCGACGTGGAATGTCGTCGCCTGGAATCGCGCAGCGACTGTCATGCTGGGCGATTATGGAGCGCTGCCTCCCGAGCAGCGCAATATCCTGCGCCTCATCTTCCTCGATCCGCGGGCGCGCGCCGTGCAATACGATTGGGACAGCGTGGCGCGCTTCGTGGTGGGCGCGTTCCGCGTGGACGCGGCGCGCGCAGGCGCAGCGGAGGACGTGGAACCTCTTGTCGATGAGCTCTGCCGGCTCAGCCCCGAGTTCAAGGCGATGTGGCGCGACAACGACGTTCACGGCGCCCACGGCGAAGCCGTCAAGCACATACGCCATCCGGTTCTGGGCCCCTTGTCGTTCGAATATTCGGCCTTCGCGGTCGACGGAAGGCCGGATCTCAGCATGGTCGTCTACAATCCCGCGACACGGGGCGACGCAGACCGGATCAAATCGTTGATCGAAACGACGCCCGCGCCCGAACGCACCTGAGCGTCGCGCGCGAATTTCCGGAATTCGGATTTGCGATCCCGACTTGCGAACCACCGCATCAGCCGCTGTGATGAAACTGCAATTTAACTGCAGCGTATCTGCAATCTTGCCGTCGCGGATACGTTAACGGCTTCCATTACAAACGCCCGTCGAGATCGTATCGCACCCGAATTCAGAGGAGGGGGGCGCGGCCATCTTATTTCCGAAACACCAAGGAGTTGGGCACAATGAAACTTTCCAAAAACCTGGTCGCGCTCATGAGCGCCACAGCGTTGATACTGAATTCGGGTTCATTCGCGTTCGCAACGCAGGCCCCGCAGCTCAAACAGAGCACACCGAACGCGAAGACGAGCACACCCATCAAGCATCTGGTTGTCATCTTCCAGGAAAACGTCTCCTTCGATCATTACTTCGCCACCTATCCCACGGCGACCAATCCGAAGGGGGAGCCGAAATTCTTCGGCGCGAACAACACCCCAAGCGTCAATAACCTGGTGAGCGCCAATCTGCTGACCGACAACCCGAACTTCACCAATTCTGCGAACGGCGCAGGCGCGGCCAATCCGTTCCGTCTCGACCGCTCGCAAGCGGCCAGTGCCGACCAGAACCACGGCTATACGGCGGAGCAGCAGGGCAACGACAACGGCGCCATGGACCTGTTTCCGAAATATACGGGCTCGGGCACGGCCGGCGGCGTCGGCGCGTTCGGCACGACCGGTCAGGTCATGGGCTACTATGACGGCAACACCGTGACCGGCTTGTGGAACTACGCCCAGCGCTTCGCGATGAGCGACAACGCTTATACGGATGGTTACGGCCCCTCGACGCCGGGCGCGCTGGAAGTCATTTCCGGCCAGCTCAACGGCGTCGGGCTCGTCAAGGGCACCGGCCTCGACAGCTACTACGTCCCCGACGGTCAGAACGGTTACACGCTGATGGGCGACGTCGACCCGGCCGGCGACGTTTGCTCCAGCACGAGCAACACGGTGCAGATGACCGGCCTCAACATCGGCGATCTCCTCGATGCGGCAGGCGTGACATGGGGCGGCTTCATGGGCGGCTTCGACCTGTCCATCAAGAATGCGAACGGAACGACGGGCTGCGCACGCAGCACGACCTCCACGATCACCCAGACGGACAAAGCCGACTACGTTCCGCACCACATGTGGTTCCAGTATTACCAGTCGACCGCCAACTACACGCATGCCCGTCCGAGTTCGATCATGTCGGTGGGATACACCTTTGAGGCGAACGGAAAGAAGCTCGATCCGGCCAATCACCAGTATGACGTCAAGGATTTCTACACTGCCGTCAGGAAAGGTAACTTCCCGGCAGTTTCTTACATCAAGGCGCCCGCGTTTCAGGATGGCCATCCCGGCTATTCCGATCCGCTCGACGAGCAGCACTTCGTAGTCCAGTTGGTCAATTTCCTCCAACAGCAAAAAGATTGGGCCAACACCGCCGTCATCATCGACTATGACGACTCGGACGGCTGGTACGACCATGTCTATGCGACTCCCACCAGTGCATCGTTCACTTCGGCGGACCAGCTGAACGGGAACGCCGTTTGCGGGACGGGTACGCCTCCGAACGGCCTGAGCGGCAAGCCGGTCCAGGGTCGCTGCGGCCCCGGCCTGCGTACGCCGTTCATGGTGATTTCGCCTTACGCGAAAAACAACTATGTCAGCCACGTGCAGATCTCCCAGGCGTCTGTCGTGAAATTCATCGAAGACAATTGGCTGGGAAGCCAGCGGCTCGGCGGCGGTTCGTACGACGCCACCGCGGGCAGCATTGACGACATGTTCGACTTTACGCAGCCCGATCAATCGCGTCTGTATCTCAACCCGACCACGGGCGAGGTGACCAACTAAGCCCGCCCAATGCCGAACGGCCGCATTCTTGCGGCCGATACTTGCACCAGATACGCATCCTCCTCGCGGGGATGCGTATCGGTGTTTTCGCACCGGTCTTTCTCAAGCCGGAGCGGCATTTGGGGCAGACGAAATCAGTGAACAATGCATTCATTGCCAAGGCATGCTCGCGACTCCTGTCGGCGGCGGCATTTGCGATCTGCGTGTGCGTCTCGATCGGCGCGGCTTCGACGCAGAGTTCGGCTGCGCGTGCGCACCCCGATTCCTTCTATCTGGCGCGGGGCATAAATCCGCACCCCGTCAAGCTCAGTCACCCGGAAGTCGAGCCGCTCTCGGCCATGGCGGAACTAGGACGGAAGCTGTTTTTCGATTCCGACCTGTCGGGCTCGGGAAAGTTGTCCTGCTCGTCCTGCCACGATCCCGCCCACGCCTATGGACCGCCGGGCGCAGATTCGGTCATGGTGAATGGCGGATCCGATATGCATACCGCCGGTTTCCGCGCCGTACCGTCGCTCGGCTACCTTTACCGCCAACCGGCGTTCCGTATTGCTCCGGACATTTCGGGCGACGACCTGGCTCCGAATTATCAGCAACAGGCGAGCCTGGCCGCCATTCACGCAAAGGTTCTGAAGAGCGCGGCGGCGCCGCAGGCTGCCGCCACCAATCTGGTCCCGCAAGGCGGCCTGTTCTGGGACGGACGCGTCGACACGTTGCAACAACAGGCAAACGGGCCTGTGTTCAATCCGGCGGAAATGGCTGCGAACACATCCGACGTCGCGAAGAAACTCGAACAGCCGGTCTATGCCGACGATCTGCGCGCGCTGTTCGGCGCCAGTATCTTCGAGAATCCGCAACACACATTGGCGGAAGCGATGTTTGCGATCGGCCGCTACCAGATCGAGGAGCCGAGCTTTCATGCCTTCACCAGCAAATACGACGCATGGCTTGCCGGACACGCGCGCTTCACGCCGGCAGAGACGCGCGGCTATCTCGCGTTCAACGATCCGATGAAAGGCAATTGCGCAGGCTGCCATCTGTCGAAGCCGACGGCGGACGGTCTGCCGCCGCTCTTCACGGATTTTCAATACGAAGCGCTCGGCGTGCCGCGCAACAAGGCGATTCCCGCCAACAGCGATCCCGCCTATTTCGATCTCGGCATCTGCGGCCCCTATCGCACGAATATGAGCGACCAGACGCAATATTGCGCCATGTTCCTCACACCCAGCCTGCGCAACACCGCGACGCGGAAAGTGTTTTTCCACAACGGCGTGTTCCACACGCTGGACGAAGTGTTGGACTGGTATGTCAATCGCGATCTTAAGCCGGAAAAATTCTATCCGCGTGACGCGAGTGGCGCAGTCGTCAAATATGACGACATCCCGGAAAAATACCGCGCCAATGTGGATACGGTCGACGCGCCCTTCAACCGCAAACCCGGCGACAAGCCCGCGCTGAACAAGCGCGAGATGCAGGACATCATCGCCTTCCTGCGCGCCCTGAACGACGGATACGGTTCAGTCGCGCACTGAACGAACGGGAAGCCGTTCCCTACCCGAACGTGAAATCGGACGACGTCAAATTCGCCAAAGCCTGGCCTTCGAGCACGATTGTGTCGGCCGCATCCAGCGTGATGACGACGTCGCTACCCACCTGGGCCATGTGCGATTGCACAGCGGCGTAGCTTCCGAAATCATCGCTCAGGAAGTTCATGGTGTCGTGGTGAGTCCCGGTCGCGACGAAATCGAGGATCGTGTTATGGCCGAAGGAGCCGCTGAAATCGAAGATATCGGTATTGCGCGCCTCCACCGTTCCCGTGATCTCACCCTTGCTCGAGTCGAACACATCGCTCGCACCGAGCACAACGTTGCCGTGGATGGTGCCCGTGTTGGTGAGCGTGTTGTGTGCGCCCATCGTCACCGTACCGTGGGTGTGGCCGCCATTGGTCAGTGTGTCGTCGCTCCCCGTCAAATTAATGTTGCCCGTGATCGTGCCCGTGTTCGTGATCGTGTCTCCCGCGCCGCTCAGCGAGAAGACACCGCTGCTGTGTCCCGTGGATTCCTGCCAGACCCCGGAATTCACGAGGTCGACGGCGCCGGTCGCATAAATCCCGCCGTGGATCGTTCCGGAATTGGAGATATCGAGGCTGTCGGAGATCGACTGGATGACGTAACCTGCTCCTGTGATCGTTCCCTCATTGTCGATGGTCGAGGCGGTGCCGGCGGCGTCGTCGAAATAGATGAGCGCGTAGACGCCGCCGATGGTGTTCGCCGCGCCGTCCGTGATGAGGCCGGAATTTACGACGTCGATGCCGGCCGATGACGTGGTGCTCTGGATCGCCGCGGAATCCCCGCCCGAGCCGCCCTCGATCGTGCCGGAATTCTCGACGGTCTCAGGCCCGACATTGTCGTAGAAAGAGACCGCGAACTCGCCCGAAATCGTTCCGCTGTTGATGAGGAGATCGTAGCCGCCGTACTGGAACACCACTCCGTGCGCGACAAACCCGAAGCCGGCGGAGATTTGGCCTGCGTTGCCAAGGGTGTAGCCGGTCGCAGCCGGGCTGTTGATGTTTCCCTCGAAGATGACAGCTGTCCCGTTGACGCCCTCTACCGATCCCTGCGCGCCGACAGTGATGTTGACGCTGGAGGTGTTGTCGACGAGAACGCCCGTGTCGCCCTGCACCTGCCCGTTCACAAAGAGGTTCGATCCTACGCCGGTCATCTCGACGCCGACGCCGTTGCCGTCGTCAACGCTGTAAACCAAACCGTCGATCGTGGTGTCCTGGTTTTCGCCTTCCGAGTAGACGCCAATGTCGCCATTGGTGTTGACGATCGAGCCGGCGCTGGTGACCAGGAGATCGTCGCCGTTTGAGGTCAAGGTCTCGGTTGTATTGGTGATGTAGGTGTTGACGACGCTGCTCGTCATGGCGTGTGCTCCCGCGTTGTCCGGCAGGGTTCCGCAACGGCACGCGCCGGCGCCGGCAAGCGTCCGATCTCGATCGCGGCAAGTGCATCAGGTCGATGCCCGATTCAGTTGGGCGCACTGGCCGTGGAACACAAAAAAGCTATCTGCCGCGAGGTTAGCACATTCCCGCGCGCTCTGCAGGGGGCGGGAAGGCCACTTGGTTCACGGCGATCGACTTATCCTCAAGCCGCCGCTTTGGCCTCCGCATCCGGCGCGTGACCATAGTCCGGTGCCAGCGTGTGACCTGCAACAGCGCGCACCACCAGAAGAACCGCAGCTGCGCCCGCGATGAGGCCGGCATGCAGCAGCCAGAACGACGCGGCCGGCATTTTTTCCAGGAGGGTACCGAGATAGCCGACCAGGAAATTTCCCAGTGCGAGGCTGAGATAGTAAAATGGAATCATGATTCCGGCATAGCCCTTGGGCGAGGCGCGTGAGTAAAGCGCAAGACCTACGGGAAACACATTGGCGAAGCCGAAATCGTTCAGGAGATGGAACGCGATCGCCCATCCCAGAGATGCGTGATGTCCGTTCACGGCCGATGCGGCTGCGGCTGCCAGCGCAAGCGGCCCCAGAGAGCTGAGCGCCACGCCGATGATGATCTTCGTAAGTTCGTTGGGCTCTGTCCAGCGTTTCGCCCACCAGCGCCAGAACAGGATCACCAGCAGCATCGTGATGGTGCTGATGACAGAATCGAGGGAGATCAGCGACTGCACCGGTAGCGTAATTCCGAGGATCGTCAGACTGAATGCCTTTTCACCCCAGACAAGATAGGAATTGAAGATCTGCTGGTTGCCGACGCTCGCAACCGCCAGCACGGGAATGATCGCCATGAGCACCACCATGCTGATGATGTCTCGGCGAGAGAGAGGCTGGCGCGCTTCGGGATTTGCCTTCCGCAGCGCGAGCGGCTCCGGCGGAAACGAGGAACGGCCGAACATATAGATCGCAAGCCCTGCGAGCATTCCGAACCCCGCAAGCGCAAAGCCCCAGTGCCAGTTGTATTTTAACGCAAGCTCGCTGCAGGCGATCGGCGCAAAGATCACAGCGATCTGGATGCCGATGAAATAGATCTGGAAGGCGTCCGCGCGGCGGGGATCGTTGGGTCCGTAGAGATCGCCGACCTGCGTTGCGATGTTGCCCTTGAAGCAGCCCACGCCGATCAGGAGGCACAGAAGCGCGATCAGGAACGTCTGATCGAGCATCATCAGAAAATTGCCGAGCGCCATAAGGCTTCCGCCCAGCGCCACTGCGGGTGTCCGGCCGATGAAGCGTTCGGCGAGAATGCCGCCGAAGATCGGCGTCACATAAACCAGAAGGCCGTATGTCGCCCACGTCATCGAGGCGAGCGCCTGGGGCGAGAGCGGTCCGAGAAACCACTCGATGAAGCGACGGAAAGTGGCAATGCCCCAGACATGCTCGACATGGCCTGGCAGCAGAAGGCTGTGCGTCATGTAAAGTACGAGCAGCGAGGCCATGCCGTAATAGCAAAAGCGCTCCCAGAATTCGGTCGCGCTCAGCCAGCCGAGGCCGGCAGGGTGACCGAGGAACACGGTGTCGCGCCGCGCGGTTTCGGAGAGAACGGTCACTGGGCCACCCGCCATGGAAGATTCGGGCAGGAACCTATCGGGCCGGGTGGCTTCGCGCCAGCGCCCGGAATCACAACGCCGCGATCACGGCCGCGTTGTAGATCTCGCTCATTTTTGCGCCCAGCGGCGCGATCTGGACTGGCTTTTCGAGGCCCACGAGCAATGGTCCCATCACGGTCACGCCCCCGATCTGCTGCAATAGCTTGGTCGAGATCGAAGCCGAGTGGATCGCGGGCATGATGAGGACATTTGCCGTGTCCGTGAGACGGCAGAACGGATAATTCGCCATGTTCTCGCGATCGAGCGCCACATCGGCGGCCATCTCGCCGTCATATTCGAAATCGACTCCGCGTTGGTCGAGGATGTGCACGGCCTCGACGATGCGCTCGCTGCGTTCGCTGCGCGGAAAGCCGAACGTCGACGACGCGAGCAGCGCCACGCGCGGTTCGAACCCGAACTGGCGCACGACCGTTGCCGCCTGGATCGCGATATCTGCAAGTTCCGCGCTGGTCGGCATTTCATGCACGCTGGTGTCGGCCACGAACACCACGCGGCCCTTGGTGAAGATCACGATCACGCCGATGGAGCGCTTGCCTTTCGGCACGTCCAGCACCAGGCGCACATCGGCAAGTGCCGCGGCATAATTGCGGGTGACTCCCGTTACCATCGCATCGGCATCGCCTGCCGCCAGCATGGATGCGGCATAGATGTTGCGGTCGTTCGTCACCATGCGCACGCAATCGCGATAGAGTCTACCATGCCGTTGCATTCGCTTGTACAGCGCTTCGATATAGGGAGCGGCTTCTTTCGCGGAATGCGGCACGCGGATCTCGAACGCGGATTCCTCGGCGCCCGCCTGCCTGATTCCGGCCTTGATGATATCTTCACGGCCCACCAGCAGCGCCTTGCCGAGGCCGGAGTTCTGAAACGCCAATGCCGCACGGATGACGGATTCCTCTTCACCTTCCGCGAACACGACGCGCTTGGGATTGGCGCGCACGCTTGAAGTAATCCGCTGGAGCAGGACGGCGGACGGATCGAGCCGCGCGGACAGCTGATAGCGATAGGTATCGGCATCTTTCAATTCGCGCCGCGCCACGCCCGTGCGCACGGCCGCTTCCGCCACGGCGGACGACACGCGCGAGATCAATCGCGGATCGAACGGTACGGGGATGATGTAATCCGGGCCGTAAACGGGACGCGCGCCGCTATAGGCGAGCGCCACTTCGTCGGGCACGTCTTCGCGCGCGAGTTCGGCCAGCGCGTGGGCCGCCGCGATCTTCATCGCTTCGTTGATGGTGCGTGCGCGCACATCCAGCGCACCGCGGAAGATGTAAGGAAAGCCCAGCACGTTGTTCACCTGGTTCGGGTAATCCGAACGCCCCGTCGCCACGATCGCATCGGGCCTCACGGCCTTCACATCTTCCGGCGTGATCTCCGGATCGGGATTGGCCATGGCGAAAATGACGGGCGCCTTCGCCATCGATTTCACCATGTCCTGCGTCACTGCGCCTTTCACCGACAAGCCCAGGAACACATCGCAACCTTCGAGCGCATCGGCGAGGCTGCGCGCTTTGGTGTCGACGGCATGCGCAGACTTCCACTGATTCATGCCGCTGGTACGCCCGCGATAAACCACACCTTTGGAATCGCACAGGATCGCATTGCCGTTGGGCAGCCCCATCGATTTGAGCAGTTCGAGGCACGCGATGCCGGCCGCGCCCGCGCCGTTCACCACCACTTTGATATCCGCCATTTTGCGACCGGTCAGATGCAGCGCATTGATCACGCCGGCCGTCGAGATGATCGCGGTGCCGTGCTGGTCGTCATGGAAGACGGGAATGTCCATCAGCTCGCGCAGCCGCTCTTCGATCACGAAGCAGTCGGGCGCCTTGATGTCTTCCAGATTGATGCCGCCGAAACTCGGCCCCAGATAGCGCACGCAATTGACAAACGCGTCGATGTCCGTGGTGTCGACTTCGATGTCGATGGCGTCGACATCGGCAAAGCGCTTGAACAGCACGGCTTTGCCTTCCATCACGGGCTTGGCCGCCAGCGGACCAAGATCGCCCAGGCCCAGAATCGCGGTGCCGTTCGAAATCACGGCCACGAAATTGCCCTTGGCGGTGTAATCGAAGACGGCATCGGGCCGCTCGGCGATCGCGCGCACGGCCACGGCCACGCCGGGCGAGTAGGCGAGGCTGAGGTCCCGCTGCGTCGCCATGGGCTTGGTGGGGTTGATCTCGATTTTGCCGGGCTTGCCGGTCGAGTGGAAGGCGAGCGCCTCCTCCTGGGTGAAGGACGGCTTTTGGGCTTTGGGCATGTCTGTTCCGATCGAACCAATCCACAGAATATCGACCCTGCCGCCCTCCGCTTTCAATGGCTTGATGACGCGGGACTGCACGGGCGGACCTGGCATCTGATAGTGTCCGGTCCATGAACGAGCATGTCACCCCCGAGGCCGAAAGCGCCACGCCCATGATGGCGCAGTATCTCGAAATCAAGGCGGCCAATCGGGAGTATCTTTTGTTTTACCGCATGGGGGATTTCTACGAGCTGTTCTTCGACGATGCCGTGAAGGCCTCCGAAGCGCTCGATATCGCGCTCACCAAGCGTGGCCGTCATCAGGGCGACGACATTCCCATGTGCGGCGTGCCGGTGCATGCGGCCGAGCAATATCTCGAAAAGCTGATCCGCAAGGGCTTCCGCGTCGCGGTGTGCGAGCAGATGGAAGACCCGGCGGAGGCGAAACGCCGGGGCGCCAAATCGGTGGTCCATCGCGAGGTGATCCGGCTCGTGACGCCGGGAACTTTGACCGAGGATTCGCTGCTGGAGGCGCGCTCGGCGAATATCCTTGCGAGCCTCGGCCGGGCCGGCGGCGATTTTGCGCTGGCGTCCGCCGATATGTCTGCCGGCGAATTCAAGGTCGCGCCGGTTGCCGCCACCGACCTCGCGGCCGAACTCGCGCGCATCGCCCCACGCGAACTTCTGGCACCCGACAGTTTGCTGGCCGACGAGGATTTCGCGCCGCTGCTCAAATCGCTGGGGCCTGCGCTCACGCCTTTGCCGGGTTCGAAATTCGATTCGGGAACGGGTGAGCGCGCATTGAAGGCGCTCTATCGCGTGGTGGCGCTCGATGCGTTCGGCGCGTTCAGCCGCGCCGAATTGTCCGCGGCCGGCGCGCTGGTGGGTTATCTCGAGCTGACGCAGAAGGGAAAGCTGCCGGCACTCAAGATATTGGCGCGCACACAAGAGCGCGCCTTCATGGGCATCGATCCGGCGACGCGGCGCAATCTCGAATTGACGGAGACCTTGTCCGGCGCGCGCGCGGGAACCCTGCTCGCCGTCATCGATCGCACGGTAACGGCGGCGGGTGCGCGCGAACTCGCAGCACGGTTGTCGTCGCCGCTGACGGACCCGGATGCGATTGCGATCCGTCAAAATGCGGTGGCGTTCTTCGCGAGCGATTCCGATCTGCGCCGTGCCTTGCGCGAAGATCTGCGGCGTGCGCCCGATATTGCGCGCGCGCTGGCGCGCATCTCGGTCGGCCGCGGCGGTCCGCGCGATCTGGGCGCGTTGCGCGACGGCATCAAGGCCGCGCGTGCGTTGCGGGAAAGCCTTTCCGTTCTCGACGATCCGCTGAAGCCGTCGCCGGGCGAAACAACCGACGCACGCACAGCACTGGTCGACGGCATTGCACGCGCGAGTGCGCTGGCAGACATGCTGGAACGGTTACTGGTTGAAGAGCCGCCCTTCCTCGCGCGCGACGGCGGGTTCATTGCAGCGGGTGCGCATGCGCCGCTGGACGAAGTGCGTGCGCTGCGTGACGAAAGCCGGCGCGTGATAGCAGGCCTTGAAGCCAAATATCGCGACTCGAGCGGCGTGGCGGCGCTGCGCATCAAGCACAATGGCGTGCTGGGTTATTTCATCGAAGTCACACCGCCCAATGCCGACAAATTGCTGGCCAGTGCCGCGCGCGATCTGTTCCGCCACCGTCAAACCATCGGCAGCGCCGTACGATTCTCGACCGACGAGCTTGCCAATCTCGCAAGCCGCATTGCCGAAGCCGCCGAACAGGCGCTCGCGCTGGAGCGCGAATTGTTCGATGCGATGACGGCCGAAGCAATGGCGGCAAGCGCGGCCCTGTCCGACATTGCCGGCGCATTGGCGCGTCTCGATGTGGCATCGGGTTTGGCCGAACTCGCGGTCGCCGAGCGCCAGGTGCGGCCGAAAGTCGATTCCAGTCTGGCATTCTCGATTCGCCGAGGCCGTCATTCCGTCGTGGAAGCCGCACTTGCCCAGGCGCACGCCAATCCGTTCGTGCCGAACGATTGCGACTTGTCGCCCGAAGGCCGCGGACGTTTGTGGCTGGTGACGGGTCCCAACATGGCGGGCAAATCCACCTTCCTGCGCCAGAACGCGCTGATTGCGATTCTGGCCCAGATGGGCGCGTTCGTGCCTGCCGACGAGGCACATATCGGCATCGTGGATCGCCTGTTCAGCCGCGTGGGCGCGGCCGACGATCTGGCGCGCGGCCGTTCCACCTTCATGGTCGAAATGGTGGAGACGGCCGTCATCCTCAATCAGGCGACGGAGAAAAGTCTCGTCATCCTGGATGAGATCGGCCGCGGCACGGCGACCTTCGACGGCCTCGCGATTGCCTGGGCGACGGTCGAGCATCTGCACGAACGCAATCGCGCGCGCGCCTTGTTCGCGACGCATTATCACGAGATGACGGCGCTGTCGGAGCGTTTGAACCGTCTCGCCTGCGTCACCATGCGGGTGCGCGAGTGGAATGACACGATCGTCTTCCTGCACGAAGTGGCGGCCGGCACTGCCGATCGCTCCTATGGCATTCACGTCGCCAAACTTGCCGGTCTGCCGAGCGCCGTCGTCGCGCGTGCGGAAGAGGTGTTGCGCGCACTGGAAGAAGGCCGCGAAGGTCATAAGCCACTCGCGCGTATCGACGATCTGCCGCTGTTCTCCGCGATTCCGACTGCCAAGGTCGAGGCGAAATCGAACGCACTCGAAGATGCCTTGCGCGAGGTGCTGCCCGATGCACTCACGCCGAGGGCGGCGCTGGAACTCGTTTACGCACTGAAGGCGTTGGCGAATCCGAAGGCTTGACCGCGCCCTTGCCGGGCGCGGCTTGAGAATGTCAGCATGGATGCGATGAGCGATAAATCTTCGACGAAAGCGGAAAGGCCACGCAAATTTCTCGTCGTGGTCGACAAGACGCCCGAATGCCGGGTCGCGATCCGCTTCGCCACGCGGCGCGCCCAGCATACGGGCGGCAGGGTCACCATGCTGTGCGTGGCGCAGTTGGCGGATTTCCAGCAATGGCGCGGCGTCGAGGAAATTATGCGCGACGAGGCGCATCAGGAAGCGGAAAACCTTCTGCACAATGCGGCGAAGGATGTGAACGAGTTGTCCGGCATCATGCCGGAGCTTGTCATTGTGCATGGCTATCCCAAGGAAGTGCTCATTGAGCTTCTTAAAAACGACAGGGATATTTCGATTCTCGTGCTCGCATCGAGCACCACCAAGGAAGGTCCGGGTCCGCTCGTCTCTCTCGTTGCGGGCGACGAATATCCCATCCCCGTCACGATCGTGCCGGGCGGTCTTTCCGATGCCGATATCGACGCGTTGGCCTGACGTGAGGCAGCGCGCATCTGCACGCATTGCCGCTTTATTGTTGGCCGTCGCAACAGCGTCCGCGCAGGCCCAACAGGCGGTCGCGCCGGCGCAATCGCCGGACTGGTCCGTCGAGCAGGTGACGGTCACCGCGCAAGCCGCGGGTCCTGCCTATTGGCACGCGCAGAAGGGCGAGGCCGACGTCTGGATCCTCGCCACCGTTCAGTATTTGCCGAAGGATTTCGCGTGGAACCGCAACCATCTCGCAAAACTTCTCGACGGAACGCGTGTCGTATTGTTGCCGCCCCGCGCCTCGGCGTCGCTGTTCGATGCCGGCTGGTTTCTTTTGACAAAGAGGAGCCTGCTCTATCTGCCTGACGGGCAGACGCTGGACGGTGTGTTGGGCGCCCCGCTCGCTGCCAGATTCGCGACCGCCCGCGCCATCGTCCATCGCGACGCAGACCACTTTGCCGGCGACGCGCTCCCCGTCGCCGCACTCGAACTCGAAGGCGATTTCCTGAGCGCCAAAGGGCTGGTGTTGGCAGAACCTGCCGATGCGATCGAATCGCTTGCACGCAAAAGCAATGCCGAAGTCCGTTATGTTGCGAAATACGATGCGATGCCCAGCGTCGAGGCCATTCTCAAATTGCCGCCCAACAAGAGCCGCGCCTGCGTCGAGGCTGCGATCAACGACGTCGAATTCCAGAACAGTCATGCAAATGCCGCGGCTGAGGCCTGGGCCGTCGGAGATGTCGCCGGCATCAAGGCGAATTTTTCCGATTCGAATGTGCTCGAATGTCTGCTGGCCATCGCACCCGAAGCCACAGAGCTCGAGGCGCGCGCGACCGCCGATACCGTAAGCGCCATCGAAACGGCGTTGAACGAGGGCGGCCGCGCCATCGCGGTCGTCAGCATTGGCCAATTGCTGCGCAAGAACGGCGTGCTGGAAAAGCTTCACGCAGACGGCATCGCGGTCGAAGGCCCGCCGCAATAAGCGCGGCTCTATTTGCGCGGCGCCGGAATCGGCAAATGCTTCAGCATCAGCGGCAGGAAAGATTTCAGGATTGCATCTTTTCCGCCTCGCGTCCGGGCCGCGCCATCCAACTCTCCGCCCAGTGCGAGATGTGCGAAGCCATGGACGATGGACCAGGTCGCCAGCAGCAGGCCGTAGGCATCCGGGGTCATCTCGTCCGCGGGCGCGAGCCCTTCTGCCGCGCGGATGGCGCCTTCAAGAGCATCGAAAGCGCGCTCGGCGACGGCGTGCAGCGCCTCATTCGTCGCGTCGTATTTGTTATGCCGGAACATGAGCGTGAATCGCGCCGGATTCTTGAGCGCAAAGGTCACATAGGCGATGCCCTGCTCGTTCAGCCGCTTTGTGGGATCGCCGCCGCCGCGCCGATCCGCTTCGAGCAGCGCGTCGCCGAAATCCTGGAAACCCAGCCGCGCGACTTCCGAAAGCAGCCCCTTGGTGTCTCCGAAATGATGCGCGGGCGCTGCCGGCGATACGCCCGCGCGCCGCGCCACTTCGCGCAGCGAGAAACCGTCGACGCCGCGTTCGAGGATCAGCGCTTCCGTCGCCGCGATCAGTTTTTCCCGCAAATCCCCGTGATGATAGGGCCGCACGACGGCAACAGGCTTCGCAGCTCCGCGCTTCGGTGCCGGTTTTCGTGCGGGGCTCGTTTTCCTGGCAGGCATCTTGACACTGTTCAAATCGTGCGATATTCAAGCTTGACACTGTCTAGATCACGGCGCGGGAGCTGTCCATGGAAAACGGCATCGTCAGGTTTGGCCGCTATACGCTTGCATTCTTGGCGGTCGGCGTGGGGCTCCACGCGCTTCGCTATACGGCCGTTCCCGCCAATATCTGGCTGGGTGTCGATCACGGGATTCGCGGCGTGATCGAACGAGTACCGCTACAGGCGCTGACGCATATGATCGTGGCGCCGATCGCGCTCCTGACCGGTCCCTGGCAGTTTATTCCCCAACTGCGCGCGCGCTTTCCGCGGCTTCATCGCTGGACCGGCCGCCTCTATGTCGTGGCCTGTGTCATCGCGGGTGTTGCAGCGCTCGCCACCGCGCCTTTCGCATCCGGCGGTCCGATCGCCGGTCTCGGCTTCGGAACGCTCGCGGTTCTGTGGCTCTGGACGACAATCTCCGGTTGGCGCGCCGCGGTGAACCGCAAGTTCGAACAACACCGCATCTGGATGCGCTTCAGCTATGCGATGACGTTTGGCGCAGTGACATTGCGGCTGCAGATACCGTTCGGATTCATCTTTTTCCATTTCCACAGCTATTCGGAAATGTCGGTCTGGCTCGCCTATACCGCCTGGATCCCGAATGTGATCGTGGTCGCGATCTATTCGCTGCTGCATGCCCGGTTCAAACGCAGCGGCGCGGTACCGACGCCGCAGGCGGCCTGATGACTCGCGATTGTTCCGCGCCGGCGAAACGTGCAAAATGACGGTCGCCTGCCGGGAGAAATCACATGCGCTATCTGCACACCATGGTTCGGGTCGCCGATCTCGATAAGTCGCTCGCCTTCTATTGCGATTTGCTGGGCCTCAAGGAAATCCGGCGCATCGAAAACAAGAGGGGCCGCTTCACCTTGGTGTTTCTCGCCGCACCGGAAGACGCCGAACGTGCCGCGGCCGAGCAGGCGCCGATGGTGGAGCTCACCTACAATTGGGACCGCGAGGACTACAAGGGCGGGCGCAATTTCGGCCATCTCGCCTATCACGTCGAAGACATCTATGAGACGTGCAAGCGCCTGAAGGATGGCGGCGTCACCATCAACCGTCCGCCGCGCGACGGACATATGGCATTTGTGCGCTCGCCCGACGGGATATCCGTCGAGCTCCTGCAGGCAGGCGGATCGAAAGCGCCTGCCGAGCCCTGGGCCTCGATGCCGAATACCGGCGTCTGGTAGGGCCGCACTTCGCTTGTGCGCGCGAAATCACCTATAAAACCGCAGGGTTTGGGCCGGAGATTCGCATGTGGGATTTCAGTGTCGGCAAGGCGCTCAGCGCCGTCATGCGTACGATGCCGTTCATTGTCCTGCGGCTGGCCGTCTATCTGGGAATCGGCGTGGCCTATCTGTTCGCGGTCGGTGTCGGCGCGCTGGTGGGAACCGGTATCGGCTTCATCGGCTCGCATGCGGCGGCCGGCGCATTCTGGGGCGGGTTGATCGGTTTCGGCCTGACCAGCGCCATTCTCTATCTGGCCCGCGAATACATTCTCTATCTTGTGAAGGCCGCGCATATTGCGGTGCTGGTCGAGATCTATGACGGCAGGCCGATCCCCGCGGGCCAGAAACAGGTCAGCTACGGCGCGGAATTCGTGAAAACGCATTTCGCGGAGTCTTCGGTGCTGTTCGGCGTCGACCAGATCATCAAGGCCGTGCTGCGCATCATCACCGGCACGTTGAATACGATCACCGCCTTTCTGCCCATCCCCGCGCTGCAAACTGCTATGCGCCTGTTCGAAGCGATTCTGCGCGTGTCGCTTACCTATGTCGACGAACTGATCCTCGCCTATCTGATCCGCATGCGCACGACGAATCCCTGGGCCTCGGCGCAGGACGCGCTCATTCTTTATGCGCAGAACTACAAGCACTTCCTCAAGAACGCCGTGTGGCTGGCCATCTTCATGTGGGGGCTCACGCTCGCGATCTTCCTGGTCCTGCTGGGGCCGGCCGCGGGCATCGCGGCGATCATGCCCGGTCACAATGGCGGCATCTGGGTTTTGGCAATCGCGTTCATTTTTGCCTGGGCGCTGAAGGCCGCCATCCTCGAACCTTTCGCGCTGGCAGCCCTTATGCAGGTCTTCTTCAAGACCATCGAAGGCCAGACTCCCGATCCCGTCTGGAGCGAAAGATTGTCCGCCGCGTCGACGCGCTTCCGCGAACTGGCCGGTAAAGCGGCAGGCTGGGCGCCAAGACCCGCGCCGGGCACGCCGCCAGCCATAGCCCAGGCGTCCGCGCCATGAACGGAAAGATTCTCGTCGTCATCGCCATCGCGGTCGTCTTTGCCATCCTGGTCGGGGGGATTTCCACCCTGTGGGTGGGCGGGGATTTCGCGCGCAAATGGTCGAACCGGCTGATGCGCTACCGGATTATCGCGCAGTTTATTGCCGTCGTGATCATCATGGGGCTGCTCTACTTCTCGAGCCACTGAGCCCCCCTGCAGCCAACGCGCCTTTGGACGCCGATTCCCCTTGCAGAGATTGCGCGCCTCGTGTTGTTACGAGGCAGGAAAACCCGTGACCGGTCATGGCGAAGACCCTCTACGACAAAATCTGGGATGCGCATCTGGTCCACGAGACGCCGGGCGAAACGAGCGTGCTCTATATCGACCGCCATCTCGTCCATGAAGTGACAAGCCCGCAGGCGTTCGAAGGCCTGCGCACGGCCGGCCGCAAGGTGCGGCGCCCGGATCTGACTCTGGCCGTGGCGGACCACAACGTGCCGACCACCAATCGCGCCGCCGGCATTGCCGATCCGGAAGCGGCCCAGCAGATCGCCACGCTCGAATCCAACACGCACGAATTCGGCATCGAATATTTCCCCATGAGCGACATCCGCCAGGGCATCGTGCATATCGTGGGCCCGGAGCAGGGCTGGACCTTGCCGGGGACGACCATCGTGTGCGGCGATTCGCATACGTCGACACATGGCGCGTTCGCAGCACTCGCCTTCGGTATCGGCACCAGCGAAGTCGAGCATGTGCTCGCGACGCAGACGTTGCTGATGAACCGCGCGAAGAACATGCGTGTGACCGTGAACGGAAAACTACCGATCGGCGTGACGGCAAAAGACATGGCACTTGCCATCATCGCCAGGATCGGAACGGCCGGCGGCACGGGTTATGTGATCGAATATGCAGGCGAGGCGGTGACGGCGCTGTCGATGGAAGGCCGCATGACCCTCTGCAACATGACTATCGAAGCGGGCGCGCGCGCGGGCCTCATCGCGGCCGACGAGACGACATTCGCCTATGTCGCGGGCCGGCCGCGGGCGCCGAAATCGGCCGCGTTCGAAGGCGCCGTCCGATTCTGGCGCACGCTCAAATCCGACGACGACGCAAAATTCGATGTCGAATTGGCGCTGGATGCAGCCGAGATTCCGCCCATGGTCACCTGGGGCACGAGCCCCGAGCAGGCATTGCCGGTAACGGCAAGCGTGCCCGATCCCGCCGGCGTGACCGACGACGGAATCCGCGCCGGCCTCGAACGCGCGCTCGCCTATATGGATTTGATGCCCGGCACGGCGCTCAAAGACGTGCGCATCGATCGCGTGTTCATCGGTTCGTGCACCAATGGCCGCATCGAAGATTTGCGCGCCGCCGCCGCCATCGCGCGCGGACGGAAAGTTGCGGATCATGTGGGCGCAATGGTGGTGCCCGGTTCCGGGCTTGTGAAAGAACAGGCCGAACAGGAAGGCCTCGACGAGATTTTTATTGCCGCCGGCTTCGAATGGCGCGAGCCCGGATGTTCGATGTGTCTTGCGATGAACGCGGATCGCCTGGAGCCGGGCGAACGTTGCGCCTCCACCTCCAACCGAAATTTCGAAGGCCGCCAGGGCCGCGGCGGCCGCACCCACCTGATGAGTCCCGCCATGGCGGCAGCGGCGGCGATTGCCGGGCATCTGGTGGATGTGCGGGAGTTTCAGTAGTTCAGCGCGGCCCCCATCCGTCCGCCTCACAGCTTGCGCTGAGTCGGCTTCTCCAACATGCAAGGTGTCACGCGGCGTTAGCGTCGTGACGGATTGGGGGCTCGCTGGATTCAATCGATTTCAAAAAAAGCTGATCGGATCGACGTCCACCGTCAGCCTGATACTCCCCGGCAGTTTCACCGGTGCGAGCCACGCGCGCAGATAGGCCTGGATGTCGACGCTGCGTTCCGTCTGCAGCAACAGCCGCTCGCGCGTCTGGCCGCGGAGCAGGTGATAGAATGCCGGCGTAGGTCCCCACACTTTTGTGCCGCGCGCGGAAGGTGCGGCTTTCGCCAGCGTGCGTCCGGCATCGCGCACGGCGTCCCCATCCGGGCTTGAAAGGATGAGCGCCGCCAGGCGTCCAAAAGGCGGCGCGCCGGCCCGTTCGCGAAAGATGCGTTCCTGTTCGAGAAACGCGTTGCGGTCGCCGCTGGCGAGCGCCCGCATCACGGCGTCTTCCGGATTGCGCGTCTGGATCAACACAAGCCCCGGCCGTTCCGCGCGGCCGGCGCGGCCCGACACCTGGTGCAGCATCTGGAACGTGCGTTCGCGCGAACGCAGGTCGCCGTCCGAACCGCCGAGATCGGCATCGACCACGCCCACCAATGTGAGCTGCGGAAAATGATGGCCCTTGGCCACGATCTGTGTGCCCACCAGCACATCGATTTCGCGTTTCGCCATGGCGCGGATGGCGGCTTGCGTCTCGGCGGGGCCATGCATCGTGTCGCTGGAGGCAATCGCCATGCGCGCATCGGGAAAAATCGCCGCGAATTCCTCCGCCACGCGTTCGACGCCGGGGCCGCAGGCCACCAGCGTTTTCTCCGCATTGCAGTGCGGGCAATGGCTGGGCGTGGGCATGCCGAAACCGCAGTGATGGCAGACAAGCCTGCGATGATAGCGATGCTCAACCAGCCACGCGGAACAATTGCGGCAGATCATTTTGTGGCCGCACGCTTCGCACAAGGTGAGTGGCGCGTAACCGCGGCGATTGAGAAACAGCATCGCCTGCTCGCCGCTGAGGAGCGTGGCCGCGAGTGCCTCGCGCAAAGGCGGCGACAGCCATGTGCCGGCTTCGCCGTGCGCCTGGCGCAAGTCGATCATCCGAATCTCGGGCATGTTGGCGAGCCCGTGGCGCGCCGCGAGTTTGAGCCAGTGGTATCGCCCGCTCGTGGCATTGACATAGGTTTCCAGCGACGGCGTGGCGCTGGCCAGCAGGACGGGGCACTGCTCGATATGTCCGCGCACGACCGCCATATCGCGCGCATTGTAGATGACGCCGTCTTCCTGCTTGTAAGCCTGTTCGTGTTCTTCATCGACGATGATGAGGCCGAGTTCGTGGAACGGCAGGAACAGAGCCGAACGCGCGCCCACGACGACTCTTGCTTCGCCGCTCATGACGGCGCGGTAATTTCGTCGCCTGTCCTTTTGCGACAGATCGGAATGCCATTCTGCCGGGCGGCAGCCGAAACGTTCGGCGAAGCGCTCGAGGAACTGCACCGTGAGCGCGATCTCCGGCAGCAGGATCAATGTCTGCTTGCCGCAGCGAAGCGCTTCGGCCACCGCATCGAAATAGGTTTCTGTTTTGCCGGAGCCCGTCACGCCGTCCAGCAACGTCACCGAATATTTTCCCGCTTTCACGTCCGCCGAGAGCGCGTCCGCGGCGGCTTTCTGTTCCGTGTTGAATGTCGTGTGTGCGAAGACCGGATCGGGAATTCCCAGCGGCGAAAATTCTGGCAATTCGGTTTCCACCAGTGCGCGGCATTCGATCAGCCCGCGCACCACCTGCGGCGTGACGTTGGCCTCTTGTGCGAGAGCGGCCACGCTGCGCGCCAACCCGTCGCCGGCACGCGCCAGCACGCGCGCCCGCGCCGGCGTCATGCGCTGGGGCGTCACGATCCCGCGCGCATAGGCGATGCGGGGGATTTCCGGCTCGAATGCCTGTCTTGTACGAAGTGCAAGCGCGAGCACCGCGCCGGGCGGCGCAAGCGTGTAGCGCGCCACCCAATCGATGAAATCGCACAGCGGTTCTGGTAAACGCGGATTTCCTTCGAGAGGTGTGGCATCTTTGAGACGCGCGTCGGCGATCGTGCCTTCGCCTTTGCCCCACACAACGCCTAGCGCTTCCCGCGCGCCCAAGGGGGCAAGAACTACGGTTCCACGCGGCAACGCATCCGCGAGGCGATAGTCATAGGCGCCGGAGAGCGGCAGCGGCAGGAGCACGCCCGCGCGTTCTGTCGCGGGGCAGGGCTTCAAGGCAGCGTCCTTCATGGGTACACTTTCCAGACCGATTCTCATTGGTCAATGCCGAAGCTATGACGCTTTTTGTCGACAGTGCCGATCCTTGGGAGGTCACCGATCCGGCCGGCCCCGCCGCTGGCGTATCGGCGAGGTCGATCAGCCAATGAGCGACCGCGCCGAATCCCGCGCGCCTGCCGAAGCCGCCGCCGAAGCGGTGAAAGCCTATATCCGCATGAACCGCGCGCGGCTTGCGGCCGACGGCGAATTGATGGCGCTGCTGTTGCCGGAACGCTTCGATTCCAGCGACGTGCGCGATCTGCAGCGTTTCGTCATCGATCGCCTCACGACTGAGAATGCGGCATTGCGTGCCGAGCGCGACGGCCTGCGCGGTGCGCGCGACCAGGCCGTTCGCCTGAGCGAGGGCGCACACCGCGCCGTGCTCGATCTGATCGATGCGCGCAGCTTCGAAGAGACGATTGCGGTCGCGACGTCTTCCGCCCCTGCATTCGGCGCGGAGCGCGCGGCTTTGTGCGTCGAAGGCGAAGACGGCGCCGCACCCACCGGCACGGAAGGCGTGCGCCTCATCGCGCCGGGCACGATTGCGGCGGTGCTGGGCCGCGAAGGCACGGGCGCGATTCTTTCGGGCGGCGGCGAACTGCTTCTCGGCCACAACGGTGCGGAGTGCCGTAGCCTCGCGGCGTTTCGTCTGCGGATCGGGCGCGACGCGCCACAGGCACTCTATGTTCTTGGATCTCGCAACGAAGGCGCGTTCGAAGGCGACGCCGCGGCGGCCGATCTCGGATTCTTCGCCCGCGGACTGGAGCGCGCCATCCGCGCATGGCTCGATCTGCCGAAACTCTGAAATCCGGCTGGCTGGCCGCGCTCGCGCATGAAAAGCGCGCGAGCCCGCACACGTTGCGCGCCTATGGCGACGACGTTTCGCGGTTCCTCGATTTTCTGGCCGGCCATCTGGGCGACGCGATCGACGAACGTGCGCTTGCCGGACTTTCGCCCGCCGACATCCGCGCGTTCGTGACCTTGCGCCGCGAGGAAGGCCTGGGCGCGCGGGGCGTGCGGCGTGCCTTGTCGGCGACGCGCAGCTTCTTCCGTTATCTCGCGCGCGAGGAGATTCTGGAAAATCCCGCCTCGCGCGCCGTGCGGGGCCCGCGCCTGCCGCGCACGCTGCCGCGGCCGCTCAGCGAAAAGGACGCCGCGCGCACGATCGCCGAAGCGGGCGAGCACGACGTCGAATGGATCGCGGCGCGCGATACCGCGCTTCTCACGCTGCTCTATGGCGCAGGCCTGCGCATTTCCGAAGCGTTGAGCCTCAAGCGCGGCGATGTGCCATTGGGGCCGTCGCTGACTGTCATGGGCAAACGACAAAAGGAACGCAGCGTCCCCGTGCTGCCGGTGGTTCGCGAAGCGGTCCAG